>Ga0224529_1001343_pt1 | contig 15077 bp, 11 predicted proteins | sample CBST50metaG_FD_179893 | JGI IMG/M metagenome (GOLD analysis project Ga0224529, IMG submission 179893) | Peat soil microbial communities from Stordalen Mire, Sweden - C.B.S.T50 | ecosystem: Environmental > Terrestrial > Soil > Wetlands > Peat | place: Sweden: Norrbotten County, Stordalen Mire... | reverse complement strand
ACAGGGGATAGAAGCATTTCCGGATTCCGTGCCGCGGTCTTGGGTGTCCATTTTCGCTTGCCATCGTTCGCAATTGAACACGCTGAAATTCAATACGCAAAGAGGAGTGCCGCCGGTTCCGTGTCCTAGCGCGCAGTGAACTATGGCTCGCCACGAGAGCGGTGTGGCAAGGCAAACACAGGGCATACGTCAAGGCCTCTACCCGCAGGTAGAGGCCTTGATGGTTTTGTACGGTTGTTGGGATGCGTCAGTTCACCGTGAGCGAGAAGGTGGCCGTGTGCGACAGCGTACCCGACGTTGCGGTTACGGTAACAGTTGATATGGTGGGCAGATGAGCAGTCACTGTGGAAGAGGCCCGGCCACAGCCGTTGAGCACGGTCAGACCGGCGACGCTGATCGCCGCCAGCAGCAACAGCATCGGCAAGCGCCGGCGCCGCTTCCAGCCAAAACAACAGAACACCACCGCCAGCACTGAGCCGGGAAACAGCGTCCCGAAGTCGCGGTGCAGGGACGCAGTGGTCGCGGCAGTGGTCACGGTCAGCGTGGAGTACGAGACACCTGCCGGCGTGGGCTGAGTCTGCGTGGTAAAGCTGCACGCGGCTCCAGTAGGGAGCCCCGTGCAAGCGAACGAAACATTGGAATTGAACCCGCCATTATCCTGTACCGTGATGGTTGCCGTGCCACTCTGTCCGGCTTGGACGGAGATGGATGGCGGATTGATGGCGAGGGTGAAGTCGGGGGGAATGGTATAAGCCGCAGTGGCCACAGCACTGGCTACATAGCCGCTGGCGGTCGCAATCGCTTTCAGCGTTTCTGTTGATGAGACGATGATCGGACCGCTGTACACTGTCGAACTTGTGGCCGGTGTGGTTCCGTCGGTGGTGTAATAGATTGTTAATCCTGGCGTCGGGTCGGTAATTGTGACCGTCTGCGTGGAGGTGTAGGTGCCGGAGGCTACGCTAAAGGTAGGCGTAGCGGCGGCGGCGTATGGCTGATATTTCCATATGTCGTTGAGGTCTCCACTGCTGACGTTTGCATCGAAGCCTGAGCCACCATATAGCCAGAGATAGCCGCTACTATCTGTCCAACTCGAAGCCCCATAGCGACCTCCAGGGATGTTCCCAACCGCAGGCATACCTAACGTGCCGTATACACCGTATTGACCACAATTGGGCAACCCATTTCCGATTGTTCCGCAATTCATCGAACTGCTTCCGCCCATCCAGGTCCATTGTTTCGTGTTGGGACTGAACTCCCAAAGGTCGTTGAGGCTACCAAATTGTCCGCTGGCATCGTAGCCTTCCCCCCCAAGGAGCCAGAAATTCCCGCTGCTATCGGTCCAACTAGCAGCATCACTACGGACTCCGGGGATGTTTCCGGCAGCAGGTGTTCCCATTTTGCCGTATACTCCGGGATAAGTACCCGGCGTTTCGTTTCCTCCCATCCACGCCCATTCGTTATTGGATGGATTGAATTCCCAAATCTGGTTGCCTTCTCCAAAAAGCCAAAAATTGCCACTCTTATCGACCCAAAACGCAGCGCCACTAGTTCCCCCAGGTATGTTGCCGGCAGCAGGTGTTCCCAACGAGCCGTACACTCCGGACTGGCCGCAACCATCTGTTCCACAGTTCATCGAACTGCTTCCGCCCATCCAGGTCCATCTGTTCGTGTTGGGACTGAACTCCCAAAGGTCGTTGAGGCTGCCAATTTGTCCGCTGGCATCGTAGCCTTCACCCCCAAAGATCCAGAAATTCCCGCTGCTATCTGTCCAGGTCGAAGCCTGTACGCGACTTCCGGGGATGTTACCGGGAGCGGAATCTCCCAAAGTTCCATACACCCCAGGATTGCCACAAACATTATTCGCCCCGCAACTCAGGGTGCTGCTTCCACCCATCCATGCCCATTCATTCGTTGACGGATAAAACTCCCAAAGATCATTGAGGTATCCAACATTTCCATTGTCATTGTAGCCAATGCCCGCGAAGAGCCAGAGATGACCGCTGCTGTCAGTCCAGTTTGAAGCCCCCCAGCGACCTCCAGGGATGTTTCCGGCTGCTGGAATAGCCAACGTGCCGTAGATGCCGGGCTGGCCGCATCCACCTTGTTTATAACAAGTTGTCGTACTACTTCCACTCACCCATACCCATTCATTTGTGGATGGATTGAACTCCCAAAGGTCGTTAAGATCGCCAATAGGTCCGTTAGCAGCTCTGCCTTCGCCTCCGAAGAACCAGAGTATTCCACTACCACTGGTCCAGTTCGAAGCGCCATAGCGGCTACTAGGGATGTTTCCGGCTGCGGGAGTACCCAACGTGCCGTAGACTCCGGGCGGATAGCAAAATAAATTTCCGCAGGCTACGAGCACGCTGCTTCCGCCCATCCATGTCCATTCGTTGGGGGCGGTAGACTGCGCCGCGGCGGAGAGTGAGAGGATGGTGAATCCTAGTAGGCATACAGACAAAGAACCGGGCAGCAAACGCTGCTTTCTCATCGAACGTTCCTTCACCGGAACTGCGCACACCCAAGGTTCGCAAAAGCCCAGGAATTTACGCTACTCCCGATTGACCCAAGTTGGATGCAGGAGGATTCTAGCAGAATAGTTGGTTAAGCAAAGACTGAGATACTCTGTTCATGCCCTGTCGTTCCAATTGGGCCGAGGGGCAATGGGGGCACAGTTGGAGGAGTCGCGCGAGCAATACGAAGACGGAGGCGAGACTCCGATGCGCTGCCTGAGCAGGGAGCTTGTGCGCGGGCTGGCGCTTGAGGCTGGCTTCGCCGAGGCAGGGCTAATCGCGCTTCCCCACGATAACGAGGAACGGGACGCGGCGCGCTTCGAGGAGTGGGTGCGGGCGGGCCGGGCCGCGACCATGCACTACCTGGAACGGACGGACGAGCGGGGGCGGCTGCTGCGGTCGCGCGTCGCGATTCCGTTTCCGTGGGCGCGCTCGGTGGTGGTCTGCTGGACCAACTACAACAGCCAGCAGCCTCGCTCAACTGAGCCCGCTGCCGAGGGCGCGGGATGGATTGCGCGCTACGCATGGTCGAGCCGTAAAGATGCAGAAGGAGCGCGGCGGCCAAGCGACTATCACAAGGTTCTGCTGAAGCGCATGAAAGCCGTGGAGGCGCGGCTGCACGAGCAGTTCGGCGCTTTCGAGGCGCGCGCCTTTGTGGATACCGGGCCGGTGGTCGAGCGGGCACTGGCTGAGGCGGCAGGGTTGGGCTGGACGGGGAAGAACACCTGCCTGATTCTTCCAAAGCTGGGCTCATACGGATTTCTGGCGGTCCTCTTCACTTCACTGAATCTTCGTGAGGAAGAAGTGCCCACGGCACCGGTTCCCGACCGCTGCGGAAGCTGCCGGCGCTGCCTGGAAGCCTGCCCGACCGGCGCTCTGATCGCCCCCTATCAGATGGATGCGGCGCGGTGCATCGCTTACCTGACCATCGAGCACCGGGGTCCCATTGCGCCGGATCGGATGGAGGACATGGGACGGCAGGTCTTCGGCTGCGACATCTGCCAGGACGTTTGCCCATGGAATCGCAAAGCAGCGGTGACAGCGGACCCGGAGTTGGCACCGCGCGCGGAGCTGGTGAACCCGGCGCTCGACTGGCTGGCGGCGATGGACGAAGCGGAGTTTGAGGGGGAGTTCAACGGCTCGCCGGTGCGCAGAGCGCGGTTCGAGGGACTCAGGCGCAATGTGGCCATTGCCATGGGCAACAGCGGCACCGGCCGGTTTGCGCCTTGGCTGGAACAATGGACCGGGGACGCGGATGAGGGGCTGAGTACGGCGGCGCGCTGGGCGCTGGAAAAGCTGAAAGCCCACCGATAAATGCCTACTGGGGTTCCTGGTTTCCCACCCTTTTCGCAAAGAGCCGCGAAAAGGATGGGGCACCGGAATTTCTGTAGCCACAGCACCCTGGGTTGTGGGCGATTGAAAAGCTCGGCGCCTCACAGCCTTGAGCGGCTATTCTTGAAGCTACATCGATTCGAGAGTGGCGCAGTGCGGGTGAGAGAAGCCGCAGCGGCGCTTGGCAAGTGTGAAGGAGTAACACGTGGCGGATGTCTTAAATTCCGGGAGTAAGGACGACACGGCGGTCGTGGCTGTCAGAGCTGTTGATGTGCCAGAACCGGCTAAAAGATCCAAGTGGTACCGCTGGCGCAAGGACGGCACGTCGCTGGTGAACTACCTGCTGGATAGCGAGGTGCACACTTTTGCCTTCAGCGTCGCGGCCAACGCCATCCTGTCGTTCATTCCCTTTATCGTGCTGCTCTACACGCTGAAGGATACGATCTTCCACCACTCGGAGATGATGAGGGAAGTCATCTACGACATGGTCGCTTACTTCGCGCCTTCTAATCAGTATTTTTTAAACCACTATCTGGCTAAAGTGGCAGAGCTGGCCTCGCGGCATGGTATGCAGGTCTTTTCGTTCGTCATGATTCTGGTGGCCTGTACAGGCATTTTTCTGCCCCTGGAGGTGGCTCTCAACAAGGCCTGGGGCGTGACCAAGAGCCGCAACTATCTAGCCAATCAGGTGGTCGCCTTCGGGCTGGCGTTTCTGATGATGGTGCTGGGCATGGGCAGCGTTCTGCTGAACGCTGGCCTGCGCTACGTGCTGACCGTTGCTTTCCTTCAGAACACGGATAACTTCGTTTTCCATACGATCTCCTTCCTTTTGCTGGCGGTCACGACAGGCGTGGCTTCGATCCTGTTCTTCTTTTCGATTTACTGGTTGCTGCCCAACCGCAAGGTCAAGCCCGGCCCGGTCATGCGTACCGCGATCTACACCGGAATCATCTGGTTGGTGGCGAAATGGATCTTTGAAGCAGTGGTGCCGCACATGCATCTGGAAGATCTCTACGGTCCCTTCCAAGTCTCAGTAAGCCTCATATTCTGGGCATATGTCTCGGGGTTGATTATGTTTGCCGGAGCACAGTTCAGCGTGGCGCGGATGGGGGACAAGAAGTCATAGAAACGATGGACCTGTCGCCGGCACGCATCAAGGAGTGTTTCATATCTCAGGCAGATTGAGGCCGAGCGGCCTTTCTCCCCATTTCCGAGTCATGGTCATGGACGATCATGACAGCGCCAATCCTGCGGCCATCCTGTCCATTGATGGGCTTGGCGGATAAAGTAACTCTGGCTTGCGTTCCATCCTCCCGGCTGCAGAGAACCTCTTGAGCGTTCGTGGTCTCACCACGGAGAATGGCGCGGGCAAGAGGGTACTCCTCCGGCTTCAGCGGCTGTCCATCGATATTGGCCGCGTCCCACTGGCCATAGCCGGCGATGACCTGACCAGGCCGGATTGCATTGCGGAAGACTCTCTTCGCTTCCGGGTTGGCCAAGACGATGGTACCTTCCGGCGCATTGGCAACGACGACTCCAGCCGCCGCCACATCGGCAATCGCCTGCAAGGCAGCTTGGCTGATTTGCAAGGCGTCCTCTATCTGTTTTTGCTCCTGAATGTCTTCGAGACCACCGTACCAGCAAATGATTTTTCCGGCTTGATCAAAGCGCGGAAAACCACGGGAGCGCATCCATCTATATTTGCCATCCTGATGCCGGACTCGATACTGAATATCCGTGCCCTGTCTCGTGGCGAGCGCCTTTTTTATGGCTTGCTTCACCGGTTCAAGGTCGTCCGGATGGAGCGCATCCATCCATCCGAGGCTTAACGCCTGTTCTTTTGTGAAACCCGTCAACTTTTCCCACCGCGGGCTTACTTCAACCGCTTTTCCATCCGCATTCATGATCCATGGCGTCTGTGGATTCAATTCCACCATGTGCCGGTAGTGTTCCTCGCTTTCGCGAAGGGCCTGCTCAGCGTGTTTCCGATCCGAGATGTCAACGACAGCGATGGATACGCCCATCACCTCACCAGCTTCATCGCGGACTGGTTCATACGAGATCATGAGGGTGCGGTAGCCGCTGCCCGCCTCGAAGTTCGGTCTTTGAACTTCAAAGTTGGGAATCGATTCTCCCGCAAGAGCGCGGCGAAGAAAAGGCTCAAACTGGGGGTACATATCGGGGATAAGCTCTGTGATCGGTCTGCCCAGATGCGCGGCGAGAGGGATGCCATTCATTTGAGCGAGACGCCGGTTGAGGCTCACATAGCGCAGATTATGATCGAGCAGAGCCAAACCCACGGGAGCGCCATCGTAGATAGCCTGCAGTTGTGCGAATCTCTGGCCCGGCAGCGCCTCCAGGCTCAAGACCGGACCCGCATCCGCAGGCATCGGCGGGCAGATCGAGTAAGGTTGTGGTTTGCGGGAGATGATCGCTGAAAGATCTTCGGCCGGAACCGGTGTGCTATAAAGGAAACCCTGGCCGAAGTCGCATCCGAGCCAAAGGAGCATATTGGCCTGTTCCTGGGTTTCTACTCCCTCAGCAACAGTGATGAGCCCAAGGCTGCGCCCCAGGCCGACGACGGCGGCGACTATTTTTCTGCTCTCCCGTGACTGCGTCATGGAACTGACAAAACTTCTGTCGATCTTCAGAACGTCGAAGGGCAATGCCTGCAAGTGCTTCAGGCTCGAATATCCGGTGCCGAAATCGTCGAGCGCCAGCCTGCAATGCAAAGCCTTTAGTTCATTGGCAACGAATTGGGCGCGTGGAAGATCGACCAGCAGTGCGCTCTCCGTAATCTCGATGGTCAACCGGTCGAGCGAAAAGCCACTGTGTGCCGCAGTCGCCGCGATCCTGGCGGGCAGCGTGGCATCGAGCAATTGATGCGGAGAAAGGTTGACCGTCAATATCAGGGAGCCGGGTAACATGGGGCTTGCGGCGAAGGCCTTTTCCAATATCTGGCGGGTCAGCTCATTGATCGAGCCGCTCTTCTCGACATCGGGGATGAAATCGTCCGGAAGAATGAGCCCCAGCCGCGGATGTTTCCATCGCGCCAGCAGTTCAAAGCCAGCCAGTTGGCCAGTCCGCAGTTCTACCAGAGGCTGGAAGAAGGGATAGAACTCGTCTTCGTCGAAGGCCCGATGGAGGTCGATGTCATCGAAGGTCATGGCAGCACTTCATGGCAAGAATACAGGAAGGCTGTGGAAGGCGCATGGTCTTTTTTGGGGCGGTTGCTGGGCGCTCAGATTAAGGCTGAACCAACAGCGCCTTCAATTGCATTTCTATCGTTTTCAGATTGGCATCGCCTTGAAACTGCGCTCTGACCACTCCATTGCGGTCGATGAGGTAAGTCAAGGGCAGTCCGAGAACTCCGCCATAAAGTTCCCCGAGCTTGTCATCGCCCATCGCCACGGGGTAATTCAACCGGAGTTTTGCTGAAAGCTTACGTGCCAGCGCTGGGTCGTCGTCCATCGAGATTCCGATGACCTCAAATCCTTGCGGGCCGTATTGCCGCTGCCACTGGACGAACCGTGGCATCTCAACCAGGCAGGAAGCGCACCATGTGGCCCAGAAGTCGAGCAGAACCACCTTCCCCCTGAAACTGGCGAGATCAAGGGGCCGGCCATTCAAGTCCGTGCGCGTGATCTCCGGCGCTTTCTTATTCAGAAGAGACTCCGTACCAGAGGCGGTTTGCGCCCCGATGGCGGCAAAGCAGGCTCCCAGCAGCAAACCAGCCAGTAGAAACCGGCGATTCGCGGCCCTCGTTCCGATGGCTGCGAATCGCCGGGCTGGCTGCAAGCCGCGCGGATCGTCTTTAACGACCGCGCTCAACCGGATACCCCTTGTCTACCCAATCCGTTCCGAGGTTGTCGGCGAGATCGAGGGTCATGACGTGAGTGAATCCCAGGTCGCGCAGCAGCTTGAACGCGGGTCCGACGTTGGGACAGCGGCTCCATGGGCAACAGCCGCAATAGAGCACGATGAAGGTCTTGCGAGGAAGCGGCGCAACCCTGTTGTGCAGTTGCCTGAGGCCCTCGGTCTGAGAGCCGGGCCCGACATACTCAGATCCCGCGATATGAGCCTGGGCAAAGAGCATATGTGAACCCACTTGTAGTACTAGTGGCTTGTTTGCGCCCTGGGTATGCAGCAGACGGTTCAACTCCTCAGGCTGAAGCAAAGATGCCGCGGGAATTGAAAAGGCGCTGTCGGGCGACGGCGCGCCTCCACTGAACTGTGCGTGAATGGTTTTGTGCGCGACAACGAGCATTGCCAGAAGGGCGATCATTCCCATTCCGCGAACAAGACTGAATCTCATTAAGGCTTCTCCGCAACCAGTAAAGTTCGTGCCCTTTGCTCAAACCGGGTAAAGGGCACGATCCTTAAATGTCCAGGTTCTTCACGTCCAGCGCGTTATCCTCGATAAATTTGCGGCGCTTTTCGACGTCTTCACCCATCAACGTGGCGAAGATCTCCTCTGTTTCCACGAAGTCTTCCAGCTTGACCAAGAGCAGCGAGCGCCGCTCGGGGTCCATCGTGGTTTCCCATAGCTGTGTGGAAGTCATTTCGCCCAGGCCCTTGTAGCGCTGCACCTGGTAGTCCTTCTTGCCTTGTTCGACGATGTAGGCAAACAGGTCGCGGGCAGTCTGCTTCTCCACCGGTTCGCGCGAGGCTCGAACGGTGCGGCGGGCTTGTTTTGCTTCCGTCGGGGCTTCCACGCTTTCGGCTTCCGCGCCCTCCTCTGCTTCGTCGTCACCCGCAGATGCAGGGGCGGTCTCGGCAACGGCAGCCTTGGCGGCGTACTCGATGAGGAATGGCGGCTCAAGGTACTCCTTGATGAGCATATATTTGGCCATCATCTGGCGGAACTCGGGGCTGCCAGCCAGAACCCAATCGATATGCCGTTCGGCGCCTTGCGCATCCACAAAGCTGATGGACCAGGTGTGATGCTCCTCGTCCTCCACCGGTTCGCCCAGCGATTTAAAGCCGAACTCATCGGCCAACTCGGCCAATTCGGCATGGACCTGTACCAATTTGGAGGGAATCTCGCCCTCGGTTGTTGAGGCGAAATCGGCGCGGTGGACCAGCTCGGCGCGGGCCAGCAGCTCCGTCAGCTTTTCATTGCGAAGGTGTTTGTCCACCCTTTCGACGAAGCCCAGGTATTCGTTCAGCGTGGACATGAAGCGAATCAGAACGGGGCCCTCGATGCGGCAGGCCTCTTCGCCGTGGCGCACGATCATGCCTTCCGACGCGCGGTTGACCATCACCCGGACAAATTCTTTCTCGTCCTTGATGTACTGCTCGAAGCGGCCCTTCTTGATTTTGAAGAGTGGCGGCTGCGCGATGTAGATGTTATCGCGCTTGATCAGCTCGGTCATGTGGCGGAAGAAGAAGGTCAGCAGCAGAGTGCGAATGTGCGAACCGTCCACGTCGGCATCGGTCATCAGGATGATTTTGCCGTAGCGGAGCTTGGAGGCGTCGAAGTCGTCCTTGCCGATGCCGCAGCCGAAGGCGGTAATCATGGCGCGGATTTCCTCGTGGCCCAGCATCTTGTCGTAGCGCGCCTTTTCGACGTTAAGAATTTTTCCTCTCAAGGGGAGAATGGCCTGGAAACGGCGATCACGGCCCTGCTTGGCGGTGCCGCCGGCGCTCTCGCCCTCGACCAGATACACTTCGCAGCGTTCGGGGTTGCGCTCTGAGCAGTCCGCAAGCTTGCCGGGCAATCCGCCGCCGTCCAGGGCGCCCTTGCGGCGAGTCAGGTCGCGAGCTCTGCGGGCGGCCTCGCGGGCGCGCGAAGCCTCGATGGCCTTGTTGATGATGCGCTTGGCGATGGGCGGATTCTGTTCCAGAAACGCACCCAGCCGCTCGTTGACAAAAGCCTGAACCGTGCCGGCGATGTCAGAGTTGAGCTTGCCCTTGGTTTGTCCCTCGAATTGCGGCTGCGAAAGCTTGACGCTGACCACGGCCACCAGGCCCTCGCGCACGTCGTCGCCGCTTAGGTTCTCCTTCACGTCCTTGAAGAGGCCGAGCGACTGGCCGACGGCGTTGATGGTGCGAGTGAGCGAAGTGCGGAAGCCGGAAAGGTGCGAGCCGCCATCCACCGTGTTGATGTTGTTGGCAAAGCTGAAGACCGTTTCGGAGTAGCTGTCGTTGTACTGGAGAGCGATTTCAATCTCGACGTTATCGCGCGAGGCTTCCATCACGATTGGCTTGTCGTGCAGCACGGTCTTGCCGCGGTTCAGATGCTTGACGAACTCGGCAATACCGCCCGCATATTTGAACTCGGCGTGACGTGCGTCGCCAGTCTTGGGGTCGGCGGTGCGCTCGTCGGTGAGCGTGACTTCGAGGCCTTTGTTGAGGAAGGCCATCTCGCGCAGCCGCTGAGCCAGCGTGTCGTAGTTGAACTCGGAGACGGTGAAGATGCTCTTGTCGGGCAGGAAATGAATCTTTGTGCCGCGCTTCTTGCTGGTGCCCGCCCGCCGCAGTTCGCTTACCGGTTCGCCGCAACTGAAGTCCATCTCCCAGGTATAGCCGTCGCGCCAGATCTCGACGTTGAATTCCTGCGAGAGCGCGTTCACGCAACTCACACCAACGCCGTGCAGGCCGCCGGAGACCTTGTACGTGGAGGCATCGAATTTGCCGCCGGCATGGAGCATGGTCAGCACCACTTGCACGGCCGGCATCATCTTGCCGTTCGAGAGCGGCATCATATCCACTGGAATGCCGCGGCCGTCATCGATCACGGTGATCGAGTTATCCACGTGGATGATGACGTCAATCTTTTTGCAATAGCCGGCAAGCGCTTCGTCGACGGAGTTGTCTACTACTTCGTAGACCAGGTGGTGCAGGCCCATATCGCCGGTCGAGCCGATGTACATGGCCGGACGCAGACGCACAGCCTCCAGACCTTCAAGGATCTTGATGTTCTCGCCGGTATAGGTGCCGTTATCTTCGGGAAGCGGGGTGGTGCTCATAGGTTCAGTCGCCATAGGGTTCCATTCGTAATGCTTTCGCTTTTAGCTCCACTGGGAGCGCGGCGTCCGGGGGAGCTTCCGGGCGGGGATTCGGGGGTCTAGAGCAAAACCAGGGATCCTCTATCCTGATTTGCTTCGTTGAAGGTCGTCGCTCCCTGTTGGCCGCGTCGACTTGAGTGCATGGTTCCGGGATACACCATCCCTGGTTTTGCTGTAACCGATTGAAAGACAGAGGCTTTCAAGGGAGTTTTCCTGTACTGATTTTATCATGCGGGGAGGACCGGAACGAGGGGAAAGAAGGGGTTGGAGAAAGCGGGCGGAGCGGGAAAATTGCCGACCGATGAGAGTACGTTAGTAACCACACCTCGTAACTATCTGTTTATCGTTATGAATTTACTGGACTTAATTAGATTGATTGCCTACGATTTCAGTGTACAGGAGACGCGTTTCCTGTCAATTCAAATTCACCCTAGGGGCTACCATCATGAAACTCGTCATCCGCATCTTCGTTCTGTCCGTTGTCGTCGCTGGCGCCGCTGCCGCAGCCGTTACACCCAAGACCACGCCTGTTGTTCCCAGCCACCAGTCGGCCACCGCGAGTATGCCATATCCTGGATGCGGACCGCACATGGGATGCCCTGCTCCCGCTTCGGGCAACTAAAAGTCGGCAACGGCATTAAATTGAACTAATCAAGCCTCTTTTTTTGTTGAGTGGCTAGGCATTTCGCGCTATTCTGAGAGAGTTCTCAGAATGGCTAGGAGTTCCTTATGCCTTCAATGACCGCAATGTCGCTCATGAGCATGGCCGAATTTGCTCTTTGGGTCACGCTTGGCTTTCTTTTCTGGACAAAGAAACTACACCACCGCTTTCCGGCGATGGGGGGATATCTGGCGTTGCGCGTGGCATCGATGCCAGCGCTGGTCGTTCTCTTCTATGGCCAATCACAGCATTGGATCAACGACTACTGCTTCCCGATCTACTTTTATCTATTTTGGGGAGTCTACGTTGCCAGCGCGGTATTTCTCTTCTTTATCTGCATGGAGGTCTTCCGCTCCGCGCTCTCGGCTTTCCCTGCGTTGATGAAGTTTGGCATCGTGATCTTCCGCTGGGCGGTTTTTGCATCGATCATCGTAAGCTTTTCCACGATCAGCTATTCGCATCGCGGTATCCTCATCATCCCCAGCGTTGCCTACGGCCTGATGCGTTCAGTGAGTATCGTTGAGCTCTGCTTGCTCGGCTTCCTCTGCCTGAGCATGAATGCATTGCGCCTTTCGGCTCGCGACTTGGCCTTCGGGATCGCTCTGGGCTTTGGCTTGCTTTCAGCCAATGACTTTGTCGTTTCGCTCATGATTTCGGTTTATAGTTCGTTGACTGCCCCGATTCAGCTTGTCAGTGAAGCGGTTCTCTTGGCTGGAATAGGCATTTGGCTAACTTACTGCGCCCTGCCCGAGCCGGCCCGCAAGCCGCTTATGGTGCCGGCTAACTCCACCATCTTTCGCTGGAATGAGATTGCCACCGCTCTTGGCCACACGGGCACACAAGTTGCCGTGCAGCCGGCTGGCGGCTTCTTCCTGAGCGATGTGGAGAAGGTAGTGGAAGACACACTCTCACGGAACCAGAAGAGCCACGCATCGGCAAGTTAAGCGATTTGCAGAAAATAAGGAATCGAACGCAAAAAGGCCACGGCTTCAGCCGTGGCCTTTTCGTATATGCGTGAGCCGGATTTACTCGGCTACGACAGGTTCAATCGAGGCAAACCGTCCGCGATTGCCGTGATCGGAAAACTTCACTTTGCCAGTAATCTTGGCGAAGAGCGTATCGTCGGAGCCGATGCCCACGTTGACGCCCGGCTTGATGCGAGTGCCCCGCTGGCGCATGATGATCGAGCCGCCGGTGATCAGTTGTCCGGCAAAGGCCTTAACGCCCAGCCGTTGCGCATTGGAATCGCGTCCGTTTGTGGAGCTGCCTCCACCCTTTTTATGTGCCATTGCCGAATCCCCTTCCTTGTCTTGTGTGCTGCCTTAACTGGCGGCGGTGTAGGTCACGCCGTCGGCCTCGATGGCCTTGATGCGCACCTCGGTAAAGTTCTGCCGGTGCCCTTGCAGCTTCTTGTACTGCTTCTTGCGTTTCAGGTGGAAGACCAGGATCTTGTCCCCCCGGCCCTCGCCCAGCACTTCGCCGGTCACCTTGGCTGTGACTGGCTTAGCCACGGTTCCGGGCTCGCCCGAGACGGCCAGCACGTCGTTGAACTCGACGTTCTTGTCCTCGGAGATTACGCTTTCAATCTTCACCACGTCGCCAGGCGCGACTCGATATTGCTTACCACCGGTGCGAATCACCGCGTACATAAACCCTCCAGCGCAGTCCGGCTCGGCCGATGCGCACCCAAAATAAATAACTTGGGCATTCCAAAAATAGCTCGGGCGGAAACTTCTGTACCGTGGTACGCTCAAGCCCCGTCATTTTCCGGGCGAACGTCTGGCTCCACGGCCACAGGCAGGAATCGCCAAACTAGAGTAGTGTACCGGCTTTAGAGGGCAAAGGTCAATTTGCACCTGAAATGGTGCAGTGCCGAAGCGCATGAATTGTGCAGTTTGATCCCGCTTTTGGCTGTGGCCGCTTAGAACCGCGCCGGAACAACATAGAAAAGAATAGCAAAGTAATGGGCAATGCTGCCGGCCAGCACAAACAAGTGCCAGGTGGCGTGGAAATAGCGCAGCCGGTCCAGGGCGAAAAAGATGATGCCCAGCGTGTATGCCACGCCGCCGGCGCCCAGCCACATGAGGCCGTGCCAGCCTAGGGTGTGGATCAGCGGCCCCACCGCGATCACGATAAACCAGCCCTGCGCCAGGTAGACCAGCGCCGAGGCCACCTGAAACCGGCCCACGGCGAAGCACTTGAAGACCACCCCGGCCGCGGCCAGCGCCCACTCGCAACTGAACAGAGTCCAGCCCCACGGCCCGTGCAGCGTAACCAGGCAGAAGGGCGTGTAGGTGCCGGCGATCAGCAGGTAGATGGACGAATGGTCGAGGATATGAAAGACGTGCCGCGCCCGCGTCCGCACCAGCGAGTGGTAGAGCGTGGAGCACACATAAACCAGCACCAGGGTTACGGCAAAGACGGTGCAACTAACTACGTGCCACGCCGTCCCTTGCGTCGATGCGGCAATCAGGTAAACGGCGCCAACGATGGCCAGTACCGCGCCGATGCCATGCGTGATGGCGTTGGCCAGGATGTCGCCCAGCTTCGGAAGGGTTTGTACAGCTTGCACAGATTGATGATACCGCCATAGGCGGATGAGGGCCGCTGCTCCATGCCGAATAATGCCCTATTGCGCATAATGCTCTATACGGCATAATGTATGTATGAGCTGGTCCGTCTCCTTCCATACTCTTGTGTCAAAGGAGTAGCTGCGATGTATAGACCCATTCCGGTTGAAGAAATAATTGCCGCGATGCCAAAGAAGCGGCAGGAGGCCATTGCGGCAAGGGGCGCTGAGTTGGTGGCCAAGGTGAGGCGGCGCATGACCCTTGCCGAGTTGCGCAAGGGGCGCAAGATCAGCCAGGCAACAGTGGCCGACGCTCTCGGAATCGGCCAGATGCAGATTTCGCGGCTTGAAAAGCGCAAGGATCCGCGCCTGTCCACCATGCAGCGCACTGTGGCGGCGATGGGCGGACACCTGACGATGATTGCGACCTTCCCGGACCAGGAGCCGGTGGTGCTTGTCGCCTCGCAGCACACGGGGAAGGCATCGCGGCGGGATAAACGAGTTTGATGCGCGGCCTTGCGATCCCACGTCTCTTGCGAGATGTGGGAACCCTGCGCATCCTCCGCGACGGCGCGTCCCGAGTACACTAAAATGTTCCCCTAATTTCAGAAGCAAGCACGCAGGAGGTCCTCAATGGCATCGACAATTCTTCCAGCAGGGCATTTGGATTCATCCGAGTCACAGCCGGGGCGGTTTGGCGTCTATGGCGGGCGGTATGTGCCGGAGACGCTGGTGGCGGCGCTGGACGAACTGGAGCGTGAGTACAACCTGGCCAAGGCGGACCCCGCTTTTCAGGCCGAGCTGGCCGATCTTCTGCATAACTACGCGGGCCGTCCCACGCCGCTCACCTTTTGCAAGCGGCTTACCGAGCAGTTGGGCGGGGCGAAGATTTATTTGAAGCGCGAAGACCTGCTGCACACCGGCGCGCACAAGATCAACAACGCTTTGGGTCAAGGGCTGCTGGCCAAGCGGATGGGCAAGAAGCGCGTGAT
>Ga0224529_1001342_pt1 | contig 15079 bp, 15 predicted proteins | sample CBST50metaG_FD_179893 | JGI IMG/M metagenome (GOLD analysis project Ga0224529, IMG submission 179893) | Peat soil microbial communities from Stordalen Mire, Sweden - C.B.S.T50 | ecosystem: Environmental > Terrestrial > Soil > Wetlands > Peat | place: Sweden: Norrbotten County, Stordalen Mire... | reverse complement strand
CCAACCCTTCCCGCAGGCCACAGCTGCGGTAGCCGCCTGAGCTGCCCCGCCGGCAACCGGACCGCGTTGCAGTCAACCGCAGCAAAAGCTTGAAAAACAGCAGGAAAGTAGCAAAGGATTTTCAGCAAACGTGAAAAGGTGCAATCCATCTCGTGTTCGGGTGACTGCGACTCAGGGTAGGGCCATCATAGGCCGATCTTTAGATAGCAGCCCCGATTCATCCCTATCGGGCCCCATCAGGCACCGAGCTCACAGCAGCTCATATCGAGTGCGTATAGAAGCCCGAGATGAATCTGGCGAGAAAAGCAAAAAGCAACGGCAACAACAAAGGCAAAGGCAAAAACCAAAACGCCATGAATGAAAAACAAAAGTAAAAACGACTTGACAATCCCGGCCGTCTCATAGAAGCCCCTGAGGGAATTCTTCTTCCTCTATATCATCAGGAAAAATGCTCTGGGGCACAGCACTTGCCGACTCACTTGCCCTGCATCGCGAGGCAGGGCAGGACGGCAGCTTGCGCGCGGAAGGCACCCTTCGTATGATCTTGTCCAACTCCATTCTTCAATTGGAAGGGAACGCCAACTTTGAGGCTCACTCGTAAGAGAGTCTTGCTTGCATCGGCGGCCGTTCTGTTGGCAATAGGCGGCTTCGCATTCGGTTTCTTCGCCTGCCTTTATTCAAGGAGTGCTCCCAACCCCGGCCTTCGCGAACGGCAATTGCTGCAACCGGGAGACGCACCCGCCTCGGTGCGCACCGGAGTGCTGGCTTCGTTGCGAGCTTTTCAGGAGGGATATGTTCAGCGCAATCCGGCAAATCTGGACTCCTTCATGATCCGCCTCTTCCCCACCGGAGGCCAGGTTTTGATTCTGGGAACCGAGGGCGGCGCCGCCGAGTGGGTGCGCGGCTACCCGGCGGCCGCCCAGTTCATCCGGGACGATTGGCGGGACTGGGGAGATTTCAGGTTCGATGTCGATCGTTCCATCATCTGTTCCTCCGGAGATGTCGCCTGGGTTGCAACTGTCGGATCGGTTAACTTCAATGGATCGAAGCGCCCTCTGCGTTTTTCCGCAACTCTGGCGCGAAGCGGAGACAACTGGCTTTTCCGGCAAGTGCAATTTCAATGGGACGACCAGGACCCCGAGGCATCGGATGTTTTTCACCTGCGGACCTATTTCAGGCTCGCCCGGCTGGCGCTTCGCCGTGTCTCGCTCCACGCGGGCCGATGAACTGAACCCGTGCCCTTTCCCGAATTCACTGCGCTTGCATGTGTCGCTTCTTCCGCCTCAATCGCATGTAACCTGCATCACAGCAAAGGTAACCTGGCCCTCGTAGGCTCTTGAACGGAGTTGGAGGAGTTTTCATGTCTGAAGTTGTCGCGGAAAATGTCATCACCATTCAAAATCTCTTGGCCGCCTTTGAGGGCGAGTCGAACGCACACGCCAAGTACACAGCTTTTGCGGCCAAGGCCGACGAGGACGGCCTGCACGGCGCCGCCAGCCTGTTTCGCGCCGCCGCGCGCGCTGAGCAGATTCACGCCACCAATCACTCGCGGGTCCTCCACCAGTTGGGCAGCCGCTCGGAGTGCGAGATTCACGCGGTCGAAGTCAAGACCACTCTGGAAAACCTGAAAACCGCGCTCAACGGCGAACAGTACGAGATCGACACCATGTACCCCGGCTTCCTCAATGAGGCCAAAGAGCACAAGAATATCGCGGCAATCCGCACTTTCAGCTATGCCCTCGAAGCCGAGAAAACCCACGCCCGTCTCTACGGCGAGGCCATCGCTCTGCTCGCGGCCGGCAAAAAGGATTCCTGGATTGGCGAAGCGCGCGACTTCTACGTCTGCCCGGTCTGCGGCCACACCTCGGAGACGGAAGAAGAGCACGAGCGCTGCCCGGTCTGTAATTGCCTGTGGGAGAAGTTCGAAATCATCCGGTAGAACTGGTCTTATTGAAGAGATAAGCGCCGGAGTTTGCGGTTTCCCAGGTCCCGAAAGCGGGACCTGGGAAACCTAGGGTAGATATTTATTCCCAGTCCTCTCGGTTCGCTCCCAGTTGAACCTATGGCTCGTCGTTGTAGATGCCGGTTTCCAGCTTGCCGCCTTCCCTCTGGCGGGCGCGGAACATGCCCGGCGTATTGAAGGTCCAGGCCAACTGGCCGTCCGGAGTGAGGGCAATGACGCCGCCATCGCCGTGCAGCGTTTCCAGTTCCTTGTGGATGACCTCATCGGCGGCTTGCTGCAACGGCATTCCCTTGAACTGAACCAGGTTGCAGATCTCGCGCGCCACGCCGAGACGGATAAAGTACTCTCCGCTGCCGGTGGCGGAAACGGCGCAGGAAGCGTTGGAGGCATACGTGCCAGCGCCGATGATCGGCGAGTCGCCCACGCGGCCCGGCATCTTGCCCTGCATGCCGCCGGTCGAGGTGCCGGCGGCGATGTTGCCCCGGCGGTCCAGAGCGACTGCGCCTACGGTGCCGTAGCGGTGAGTCGCAGGCGACTCCTCAAGCTGGGCCACGGGGACCACCGGCCCCGGAGGCGGTGCGCCCGCCGGCCGCGGCGGAACTGGCCGGCCTTCCTTTTGGAGCTGCTTCACCAGATTCTGCCAGCGGCTTTCGGTGAAGAAAAAACTGGGGTCCACCTGTTCCAGACCCACGCGGCCGCCAAAAGCGTCCGCGCCCGGTCCGATCATCATCACGTAGGGCGACTTCTCCATCACCGCGCGCGCCAAGCTGATGGGGTGGCGGGTGCGCCCGACCCCGGCCACCGCGCCAGCCATCAGGTTCGAGCCATCCATGATCGAGGAGTCCATCTCGTTCTTTCCTTCGGCGGAAAAGACCGCTCCCCGTCCGGCGTTGAAGAGCGGATCGTCTTCCAGAATCTTGATCGCGGCCTCGACAGCGTCCAGCGATGAGCCGCCGCTGTCCAGAACCTTGGCGCCGGCTGCGGCAGCCTGGGTGAGCGAGGCACGATAGGCGGCCGAAGCCTCTGGCCCCAGCGCCGAGCGCTCAATGACACCCGCGCCGCCATGCACCTGGATCGCCCAGTGATGCGCAGCCGGCGCAACGGTCTGCTCCGCCCCCTGCTGCGCAGCTTGTTGGGCGGGCTGTTGAGCCGCCATCTGTGCAATCGCTCCAGCTACCATCCCGGCCAACGCGCAAACTCGCAATGCGTTTCCCATCATCCCAATCTCCCTGTCCATTTACAAACTTGCAGTCTTCCTGACCTGCTGACTTGCTGACTCGCTGTCTCGCTTCTACTCCGCTGCCTTCTTCGGAATCGTCAACTCCGCGCCTTCGCCAATCTTGTACACCTTGGAGAAATTCCCCTGGTCGATGCCCACCGAGAGCCGTCCGCGCGAGTCGATAAAGAAAAGTTCCTTGCCCACCGGCACATCGCTGAAGGTCTTGACCAACGGAAAGATATAGCTCTTCCCCACCAGGGTGACGGGCACGCGATCGCCCACCTTGTAGCCGAGTTTGAAAAAAGTCTCCGCGGGAACATTGAGCACCAGGTTGCCGAAAGGTCCGTCGGTGCCGATCACCTGGCCGTGCAGGCCGCTGCCATCGATGGTGGCGTTCTTCAGGTCGAGCCGCACCAGCTTGGTCACATCCAGCGCCGGACCGGCCTGCGCAAAATCGTCGCCGCGGGCCACGTGGGCGCCGGCCGGTGAGAAGATGTCGCGCCCATGAAAGGTCGAGGAGATGCCGGAGCCGATCATCCACCCTGGGTTGGTGATTTCATGCGCCTCCGCGATGCCGTCGCGGTCCTGAACGAGCGTGAGCAACCCGTTGTCGGGCAGGATGAAGTACTGGCCCACTTTGGATTTGGCGACAATCGCCTTGCGCGTGGAGCCCACGCCGGGATCGATCACCACCACAAAGACCGCGTCCTTTTGGAAGTAGGGAGCCGAGCCGGCCAGCAGCCGCGCGCCCATGGCGATGTTGTAAGGTTCCGCCTCGTGGGTGATGTCAATGACATGTACGCCCGGCGCAATGCCGTCCATGACGGCTTTGCAGATGCCCACTGCATCGTCCTTGACGTCAAAGTCGGTCATGAAGCCGATCGTTTTGGTGGGCGCGGGCTGTTGCGCCGCTGCCGTGAAAACCATCGCGGCCGCCAGCGCCGCTCCCATCAGAAACCGAATTGCCTTGCGCACTCGCTTTACCTCGCTCAGGGTCTCTCGCACTTCTTCCTATGGTATATAACTCGCCACCATCCTTCCGCCCTCGCGCCTGGCCGCGCCCTGTTCCCCGCTTCCTGCATCTGTTACACTCGCTAGCAACTTTCCACCATGCTCTTTAAAGCTCACAGCGCGGCTGTATATGGAATCGACGCGAGCCTCATCGACGTCGAGGTGGATTATAGTGGTGCGGTCACCGACCAGGATCATTTCCACACCGTGGGGCTGCCCGACGCCGCGGTGCGCGAGAGCCGCGACCGCGTTCGCGCCGCCATCAAGAACTCCGGCTACCAGATTCCGCCCACCTTCATCACCATCAACCTGGCGCCGGCCGACCTGAAAAAAGAAGGCTCGGGCTTCGACCTGCCCATCGCCGTGGGAATTCTGGGTGCCTATGGCGCGCTGCGGGTGGACCACCTGAGCAGCTTTGTGCTGGTGGGCGAACTCGGCCTCGACGGCTCGTTGCGGCCCGTTCCCGGCATCTTGCCGGTGGCCATCATGGCGCGCGAAAAGGGCATTCCCAATCTCATTCTGCCCGTCGCCAACGCCGCCGAGGCCGCGGTCGTCGAGGGCGTCAACGTCTATCCCGCCTCGTCGTTGTCCGACGTGCTGGAATTGATCAACTCCACCGTGGTGGGCGTCATCCAGCGCGAGCCTTACCGCGTGGCCACAGAGCAGTTGCTCAGCGAATTGCAGCATTTCCCTGTTGACTTCAGCGACGTGCGCGGCCAGCAGACAGCCAAGCGTGCCCTGGAAGTGGCCGCGGCCGGTAGCCACAATATTCTGATGATCGGCCCGCCCGGCTCGGGCAAAACCATGCTGGCCAAGCGGCTGCCGTCGATCCTGACGCCGTTGACTTTTGAAGAGGCGTTGGAGACCACCAAGATTCACTCCGTGGCCGGGGTTCTGGACGCCGCGGCCGGCCTGGTGACGCAGAGACCCTTCCGCTCGCCCCACCACACCATCTCCGACGCCGGACTGATCGGCGGCGGCGCCATTCCCCGGCCGGGCGAGGTCTCTCTGGCCCACAACGGACTGCTCTTTCTCGATGAGCTGCCCGAGTTTCCGCGCAACGTCCTTGAAGTCATGCGCCAGCCGCTCGAAGACCACACCGTCACCATCGCGCGCGCCTCCATGTCGCTCAGCTTTCCCGCCCGCTTCATGCTCGCCGCGGCCATGAACCCCTGCCCCTGCGGCTACTTCAACGACAAATCCCGCGAGTGCATGTGCACCCCGCCCATGATCCAGCGCTACGTGGCCAAAATCTCCGGTCCGCTGCTGGACCGCATCGACATTCACATTGAGGTGCCCGCCGTTAAATATAAGGAGCTGCGCGGCGGGGCAGCCGCCGAGGGCTCGGCCGAGATTCGCGCCCGGGTGCTGGCCGCGCGGGACCGCCAACGGCAGAGGTTCCACAAACACGGCGAGAAAATCTACTCCAACGCCCAGATGACCACCCGCCAGATTCGCGCCTACTGCGAACTGGGCCCCGACGCCGAGCGCCTGCTCGAACGGGCCATGCAACAGCAGGGCCTGACCGCCCGCGCCCACGACCGCATTCTGAAGGTGGCGCGCACCATTGCCGACCTCGAAGGCGCTGAGAACCTGAGCGTTGCCCACCTCGCCGAGGCCATCCAGTACCGCACGCTCGACCGCAGCTACTGGGCGTGACGAAAGCAGCTATCAGCCGTCAGCTTTCAGCTTTCAGCCGTTCCTTCCTTGTGATGTTCCAATCCCCGAAGTGATCGCCGGTCTTACTGCTACTGAAGGCTGACGACTGACGGCTGATAGCTGATAGCTGGCGGCTGCCCCTCGTTACTTCTGATTTTAAGGACTTTCTAATCTTCGGCCGATGACCGCATTAGGCGCATGAAAAAACACTCATGCGGCCCACGGAACAGTGCGGAGGCCGGGCATGCACGAAATCTTTCTGGATGCGGGCTGGGACACGATGCTGGTCGCGGTTCCCTTTTTGTGTCTGTTGGCAGTGGCGGTCTTCCACCTCGATCAGACGTTCACGCAATCCCGTCCCTACCGCCGTAATGGGCGCCCGCCCTGCGGCCTGGATCTGGACGGCCGTCCCATTTTGTGCGACCCGGACGGCAGGCCCTGGCGCACCCCGCGCCTCCGCCGTTAGAAAGCCAAAGCTGGCCCAGGACAGGGCGTTCCTGGCGGCCTAAGGTGCAAGGTGAAGTCCACCTCGCCCGTGGATGCAACTGCCGGCCGCGGGAGACTGTCACAACTCTTAAAACTATCGTCAGTTATTTTTAGTTCCAAAAGTAATATCTTTTCCGTGGACAATGGTTATCTTAAGGCGTAATCATGCAGATGAAGGATGACTTACTGAGCGGAGGCGCTGCATGGTCCTGGAACAGATCCTTAGTTCCACCCGAGACACACTGCTGGTCGGTACGCCTCTTCTTGTCCTGTTGTTCATCGGTTTCTTCCGCCTCGATGAGCTGATGCTCAAACCCAAAAAGAGTCAGGTGCCGCTGGCGCCGGCGGGCAAGGCGGTTCGCAGCGGACAGCGGTTCTTCAGCTCAGAGCCGGATGGAACCCCATTGCTGCCCAGCCACCGTCCCGTCAAAAGCCCTTCCAAGTAGCCAGGTTTCTTCCGAGGTCCGGCGCGCCGCCCGCTGAGCGCTTGACGCAGTCTCCCGCTGCGGGACGGCGCAGGTTCATCTCCTTGATAACGCACAGTTTTCCGATCAAGCGGAAAAACAGTGCTGGGCGATGGACCCAGCATAAATAAATCAAAAAAACTGTTGACCTGAAAGTCGCCCGAGTATATATTCATGAGTGCCATCCACAAGGAAAGAATGCATTGTGCGATTTTGCACACCCATCTGTCATTTCCCGCATCATAATTTGAGCTGATGCTCATCCGTTGATGCCCCGGTGCGTTTTTAAATCTGCCGGATAGGGAAAGACGGACGCATGGATACTGAAGCAGCAATCTGTACTCCGGATACTGCGTGAGGCCTGTGCCACACTGTGCGAAAGTGCGTCAGGATTTTGAACTGGACGGCCATTTTGTGCGTCTAATTCCTCGGTGGATGAACTTGGGGGCGCTGCCTGCACCATCTGGCAACCCTGCTGCACCGGCGATGGCGGAAAGGTCCGGCCGGGTAGCTATTTCTTGAAGGAGAATCACGTAATGCGTTCTGATTTGGTATTTGGGGCACTTTCTCATGTGTCCAATCGTTATCAGCTCTGTCAGCTGGCGAGCAAGGCAACCAGGAAGCTGCACAAGCCGAATACACGGCTGCAGGACACTGCCAATGAAGTACTTGCTCGTTTCCACACCATCAATCCCAGTTCCGCGGCGCCCTTTCCGGAGCACGCGGAGCAGCCACTCGAATCTCGCCGCGCCGCCTGAGGCGCATCCACAAGGTATAGTTGAGACAGGCAGCGGTTTCAGGCGGCTTCCCTTGGAAGCCAACCGCTCCGCCTCGGCTCTGGACGCTCCGCTCGGTTTCGAGAGAGAGTTCGGGCCAGGGTCCAATCGGCAATTCTCTTGAACTCCCACCTTGTATCCCCCGGAGCACTTCCCCTCCCGGATCCCCCTCACCCTAATCCCTCCTTATTGCAGGTGCTCATGACCATCGCCGAACTCAAAGAAAAAAACATCACCGAACTGAGCCGCATCGCGCGTAGCCTGGAAATTCCCGGCACCAGCGGCCTTCGCAAACAGGACCTGATCTTCAAGATTCTTCAGGCGCAAAGTGAAAAAGAAGGCCACATTTTTGCCGAGGGCGTGCTGGAAATTCTGCCCGATGGCTACGGCTTCCTGCGCTCCCCGGACTACAACTACCTGCCTGGTCCGGACGATATTTATGTCTCCCCCTCGCAGATTCGCAAATTCGATCTGAAGACCGGTGATTCCATCAGCGGCAACGTGCGGCCCCCGCACGAGGGCGAAAAGTATTTTGCCCTGGTCAAGATCGAAGCCATCAACTTCGAGTCGCCCGAGGAGACCCGCAACAAGATTCTCTTCGACAACCTGACCCCGCTTTACCCGCAGGAGCGGATCAAGCTGGAGACGGTTCGCGAGGCCATCAGCGGCCGGGTCATGGACCTGTTGACGCCGGTGGGCAAGGGACAGCGCGGCCTGATCGTCGCCCCGCCCCGCACCGGCAAGACCATGCTCTTGCAGTCGCTCGCCAACTCCATCACCACCAACCACCCTGAAGTCGTGCTCATCGTCCTGCTCATCGACGAACGCCCCGAGGAAGTCACCGACATGCAGCGCTCGGTGAAGGGCGAAGTCATCAGCTCGACCTTTGACGAGCCGGCGGCCCGCCACGTACAGGTGGCCGAGATGGTCATCGAGAAGGCCAAGCGGCTGGTCGAACACAAGCGCGACGTGGTGATTCTGCTCGATTCCATCACCCGCCTGGCGCGCGCCTACAACACCATCGTGCCGCCTTCCGGCAAGGTTCTCTCGGGCGGCGTCGACTCCAACGCCCTGCAGCGGCCCAAGCGCTTCTTCGGCGCGGCCCGCAACATCGAAGAGGGCGGTTCGTTGACCATCATTGCCACCGCGCTGGTCGATACCGGCTCGCGCATGGATGAGGTCATCTTCGAAGAGTTCAAGGGCACCGGCAACATGGAAATCATCCTGGACCGCAAGCTGGTGGACAAGCGTACCTTCCCGGCCATCGACATCCAGCGCTCCGGAACCCGCAAGGAAGAGCTGCTCATCCCCAAGGAAGACCTGCAGCGCATCTGGATTCTCCGCAAGGTGCTCAACCCGCTGTCGCCGGTCGAGGCCATGGAGCTGTTGATCAGCCGCCTGGAAAAGGTGCGCAACAACGCCGAGTTCCTGGCCAACATGAACCAGCTGTAGTCAGCCCCCGGCGGCCTCTCGTCGCCGGGGATTTCCTCCCAGGGGGAAAAGCGCGGAGCGCCTTCACGAATTTGGCGTCCGCTGGTAAGATATAGAAGTCGTGGGGCTGTAGCTCAATTGGGAGAGCGCCTCGTTCGCAACGAGGAGGTCAGCGGTTCGATCCCGCTCAGCTCCACCAAGTTTCTCCCGCGAAATATCAAGAAAACGCCTCCGGTTTCTGCGGAGGCGTTTTTCTTGGATGCACGCTTTTTCCCCAGCGTCTGCGCGCACCGTCCTTCCCAGAGCAGCACCACGCCTTTCGAGCGCCGAAACCGGCCTGAAGGCGGCCATTGTGCGCGCGATGAGGGGAAATGATCTGCAAACCATCTGCGGTGGGGTCAATCGCCTGCGGTTGCTGCAGACAATCCATGCCGCCACCCCATACAGCGCCGTTTCGCCGGGCAATCGCGTCCGGAAGCTCAACAGCTCCTCTACGCCAGAAGCCTGCGGAGAGGTGGTCAACTAGTAATTGCCGAGATGGCGGTTAACCGCTCGGAGCCCGGAAATCACGGAAAACAGTCGGGAAGGCGACATATGAGGACCAAATCTCGCGCTGCGCCGAATTACTCTACGATTGCCGACCACGCCGGAGATAACGTGAGGGGAAGATGCCGATTGGCACTACTTATTGATTGTGAGTCTGCAACAAGTCGGCAAGCACGGCATCCGCGTAGGCCTTGATGGTTAGCACTTCTTGGCGCGTCGTGACGACGTGCGTGGAGACGGAGCCGCGTGTGTAAACGGAGCGAGCGAGAGACCCGACACTGTCCTCCACGGTTGCGACAGCGTCCACTGGCGTCTTTCGAGCGGTTTCCCCGACACCGCGAGCTTTGAGGATAAAAGTTGCCTTCTGCTTCATGGTGGGGCCCCTCTGATCTTTTTCTAGTTTCACCGTCTTAAGCACTTCCGCGTCGGGTGCTAAGTGGTCAAGAAGCTCTCGTAATACCTCCCGCAACTCAGCCGCCGTCCCTCGGTAGGAGACTCTCTGGTTATCACTCAGGTCTTGAAGCACTTGTCGGTATGAGAGTGCCGTGCTCGGAATGATCTTCTCCAGCGTTGCCAAAATAGAGGCTTCCAGAGCGGTCACAGGGCGAGGAGAAGTTCCAGATTCTCTGCTTGCGGATCGTATTTCGGCCGAAGTCGCGACTGAAATTCGGAAGGTATCTAGCTGGCGGAGTTTGCTGCGATAGCTGGCAGTGCGGGTCCTCTTTGATGCCAGCCCGAGTATTTCCTGGTTGATTCCGTCAAGTTGTTCAACCGCAGGGCTGTCTATGCCTAAGTCGATCAGTTGCGGGCGCACTTCTCGAAAGTAGCTTTGTACCGCCTGCTTCGCGCGGTCGCGAACAGAGTTGGGAGCTAACACAGCGGAGTTTCGCCCCAGTTGTGGCCTAAGTTCGTCCAGCCCGCTCCACCACTTTGCCCATGCTGCCAGTCCTGGATGCAAAGAGTTCATGTCGCTATCGCTTAGCCGGGGGCGATACCTTCTTGGCCGGCTTCTTCGAAACCTTGCGGGAGGCTTTCTTTGCAGGACGAGTTTTTCCCTTGGTCTGTTCAATACCCATGCGATGGACCACGAGATTGTATCCGACAGGGTTAAGCGTGTACTGGCCGCCGCCGGCCGTATCTAGATACCCAGCGTTCTTTGCGTTCACGAGCGTAAAGCCAGCGTCGGCTGGCAACCTGAATCCCGCCGTTTTGAAGTAGCGCTCTATATCGGCCTTGTTTATCTGTTTGGTTCTCTCCGCAGCCGGAGCAAGTTCTGAGACGTAGTACGCCACTAACGCGGCCATCTCATTCGCGCTCTTCGGGCTCTTCGCCTCTTTTAGACTACGAATGTCCTGGACGTAGTCTGTCGGAAGGTTGGGTGGGGTTATATCGGCAGCAGCCTGTTGGCTCTGCGGTTGAGTTGGAGGCTGTGCTGGTAGCACACCGAACCTTCCGGCAACATAATCCAAAGCTCGTCGGCGCTGTTGATCTGAAAGCGGCTTCAGCGCTTCGACGATCACGTTCATTGCCTTCAACTCGCCGTCTGCTTCTTGGGTCTGGTTGTCCTCAGCGGTAGTCTTCGGAATTGCTTGATCCTCTGCCATTAGTGCTCCAGGAAGTCAAGATGATCCATGAACTCAGGATTATACAACTATGCACCGTCGGAGGGGCTAGCTAAGCATGTGTCTGACGCCTGAGTCACATGTACCCAGAAACTCGGCCCAAATAAGTAACCATAAACGCCGCAGGGTCCGGGATCGAGGCTACGCGCGGATCGTCGCCTAACCTTTCCCAACCCTCGCCGGTGCCCGCCAGAGATTCTGTGAAACCCCAAAACCAGATTGGAGCTGGATTGCCGGCCACTCGCCAGGAGCGGCAACTCGAGCTCGGACCTGCGCGGCAAGACCGGCCCGGAGCAGCGTCCGGAGCGCCGCTGATCCTGTTTTGCGAAGGGCGCGGGGCTTGCTCCTCGAATCGGATGGCGGCGATTTCCGGCAGTGAGCTATACCGAGCAGACTTGGAGAACGGGTAGCTGTACGGTCTGAGCCAAGGACGGAAAGGAAGCATATGACAGTTGAAGTGGTCCATGAAACTCCCAGAAACTATTCCGGCGCATTGTTGGCGGCGATTGCAGTGGCGGTGCTCTTGGGATTGGGCGGGATCATCTGGAGCTACACACTGAACAGCAAACTGGCTGATCAGCAGCAGGCTCTGGCAAATGCCGCGGCGCAGAACACCAAGCTGGCCGCAGCACAGCAGGAAACCAATGCGCGGCTGAACGTGGCCCTGGACGAGTTGAAGAGTTCGCTCGGCCTGACCGAGAAGGAACAGGATACACGGGTAGCGGCGATGCAGGCCCGCGAGGTTCGCGGCGAGCAGACGGCAGCACGGCTGGCAACCGCGCAGCATCAGACTGAAGGGCAGGTAGCGGCGGTTTCCAGCGCCGTGACCGACGTGCAGACAGATGTCGGCGGCGTCAAAACCGATGCGGCCAAGACGCGCAGTGATCTGGCCGACACCAACACCCAGTTGACGTCAATGAAGGGGGATTTGAACGGCCACAGTTCCCTGATTGCGCGCAATAGCGACGAACTGGAGATTCTAAAGCACAAGGGCGACCGGAACTACTACGAGTTCACGCTGGTGAAGGGCCAGAAAAAACAAGTGGGAACCGTAAGCTTGGTGCTGAAGAAAGCCGACTCGAAGAAGAGCAGGTTCACTCTCGCCGTCTATTCCGACGACAAGTCGTACGAGAAGAAGGACAAGAGCCTGAACGAGCCGCTCCAGTTCTACAGCGGCAAGGAGCCCATGCTGTTTGAGATCGTGGTCAACAACGTGAGCGCCAAGAACACGGTGACAGGGTATTTGTCTTCTCCGAAGGGCGCGCCGGTACCCTCGGTGGTTGCCGAGCGCTAGGGCCCCAAACTGCGCTCTTGATCAACCGATAGGTCTAGGGTCTGAGGTTTCCCACCCTTGCGACCGAAAAAAGTCGCAAGGATGGGCCACGGAGCTTTTGTTTTCTACTCCCTACTCCCTATTCCCTCGCCTTAGTTGAACAGGTCCTTCATCTTCTCGATGAGGCTGGGCGAGGTTGGCTTGTTTTCAACCGACAGGGACTCGGAAAGCTTGGCGACCAGTTCGCGCTGGGTGCGGCTGAGCTTGCGGGGAATCTGGACGACGACCTTGACGATCAGGTCGCCGGCGCCCTTGTCGTTGAGGAAGGGAACGCCGCGTCCGCGCGCGCGCAACTCGCGCCCGCTCTGCGTGCCCTCGGGCATCTTCAGGCTCACGGGGCCGTCGACGCCGGGAATCTCGATTTCGGCGCCCAGGGTGGCCTGGGGAAAGCTGATGGGGACGACGCAGTGCAGGTTGTAGCCCTCGCGCTCGAAGAAGTCGTGGGGCCGGACGGAAAGCACCACGTAGAGATCGCCCTTGGGTCCGCCGGAGCGGCCTGCATCGCCCTCGCCGGCGTAGCGGATGCGGGTTCCGTCCTCAACGCCCGGCGGAACTTTGACGTTGAGCTTGAACTCTTTGGTGACGCGGGTCTCTCCCCGGCAGGTGGCGCAGGGGTCGCCAATCACTTGGCCCGTGCCTCCGCAGGCGCCGCAGGTGCGGGCGACGGAGAAGAAGCCCTGCTGATAGCGGATCTGGCCCCGGCCCTGGCATTGCGAGCAGGTGGTGGGCCCGCGTCCTGAGGCGCTGCCCCGGCCATGACAAGTGCCGCAGGTCTCCAGGCGCCGGATCGTCACGGGGGTTTCGGAACCGAAGAAGGCTTCCTCGAAGTGGATGGTCATGTCGAAGCGCAGATCGTCGCCGCGCTGCTGACGCGGGCCCCGCTGGTGGCCGCCCATCGAAAACATCTCGCCGAAAAGATCGCCGAAGATGTCACCGATGTCCACGCCGCCAGAGAACGGGCTGCCGTTGAAGCCCCCGCCCGCGCCGTTCAATCCGGCATGGCCGTAGTGATCGTAGGCAGCGCGCTTGTCGGAGTCGCTCAGCACCTGGTAGGCCTCGCTCGCCTCCTTGAATCGCTCTTCTGCGGCCTTGTTGCCGGGGTTGCGGTCAGGGTGATACTTGAGCGCCTGCTTGCGATAGGCACTCTTCAACTCCTGGTCGCTCGCCTCGCGGGAAACGCCCAATAATTCGTAATAATCTGCTTTGCTCACTGGATCCGGACTCATTCGTTCACTTGTTTGGGGTTGGAAGCCACGCGCACCAGGGCCGGGCGCAGGAGCCGCTCGCGCAGCCGGTAGCCGCGCCGAATCTCTTCGGCCACATGCTGATCGGGAATGTCGTCGCACTCCACCGTGCCCAGCGCTTCATGTTGGCGCGGATCGAACTCCTCGCCCAGCGCAGGAACCGGAATCACCTGCATCTGGCGCAGGATCTCGTCCATCTGCTTCACAATCAGCTCGACGCCAGAGCGCAACTGCTCCCCGGTGCCGTCGGATTTGAGCGCCAGCTCGAAATTGTCCAGAACGGGCAAAAACTTCTCCACCACGCTGCCCACGGCATAGTCGCGGTAGTCGATCCGTTCGCGCTCGGCACGCTTGCGGGCGTTTTCAAACTCGGCCTGCAGGCGCGCCATGCGATCCACCAGTTCGTCGCGCTCGGCCTTCATTTGCTCGAATTCCTGCCGGCTCACCGGCGGGGCCGTGTCGATTCCAACCACTTCCGCAGCGGAATCGGAAGGCGCTGTTGCCACTTCCTCCTCCGCCGGAGCAGTAGCGGCCTCGCCCAGCTCCAGCTCTTTCAAATCCGTTTCTTCATTTGGCATGACTTTACGTAATCTCCCAAAAATCTTGGTTATCCGTTTCAATGATAAATTCCACGGCTGGCGCCGGCTTCTCTCACGCGCATCTTCAGTCACACAGGCTTAGCCCAGGAGCAGCTCCGGCGGCCGTGGCGGAGGATCCGGCCGGGGAAACTGCCCTTAGTTCGAATTGAAGGGAAGTTCAAGAATTCGCTCGGAAAGCCGGGCAATATAGCGCACCGCCTGAATCATCTCCTGATATTGGATGCGGGTGGGCGCAATGACCGCGACCGTGCCCAGGTTTTCGCCGCCCAGCCGGACCGGAGCGCCGATCAGAACCAGGTCCTGCATGGCCGGCGAGGTCGCATCCAGGCCAACCACCACGCGCACTTCCTGCTGGCTTTCGTCCACGTAAGCGGTCAGCAACTCCACCAGCCGCTGCTTGGCCTCCAGGGCCAAAAGCATCTGCCGCAGCCGTTCGCGGTCCGCTTCGGCGGAAATCAGATTGGCCATGCCATCCACAAAAATGGCCGGGCCGGTCTCTCCGCCGATCAGCGCGCCCTTCCGGCAAAGCTCTTCGACCGAGGCCAGCATCTGGTGATAGGCTTCGCGCTCCTGGTCCACGCGGCGCTCCACTTCGGCGCGAATGCGCTCCACCAGCCAGCCGCGAAAATTCTCGTTCAGGTAGCGTGCGGCGGTTTCCAGTTCGATGTGGCTCAGTTCGTGGTCCAGCGCCAGCACGCGGTCCTGGACCGCGTGCTGGCGCTGGAC
>Ga0224529_1001341_pt1 | contig 15080 bp, 13 predicted proteins | sample CBST50metaG_FD_179893 | JGI IMG/M metagenome (GOLD analysis project Ga0224529, IMG submission 179893) | Peat soil microbial communities from Stordalen Mire, Sweden - C.B.S.T50 | ecosystem: Environmental > Terrestrial > Soil > Wetlands > Peat | place: Sweden: Norrbotten County, Stordalen Mire... | reverse complement strand
AGCGAAGCCCACGTGGATATGGGCTATCGCGGCCATGACTACGATGGTCCCGTTGCTATCCATGTCGATAAGAGACGAAGAGGCCGGACGCCGCGAACGCTATGGCGATGGATGAAACGACGGGCCGTAGTGGAACCAAGTATCGGACATCTGAAGAATGAACACAGATTAGAACGCAATCGGCTGAAGGGTAGTGCCGGTAACGCGATCAATGCTGTGCTGTCGGCAGCGGCCATGAACTTCCAAAAGCTCATAAGAGCTTTTTGGTGCATTTTTCTGCGCGGCCTGATGCACATCTGGGGATGGTTTCCGCTCCTGCAACGGCCTGCGGTTCTCCAGACTCAGTCTGTGAACGTCTAATACGACTTTTTCAGGACCGACGAATTATCTGTAAACCCCCTGCAGTGGGGCTGAGATCAGGGACTTAGGGACTAGGGACTAGAAAAGCACGCAGGGTGAGGGACTTGCTATCCCACCCTTTCGCCAGAAAAAAGCGAAAGGATGGGGGCACGGGGCATTGGTGGATGGATGAGAGTGGGACATCCAACGTTCGTGCTATCCCCAGGTCTTAAAATCCAGACCTGGGGCACCCAGCTGCTTTTTTCTGGCGCTCGTCTGTTCGGCTAAAGTTGCGCTCTCTACAGCAACAGGAGAACCGTTCTACACGCTCAGTGCTGGATAGTCGGTGTAGCCATGCGGCCCGGGCGTGAAGAAGGTGTTGGGGTTTGACTGGGCAAGTGGCGCATTGCTCGCGAAGCGTGCCGGCAGATCGGGGTTGGCGATAAAAAGCTGGCCAAAAGCCACGGCATCAGCTTCGCCATCCTGGATGACCTGCTCAGCCAGTGCTTGCGTATATTTTTCATTCGCGATGTAGACACCGCCAAACAGCTTCTTGAGTTGCGGACCCAGCCGGTCGGGTCCGAAGAACTCGCGTGCGCACAAAAAGCCGAGCCCGCGCTTGCCCAACTCACGCGCGACGTAACCAAAGGTCGCTGCCGGATTGGAATCGTGCATATCCTGACTATCACCGCGCGGCGCCAGATGCATACCAACGCGCTTGGCGCCCCAAACGGAGATCACGGCATCGGCAACTTCAAGCATGAGCCGGGCGCGGTTCTCAAGCGATCCGCCATATTCGTCGGTGCGATGGTTGGTGCCATCTTGAAGGAACTGGTCGAGCAGGTAACCATTGGCTCCGTGTATCTCGACGCCGTCAAAGCCAGCCAGTTTTGCGTTCTCGGCGCCCTTGCGGAATCCCTCGACGATGCCGGGAATTTCTGACTTATCCAGAGCGCGCGGCGTTACATAGTCCGTGAAGGGGCGCACCAGGCTTACGTGGCCGGCAGGCCGGATGGCGCTGGGAGCTACAGGAAGTTCTCCCTGCAAAAAGCGTGGGTCCGAGATGCGGCCCACATGCCATATCTGTGCAAAGATGCGGCCACCAGCATTGTGCAAAGACTTGGTCACGGACTTCCACGCCTCGACTTGCTGCGGCGACCAGATTCCCGGCACATTCGCGTAGCCAACGCCCTGCGGCACAACCGGAATGCCCTCGGAGATGATCAGTCCGGCGCTGGCACGCTGCGTGTAGTACTCGGCTATGATCTGCGTGGGAATGTGATCCGGCGTGCCGCGCAGACGCGTGAGAGGGGACATGATTACTCGATTCGGCAGGTGAATGTCGCCGATCTGGATGGGGGCTAGCAGAGAAGCCATAGTGTGAGTCCTCAAGGACAAAAGTCCTGCTACTTAAGATGCTTCAGACGGATGGAAGATTCGCACAGCGCTGGATTCCATGGCCTATGGCTGCGAAAGCACGGTCGCTGACTGCATGATTTTGTATCTTCAGGTTCGTGGTATCCCATCCTTTCGCCAGGAAAAAGGCGAAAGGATGGGGCACGGAAGATGGTACATAAACAAGCGGTCAGAGACCTATGGAAGCTCCGAACAAGTTCTTCTTATGAAGCCGACATTCCCTTGGAGGCTAAAGCCCTCGAGCTTTTTGTCGCATTTACGGCGCGTCTAAAGACGCGCCCTTTCAAAACCTCGACTTGTGCAGAGTTTTCTTAGGTCGTATCGACATTTAGACATGATTTACACAACTGCTCCAAATAGCCATCCGATACCGGCGGTTACGGCCATGGCAAGGCCACCCCAGAACGTTACGCGCAGTGTGGCTACCATGACTCCTGCTCCGCCCACACGCGCGGACACCGCGCCCAGAAGCGCGAGCAGCGCCAGCGAAGAAGCCGAGACAAATGGAATCAATTCAGTCGCTGGCGCTATGGCTGTAATCATGAGCGGCATCAATGCTCCAACAGCGAAGCTGGCGGCTGAGGCCAGTGCGGCCTGAATGGGACGCGCGCGGGATGTATCTGAGATACCGAGTTCGTCGAGCGCGTGCGCACCCAATTCATCGTGAACCATCAGTTGCTTGGCCACCTGTTTGGCGAGCGCGTGATCAAGTCCGCGAGCCTCGTAAATTGCCGCCAGTTCCTGACGCTCTCCCTTGTTGTCTGTTTTGAGTTCCGTACGCTCACGCACCAGTTCAGCCTCTTCAGTGTCTGCCTGGGAATGAACGGAAACAAATTCACCGGCGGCCATCGACATGGCTCCTGCCACCAGGCCGGCGGTTCCCGCGACCAGAACGCTGCTATGAGTTCCGTGCGCCGCTGCAACACCCAACACCAGACTGGAGGTTGACAGGATGCCGTCGTTCGCGCCCAGAACCGCCGCGCGAAGCCATCCAAAACGTTCCGTGTGATGCCGTTCCCTGCTTCCGAAATGCATTCTCATACAGCCTCGATTCAGAAAGCCATGGCGGCAAGTTATATCCACTTCATCCGCAGCAACCAGACTTTAACAACTTGCGTAAGTCCAGCATAAGCAAGGATGGTTGCCAGCAAAATCGGCCAGTACAAACCCGGCAGATGCGTAAGGCCCAGCGAAGATGCCAAGGGCGAATACGGCAGCCACGCGCCAAAGGCCATGATGGACAGCGTCGTGAAGATCAGCGGCCAACTTGCGCGGCTTTGAAAGAAGGGAATCTTATTCGTGCGAATGACGTGAATGATGATTGTCTGCGTCATGAGCGACTCGACGAACCAGCCCGTCTGGAATACGGAGACCCGCGCTGGATTCCAGCAATTGAAGACCCAGAGCATTACAAAGAAAGTCGAGTAGTCGAAGATTGAGCTGATGGGTCCAACACAGAGAATGAACCGCCTGATTTCGCCGATGTTCCAGGGCCGAGGGCGCGCCACTTGTTCTTCGTCCACGGCGTCGCTGGGAATTGGCACCTGGGAGAAATCGTAGAGCATATTGTTTGTCAAAATTTGAATGGGGGCCATGGGAAGGAAGGGGAGAAACGCGCTCGCTCCCAACACGCTGAACATGTTTCCGAAGTTGGAACTGGCTCCCATCCGAATGTACTTGATAATGTTGGCGAAAACTTTTCGGCCCTCGATGACGCCCCCATCGAGCACCATGAGGTCCTTCTGCAACAGGATCAGATCCGCAGATTCCTTGGCAATGTCGGCCGCGGTGTCGACCGAGATGCCAATGTCCGCAGCGCGCAACGCGGGTGAATCGTTGATGCCGTCACCCATGAATCCGACCACGTGCGCCTCGCGCAGAGCGCGGACAATGCGCTGCTTGTGTGCGGGAGAGAGACGCGCGAAGAGAGTGGTTTTTTCAGCAGCTTCGGCCAGTTCGGCGTCGGACATTTTTTCCACGTCATTGCCCAGCAGAATCGGGTCAGCAACGAGTCCCACTTCGCTGCACACCTTGCGACTGATCAGGTCGTTGTCGCCGGTGAGAATCTTCACGGCTACACCATGTTTGTGCAGCGCTTCAATTGCAGCGGCGGCAGTGCGTTTTGGCGGGTCAAGAAATGCGACGTATCCTTTCAAAACGAGGTCGCGTTCGTCGTCCTTGGAGCAGGCCTGTTTCCCCGGCAGTTCTTTGATAGCCACGGCCAAGACTCGGAATCCATCGTTGCTGAGGCTTGCGTACTCGTCCTTCAAACCTTTCATCAGAGCGGGGTCCATGGGCGACAGTTTCCCATCCAACTCAAATTGAGAGCACTGATGAAAAATTTCTTCCGGTGCGCCCTTGGTCAGGAGAATCGCCTTGCCTTCCGGACTTTCGACGAGGACAGACATCATGCGCCGCGTGAAGTCGAAGGGAATCTCGTCCAGCTTTTTGAACTTCTCAACCAGATCTTTCTGATGAAAATCCGTGCTGTTCAGAATCGCCGTGTCCAGCAGGTTTTTGAGGCCGGTCTGGAAGTGACTAATAAGATAGCCGTCCAGAAGCACTTCATCCGTCTCGCGTCCGGCGACGTTGCAATGCCGTTGAATAACTACCCGGTCTTCAGTCAGCGTGCCGGTTTTGTCGGCGCAGAGCACGTCCATGCCACCAAAGTTCTGAATGGAATTGAGACGTTTGACGATTACTTTTTTGCGGCTCATGGCAAGCGCGCCTTTGGAGAGGCAGACGGAAACAATCATGGGCAGCATCTCCGGCGTCAGTCCGACGGCCACGGCCATCGCGAAGAAAAATGCGGCTCTCCAATCGTGCTTGGTGAACCCGTTGATCAAGAAAACCAGGGGCACCATGATGGCCATGAGCTGAATCATGAGCCATGTGAAACGGCTGAGGCCCTTGTCGAAACTTGTCGGCGGTTCTTCCTCCGTGATGGAACTGGCCATTGTGCCGAGATAAGTGTGGACTCCCGTCACGACCACGACGGCTGTTGCAGTGCCGCTTTGAACGCTGGTGCCCATGAAGCAGATGTTCTTGAGCTCCGCTGGCGAGTCGGCAGCTTTGGGGTCGGGCTCGTGAAACTTCTCCACGGGAAGCGACTCCCCGGTGAGCGTTCCCTGGCTGACGAATAAATCCTTGGCCGCGATTACGCGCACGTCGCCGGGAATCATGTCACCGGCGGAGAGATTGATGACGTCTCCAGGTACCAGGTCGCGCAGTGGAAGCTCACGGGCCTTGCCATCCCGAACCACAGTGGCGGTTACGTGGATCATGGCCTTGAGCTTTGCCGCTGCTGAGTTCGCACGCGCTTCCTGTACGAATCGGAGCGCCGCGCTGAGCACAACCATGCCTGCCATGACGGTTCCGGCGCGCGCGTCGCCGGTGACGAAAGAAATTGTCGAGAGCGTTGCCAGCAGAATGACCAGCGGGTTACGCAGGATGATCAAGAGGCGGATGAACCAGCCGCGCTGCCGTTCCTGCGCCACCTCATTCGGCCCTGATGTGCCCGCACGATCTTCTGCCTCGGACTGAGTCAGACCCGCGGGAGTTGTGTGCAAGGACTGAAGCAGTTCATCGCCTTGCTTCCCGGCCGCATCAAGGACGGCAGGAGAAACGCGAATGTTATGCTGCTTTGCTTTTGCAGGAATTGGAGATACTTCGGCAGGCGCAGGCGTGGCTACTGCGCTGGAACTTGCTTCTAATGGGGGCTTCGTTTCTGCGTGACTCGGATCAGGCGTTGTCATTTCTTTTGATCGCCGAGGGCGCGGTGAATCTCGACCAACTGAGTGGTGATGGAGACACCGCCCATCCGCGCCGCGCACGAGGAGGGCTGCAAGCGCGTGGCGAGTATCTCGGTGCGAGAGCCAAGCAGGACGAAAACCTTAACGGAATTGGCCGTTGGGGGCAGCGAGTCAACCGCCGTAAACATACCGAAGCGGCAGGCAGGAATGTCGGCTTTGATAACTGGACTAATCACCGCTGAATATTAAACGACACATATATATGCGTGTGGTGCACAATTGCACACATGATTCGCTGCCTGTGCTGAACGCGGGAAGATGCTGCCGTCTATGGTGGCGCTTGAATTGGCGTAAAGGAAAAGCACCGCCGATGTATGAATTTTTCCTGCCCGGAATCCCCGGCGAGCGCTCTTTGCTCGCAGGGGTGGAAGTAAAAGTACACGGCACTACGCCAGGAACATTATGGGAGTTGGAGAATGGCTCTACTATTCAGAGACATTCTGCTAACAGGAACAAGATTCCTTCCCTTTTTCGCGCGCATCGGTCTTGCTGCATGACGGCTTTCGCCTCAATATCCAACTGATCGTAGTTCCGACCGCAATGCCTGCCGCCAATGTCGCAAAGACGGTTTCAACCGGATGCAACTGGACGCGTCTTTTTGTGTCGTCATAAAGCTCAGCGGCGGCATAACAGCCATGTTTCGCGGCACGCCGTGCTTCTCCCACGCCGTCCTCAAGTGCTTCCGCAACAGCAGATGCTGCCCGAGAAGCCTTGTGCGCCGTATCGTTAATCTGCTCGCCTGTTTGTTCAAAAATTGACTGAGTCATGATTTCCTGACCTCTCTCGTTTTCGAGTTTGATGTTGATTTACTTACTTCCCGACAGCCGTTTCAATCTTGCCGACAAAGCCTTGAGTGTCTACGACCTGGCAAGGACATCTTCGAGAAGTTATCTTGCCGAAGATAGAATCTTCTGTCTATCAGTATTCAATGATCGGGTTGTGAAAGCTGGTCGGAATTGCTCGCTGGGTTGTGTGCGCGGGCGACTGGATTCAAGTTGAGAAAGGTGTGGGTAAAACATTTGTCCGAACCATGCCAGCTTGCAGCATGAAGGGCGTGGCTGGCCTGTTCGACAGGCTGGGCTGACGCCAGCCGCCATTTGACTTTACAATTACCAAGCCCTGAACAGGTCCTTGCAGCGAGGATCTACCATCTTAATCGCCGTGCGGTTACAGCGATGATCCTGCACATCAATCACCACGCGATTGATCAGGCTCTTGCAGCGAAGATCTTCCATCTCAATCGTCACCCCCCTGAACACGCCATTGCCGCGAAGGTCATCTATCTCAATTGCCGCAATCCTGCATCGAGGATCATTCATCTCAATCACCTATGTCGTCGGGTTGGTTCTTGCACCCGATAACTTCTTCAGTAAGCTGAGACCATGCTGATGCGATCAGCGTAGCACGGACTGCTCAATGTTGCTCACCTCGTTTTGGCTTCAATCTATCTATGGAAGCGCTGGACAAGCTCGTTTGATGAATCCGGCATTCCGTCGGGGGCTGAACAGGTGCGGAAAAACTCAGAAATTCAGTGTAATTGGCGGAAAACACCCCTCTGGGCCTAAAGGCCCCGTTGATTTTATTGGCGTTATGCGGGGGTTGAAACCCCCGCCTCCCTCCGTATAAACCCGGGACTCCTTCCAGATCGAGTTTTTCCGCAGCCTGCAAAGCCCCGAGCCTTTTGCTGCATTGACGGCGCGTCTAAAGCCGCGCCCTTTCAAAACATCGACTTATGCAGAGTTTACCTAGCCTTTGGACTGGCGATAATCGCCCTTGGCTACTTACCGCCTGAAGATCACTGAGCAAAACTGCACAGCATTTATTGCGCCACAACCGCACGATGCTTGCAGGTGCTCCGCGAAAAAAAGGCGACAGCGATGTCGGGCCATACGGCTGTATACCAATGAAGGCAGCACCCTTTTATGCGCTGTCGCAGTCCACGACCTCCTCTTCATGAAACGCCTGACTTAAACCAACTCAGAACGTACAAGAGTGCTCATCCATCCCAAGTTGGATGAAGTAGAGTTGGGCGATGAAGAGCCGTTATGTTCGCCGCATTCTTAAACTAGGTTCGCCGTTGTGGGATCTCGTTGTATCCGCTGCCGGGTGCTTCGTGTTCACGCGTGGCTTCTCCCTGGTCACGATACGAAAACAGGAATCGAAGACCGCGGAATCGATTCGCACAGTCGGCACGTCTCACAGGCCATTAGTGGCTGTCGGCGCTGCTCTATTTTTACTGGCCTTCGTCGTGAGTGAGGCACTGGCGATGGTTGGGGTACTTCGCCACTGACCCTTTGGACGATTGCCCCGGGTCCACGAGCGTTCACATATTTGTTATCAGGAGCCATAATGTCCGCACCGAATCTTTCCGTGAATGTGCTACCGAACACGCCGATGCGGCGCGATTCTCGACCGCCGGTTTTTGGAATAGAGACGGAATTTTGTTTACAGCCGGTACCCATCCGTGCGCTTCCGGTGCAGGTCGCGGTTATTGGAAACCACCTTCCCCGACAATGTGGAATCGCGACATTCACGACCGATTTGTGCGATGCGATTACTGCGGAGTATGGAGCCACCGGATTGTCGGTAGTCGCTGTGAATGATCCACAATCCTCATACAGATATCCTGCGCGCGTGCAATTCGAGATTGCCGAAGGCGACTTATCCTCCTATCGGGCGACCGCCAAATTCATTAATGCCAACCATGTCGATTTGGTGTGCTTGCAGCACGAGTTTGGAATATATGGGGGAAGCGCCGGAAGTTATGTTCTGGAGTTGCTGAAGAGACTTAAGATGCCGGTTGTTACAACACTCCATACCGTTCTACGTCAGCCGGACTTCAACCAGCGGATCGTCATGCAAGAGGTTGCCGCACGCTCCGATCGCATGATTGTGATGAGCGAGCATTCTTCCAGCATTCTTCAGGAGGTGTTTGGAGTCCCGGAGGAAAAGATCGACCTGATTCCTCACGGCATTCCCGACTTGCCCTTTGTGGAAGCAGATGTTTACAAGGATGCACTTTCGCTGGGAGGAAAGTCCGTGTTGCTCACGTTCGGCTTGTTGTCTCCCAACAAGGGATTCGAAAACGTGATTCGAGCGCTGCCGCGTATCTTGTCCCGGCACAGAAACGCCGTCTACGTGATTGCAGGCGCCACGCATCCGCATGTCAGGGCTCGCGAAGGCGATCGATACAGGGATCAGTTGCAGGCACTGGCCAAGGAACTTGGAGTTGAGGAAGAGGTGATCTTCCACAACCGATTCTTCAGCCCTCATGAAATGGCGGAGCAGGTTGGTTCGGCAGACATTTACATCACTCCGTACTGCCATGAGGAACAGGCTGTATCGGGAACTCTGGCTTATGCCATAGGGGCTGGAAAAGCGATTATTTCCACTCCTTACTGGCACGCATCCGAACTCCTGGATGATGGACGCGGAGTCCTGGTTCCTTTTGAGAACGTGGACGCAATTGCAGACGCGGCAATTGAACTTCTGGACAACGATGCAGCATTGCAGGCTATGCGCAAGAGTGCTTACTCCTACGGACGCCAGATGGTATGGAACCGGGTGGCGCAGTCCTATATGCATTCATTTGTGCAAGCCAGTATTGGCCGGATGAAGCCTGCGCCTTTGATGTTCCCTGTCCAACCTGTCGAGAGGAATTCGGCGGAGCAGATTCTAAGTGCCTGAGAGCCAGGTCGTTGACTGCGTGATTAAAGCACATTCAGGTTCGAGGGTTCCCACCCTTTCGCCAGGATTGCAAGATGAAGGTTCTTCGACTGCGCTGCGCTTCGCTCAGAATGACAGAAGGATGGGGGCACGGAGCATTTGTGGATGGATGAGAGTGGGAGATGTGCGTCCGTGCTATCCCAGGTCTGAAAATCCAGACCTGGGGCACCCATGGTCGTGGGTAGTTTGCATGTGGGATGTTGGAGGTCGTGCTATCCCATCCTTTCGCCAGAAAAAAGGCGAAAGGATGGGCACGGAAGACGGTAGAGAAACTAGCGGTGGATACCTAGAGCGGAAATGAATGCGCGAAGAGACGCAGGCGTTGCAACATTTGCCGCGACTGATTGCGTATCCAAGGCCGCAATCAGGTATGTGGCACAACACAGGAATTACAACCCAAAGTGAAGGAGATTTGAAATGCTTATCATCGTTCTGGTTATTGTTCTGATACTCATCTTCGGCGGTGGCGGAGGCTACTACGGCTACAACCGGTGGGGCGCAGGCGGCGGCGCAGGCATAGGGCTTGGCACAGTGCTGCTGATTTTGCTGGTGTGCTATCTGCTGGGAATTTTCCGGTAGAGCGATTTGCGGCAGGTTCAACCTACCGCGCAGTTTCCTATTGATCCGGCACGATTGGATTGCGATACAAAAGAACAACCGCAGATCCTTCGACTCCCTGCGCACGCTTCGGTCGCTCAGGATGACAGCTATTTGGTTGTGCAATTGTTTGTGCCCAGATCAATAACCAGAAATATGGAGATTCTTATGCCTATGATCACTACCAAAGATGGAACAGAAATCTACTACAAGGACTGGGGTACAGGTCAGCCCATTGTTTTCAGCCACGGTTGGCCGCTGAGCGCGGATGCATGGGAAGACCAGATGGTGTTTCTTGCCTCTCATGGGTATCGTACGATTGCGCATGATCGACGCGGTCACGGCCGGTCGAGCCAGCCCTGGAATGGCAATGACATGGACACTTACGCCGACGATCTTGCAATGCTGACGGAGGCACTGGACTTGAAAGAGGCTATCCACGTTGGCCACTCGGCTGGAGGTGGAGAGGTTGCGCGCTATATCGGCCGCCACGGCACAAAGCGCGTAGCCAAGGCAGTGCTGATTGGGGCAGTGCCACCGCTGATGCTGAAGACGGAAGCCAATCCCCTTGGACTGCCGATTGCGGCGTTCGATGACATCCGAACCGGCGTACTGGCCGACCGTTCACAGTTCTTCAAAGATCTTGCCGTGACTTTCTATGGCGCCAACCGGCCGGGAGCCAAGGTGTCGCAGGGGCTGCGGGATTCATTTTGGTTACAGGGAATGCAGTCAGGATTCAAGGGCGTTATCGATTGCATCAAGGCCTTCTCCGAGACCGACTTTACAGAAGACTTGAAGAAGTTCGACGTACCCACGTTAATCATTCATGGTGACGACGATCAGATTGTGCCAATTGCGGATTCCGCAAAGCTGGCGGCCAAGTTGATTCAAGGCGCTACATTGAAGGTCTACAAGGGCGCATCACATGGACTGTGTTCGACCCACAAAGATCGAGTGAATATGGATCTGCTGGCTTTTATTCGGGAGTAAGTTGTATTTCCTGGCAAGCAGGCAGCGCATTGTGGCTGGTCTCTGACCGCATAATTTCGTACCTCTGGTTCGTGCTTTCCCAGGTCCCAAATTCGGGACCTGGGGCACCCATGGTCGTGGGGAGTTTGCATGTGGGATGTTGGGGTTCGTGCTTTCCCACCCTTTCGCCAGAAAAAAGGCGAAAGGATGGGGCACGGTGGATTTGTGGATGGATGAGAGTGAGAGATGTGGGTTCGTGCTATCTCAGGTCTCAAAAGCGAGACCTGGGCACCCACAGTTCATGGGGACGATTACAAAATCAACAAGTCACGGTACTAGATTCAGTTATTGCGTATGGATGCAAAGGGGATGCGGTTGATCGATTTGAATGCAGATGAAATTGGTTCAGAGCGGACGGGTTGGGCGCGCGAGCAGCGGCGATGCTCGCGCTTCAGTAGAGGAAGACAATGAACGCCGTGACGCTCGATGGGACGAAGCCTGACTCCAGGCCGCGGGCCGCTGTTGTTGTCGCACACCCGGACGACGAGATACTTTGGTGCGGCGGTTACATACTTGCCCATCCTGAGTATCTTTGGCGTGTCGTGACTTTATGCAGAGCATCGGACGCGGACAGAGCGCCAAAGTTCCACCGCGTTTTGCAGCAACTGGGCGCTGAGGGCGAGATGGCGGATCTGGATGACGGACCCGATCAAGAGCCGCTGCCCATCGAGCAGGTGCAGCAAACCATCATGCGGCTATTGCCCGCGTACAGCTTCAAGTTGATTTTGACGCACGGCCCGAAAGGCGAGTACACGCAGCACCGCCGACATCAGGAATGCTGCCAGGCCGTGGTTGAGCTTTGGCGAAATGGGAGCATCAACACAGAGCGGTTGTGGATGTTTGCCTACGAAGATGGGGGACGGGCGTACTTGCCTCTGGTTCGCGATGATGCGGATCGGCGCGACATATTGACAGACAATATCTGGCTTGAAAAACGCAGATTGATTACGGATGTTTACGGATATGGAGCGGACAGTTGGGAAACGCGGACGACTCCGCGTGAAGAAGGTTTCTGGTGCTTTGACTCGGCACAAGCAGCAGTAACGCGAACGGCATTATGGGAGCAACAATCGTGAAAGTACTTGTGCTGACCGAATATCCGGCACCGGCTTCCGGCCTGGCGCTACAGGGAGAATTGCTGTGCCGGGGTCTGCGTGAGATGGGCGTGGATGTTCACCCGGTGCATTTGGAATCGTCGCTGGAAAAGGAGTGGTACTACCGCTGGTTCAAGCCGGACGTCGTGGTCGGTGTAGGGTTCTGGGGCCACCTTCCAAACCTGGTTCTGCACCCACAGAAGTTTGGCATGGCAGCCGTGCCGTGGCTGGTAGCCGATGGTTATATTGCAGAATACCGCGATGTGCTGAACGCGCTGCCACTGATTCTGGTCACCTCCACATGGGTAAAGGAAGTGTATGTACGGGATGGCGTCAAGGGGGACAACATTGTTGTGCTTCCCGTGGGGTGCGGCACGGACCTCTACGCGCCGCACAGCCGCAAGGACTTCAAGGTCCAGGCGATCCGCGAGTCTTTGGGGATATCGGAAGACCAGTTGATGATCCTGACCGCCGGCGGCGACGGGGCTTCCAAGGGCGCTCAGGAAGTGATGCAAGCGCTGGCGATGATTGATGCCGATGCACCCGACTGGCGATATGTCTGCAAGGTTTGGCCTCAATCTCGCACAGTAAAACAGAACCTGATCGACCTCAAATTGGCGGCGGATCTGGGCATTGGCAAGAAGGTCATCTACTCCACCAACGTGGTCTCGCAAAACTTTATGCCCTACTTGCTGGCCGCCTGCGATATCTACGCTGCGCCGTCGCGGCTGGAGGGGTTTGGAATGATTCAGGTGGAGGCGAACGCCTGCGAAAGGCCGGTGATTGCGATTGATGCCATGGCATTTCGCGACACGATGGTCCACGGTGAAACGGCATTTCTGGCGAGAGTGGCCGAAGAGCGGAAGATCACCGAGGGGCAATTCGGAGAAGGTCACGATTATGAGCGGAGCCAGCACATTGTGTTTCCATATCCGCGCACTGCGGAATACCGGGCCAGCGTGCCGGACATCGCCAAGTACCTTTTGACTCTTATGCAAGACAGTACGCTGCGGCAGAAGATGGGCAAGGCCGGCCGAAAGCGTGTGGTTGAATTGTTTGATTATCACCAGGTTGCCAAACGCTTTGTTGAGATCGTGTCCGACCGATTGGGAATTAGCTAGGTTGCTGACCGCGTGATTCAAGTATCTTCAGGTTCGAGGGTTCCCACCCTTTCGCCAGAAAAAAGGCGAAAGGATGGGGCACGGAAGATGGTACAGAAACCAGCGGTTAGAGACCAGAAAGTATCGCGACGAGTTATAAGTGCCCGCCTGCGCAACCAAGCACGTCAGCGAGGGGTTTATGTCTTTAGACGAGAAGTCACTTACTTCCATTGAGCAGGCCAAAGAGGCGGCTCTCCACATTCTGCTGCATAACGCACGGGGACCGTATCAGGGACTGCCTCGTACCGCTGGCTGGGGATATCCGGAACCGTACACGCGGGACCTGATGATTTCATCGCTTGGGTTTCTGGCCACCGGCAACGAAGAGCTTGCGGATGCTTTGGAACGCACGCTGGTGGCGCTTGCAAACAATCAGACGCCGCATGGCCACATCCCATCCTTTGCGCACGATCCCACGAATCGCGGGTCGAGCGATTCAACGCCGCTGTTTCTGTTTGGGTTGGCAGTGTATAGAAAGTCGACGAATCAGCCGGAGTTTCTTGCGGAGGAAGCCGCGAAGGCGCTCCAGTGGATGCTGTACCAGAGTCCTGACGACAGGGTTATGGTGTGCCAGTTGCCGACGAGCGACTGGCGCGACGAGCAGTACGTAATGGGCTATGGACTGTACGTCAATATGATTGTCTATGCGTATCTTCGTATGTATGGCGAGCATGAGTTAGCCGATCAACTGCGCGGATCGATGGGCCGCCTGGAGGTTCATGGCGAGGACAAGAACCGCTATGAGCAAGAGGCACTTGTGGAGCCGTCCGCACCCTACTACGCGCTCTACTCCTACAAAGTGATGAGCAGCGATCGCTTCGATCTGCTGGGCAACAGCCTAGCTATTTTGACGGGAATTGCATCGCCACAGTGGGGAAAAAACCTGGTGGCATGGATTGAAGCCGAGTGCGAGGCTATGCGGGGCCGCGGAGAACTGGCCGTGGATTTGCCGCCGTGCCTGTTTCCGTACATTTTGCCTCACCATGAGGACTGGCTGCCGCGATACGAGCGATATAACCGGCCCGGCGACTATCACAACGGTGGCGTGTGGCCGTTTATCTGCGGCTTCTATGTGGCGGCATGTGTGGCGGATGGACAGACGGAATTAGCGGAGCGCAAACTGCTGGCGCTGACCGAACTGGTGAAGCCGTGGCACGAGGACGAGGCGGAGTGGGGCTTCAACGAGTGGATTCACGCACAAAATGGCAAGCCCAGCGGACGGGATTGGCAGACATGGTCGGCCGCCATGTACCTTTACGCGGCTGAATGCGTGCAGAAGCAATGCACCCCCTACTTTGACGAGATCCGCGCAGGCAATCCCAACGCCGCCTAGAGATCTGACCGCGTGATTTTGTGCTATCCCACCCTTTCGCCAGAAAAAAGGCGAAAGGATGGGGCCCGATGGTCCCAAGAAGGCTATTGGATATTAATAAGTGAATTAGAAGCAATAGTTTGGCCTATGCGGCGGACAATTTATTGCAAAATGTGACGGCTATCACAGTTTCTAAAACGTCCTCGTCTTAAATTAGATAAATGGATATCGATATAAAGTTATCGAATAGAGCGTATGCCAAACAAACGGTCGCGCCATCCATTCCACAGGCAGGTCTGAGACAGACCCTCGGTATCGCCATTCAACTGACTGCGTATTCTTCCTGATTCGAGAAGGCGTGCGCGGGGTTATGAGGAGCAGATGACAAATTTCCAGACATTTCTTTCAGCTAATCAAGATCAAAACCCTCCAATCGTTACGAAGGAAGACTTGGACGCCCTGGTGGAGCGCGTCAAGGCTGCTCAGCAGAAATACGCCACCTTTTCGCAAGAGCAGGTCGACCGAATCTTCCGGAGCGCCGCACTGGCCGCCTCCGATGCGCGCATTCCTTTGGCGAGGATGGCTGTGGAAGAGA
>Ga0224529_1001340_pt1 | contig 15085 bp, 21 predicted proteins | sample CBST50metaG_FD_179893 | JGI IMG/M metagenome (GOLD analysis project Ga0224529, IMG submission 179893) | Peat soil microbial communities from Stordalen Mire, Sweden - C.B.S.T50 | ecosystem: Environmental > Terrestrial > Soil > Wetlands > Peat | place: Sweden: Norrbotten County, Stordalen Mire... | reverse complement strand
CCGCAAGACTGAGGTGAGGGAATCGGCCCAGGTTTATCTCTGTGCGCTGTCTGCGAAGCGTGTAGCGCAAGCGCCATGTCTTTTTGCCGCTTGGGCGCACCTCCAAAGCCAAACCGCGCCCGTCTGTGACCTTGTAACGCCTCGCTTGAGGCTCCAATGCGCGGATTCTGGCAACTGTAAGGGCGTTTTTCATCTCTGGTAGCCATTGTGGTAACCAAACCCGAAAACCGCGCAAGAAAGCCTTTATTTTCTTAGGCCATCCATTTCTAGGTAGAGAAAATAGCTGCTCAGGTGAGTTACGACTACTCCCTTTGAGCTTTATAGAAATACTGCAAGTATCATGAGGGTCGTAATCAGGCAAAATGTGAGTATGTTTCTATAAGGAATAGACTAATGCGACTAGATTTCCACAGAGATGACCCGTTTTCACATTGCAGAAATGGGAAGGATGTGGTCCCCTTAATTAAGCAAATTATTGGAGGTGAAACACCAAGCCTCTCCGGCGAGGGAGAGGCTAAGAGCGAATCGACAATCGAGCTGTGACTCTTGGGTGTGTACCCCTGAAGTCAATTTACATAGAACTTCTTCCAAGAGTCAATCAATTTCGCTTGTGGAAAATGTGCATCATCCCACGGGCTGAGTCCTGCAAGACGGGAGTCGCATCGCACAACTCACGCCACATGCTGAGGACGTTACTGCGGTGCAAGTTTATTTGCACCGGAAGGAAATTTTATTTCCTTTTGACTCTTAGGAGAAATCAATGCAACAGAAAATAGCGCCCCCTTCTCAAGGGAAGGGCAGCAAGACAAAAAAGAAAACACAGAAAGCTATTCTGGTTGAGCGTGCCCAAGTGCCCGTCAATCACGTCGGGTTGAATTTTGGTCACAAACACTATGTGTTCATCACCAAGCTCAAACGCGGTGAACTGTGGGCATTGGATTATTTATCTATAGCCTGCAAAGCACGCGTAACACCACTGTTTGAGCTTGGGCTTCCTAATACTCCGTTCAAGAAGGGTGCAAAGCCAAAACCTTTGCCTCAGCATATTGATGATTCATTGGAACTCGTGCGTACGGAATGGACTGGACTTCCGCTTTTTTTAGATTTGAGACATTTTTCTCCTGAAAATACGCCACCAGATCCTCTGGAGATTGATCGGGTATTTTCAGTCGCTCGCCAGAAGCAACTTCTCGTCGTACCAGTAACGTCCCCGTTGTGGCCGCAAGTGTGTCAAAGCGCAATTCGAGGCGTAATTCAGGCTGATGGCCATGGAGTTATGTTGCGCCTGGAGCCGGTATTTTTCGAGAGCCAAGATAAAGTTCTAACACTGCTTCAACGGCTGCTTAGAGTGTTAGGAATCGATAAAGGCCAAGTGGATATTTTAATTGACTTGTCCTACCAGAAAGAAAAAGCGAATGTGGAGACTTTAGAACAAAAATATCTTGGCTTACTACCGGATCTAGGACAATGGCGCACAGTAACAGTGGCCGCAGGATGTTTTCCCGACTCAATTTCTAATAATCAAATTAAGGAATGGATACCCTATAAGCGTGCAGATTGGCTAGGATATAATTCAGTTGCCAATCTGCAATTTCAAGCTAATTCCCGTATCCCTTCCTATGGCGATTATGGAGTTCGTCCTTTCGGACGGCAGCGCGGCGGCGGCCGTGCTCCTGCCCCAAACATTCGCTACACATCTACGAATAGCATCTGGACTCGTAGAGACCTCAATCAGGTCGGAGCAATTCGCGCAATTTGCCAGGACCTAATTAAGCAGTCCTTTTTCTCCGGTGCAAACTACAGCGAAGGCGATAAACTTATTGCGCAGAAAGCAGCCAATCCAGGGACAAATGGTACTGCTGAAAAGTGGATTGAGTGGTGTACCAATCATCATCTTGAGTTGACCTCCTCTCAAATCCTGAGCCTCCCCTAGCCTTAATGGCTGCGCGGACCTCAGACGTTAGCGTTGGTATGGAGGAAATATATGCGGCCACTGCTTCAGAAACCTCTTCGGCTGTGTTGCGAGAGGTTACCTGGCGGTGGCCGTATTTTCTTAAACAAGAAAGCGCCTCTGTTTTCCAGAGCATGTGGGCCAATGCAAGAGCATTTTGGTTCTGATTGAATTTTGCTGTACGAATCTCCCTTAAAACGACCTTCCCATCAATGAATATGGCTTTTTGAAGTCCCCAGTACTTGGGAATAACAGCATGCGCGCGGTCAAGCAATCTACGACCGCAAACCAATGTGATGTATTCGAAAACATCCTGGTAGGCCTGCATTTGCGATGGTAGCCTCTCGAGGCTATCGCTATCGCTCTTGATTTCAAAAGCATGAAGCGAACCATTGATGACGGCAACATCGGCACGTGCTTTCTTGCAGCCAAACTCCTCAATAATCAGATCATTGTCTGGATCACCATACTGGATGCGTAGTTCTTCCAGTAGCGCGCTCCGGATGTCTGAGTCTCGCGTCACACATTTTTGAACGGCTTTGTGCGAGCGCTTTCCCATGAGTAAATTGTACCCTGCTAGAGCATCGCAACCAAAGTTTCTACGTAACAGCGAATTCAACTTCAAAACAGCGCCATTTGATCCAGCGCCGGCACAACCCGTGGCGCATCGAACAGGGGCTCCACGTCGTCTTGAGGCTCGCGCGTACTCAGCTCATCCAAGCGCGCCCAGGCTTCGTCGTTGTCCATGTCAACAGCCTTGTCAATCACTTCGAGCAAGGCCGCTCTCTCCACATCCGGATCGAGCCCTAAAATCTGGCAGCACTCCGGAAAGCTCAAGAACTCATGCGATGCGCCCAGCGCGTAAGCCCACGTTGGCGCGGCTTCCGACCGTGCAATCCAATCCCGCGCAAGCAACGCCTCATCTGTGGGCTGGCCGGGATACTTCAACGCCGAAGCCGGCAACGGCTCATCATCGGAAACAACCATGGGCACGGCCATCCCACTCAAAAGAGGCGGCGGCGCATCGGGCGCGGCCACGTTCCTCTGTTCAAGCGCACTGGCCGGGTAGATCGTCCGCGCGTCAAGATACGCAACCTCAATCATGCGATAGAAAAACCAGAGCGTCGGAGTGTATCCCCAGCTCGGCTTGGATGCTTGCCACTGGAGCGGGTTTTGCAATTGTGTGCCCTGTGCCGACCATTCAGTCATTGGGTGATGTGCCATTTCGCTATGCCCCTTCCTCAAAAATGCGGCCAAGCCAGGGATTTTTTGCTTTGAAGTTATCGCTCATACTCAACCACATCGCATAACCTTCTCGCTCTTCGGATTCTTCCTGCTGTCGGTGCTTTTCCATTTCATCGGGAGTAAACGCGCGGGGAACATCGGAACGTGGTTGGTGCAATTCGCGATTGTCTGCGCTCAGCGGGAAAACCCCACGCCAACCGCGCGTGATGCTTTGGTTAAGCACGGATTCAGCTTTGTGTCCCTGGCTCTCTAGCTTCACGAGTTCGGCGATGATGCGCTTGCGGGCGTAATCGGTGAGCGGTGCCCGCAACTTACGGCGCATTTCCTCGAAAGCGTCCCATGCCTCTGAGGAAATCCAATCCGGCAAAACAAGATGCGAAGGCTTTTCCTTCGCGGCGGCTTTTGCTTTTGCCTCTGGTACTGGTACAGGAACTGGTACCGGCTCTGGTAGGCGGGATACCGTACTCAATTCCGGCTTTTCGTCCGTACTCTGTACACTCGGAGTACGAACAGGGTCCGTACAGAATCCAATGTGCGCGCGGTTCAAGGCGTTCTTTGTGGCCTTATCCGCGTGCTGCCCCCAGTCATGCACAAGCAGACGGTGAACCGGATCGGCGTCAAGCCATCCCGCGCCGATCAGGGCGGTGATCAGCGCGCCCGGCTGACCATCCCACTCGACCCAGGCCTCGATAGCCTGATCGGTGTACTTGCCAAGATTCCCTTGCGGCGTAAAGCGCCCGGTAAAGTGCCAGATAGCTTCAAGGCATCCAAGCGCCACGTACTTGGGGCGGCCCAGTCTGGCTTTCAGGTCTGCGAATTTTGGGTGATCAGGTACGGCCCTGAGTGCCATTAGGCTGCCTTCACTTTCATCTTTTTGAGCTGAGCGATGCGCGCTGAAAGTTGCATCATGCGTTGCACGTGATCCCGTGTTTCTTGTGGAGACATCGGTACTTTGACCTTGGTTCGTGCGCCGGTTCCCCGTAACTTGAGGAGCGATATTTCGCACGAAATAGCAGCCTTACTGCGACCTAAAAGCTCTGCGAGTTGAGTGTTGGTTCGTTGGGTTGCCAGTTGGCAGAGGGTGTCTAGTTCGTCCCTCCTCCACCGTGGCCGGCCCTTAATAGCTCTGGGCATCTGTCAAACCCTCATGGGCATGACGACATAGCCCAGCGTTTCGCCTTCATGCGGAGTTGCGTTGAAGAGCAGCGGCTTTTGATTGCTGTCCGGCAGAAAGATGCTGACCTCGCCGTCCAATCGCTTCATCAGGTTGATGAGGTACTCGGAGTTGACGCCGATCCGCAGCGGCTCTTTCGGGGAGCCAATGCAATCCACCGTTTCCTCTGATTCACCGTTGGCGGAGCTGGCAGCCGTAATCACGATCTGTTTGCCGAAGTTGAGCACCACGAGGCCAGAGCGTTCTTCACTGAGCAGTGCGCACCGTTCCAAGCTGGCCAGCAGATCGGCAACCTTGGCCGTAACTTTCACCTCGTTATTTTTGGGGATCACCGCTTCGTAATTGGGAAATTGCCCGGCAAGTTTGGTGGACGCTACATAGACCCGCGTGTCCGCATCAATGCTGGACAGAATCATCCTGTCGTTGAATGCCAGATCGACGCCGCCGTCTTCATCGGTGAGCAGCGGCAACAGTGTTTTGATGAACCGGCCAGGCAATAGCAGGTTGATCTTGTCCGTACAGGGAATTGTGTACACAACCAGGCAATGGCCGTTAGTCGAGACCAGCCGCAACTGTTCGCCATTGCCTTGCATCAAGATGCCGTTGAGCGTGTAGCGCGATTCCTCAGTGCTCATGGCGATCAGGGCAAAGCGCAGTGCGCGCGCAAAGTCTCCCTGGGTGAGCGTGATGCCCTCGGCCTTCATTCCGTACACTTCATTACTTGGCCAGTTTGTTACCGGCAACACGGGGAGCACTGCGCGCGCCCGGCCGCATTTCATCGTGGCGCGGCGGTCCGTTGCGCTTATCTTCACATCGTCACCGGCCAGGAGCTTTGTCCATGCGGTGAACTTTTCCGCCGGAATCACAACCGGCTTTTCGGGGCCGCCCAACTCTTGCATAACTACGCGGACATACACGTCCAGGTTGGTGGCCTCCAGCGCCAGGCCGTCCTGTATTTGCTCCATGCGGACGCATTGCAGAATCGGGATGGTAGCCGTGCGCTCGATGGCCATGCCCACAATCTTGAGCGCGTATTTAAGATTGCTCAGCGAGATGGCCGCTTTCATTGGCGCGGATTCCGGTGTTTCTGCTGGTTTCTTCGCCGCTAACTCGGGACTTATTGCTGTTGCCATGCTTCTCCTTCATGAGTTATAGGGTTGATGCCGTGACTTATGCAGTGCTGGTCAGGATCAGCGATTTTGTTGAGTGCGGATCACGCGCGGGGTTTCAGAGACCATTAGCATGACTGGACCTTTCTTTCCGCTGCCCGCTTTTCAGACCAGACGCGGCGCACGGATTCCGCAATCTTTTCGCGGTGTGTTTTGGATAGAGGGCTTCTGGCTACGGCGCACACCTTGCGAATCCGGCCACCAAACGATGCGCAGATTTGGTTGTAGCCATCCGCAACCGAGTTGAACTGGCGGATGAACTTGCGCTCCATCTGATTCAACCGGCGTTGGCAATCCGCTTTGCCTAGCAGCTCAACTGAGAAAGCCTCGGTGCCGTAATCGCGTATGTCCCGGTAGAGTGGCCAGTCGTATCGAGCGATGCGGGCCTCGGTCCGGTGTTGCCGCCACCGTGCCTTGAGCGTGCGCGTCGTCTTGCCGACGTAGCACTTATCGTTTACTTTGTTTCTGAGCAGATAGACGATCATGATTCTTTCTTTCTGGGTCACGCTGTTTCATCAGCGCTACGGTCAGGGCCGTAAGTTCCAGTTCCAATCGCGGGAGTAAGTCCTTGATGGGCATTTGAGGATCGGCGGCGATGGCCGAGTCGTCCGTGAAGCGGCCATCAGCATCTGGCGTGGCTCCGGCGCGGACTGCCACAACAAACAACGCACCGGAGCGCTTTCTGATCCACTCGCACGCACCCTCAAGAGAATGTGTGCTTGTGAGGTCCCACTCTCTGCCGTTGCTCACGCCGCCGCCTCGATCTGCACCTTTACCGCGCGGTACTGATAGAGGCCGCTGCCTGGGCGTGTGCGTTCGCGTTCAACCTTCCATCCGCGCCGGCGCATATCCCGCAAGCGAGCGCTGATAGACGCCTCCCCATGCTTGCTGCCAGGGTGACGGCGGCGGAGTTCGGTGCAGATGTTGGGAAGGGTGCGCCAGAAGCCATCGGCCATGACGGCCTCGACCTGAGCTTGCTGTGTGGTGAGGCGTTCGCCATCTTGTGCCGGTGAGAACGTATCGCCAAAGAATTGCGGCGTCTCAGATGGATTGAACAGGTTGCCTTCCAGTGGGTTTGCGCCCAGGGCGGAGCGGCTGTGTGCGAGTCTCATCCCTGCACCGCCTGTTTCTGCGCAAGGCGCTGCTGGGCGACGATCACGTCATAGAGCTTTTTGGCACCTGCCCTGATCTGTGCGGGCCGCGCACCGGGCACAGCGTAGGTTTTTGTGTATACGCCATGACCCCAGGCGGTGTGCTCAAGATTTCTCTCGATGACTTTGAGAATTTGGCGTTTGCTGTCCGCTTTGAACGATGGGCGTTCTTTGGTGAAGGAAGGGGGCTTAATGTTCACTATCGCACCGCCGTTTCGGTTGCCCGATCCATGACGGCATTGGCACGCGCGGAGACGGTTTGATCCGGTGTAATGCGGTAGGCATCTCCCGGAAGCATTTGGCCAGGATCAGTGGGGCGGAAGAGTTCGTGCTCGGTGCCGTCAACAAAAAAGGACTTGACATCCGCGCGGCCCACATTTTGAGACACTTTTTTCCATAGCCCCATGAAAATCGGGGCATCGGTGATGCCGCTCAAATAAAATTCGGGATTAAGCAGGTAGAGGCGGCTGGCACCGCAATCTAGGCAGGTTTGGTGATCGTCGAACGGGAGGGTAATGTGACGGTGTCGGCAACCGAAGGTTACTTCGGCGACCCGGCCAGCGAACTTTTTCAGCTTCCAAACCAGCTTTTGGCCGTAGGATGGGGTCCAGTTCGTGGCGTACTTTTGGGCATGCGTCCCAATGGAGGGAATATTGAAAAACATCGGCTATCTCCTGAAGAATCAGGAAATAACCTGTAAATGGTGGGCAGTGGGTGACTCGAACACCCGACATCCTGCTTGTAAGGCAGGCGCTCTAACCAACTGAGCTAACCGCCCACATTTGGCGGCAAGGCCTCGGGCCTCTTTTTCATCATAACAGCGAGTTGGCTAAAACGGCGACACGCCAATGCCTGATGAATCCGCTTCATCCACTCGCGGTTCCCAGTCTCGCGGCATCGAGTATTGATAAACTCACTCTGTGAGCCGTCTCATCATCAATGCCGACGATTTCGGGCTGACCGCCGGGGTCAATCGCGCCATTCTCGAACTCCATCAATCTGGCGTCCTTACCAGCACCACTCTGATGGCGCGCGCCGCCGCCACCGACGAAGCCATTGCCTTGGCGCGCGCGACGCCCTCGCTGGGGGTGGGCTGTCACGTTGTGCTGATGGATGGCGAGCCGGCGCTGTCGCCGCGCGAACTGCCGGTGTTGGCCGACGTGCATACTGGTCGCTTGCAGCCTACGCTGGGCGCATTTTTGCAGCGGCTGCTTTCCGGGCGCATTCGTTCCACGGTGATCGAAGCCGAGGCTGCGGCGCAGATTGCCTCACTGCAATCCAGCGGCGTTCGCCTCACCCACATCGACACCCACAAGCACACCCACATGTTTCCCGCTGTTCTGCGACCCGTGTTGCGGGCGGCCAAAGCCGCTGGCATTCATGCAGTGCGCAATCCCTTCGAGCCAGCCTGGAGCGTCCATGCCACCCCGGGCGCGCCCTGGGTGCGGCGCATGGAAGTCAATCTGCTGCGGCAAATGCAACGTGCTTTCCAACGCATTGTGGCCGAAGAAGGCTTTGTCACTACCGATGGAGCTGTCGGCGTGCTGGCCACCGGAACCCTCGATGCCGCGACGGTCACCTCGCTGTTCGCTGCCATGCCAGAGGGCACCTTCGAGCTGGTTTCGCATCCCGGCTACAACGACGCCGCGTTGGCCCAGGCCCACACCCGCCTGCTGGCCTCCCGTGAGATCGAGCGCCAGGCGCTCGCTGCAATCCGCTCCCAAGGCGGTTTAGATCTGATCAGCTTTGCCGCGCTGGCCGCGGATGGAACGCGCCTCGGCTGAATTTCGTAGTGAAATAGCATTGCGCGTTTCCCCGGCCTTGCTGCGAGAGTCAGGCTGCGCGTACCCCCGAATCTGAAACCTGGAGGCACATTGAGCATCTCTCTAGTGTGGAAAATTCTCTTCTATGGCTGGACGGCGGGAGAAGTTTTGCTGGTCATCGCAACCCGCACCCGCAGGAGCGGCGGCTTGCTGCGCGACCGCGGATCGTTGCTGATCTTGTGGGCATCGATCGTGGGCGCAATTTTTGCTACCGGTTCGATTGCGCAGCGCTTTCCCGCGCCCATGTTTCCTGGCATACATTGGGTAGGCGACGCCGCGATCGGGTTGATGATCGCCGGTCTGCTGGTGCGTTGGATAGCGATTCTTTCGCTGGGCAAGGCTTTCAGTGTCAATGTGGCTATTCTCGAAGCGCAGACGTTGTATCGCTCCGGCCTGTATGGAATTGTCCGCCATCCGTCCTATACCGGAATGGTGCTCATCTTTGCGGCTCTGGCCCTGGCGGAAAGGAATTGGTGGGCGAGCATGGTTCTGTTTCTGCTTCCGACCGCGGCCCTGTTTTTTCGAATTCATGTTGAAGAGGCCGCCTTGCGAGAAGCCTTTGGCGCCGAGTACGCGAACTATTGCAAGGCCACCCGGCGGCTGATTCCAGGCGTGTACTGAAATCCATGGCTTCCGCGGAGAAAAGCGGCCTCGTGCCGCTCTCAATCTTGTTGCGGTTCATTGATAGCTCAAGTCAAGGCAGAGAAGGCGAATTGCATGCGCATCGGCATTACCTGTTATCCCACCTACGGCGGCTCCGGAGTGGTGGCCACGGAGTTGGGCATCGAACTCGCCTCGCTCGGCCACGAGGTCCACTTCATCTCCTACGCGCAGCCTTTTCGCCTCAGCGGACGAGACCAGGGCATCACCTATCACGATGTGCCGGTATCGAGCTATCCGCTCTTCGAGTTTCCACCTTATGAATTGGCGCTGGCCTCGCGCATGGCCGAGGTTGCCGAGTTCTGCTCGCTCGATCTGCTGCATGTTCACTACGCCATTCCCCACTCGGTCAGCGCCCTGTTGGCACGGCAAATGCTGGCGGCGCGCGGAATCAGCCTGCCTTTCGTCACCACCTTGCACGGTACTGATATTACGTTGGTGGGTCTCGATCGCAGCTACTTGCCTATCACCCGCTTTGCCATTCAAGAGAGTGATGGGGTCACCAGCATCTCCGACTATCTGCGCACGGAGACGGTCAACCATTTCGATGTAACCCGTCCCATCGAGGTGATTCCCAACTTCGTCAACTGCAATGTCTACCTGCCCATCGCCGATCAAGCCGCGCGTGCCCAGGCGCGCCTTCGTTTGGCCGCGCCCGACGAGGCGATTCTCATGCACTTGTCCAACTTCCGGCCCGTCAAGAGGGTGGTGGATGTGGTCAAGGTTTTTGCCCAAGTGGTCCGCGAAGTTCCCGCGCAACTGGTCCTGGTGGGCGACGGGCCGGAGCGCTCTGCCGCCGAGTGGCTGGCCCACGACCTCGGCATTCAGTGCCGGGTTCACTTCCTGGGCAAGCAGGAGCGCGTTCACGAGCTATTGCCCCTCGCCGATCTCATGCTGATGCCCAGCGAACTCGAGTCCTTTGGCTTGGCCGCGCTCGAGGCCATGGCCTGCAAGGTGCCCACAGTCGCAACCCGTGTGGGCGGGGTTTCGGAGCTGATTGAAGACGGAGTGACCGGAATGCTTTACCCTGTCGGCGATGTCCAGGCGATGGCCGACGGAGCGGTCAGTCTGCTCAAAGACCGGAGCCGTCTCGAAGCAATGCGCAACGCCGGTCGAAACACCGCGCAGACTCGCTTCTGCTCTTCGCTCGTCGTGCCTCATTACGTGCGCTATTACCAACAGGTGCTGGCAGCGGTCTAAATAGGCCTGAATCGAATGCAAGGAAAGGCAAGTACCTCTCCCGGCAGGGAGTTGGCTTGTTGCGCACAGTCTATCAGGAGATCTCGGGGGCATACCGCGGCCATGGGGTGGTGAGCTCGCTGGGATTCGAACCCAGGACCCACGCCTTAAAAGGGCGTTTTTGTAGGTTCTGCACCGAGTCGCACGGCGTTGCGTAGAGTTGTAAATCTCCATTGTCCATGGGATATTCCTTCTCAACTTAGCGCAGAATCGTTGCAGATGGTTGCACGAAATACGGTATAGGTGTATCACACTCGTATCACAGCAGCGCTGTTTTGTAGCACATTTTGCTATTAAAGGCGTGGGCCTCCAGCGGCGAGCCGAGTGTGATACTGGAGCGAATGGATGGCAAAACGACCCAAAGCGGTAACCGGGGTCTACGAGAGAGTTCCGGGCAGTGATTTGTGGTCTGCGAGGATCAGGGTTGACGGGAAGCTGGTCCGGAAGAGCTTTGGACATGGACCCAAGGGTAGGGCGGATGCGATCGCCTGGGTCGAGAAAGCGCGGACCATCAAACGAACAGGTGAAGGAGTCCTGCCCAAGACCGCGAAGAGGCCCGTGCTGACCACGGCGGAGGTCGCGGTACTGGGGAACCCCGACGCGGTTACCGTAGGGAAGCTGTGCGACGAGTTCCTCAGGTATGTAAAGGCCCACCCGGAGGAGTATAGGGATCAGGTCTACCCTCCGAAGCGAGTTGCCGAAATCAGGAAGGTTTTTGGCGAGCGGTATGCCGCCGCACTGAAGTCGTCGGAGATCGAGAACTGGCTTGACGAGATACAGGAGGACAGGGAACTGGCCAATGCCACTGGCAACAAAATGCGGGGGACATTTTCGATGCTGTATAAGCACGGGAGACGGAAAGACCTGATAGAGGCGAATCCGGCTGCAGATGTCCCACTCCGCGATGTGGGGCAAGGGATAGAACGCTTTTTGAGCGCCGAAGAAGAAAAACGATTACGGGATGTCCTGCAACGGAGTATCGATTCCCACGACCCTATCAAGCAACCCGAACTCCGCAAGCAGGCTATCCACAGGTTACTGGAGTTCGAGGTTTCATTGAAGTCGGGGATGCGCAGGGCAGAGCAATACAACCTGCGCTGGGGTGACGTCGATTTTGAGCGGCGCATTATGCGCCTCCTAAAGACCAAGAATGGAAAGCCGCGCAACGCATTCATCATTGATGATGTGGCAAAGGCGCTAAAGCAGTTACGCGACCTTGACCTCGAACGCAGGGATCGGTCCGGGAGCCAGCCGAACAAGTCGCCGCAGGATGTGGTGTTCGCCAAAGCTGACAACAAGAAGTGGTGGCATGCCGCACTTGAGGAAGCAAAAATCAAGAATTACCGGTGGCACGATAACCGGCATACCTTTTGCTCGCGGCTGGTGCAGGCTGGCGTGCATTTGAAGGTCGTTCAGGAGGCTGCGGGGCATGCCTCAATCGCTTCGACCATGCGCTATGCGCATTTCGCACCGTCGCAAGTGGTGGATGCAATGGCTGTCTTGAACACGAAACGGTGACGATCACTCAACACTGAATGATCGCGAGGCCGAATCATTCATTTCTGGAATGAGTGACCATCAATGTGCAATCTACCTGCAAGACATAGGCCAACGCTGTTCCTTCGGTTGCAATTGCATATAACATGTTATATATTCACGTCAGCCATGAAGGATCGCACATGAAGGGTCGCAGTGAACGTCAACCGGCGAGGATTGAGTGGGAGGGTGACTCAAAGGAGATTCTGAGCGACTTCCCTCATGATGTGAAGGCTACGCTGGGATTCTCGTTGCGGCAGATTCAAAACGGGAATCGCCCTCGTTGCTCACACCGTTCCATGACTTCAGTCGGGAAGGGCGTGTGGGAACTGAAAGACGGTGATGAACGGACGTGGTATCGGTTGATTTACCTGACGCGGATCGGCGACACCATCCACGTTCTGCACTGCTTTGAGAAGGACAGCAGGAAAACAGACAAGCGCGATCTGGAGGTGGCGAAGGCCAGGCTGAAGGAAATCCGACAAAGACTGCTGGACACGATATAGAGCACATCGACCAACCGGGAGTGGTCAAAATGAGCAAACCAAGTCACATTACCACGGGCGACGTTCTGGACGACCTGGGATTCACGCGGTCGGAAGCATCGGCACTAAAGATCAAGGCCTCCATCATGGAGGCGATCCTGGCGGAAATCGACCGGCACGGCTTTACTCAGCGGCAGCTTGTAGACATGCTGGATGAGTACCAGCCGAATGTCAGCAATCTTCTGCATGGCAGGATCAGCAAAGTCAGCATCGAGAAGCTGCTGAGTTATGCCGACCGGCTCAAGATGCGAAGCAGCATCGAGTTGCGTCCTCCTGCCCATGCAGGACGAATCAAATCGGCAAAGCGTGCAGCGCTCAAAGATGTCTTGTACGCATAAATCGGCATTCCAAAATGAGCCTCGGCAGTTCGCCGAGGCTTTTTGTGCTTACGTCCCACTCAGCCGCTGGGACCCTTGCCGAATGCTGGCGAGTCGGCAAACTGGGTGCCAGGACACGTTGTAGGAGCGGGAATTGACAAAATAATCGCATATCTTTGCGCCGGTATTGTCGCTTTCCGAGGCCATTCGATCAGGCAGCCGCAGTTCGGGTTGCAATTCACCGTACGGGTAATTGCGATAGGCGATACAAATGTGCAGGCACGCAAGACGCGAGTGTTCCGCAGTGGCGAGCTATCCAGCCAAGTGCCTCGGATGATCGGATTGGGCGAATTTGCGGATCTCCTCAGTCGGAATCAGGACCCGATTGGCGATTCTCCTCGTTGACAATCGCCCGTCTGCGATCATGTAATCCACTCCGCGAATACTGATGGAGAGCATCTCCGAGGCCACTTTGCGGCTCACGAGCAATTTCGCATCCGGTGATACGCTCGCTCTATTGGGTGGCTTTCGCTTTTCATTTTTTTCTTTGCGCTTCGGTGCTCCGCCGTGTTCTTGCGTATCAGAATTTTGCTCCTCCAGCGTCTTGCGAGAGGAATGGCGGGGAGGCGAAACAGGTGTGCCGTCGGCACGCTCATCTGAAAGAGAGATCGGCAAAGCCTGAGCTTCGATCTGAAAGGGCAGCAGGAGTTGGCCAGCGTTAATCGCTTGCAAATGGTGGCGGGCAGGGGAAGAAGGGCGCAAAGGGCACCTCACCGATCTTGCATCTTGACAATACCGCAATGTAGACCTAGAGTCAACATGTAACGTTACAACTATTTCGTGACGTTCTGGAGGAGAAAGATGGCCGAGAAGGCAGCCGCACCACAACAGCCGGTGATTTCCGTGCGTATCTCCGAGGCATTGCGCGCCCGGCTCGACAGCTTGAAGGAATTGCTCGCGCACAAGAGTGGCGAGAATGTTTCGACCTCAGAGGTTGCCAAACAACTGCTCGAATCGGCGCGGGAAGACCGGCTGGAAGTAGCCGATTTGCTGGCTGGGGCAACGAAGTCTTTGGTGCAGGCGCGAAAGAAGATCGAAGCCGGGCTATCGCTTTCTCAAGCTGAGTGGATTGTCCTTGCCTATTTCATCCGTCAGGGCGCGGAGACATATCTCGAAGGTATGCAGGGAATGCCTGTCAGCCAAGAGACCATGAAGGGCATTCTTGAAGCCTTTCTGGCGGCGTACAAAATACGGCGTTCAAAGAAGGCAAGCCGTGACGCGCAATACCTTGGCAATCTTCCCCTCTTGAACAAGAACGGGCAGGAGGTTTCGCCGTCCGAAGAGATTGACGTACCCACGGCGGTTGAGCGGCTGATTCGCGCGCTGGAAACGCCGAATCGCAGTGTGTGGCCACAGTTCGCTGCGAGGAACCTGTACAACCTGCTGGAGGAAGAATATTTCAGCAATATCGAGACGCTCAATCGTGCGCTGAAACCATACTGGATTGCGCTATGGAAGACGGCGGCCAAAGGGCACTACATTACCTACCACATTCCCATTCGAGATTCCGCTGCAAGTAGCCTTCTTGCGTGGCGCTCTACGTCGCCGATTTCGTCGGTCTTTGAGGGTGGATTCGTGCTCTCTTTCGCCGCCGGAAACGTCACAGATCTTTCCGTGCTTTTGAACTTCCCGGCAGATCGGAAAGCTATGCACGAGATGGCGGCTTATCCGATGATTTCCGAGTTTCGATCCCTGCTCGAACGGTGGAACAGTGCGGTGCCGAATTCCTTCTGGAACGGACACTCTTTCTTTGGCTATACGTCAGCTACGAGCGAACCGGAACCGCGCATTTGGATTCGCTGCGAGGGTCGTACGACCTTTGGCTTCAGCGATGCAGAATGGGCGGCGGTGAAGGAGTGTTTTCGCCGCGCTTGGGAGATGCCCGAGTTGCAGCGCGTGTGGAATGAGCTAGCGATGGAGTATGGCGAGCTGTAGGCACGGCGCTGCTTACGCAGCGGATGAACGGTGGACACGACACCCCCAACTCGGGAACTGCATGGAACCGAAAAGCGCCCAGACGTTTACACACGTAAACGTCTTTCAGATCACGGAGTTTTGATTTTTCGTTGTACAGCGGTATACGCGTGTTTACGCCGGTAAACAGGAAGAGCGCTCAATAGCGCTTTGGCGTAAACACATTGAAGACAGAAGAGTTCGGCTGAATGGGCACAAAATGTCCGAGGAGGTCAGTTCCGATGAACACTTCTCATTCGAC
>Ga0224529_1001338_pt1 | contig 15110 bp, 12 predicted proteins | sample CBST50metaG_FD_179893 | JGI IMG/M metagenome (GOLD analysis project Ga0224529, IMG submission 179893) | Peat soil microbial communities from Stordalen Mire, Sweden - C.B.S.T50 | ecosystem: Environmental > Terrestrial > Soil > Wetlands > Peat | place: Sweden: Norrbotten County, Stordalen Mire... | reverse complement strand
TGCCATCGCCGAAGCCATCCGTCTCATCACCCCAGACAACGCAAAAGCCTGGTTCAATCACTGCTTCAATGGTCTACAGTAAAACAGAAAACGCTCTAGGTACATCTTCATGCTGTCAGAGACCTACTGCGCTTTTCCGGCGCGCGCATTCCCATCCAACGGCTGGCTATAGCGTCCCGTGAGTGAGTTCCAGCGGATCTGGGCGATCTCTTGCAGCATCTTGAAGCCATCCTGGAGGTAATTCAGGCGAGTGCGGTCGTCGTGCGCCCAACTGACCGGCACCTCGACGACGCGCAAGCCGCGCTTGCGTGCGATGAACAGAATCTCCGGGTCGAAGCCCCAGCGCTCGATGGTTTGGAGCCGGAAGACGGTCTGGGCGGCCTCGCGGGTGAAGGCCTTCAGGCCGCACTGCGTGTCGGCGAAGGGCAGGCCCATGATGGCGCGGGTCACGCCGTTGAAGCAGCGGCTAAAGAACTGGCGGTAAAGCGGCTGGCGCTCGGTCTGGCGGTTGCTATCGAGCCAGCGGGAGCCGATGGCGATGTCGGCGCCCGCACGGATCGCGGCAAAAAGGCCTTCGGCCTCCGCGATGGGCGCCGAAAGGTCGGCATCGGTGAACAGAGCCACCTGGCCCCGCGCCTCCAGCATTCCGTGGCGCACGCTGTAGCCCTTGCCGCGATTGCCGGGGTTTTCCAGCAGTCGCACCTCGGACGCCGTGGCGGCAAAGGCGCGCGCCACCTCGGCGGTGGCGTCGGTTGAGCCGTCGTTGACCACGATGACTTCGGCCTCCCAGTTGCGGGCGCGGATGCACTCCAGCACCGACTGGAGCGTCGCCGGCAGGCGGGCACTCTCGTTGAAGGCTGGAATCACGATGCTGTACTGGGGCGCGGAAGCGTTGCTGGCTGTGTCCATGTTCTCCGTCTCTCTCGCGCTGCTTCTGGCAGAGGTTAAAATTGCCGGGAAGGCTATGGCCATCATAACGCCAGCGGTTGAGGCTGGCCTGCGGAATCCGCGCGGCGCGGCGTTCCCGGCCAAGCTATTGAGAGGAAAAGGCCAAAATCCACAGCAGAACCATCTTTTTCATGCCAAAACAAGCCGAATGCGGTTATGCTGTGAGCGGAGGCTAGTGGAAATGACAAAGGCAGACCTGGTGGAAAAGGTGACCGGCGTGGGCGACCTGACGCGCCGCGACAGCGAAGTCATCGTCGAAACCATCTTCGACTCGGTGATTGCGGCCCTCAAGGGCGGCGACAAGATTGAGATTCGCGGCTTCGGATCCTTCCGCATCCGCCAGCGCAACCCCCGCATCGGGCGCAATCCGAAGACCGGAGCGCGCGTTGATGTTCCAGCCAAGAAGGTGCCCTACTTCAAGCCTTCCAAGGAACTGCGCGATCTGGTCAATCCAAAGGCCGCGGCCAGCGCGGCCTGAGCGCCGGTCCTCCCATTCTGGCCCTGAACACGCATTGCGGCGGGATCGTGAAACGTTTCCGTCCGCGGCCACGATTCGGAGAATTGGAGAAACCGATGGAAGTGATTGCGCTTAACGGGAGTCCGCGAAAAAAATGGAATACGGCAACGCTGCTCGAAAAAGCTCTTGAAGGCGCGGCTTCACAGGGGGCGGAAACAAAACTTATCCATCTGTACGACCTCGATTTCAAGGGTTGCAGGAGTTGTTTTGGCTGCAAGATAATAGGCGGCCCAAGCTATGGAAGGTGTGCACTGAAGGACGGTCTGACGCCGCTTCTGAAAGATATTGAGAAGGCCGATGCACTTATTCTGGGTTCGCCCATCTATCTCGGGGCGGTCACCGGAGAGATGAAATCGTTCCTGGAGCGATTGATTTTTCCGCTTCTTCGCTACACGAAAGATGACGATCCGGCTCCATCCCTCTTTCCAAGGAAGATTCATACGGGCTTTATTTATACGATGAACAGGACAGAGGAGCAGGTAAAGGAAGTCGGCTACGAAAAGGACATCGCTATCACCGAAGAGTATCTGAGGAAAGTCTTCGGGAATTCGGAATCGCAGCTTTGCTTCGATACTTACCAGTTTGACGACTATTCGAAGGTCGATCAGGATCGCTTTGATGTCGCGGAGAAGGCCGCTCGTCGCAAGGAGCACTTTCCGAACGATTGCCAGCGCGCTTTTGAGATGGGGATTCGTATTGCAAACGGCGGCGCTGTGGCCTCTGGTATCCAGTAGGTCAAGTGAGGACGGCGATTCTCACCCAACTGAGCGAACCGTACTGATCCGGCACGAAGACGCTGCGAGTGTGTGTCTCATCCTTAATGTCACCGTCCGCCGGCCTCCGGCCGGATGCCGATCACGCTCATCATGCGTCCGGCGCGGCCCTGGCTGCCGCGATACGAGAAGAAGAGCTCCCGATGGCAGCTTGTGCAGCCGCCAATCAACTGGATGGACCGGGGTTTGAGCCCCGCCGCGAGCAACTGGCGGCTGTTGGCCTCGGCCAGGTCCAGGTGCAGGCTGGGACCGATGGGCGAATGTCCGGGCGCGCACTGGGTTAAAAAAAGCATGGGGTACTTTTTCCGGATCACGTCGGAATCATAGACCTCGCAGAAGAGTTCACGCGCGTAGGCGAACTGGGACTCGAACTCGGAAAGCACTTCCTCGCCCACCGCAAAGCAGCAGGGACCGATGCCGGGGCCGATGGCAGCCATCAAATCCTCTGGCCGGGAACCAAATTCCAGCCGCATACGGCCCACGCCAGCCTCGACAATCCGGTTCACGGTTCCGCGCCAGCCGGCGTGAAAGACCGCGACGGCGCGCCGCTTGCGGTCGGCCACCAGTACCGGGATGCAGTCGGCGGTCAAAATGCCGAGCAGAATGCCAGGCTCATCCGTCATGAGTCCATCGGCCTTCCGGGGCCTTTCACGGCGGGCCTCCGCCGCATCAACCAGAAGCACCAGCTTGGAATGAATCTGCTTGAGCGTCACCAGAGGGGTGGCCGCACTGCCCGTGACCGCTTCGGCCAGCAGTCGGCGATTGCAAAGGACGGTTTCCCGGTCGTCTTCGGCTGTAAGTCCAAGATTCAATTCGCCCGGCGCGTCCTCGCCGCAATAAGCCCGGCTGAGGCCGCCCCGGCGGGTGCTGAAACCGTGCCATAGCCAGTTGGCCTTTTCCCACGCGGGCACAGGCAGCCACTCGACGCCGTTCGCGGCGGTGCGGGGAACGGGCGCTGCCGGGATCAGCTCCCGCTGGTCCACACGTTCGAGGCGCTCGCGGCGCGTGATGCTGGTGGCCTTGCCGTGGAGGCTGCGTTGCAGGCCGGCCTGCGCAAACAGCGCGTCGATCTGCTGGATTTCCTGCCTGGAGGACGTGTCTGAAGTGGAGGAAGAGAACATCTGGCTTCCATTGTAGAGTGGTTCTCGCTTCTCTGCCGCATTGCCTGCGGCGAAAAAGCGTATGGGCCTGCCTTCCGGCAGGCCCACGCAAGAGGCTTTCAAGGCGGGGATGGGTCATGCGGAGGAATCGAGAAAAAGGTCCGTTACAGACCTTCAATAGGGGAGGGAAGGAATGCTGCGGGGTTCATATTGCGTGGAGCCTCTGTTGATTGCTTGTTAGATGCACCGCAGTGGAAAAGGTTGCATCCTCCTGCGCAAATTATTTCAGGGCCAAAATCCTGCCTCATACGTTTCAAATTCGGCTGGTCCGTTGACGCATGAGAAGAATGACAATTCCCAGAGAAGCCATCACGCAGAGCAGCGCGAAGAGGAAGGCGCTGGAGTAGCCGAAGACGCCGATGACGCCGCCAGCCAGGGGGCCGGCCAGGAAAAAGGAGACGTCGGCAAAGGCGTTGAAAATGCCCAGCGCGGAGCCGCGATTTTCTTCCGTGACGCGCGGCAGCGCTTCGACGGCGAGCGCGGGAAAGACCAAAGAAAAGCCGAAGCCGACGAAGGTTGCGCCGGTAAAGGCCATCGAAGGCGAAGTGGCTTTCCAGAGCAGCAGGACGCCCAGCGACTCGACCAGCAGCGAGACTATGCAGACCGGGAAGCCGCCAAAGCGGTTGATGGTCTGGATCAGCGCGCGCGCCGCCACAAAGGCCAGACCAAAAGCGGTCAGGCAGAGGGCCGCTCCGTTCCAGTGGTGGCTCATGTAAAAGAGGGTGACGAAGGTAGCCAGCACGCTGTAGCCCACGCCGCCCAAGGCCAGGGCCATGCCATGCGGAGCGACGCGGAAGAACACGTCGCGGAAGGGCAGATGCTTGCCCGGTACGACCCTCATCGGCCGCTTTCCGCTGGCCATGACGAGGCTGAGTGCGCCCAGCACCATGGTCAACAGGCCGATGGAGGCAAGGCCCCAGCGCTGCTCCAGCACCACGCCCAGCGGCGCGCCCAGGGCCAGCGCGCCATAGCAACTGATGCCGTTGTAGGAGATTACCTTGGCGGTGCATTGCTGCCCCTCGCTGGAAATGCCCCAGAGCGTCGCGCCGGTCGAGCCCAGGCTTTCGCCCACGCCCAGAATCAGACGGCTGGCGATCAGACTGGCGAGGCTCAGCCACAAGCTGCGATAAAGCAGGGCCGCGGCCAGCAGAAACGCGCCGCTGAGGGCGCAGCCCGCCATGCCCCAAAGCACGGAAACCTTGGCACCGGCGCGATCGGAGATGCGCCCGGCCCAGGGGCGGCTGAGGAAGGTGGCAATGTACTGGACGCTGATGACAAAGCCCGCCAAAGCCGCGCTGTAACCCATGCGGAAATGCACATACGCGGGCAGAATCGCCAGCGGCAGGCCAATCGAGAGATAAACCACGCCGGTGAAGTAGACGTAGCCGAGAATCTTCCACGTGCTGCCCGTGCTGGCTGCGTTGGAAGGGGCTGGAGTGGCGGCTTGGGAGGAAGAATCCATGCGGGGAAGCAGCCGCAAAGGGATGCGGCCAAATCCCAGTATAGCGGAGGGTGGATTTGCGGGCTCCCACATCTGGCGCGATGAAACTGCGCCAGATATGGGGCACCCAGCATTGGTACATCTTCACTCAGTCAAAAACCTAGTTACCGGCAACGCAGTCCGAGTCCAGGCTGCCGGCATCGACGCCCGCGGCCTGGCCCATCAGCCACAGGTAGGTGGTCAGATGGTGTTCGCAGGCGATGGTGCTGGTTACCTGGCTGGAGTTGGCAACCAGTTTGAAGCCGGCCTTGACCTGCTCGTAGGGCCACTCCGGTATATCCGGAACCAAGTCCTTCGAGTTAAAGACACGATAGCTTGACGAGACCGTGTCGTTGTAGTCGGACTTGAAGAAATACTCGCCAACGCGCGGGCTGGCGAAGGAGTAGACAACGGGCGTCTTCAGCGTGGAGTTATGGGCGATGTCCAGGGTGAGCAGGTTGGCCAGCGCGCCGCCCAGGCTGTGACCGCTAACGGTCACGCTGGTGGCCGTGCCAGCGGTGAGGTAGCTCTTGATGGCTTTGATCAGCGTCTGGGAGCTGGAGCTTTTTCCCGTGCGCAGCGATTTATAGATGGCCGTGAAACCTTCCTCGGTGAAGCCGTCGGAGTGGGAGATGGGATTACTGACGAAATAAAACTGGGCGTCGTCGATCCATTCCAGGACGGTATCGGTGCCGCGCAGGATGGCGACCAGCTCGCCGCTGGAGGAACGGGCCAGAAAACCATAGCTGACCGTATCGCCGGCGTCGGGATCGACGTCGGTGGACAAGTCGCTGCCGTAGACGGTTTGCAGGTAGGTGTAGCCGAGGGCGGAGATTGACTGCTTGTCGGCAGCCGAATAATCGGCCGTGGGGTCTACGCCTTCGGCGATCTTGACCAGCTTGGCGTAGTGAATGGCGGTCGTCCAGTTGATGGAGGATTGGGCTGAGGCGGCAACCGGCTGGATTGCAGGCAGCGCGATGAAGGCAAATAGAAAGGCGGCAAAGAGGAATTGCTTTTTCATGTGCGGATGATAGAAAGATTTTGTTTTCGGTTTGAAAAAACGCTCGTGAAAGTTTGGAGAAAGTCGCGAGCTATTAACGCTGGAAATGAATCGGCGATGAATTGTAACAATCGATTCGTAAGTCACGGCGAAGCTAACTCGGCAGAACCTTGTGCCGTTCATTAAACTGAAACTATGGCCAGCGGTTTTCACATCGAGCACTTCGGTTGCCGGGCTGCGCGCGCCGATGGCGAGGCTGTCAGCGGCCGGCTGCGCGCGGCGGGACTCTGCGAGCGGCAGCCAGCGGCGGCCGATGTGGTGGTGGTGAACACGTGCAGCGTGACGGCCGAGGCTGACCGGGCAGCGCGCGCCTTCATCCGCCGCGCACACCGGCTGAATCCGGCGGCGCGCATCGTGGTGACCGGCTGCCTGGCGCAGCGCGCGCCGCAGGAACTGGCCGGCATGGACGGCGTGGCCGCCGTGGTCGGCAACAGCCACATCGCGCTGGCGCCGGAGATCATTCTGGGGCTTGCGGGCGGCGATTCCGCCGCCTTCTCCGCGCCGGTCAGCCCCGCGCTGGTCCGTTTGGAGACGCTGCAATCGGGCGCGGCGCCCATCTGGGCCGACGACCGCTTTGCTTACTCGTTTCCCGAGGGAGAACCGATCGCATCCGGCGAGCGGACGCGGCCCAACTTCAAAATCCAGGAAGGGTGCGGCAACCGCTGCACGTTTTGCGTGATTCCGCAGACGCGCGGCGCATCCCGAAGTCTGCCGGTCGCCGCCGTTCTGCGGCAGGTGGAGGGCTTTGTGGCCGCGGGTGGCCGGGAGCTGGTGCTTTCGGGAATCAACCTGGGGCGCTGGGGGCGGGATTTTTCTTCTTCTTTGCGCGAGGACGGGCAGGCTGCGCGGACACTGGCCGGGTTGGCGCGGCAGATCTTTGCGCAAACGGAGCTGGCCCGGCTGCGGCTCAGTTCCATCGAGCCGATGGATTGGGAGCCGGAGCTGATCGCGCTGATGGCCGAGTTCGGCGGCGGAAGGCTGGCGCGACACGCGCATCTGCCGTTGCAGTCCGGCTCGGACGCGGTGCTGTGCCGGATGCACCGGCGCTACCGGCCCTGGCACTACGCGGAGAAGGTGGCGGCACTCGAATGCGCGGCTGGACCGGAGCTGACCCTGGGCGCGGACGTGATGGTGGGCTTTCCGGGCGAAACGGACGCGGAGTTTGAGGAGACGCGGTCGCTGGTGCGGGCGCTGCCCTTTGGCTATCTGCACCTCTTCCCGTTTTCGCCACGGCCGGGAACACCGGGTTGGGCGCTGCACGCCGCGCAGCCGGTTCCGGCCGAGGCGGTCGCGGAACGGATGGCTGCCCTGCGCACGCTCGCCGCGGAAAAGAGCCGTGCGCACCAAAATCGCTTTGTGGGCCGGAATCTCGCGGCCATCACGCTGCACACACCGGCGGAAATGCAGTCGCGTGGCCGGAGCGCCGCGCTGACGGAAAACTTTTTGCCCGTGGAGCTGGAGGGCCGCTGGGCCGCCAACCGGATCATGCAACTGCGCGTGACTGGCTTGAATGCCGCGGGAACGCTGGAGGCAACCGCCGAACTGCGCGATTTAACTCGGCTTTCATCGAAATCCGGCAATTGCATGGCAGTCTAAAGCTATGAGTTCCTTGCAGAATTACTTTCAGGCCATGGATTGCGTCAGGGCACGACTTCAGTCGTGCCAATCATGGCTAATAAAGAATCCGGGTTTAGCCGCTGCGGAGTTGTAAATAGTTGAAGATAAATGCAACAGGGGCTAAAGCCCAAAGTTTTTTTGTTGCTCTTTCGGCACGACTGAAGTCGTGCCCTGACGCTTATTGCAATTTCAATGGAATTTTGCAAGAGGTTTCTATGAAAGTCAGAAAAATGTTTCGCAGCATCGTCTCCGGCGGAGCGATAGCCGCGTTGTGCCTGGCCTCCGGACTGGCGGCGCAGACGCCAGCCGCGCATCGGACCGAAAACGTGGTTGTGGTGATGCTGGACGGGTTGCGCTGGCAGGAGGTCTTCCATGGCGCGGACCTGGAGCTGCTCAAGGCTCCTGAACTGGCGGCGCTGGGCGCCCCCAAGGAGCGCTCCGCCCAGGCCGAAAAGCTCTACGCGCGTTCGACTCCGGAGGAGCGGCGGCAGGCATTGATGCCGTTTCTCTGGAGCGTAATGGCCACCCAGGGGCAGATCTTCGGCAATCGCGACCTGGGATCGGACTCGCACGTGACTAATGGGTTGAATTTTTCCTATCCTGGCTATAATGAGACGCTTACCGGCTTCGGAGACCCGCGCATTCGCTCTAACGACAATATTCCCAACCCCAACGTGACCGTCTTTGAATGGCTCCATGCCAAGCCGGCCTTTGCGGGCAAGGTGACGGCCTTCGGCGCCTGGGATGCCTTCAATGGCATCTTCAACCGGGAGCGGTGCGGCTTTCCCGTCATTGCGGGCTACGATCCGCTGACGGGAATTCCGGCCACGCCGGAGGTGAAGCTGCTCAACGAGTTGAAGGCGGAGACGGTGCGTGTCTGGCCGGATGAGCCTTTCGATCCCGTGCCTTTCCACGCCGCCGTCGAGTACGTGAAGGCGAAGAAGCCGCGCCTGCTCTTCATCGGACTGGGCGAGACCGACGACTGGGCGCACGCCGGCGCTTATCCTGAATACCTGAATGCGGCGCACCTGGGCGACAGCTACCTGCGCCAGCTTTGGGAACTGCTTCAGTCGATGCCGGAGTATCGCGGCAAAACGACGCTGATTGTGCTGCCTGATCATGGGCGCGGCGTGGGCTCGCTCTGGACCAGCCACGGCGAGAAGATTCCCGAGTCGCAGCAGACCTGGATGGCCTTCCTGGGGCCGGATACGGCGGCCCTGGGCGAACGCAAGGACTCGGCGACGGTGACCGAAAGCCAGATTGCCGCGACCTTGGCCGTAATGCTGGGCGAGGACTACCACGCGGCGGTGCCACAGTCGGGCGCGCCGATTGCCGATGTGCTGGGCAAGTAGAGCGAGCCTCTTGCAAAATTCCATTGAGCTAGCGAGAATCTCGAAAGATTAGCAGCCTGTGGCGTAAGTCGAGTTTTGAAAGGGCACGACTTTATTCGTGCCATAAGGCAGCGTAAGGAAATGACATTGACCACTACGCCTTGATGCTCGGATTGATCGTGAAGTTTCACTCACCATGAAACTTATCTGATATTAGATTTCGCTTCAATCGGCGACGATCAAAGAACCGTGGCAAGCTCTTCTTCCGGCAGCCAGGTCCAGGCGAACTTCAGCTATCTGCACGAGCGCGAGCGCAAACGCGAGCTGCGCCAGGAAAGCGCCAAAGAGGGCACGCAAATCTCCGCCTCCGAGCATGAGGACCTCAAGCGCAACCTGCTCTTCGACCTGCGCGCGCAGTTCGTGAAGACGCTGGAAGCCAAGTCGGTGCTCGATTTGGCCAAGGCCGATCTGGCCTACTACGACAAGATCATCGAAATCAGCCGCAGCCGCTTCAAGGCTGGCGATCTTGCCCAGATTGATCTGGACCGCATCGAGCTGTTGTGCGTGCAATACGAGGTAGAGATTCAGGCGGCCATCGTCAATCTGCGCACTGCCAAGATTCAGTTTTTGCAACTGCTGAACGACCGCACGCCGGTCGAGCAGTTCGACGTAACCGGCGTCTTTGACTTCGACGGCGAGCTGAAGCCGCTGGAAGATTTTCGCCAGATCGCCTTCGACGAGCGGCCCGACCTGCGCGCGGCTCTGTCCTTGCACGGCTATTCGGCGGCATGCGCCTGTTTTCAGACGTTCGTACTGCGGAATTTTGGCACAGGAATCAAGTAGGAGACGTCGGCGCAAGAGAGTAAAATGCGAATAGAATATGCTTTATAGTTAACTATTTGCAGGTGATACATGGGCTACGCATGTGGATGGGAATTCTGGCCGATAGTCATTTCAATCGGATTTCTGTCCGCGCTTGTCTCCTACACTTGGCGACGGCGCTCCACTCCAGGAGCAATCTCTTTTACATATTACTGCGTATTCGTACTGTTCAGCCAACTGGGGTACGGGCTGGCGCTGGCGGCGACAAACCCGTCGATCAAACTGTTATGGACGAAATTTGATTTCCTGTGGCAACTGCCGATGGCGGTGGCCGGCCTGTGCTTCGCGCTGGAATACGCCAATCTGGGACGCTTCGTCAACCGCCGCACGGTGGCGCTTTTGTCGATCCCGTTCATGGTGCAATTCGCGCTGACATTTACGAACTACTTCCACTCCTGGGCATGGGAACTGGGCATCGGCGTTATTGAGAACTTCCGCGCGCGAACACCGGTTGGCCAGTTTCTTTATTTGTACGGAGTGTCCATAACCTTTCTTGTTCCCGTAATTTTCGTCTGGCTATTTTTCCGATCGCCACTGCACCGCTGGCCCGCCGGGCTTTGCGCGTTCGGACAGCTTCTAACGCTCGCCATTCTAGCCGTGGGCAACAGGCGCATGAGCGGAACGCCGATTGGCCCTTTCTTGTTTCTCGGGTATGTGCCGGTTACGGCGATGTATGCCTTGGCGCTTTTCCGATTCCGCCTGCTCGAATTGATGCCGATCGCTCGCAAGACAATCTTTGAACAGATGCGCGATGGAATGTTGATTCTCGACCGGCGGGAACGGATCGTGGAGTTGAATCCCGTCGTCGAGAAGATTCTGGAAATGGATGCAGGTTCCGTTCGCGGCAAGCTGGCGCAGCAACTGCCGCCGATCGACTCCATAGTCGTAGGGAGGACCGAAGCAGTAACGCCGCGCGAGAGCGAAATCCATCTTGAAGCGGAAGGTGGTGGGCGCGATTATGTTCTGCATCTTTCGCCGCTGAAGAGCGACACGGGGTATTACCTTGGGCAAGTGGTTTTGTTTCATGACATTACCACTCAAAAACAGGCCCAGGAGCAGTTGCTTGAGCAGCAGCGCGCTTTGGCCACATTGCAGGAACGGGTGCGCATTGCGCGCGAGTTGCACGACGGACTGGCCCAGGTGCTGGGATACATGAAAATACAGGCTCAGGCGGCGCGAAACTGGCTGGATCGTGGCAACCCCGAGGAGGTGGATCAGGCCTTGAAGCGCCTGGTTTCGGCCGCTCAGGAAAGCCAAAGCGATGTGCGCGACTATATTTCCAACGCACAAGCAGGCATGTCGCCGTCTCTCGTGCTGGAGGATTCCTTGCGCGAGTATCTGGCGCACTATACCGAGACCTACCAGTTGCGGACGGAACTGGAGGCTTCGCCGGAATGGTCGGGCCAGCAACTTGGGCCATCTGCTAGTGCTCAAGTGCTGCGCATTGTTCAGGAAGCTCTCACCAATGCCCGGAAGCATGCACAGGCCACCGGCGTTCGGATCATTCTTTTCCATGAGAATGGCCGGGCGCACATCACGGTCGCCGACGATGGCAGGGGATTCAACCTTGCACAGTCGCCTCTGGACGCGGTGCATCACTTTGGGCTGCGCTTCATGCGCGAGCGGGCGGAGGAGATCGGAGGGCGGCTCGAAGTGCGTTCCGAGCCAGGGAAGGGAACGCGGATCATGGTGGATGTTCCGCTCGAGCAGGAGGCGCAAGCATGAAAATGTTACTGGTGGACGACCATTCGCTTTTTTTGGATGGGATCAAGAACTTGCTGCTATCCCAAGGAATGGAGGTCGCCGGCACGGCGCACGATGGCTGGGAAGCGGTGGAACAGGCGCGCGCGCTACGCCCCGACGTCATCCTGATGGATGTGCAATTGCCTAAGCTTGACGGACTGGCAGCCACGCGCCTGATCAAAGCGGAGATGCCGGAGGTCAAAGTGGTGATGCTCACCATGGACGATCGCGACGAAACCCTGTTCGAGGCCATCAAGAGCGGCGCATCCGGCTTTCTGCTGAAGACAGAAGGTGCGGAATTCTTTTTCAAGTCGCTGCGTGGACTTAGTGAAGGGGAGTCGCCACTATCGAGTGGCGTGGCGGCGCGCATTCTGAAGGAATTCGGAAAAGGCGCTCAGGCCTCCTCGCAGGAGACGCCGGCCGAAAGGCTGTCGGCCAAGCAGCTTCAGGTGCTGACGCTGGTGGCCGGAGGGCTGACTTACAAGGAGGTTGGCGCCAGGCTTTTCCTCTCGGAACGCACCATTAAATATCACATGGCGCAGATTGTGCAGCAACTCCAGATGGAGAATCGCGCCCAGGTGCTGGAGTACGCCCAGCGCATCGGATTGCCGCGTCTGAGCTCGTAGAAGGCCAAAGGCCGCCCGGCCTCTTCTGATTGCACCTTCCTTTTTCCGACTGCACCTTTTTTGCCCTTCCGGCTGCACCTCAACTGTCCCCGGAGTACAGTGCGCCTATCCTGGCGCCCGCGATAAAACTGTATTTGCTTCCACTAATATTCACGGACGCTTTTACTCATGCGCACAGTCGTGGTGTTCGGAACATCGCTGATGGCCTCCGGCATAGCCGCGGCTTTGCGCGGCTGCGCTAGCGTTGAGACGCTGCAACTCGACGCGGCTGCTCCCGGCGCGCTCAATGTGCTTGACGGCCTGAGCCCCGACGCCGTGGTGCTGGATCTATCCGTGGCGCAGCCGGAGCTGATTTCGCATTTGCTGCGTATGCATCCCGGGCTTTTTTTGATTGGCGCCGACCCGGCCAGTGAAGAAATGCTGGTGTTTTCTTCCTGTCCGGTTCGTGTATTGAGCCCGGACGCCTTGGTGCAACTGATCGAAAAGAATCATTATCTGGAGAGACTGTCATGACACACGCCGCAACTTGTTTTCATTTTGAATCCCGGATCGCGCTCTGCCTGTGCGGAATAAGGCCCCATGCCCCGCGAGCAGACAGACAGCACAGACAAAGGATGAGCATTCCGGCAGCGGCCTTGCGGCGATTGTTTTTGTGGATGGCGCTTATAGCCGTCGCGTCGCCTTTGTGTGCGGAGGTGCATGACTTCGGCACGGTCAGCGTGGGCGCCAAGAGCGGCGTGGTTTCTGTCAATGTCGTGTTCACGACCTCGGCGAAACCGGCCACATGGAGTGTGCTGACGAAGGGCGCACCGAACAAGGATTATATTGAGATTTCCTCAGGCACGACCTGCAATACCGCCGCCACGTATAGCAGTGGACAGACGTGCAAAGTCGGGGTAGTCTTTAATCCGCAATATCCCGGTGTACGCATGGGCGGCGTGCAGGTGCTGGACGGATCCGGCAATGTCATCGCCACCGCGCTGCTGAAGGGCGTGGGCTCGGGGCCGGAGATTGTCTTTCCTGGCAACTCCCCCATTACACTGGCATCCAGCACCTCGCACCCGGCCCAAAATGTCACCGTGGTGGATGGAAACGGCAATATATATACCACAAGCCACGGGAGCGGGTCGGTGCTGGAGATTGAAGCGGTTAACGGCGTGGTTTCCGCCAGTTCGTCGATCAGGACCGTCAGCACCGGGTTTCACCACATCTGGGATCTGGCCATCGACGGGAATGGCGACATATTCGTCGCGGATTCCTACTATAACAAAATCTACGAAATGGTGGCGGTCAATGGCGTGATCCCCACGGACCCGACGATCATTACCGTGGCCGAAGTCGGCATGGCGGAAGGTCTGACCGTGGACGCCAACGGAAATGTATTCGTCTCGGTTTACGAAAGCGGCGGGGGCTCCCAGGTGTTGGAGATCGAGGCGGTCAATGGCCAGATTCCGTCCAGTCCGACGATCAGAACTCTCGACACCGGAACCAATGACGTAGGGGGCTTGGCCGTAGACACCAGCGGCGATATCTTTTTTGTGGCAGGTAACAGCAAAGCCATAAAGGAGATCGTGGCGGTCAACGGCAACATCCCAGCAAACCCAACAGTCCAGACCGTTCTAGGATTGGACGACGGTCCGCGTAACGTGGCGTTCGATGGCGCAGGAAACCTCTATGTTGCGACTGACTTTTACCTAAAAATGTACTTGGCGATCAACGGCCAGATTACCTCATCGTCACCTTCGACCTCATATACCTACGACTACAGCCAGCGGTACGTGACCGTGGACGCTCAAGGCAATCTGTTCGTCGGAACGGGCAATGTGGACGAGTATCCGTTGGCCACGGCTCCCTCTCACACCTTCCCGACATCCACTCTGGTTAACACAACCGACACAACCGACGGCGCGTATACGGTGACCATCGCCAATCGGGGCAACGCCGACCTTAGCTTGATTGCGCCATCCAGCGGCAATAATCCCGAGGTGAGCGATAACTTTACCTGGGTTTCTTCATCGAGCTGCTCTCATTTGTCTAGCTCTTCTTCCGACACAACACTGAAATCCAACGATAGCTGCAACATTGCCATCGACTTTACGCCGACCGAAGCGGGCAGCATCAGCGGCAGCGTCAGCCTGACGGACAATACGCTGAACGCCACCTCCCCAAACTACGCGACCCAAACCATCGAACTGAACGGAACAGCGACTAGTATTCAGACACCGACGATTACAACTTGGCCAACAGCCAGCACGATCACCTACGGGCAGTCTCTGGCTTCCTCGACTTTAAGCGGCGGCGTCGCGTCGCCAGGCGGAGTCTTTGCCTGGACGAACTCGAGCATGGTTCCAGGCGCGGGATACAGTTCGCAATCCGTAACCTATAATCCGACGGACACCACTTACTCTAGGGTGCAGGGTACGGTAAACGTGAACGTGAACCCGGCTACGGCCACGATCAACGTGACGCCTTACAGCGTGACCTACGACGGCTCGGCGCACACGGCCACAGTTACGGCGACGGGCGTGGGCGGCGTAACTATACCTTCAACCGGCTTCACGCTGAGCGGCACAACGCACACGGCCGCAGGAACCTACGCGACCGACGCCTGGAGTTTCACCGATCCCAATGGCAACTATGCAAACGCCAGCGGCACGGTCAACGACAAAATCGCGCAGGCTACGGCCACGATCAACGTGACGCCGTACAGCGTGACCTACGACGGCTCGGTGCACACGGCCACAGTTACGGCGACGGGCGTGGGCGGCGTAGCTATACCTTCAACCGGCTTCACGCTGACCGGCACCACGCACACCGCAGCAGGAAGTTACGCGAACGACGCCTGGAGCTTCACCGATCCTAGCGGCAACTATACAAACGCCAGCGGCACGGTCAACGACAAAATCGCGCAGGCTACGGCCACGATCAACGTGACGCCGTACAGCGTGACCTACGACGGCTCGGCGCACACGG
>Ga0224529_1001337_pt1 | contig 15129 bp, 10 predicted proteins | sample CBST50metaG_FD_179893 | JGI IMG/M metagenome (GOLD analysis project Ga0224529, IMG submission 179893) | Peat soil microbial communities from Stordalen Mire, Sweden - C.B.S.T50 | ecosystem: Environmental > Terrestrial > Soil > Wetlands > Peat | place: Sweden: Norrbotten County, Stordalen Mire... | reverse complement strand
CTTGGAGGTTCTGCAACTTCACATTCCCACGCTGAATCGGTAGGCTATCCGCAATCCTTTTGTACTGATCTGCCGTGATCTCCATTAACTCCGATTATATCAAAGTTAGTGTTAACACGCCCTAGGGAATAGGCGTTAGGGATTAGGAAACAGAAGAAACAAAAGCCCCGCGCCCCATCCTTTCTGTCTTTGTGGGAGAAACGCAGCGGAGTCGAAGGACTTGCGTTTCTCTCGCCTAATAAAAGTTTGGGACGGCGGCATTCTCAACCAGCCTGTTCGTCCATCACGCAGCAGTATCTGCAAAGAACATTGCAGATACTGCTGCTGAATGCATCGCGATGGCGCAGCCTGTTAGTACCCCACCCGGTTCCCTGGTTGTTTCACCGGAGGGCTAGCCACTGAGCGACTTCCGCTTTAGCCGCCACCTGACCGAACGACGGATGGCGATAATTTGAAACCATTAGATAAAGAAGAGAACCCCTACATCCATGATATCGACGAATATATCCCTCCAGGTGGGTCTTCCAACCGTCATCCTATAGCGCACGGGCACGACAATCCCAACCGGAACCGCCGTGGATGCATCCTTCATTACCGGCTTGAAGCGCAGGTGCTCGACCATCGCCACCGTCTCCATGTCCAGGCTCGAATCCAGACCCTTGATGACGTGCACGTTCTGCGGCACACCGTTGGCGTCGATGACCAGCGAGACGAGAACGCGGCCAGCGACGCGGCTCTCCGGCATATAAAGCGCAATCACCTCGTCGGCGTTGAGAGGCTCCACCGTGTGGTGCTGTTTTCTATCTTGTGCATTGGCGGCAAAGACCATTTCGGGACTTCCCGCGATGAAGTTGGCAAAAGCTACCGGTTCTTTTTCTACATACTCGAAGGTTGCCACGACCGTTCCTTCGACGGCAACGGGAGAGCTTCCATCGCGGAGCGCGGGCTTGAAGCGCCAGTTCTTCACCGCGTCCACCGCATTGCTATCGAGTTCTGGCTCAAGCCCACGGACCACATGAATGTTTTGTGGAACGCCGTTCGCGTCGACCGTGACGCCCAGAAAACAGCGGCCGCGCTTCAGTAGTTTTCCGGAAACTGGAGTCTGCGGATCGGTGAGAACCATTGGAATCGGCGCACTGATGTGCCCTCCCACTTCCCCTGCTGGAACCACTTCCCCGGGTGTTGCCGAAATCGTCTCATGCGCCGCCTGATGTGCGACCACCGCCAGTGCAATCAGTGGATGCGCATGTAGCGTGATCTGGTAGAAATTGTCATTCGTTGGATGCTTCTCGCGTTGTGCACATGTATGAAGGCCTACGGTCAACTCGACGTCAACCGCTGTGGCCGAACCATCGATGACGCCGGGTTTGAACCGCTGCGCTTCGACGAGTTCTGTTGCAAAGACGATCAGACGCCTGTCGCTTGCTTCCATCGTCTTCAGCGCGCGCGGAAGACCGGCCGCATCGATTGTGGCTGCAAATTTGACGACCCCGTTGAGCTCATCACAGTGTTTTGGCATCGAGACTGTCACACTGGGCGACAGAAGAACGGGCGCAGCAATTCCCGCTCCGGGAGGGCCAAGCGCCGGCGTGTTTTGCTGGCCTCCGGCTGTTAGCCACGGGTTCATAAGAAGGAAGGCAATTGCGAATGTGCAACGCATGAAAGGTCACCGAAGGGATCGAAACCAATGTAGCACGTCGAACTTTTTTGGCCGGGCCAGGCTGCTCAGATTGCCAGCGCGGTCGAGAAGAAAGCGTCGTGAGTAACTCTTGACTCCTCAGTTACCGCCAACCCGGAAATTACTGGTTGGTCAGCCTCTCCCCACACTCCAGCGCGAGGGCGCTGTTGGGCACCCTGAGGCGATTGCCTGGCGGCATAACTTCTTTCATTTTTGAAGGGGAGAATTGGTGGAGCTGAGCGGGATCGAACCGCTGACCTCCTCGTTGCGAACGAGGCGCTCTCCCAGCTGAGCTACAGCCCCACGACTTCATTCATCTTATCAGCGCCGGGCAAATCCGCAAAGGGCGCTTCCGCGCTTTTTACCTTGCTCCTTCGCTTGACTGCCGTTGTTCGAATTCCCCCGGCGGTGAGAACGCTCCGCCGGGGGCATCGTCTTAGAGCTGGTTCATGTTGGCCAGGAACTCGGCGTTGTTGCGCACCTTCTCCAGGCGGCTGATCAACAGCTCCATGGCTTCGACCGGCGACAACGGGTTGAGCACCTTGCGCAGAATCCAGATGCGCTGCAAATCTTCCTTGGGAATCAGCAGCTCTTCCTTGCGGGTGCCGGAGCGCTGGATGTCGATGGCCGGGAAGACACGCTTATCCACCAGCTTGCGATCCAGGATGATTTCCATGTTGCCGGTGCCCTTGAACTCTTCGAAGATGACTTCGTCCATGCGCGAACCGGTATCGACCAGCGCAGTGGCGATGATCGTGAGCGAACCGCCCTCTTCAATGTTGCGGGCCGCGCCAAAGAACCGCTTGGGGCGCTGCAGTGCGTTTGAATCCACGCCGCCTGAAAGCACCTTGCCCGACGGGGGCACGATGGTGTTGTAGGCGCGGGCCAGACGCGTGATCGAGTCCAGCAGAATCACCACGTCGCGCTTGTGCTCAACCAGCCGCTTGGCCTTTTCAATCACCATCTCGGCCACCTGTACGTGGCGCGCCGCCGGCTCATCAAAGGTCGAGCTGATGACTTCGCCCTTGACCGAGCGCTGCATGTCCGTGACTTCTTCAGGCCGCTCGTCGATCAGCAGGACGATGAGAACAACCTCGGGATGATTGGTCGAAATTGAATTGGCGAGCGACTGCAACAGCATGGTTTTGCCGGTGCGGGGCGGAGCGACGATCAGGCCGCGCTGGCCCTTGCCCACCGGCGTCAGCAGATCCATGACCCGGCCGCTGGTGGCCTCGCGAACCGTCTCCAGCTTGATGCGTTCCTGGGGATAGAGCGGAGTCAGATTGTCGAAGAGAATCTTGTTGCGCGTCTCTTCCGGCGACTCGAAATTGATGGCCTCAATCTTGACCAGGGCAAAATATTTCTCGCCTTCGTGCGGAGGCCGCACGTTGCCACTGATCGAATCACCCGTCTTCAGATCGAACTTGCGGATCTGTGATGGCGAAACGTAGATATCGTCGGGGCCGGGCAGGTAGTTGTAATCCGGAGAGCGGAGAAATCCATAGCCATCAGGCAGAATCTCCAACACACCCTCGGCAAAGATGTGGCCTTCCTTTTCGCTTTGTGCCTGAAGAATCTTGAAAATCAGATCCTGTTTGCGAAGGCCGCTGGCGCCTGGAATTTCAAGAGTGCGCGCGATACGGCTCAGTTCGGTGATGTTTTTTTCTTTTAGTTCGGCGATGGTCATATGCACCTGCAATAAGGAGGGATGTGAGTGGGAGAGTTGAGGAGGGGGAAGTGCTCCGATGGAAACCTGGCGGGAAATTCAAAGCATGGGGGCGGCGGCGACCGCGATGGAGGATTCTCTCGAAATGAAGTGGAGTGGAAAATAGCGGGTAGGTGTGGCTGCTTTAGACCGCACTCCGCCTGCAACCACTACCTGATTCAACTATACCCTTCGAGAGGGAGGATCACGCGGCCCGGCGTGTTTCGACCGGCTGGTCCGCAGGCGCCTGTTCGGACGCCGCGGAGCCGGGATTAGCTGTGTGAAAGCGTGCGAAGACCTCATTTGCAGTATCCTGCAGCCGTGAATTCGGCTTGTGCAGTCTTCGCGTTGCCTTGCTGGCCAGCTGACAGAGCTGGTAGCGGTTGGACACATGAGAAAGTGCCCCAAAGACTAAATCAGAGCGCATGACGGTGCTTCTCCTTCAAAATTTGTCTGCCCGGCCGGAATTGCCTCACGCCGCCGGTGCAGCAGGGAGCCACAACAATATGGGCCACCCCAGGTACTCACTCCCAAGGTTTTAGACGCACATCGTGTGCGTAGAGTTCAAAAAATCTTGACGCACTTGTGTACGAATTGAAACAGGCCTCGTGCATGATCAGGGATACAGAATGCCACCTTGGGAGACACGCGCCCGTCGTTCCCATTCCGGTGAGATGGAAACCCGCCGGAGGCACCTTTAAATGAGCCTCGGCCCAAGTATGATGCGGAAATTCGACAAACGGCTGCGCAAAATTGCACAGTTGAAAAATTGCCTTTTTTGGATGGCACTCATGAATGTATACCCACTCGTGCTTCAGGTCAACAGTTTTTTCGCGGTCTCGCTGGTGCTTGGGCTCCACCCTTGAGTGACCCGAACGCTTGCTGTCAACCTGTTTTGAATCATACATATGATGAATGATATCTCCATCGGGAAGGGCCCATCCGGCGCATGGGCGGCCCTATTGATTCCGCGCCTGTCGCTCATAAACCAGCTTGATTAGCCGGGCTTGCGGCGCGGCAGAACCGGCTTGCCATCGGGATCAAACACAATGGGCTCCCCTTCTTCATCCTGGCCACCACCGAATCGCCGCGGCTTGGAAGCCTTCGCGGATGCGCCAAAAAGCTCGTCCAGCCGAAAGAAACCGGCGAACATCAGAATAAGGAGTGGAATCGCAACCAGAAATCCGTCCCGGCCCGATTTTAGAATTGCATCCCGCATCGCACTCTCCGCACTCTCTATCGGTTGCGGGGCGGGATCATTCTTCTGATTTATTGCTAATTACCGCCGTGATATCGAACTTAGGTAATCAATAGCCGGCAATCTCGCCGTTGTTGCCCAGCCATCAAAAAGGAAGCCCCCGTGCCCATCCATTTCGGAGGCTTTTATCGCGCAAGCGGTGGGGCGGCGCAATACTCTCCTGGGGCCGGATCACTGGAAGCCATGTTCGCAGTCTTCCGCGCCGCGCACGCCATTCCATTCCCCAAGGGCCGTTGCGTTCCACACGGATCGCTTACGGAGAAGACGAAGCGGAAAGGCCTCAGGCGCGGATTGTTCCAAGGCCTGCCATCCGGATCGCACAGAATCGACCGGCCATCCAAGTCCACACCGCAGGGCGGACGGGGCTGGCGCCCAGTTTTCTTCGGCGCGGCAAATCGCTCGTCCAGACGAAAGAAACACACCACCAGCATCCCCAGGAAAGGAATCGCAACCAGGAACGTATCCCGTCCGGAGCCCAGAATCGCGTCGTGCATTGCCCGCCTCCGCCCAACTGAAGATGCTCGAGTTAGGATTCTCTCAAGCAGTCAACCCGGTTATCGGCGGAGAATTAGAAAGTCCTTAGAATCAAAGGTAACGACGATTGCGGACCGGGATTGGGGAGCGAAGTAAGCCCGCTTTCCGCCTGTAAATCGCGCACCAGGAAGCACAGCGATTCACGAAAAATTCACAGAAATCTTGACGGAAGTCAACTTTGACGGCGCAAGCTGGTCCTCCATCGTGAAACCACGCTTGGCTTCTCCTCAACGCTGAACGTGGCCTGTGAAGGAACGCCTTCTGTGCGCAGCGAGGACAGGAATTTATCCGAGCTCTTCGGGCCAGGCACGTATTCATTCGGGAGCGGTGACGCTGTCCGGTTGCGGCTACCCAGGCATGTTTTTTGTACAATGCATTGCGGATTCAGTCTCGCAATTCCGCCCAATCGGTAAAGTGGTCTTCCACGGGCTACATGCAGGCGATAACTCGGCTTCTTCCCTTTCAACCAACTCCACAGCCCACATCGCTTTTCGGGAGCTTCTGATGCCTACGAACCGGCTGTTTTCCAAGATCCTGGTCTTAACAGCGACCGCCTTTTTGATCTGCTTTCACGCTTCCCAGGGTTTCGCCCAAGTGGACCGCGCCAGCCTGAGCGGGACGGTGACCGATCCTGCCGGCGCCCTGGTCCCCGGCGTTCACGTAGAAGTCTCGATGGCCGAGACCGGATTGCTGCGCAGCACTTTCACTTCCCGCGCTGCAACGTACGAAATCTCCGATCTTCCGGTCGGCGTTTACTCGGTCACCTTCACAGGCCAGGGATTTGCGGCGCTGACGTTCGATCAGGTGGTTCTGACCATGGGCCGCACCCGCACACTGGATGCGACGCTGCATGTGGCGGGCAGCAGCGAGCGCTTGAATGTGCCGGCCATTTCCGCGCTGATGGACCGCGATTCGAGCGCAGTGACAGGCCTGATTGAGAGAACGCAAGCCGATGAGTTGCCCCTGAACGGCCGCGATTGGTCAGTGCTGACAGCTTTCGTTCCCGGCGCAATCGACACCGGCGGCGGCAACCAGCGGTCGGTCCGGTTCGCCGGACGCGGCCTGGACGACAGCAACTTCACCTACGATGGCGTGGACGCGACCAACATCGTCAATCAGACGCAGCGCCCCTGGGTGCGGCTCGCCATTCCGCTGGATGCGATCCAGGAATTTCGCGTCGACTCGCTGATGTCCACCGCTGAGGAAGGCGCAACGGGCGGCGCTCAATTGAGCGTTACCTCGCCTTCGGGTACAAACCGCTTCCACGGACGCCTGTTCGAGTACTTGCGCAACGATTATTTTGACGCTCCGCTGCCGGAATGGGGCACCCCTCTGGTCTACACCTCCAGCGCTCAAACCCAGCCGGAACCTCAGCAGCCGCTGCGCCTGAATCAGTTTGGAGGCTCGGCGGGCGGACCGATTGTGCGCGACAGGACGTTCTTCTTTCTCGCTGCAGAAGCCTATCGTCAGAACTGGGGCTACCCGGCGAGCGGCGACGTGCCGAATCCGGCGTACATTGCAACACTTTCGGTCAACCCCAACGTGTCAGCAATCCTCAGCGCCTTCCCGGGAGTGGGCCCGAGGACGACCGCAACTCCGATCAGCGCCGACGCCAACATAGTGATCTGCGCCTGCACACAGGTCGTCAACGAAGACTCCTTCATGCTGCGGCTCGACCAGCGCTTCTCATCCAAAACCACCAGCTTCCTGCGCTTCAACTACGACCGGTCGGTCAATACGCAGCCGCTATCGGCGACTGCGACCGACTTGCAGCAGAAGGTCTCCACGCCGGTCAACGGCGCGCTGGAGTTGCTGCACGTCTTCAATCCCCACCTGTTGAATGAGGCCCATGCAGGCTTCAATCGCTCCACCAACAATCAATACAACAACAGCGACACCGGGACCATCTACCAGTTTGTGATTTCAGGAGAGTCGGAGCCCGGGCCGGCATTCGCCACAGAGAACTACGACTACACCAGTCTCTATGTGGGCAATTCGTATTCGGTGAACGACAACCTGACTTGGACGCACGACCGGCACACGCTCAAAGCAGGAGCGGAGTTCCGCTATATTCAATTGAACCAGGAACACCCGGAAGACGGTAAGATTACATTTTCTTCGGTAGCGAATCTCGCAGCGGACATGGTGAGAAAAGCGAGTCTGAAGGCGGCCCTGCCGGTCAACGGAATGCGCAAGAACGACTACATTTTATACGCCCAGGACGACTATAAATTGCGGCCCAATCTCACCCTGAACCTGGGCCTGCACTACACCATTTTCGGCCTGTTCGACGAGAAGAACGGAGTGGCCGAACCCTTCGATTTTGCGACCTGTGGGCCGCAGGGATACTGCGGCGTGGGCGCCAGCTTCGGCCAGCAAAACTATGGCGATGTCGATCCCCGCGTGGGTCTGGCCTGGTCGCCTGACAAGAGCGGAAAAACGGTGCTTCGCGCCGGATTCGGAACTTACCATGAAGACGGACAGTTGGACGATCAGAATCTGCCTGCCGGCAATGAAGTGCCCTCCTATTCGGCATCAAGCAGCAAGAGTTCGCTCACCTACTGCCCGCCCACAACCTGCGCGATACAGGCCGGCGCAGTCCTGACCAGCGCCGGAGCCAACGCATTCGGCGCCGGAGCCTACGCGCCGAGTGCCGAACAGCGGAACCGCAAAGACTCGTATGTTGAACAGTGGAGTTTCTCGGTGCAGCGGGAGTTGCCGGCGAGCTTCGTGGGCACGGTTTCCTACCTGGGCAGTCACGGCGTGCACCTGCTGGAGCAAGGCGAGATCAACCTGTTGGCGTACAACGCGTCCACCGGCACCTATGGTCCGCAAACGCAATATCCCCAGTGCGCTCCCAACGCGAGTGAACCTGCCGGCAGTTGCGCTACTGGCTTTCAATGGCGCGGCTCGGTGGGCATGAGCACATACCAGGGTCTCTCGGTGGCCATGCGGCGTTCGTTTACCCACGGCCTGCTGGTGGCGGCCAATTACATGTGGTCGCATGAGATCGACAACGGCTCCAACGGCAGCGGCGACGGCGACGAGATACAGCCGCAGAATCAGGCGTGCCAGTCCTGCGATACGGCCAGCGGCGCATGGGACGCCCGCCATGTGGTCAATGGCAATGCGGTTTATCAGCTCCCCTTCGGCCACGGCAAGGCGTGGCTGAACCAGGGCGGAATTTCCGACGCCGTCGCGGGCGGCTGGCAACTAACAACGACCGCCCTCGCGCGAACCGGCTTCCCGGTCAATCCGCTCACCACCCTGATCGGGCCGGACGGCAATCAGGCCGGAACACAGCGCCCCTTGCTGACCGGTCAACCGTTGACGCCGCCCGGAGGCAGAACCGTTGCGGAATGGTTCAATCCCGCAGCATTTCAAATCCCGGCCCTCAACTCAGCCGGCAATGCGAGCGTATTCGGTAGCGCGCCACGCGACCTGCTGCGCGGGCCGGGCACATGGCAGGTCGACACGGGCGTCGGCAAGACGATTTCGTTGCGCGAGCGCGCGAAGATTGAATTCCGCGCGGAGTTCTACAACGTCTTCAATCACCCGCAGTTGGGTCAGCCCGGAGCAATGTGCGAAGGGACCGGATCAGCCTCAAGCCTTACAGTGTGTGGGACTGGAGGAGGGTTCAGCCAGGTGACCAACACCATCAACTTGAATACGGCTATCGTGTCGCCTATTACGCCGGTGGGCTCGGGCACGCCACGCGAGATGCAGTTTGCATTGCGCCTCGAATTCTGACAACAGCGCCGCGCAGCGGAAGCACGGAGGCTGGCTAGCCATGAAAATACTCGTCATCGAAGATGAAGCCAAGACGGCACGGTTCCTGCAAAAGGGACTTGGTGAGGCCGGTTTTGTGGTGGATGTCGCGGCAGATGGATTGGATGGACTGCACCTGGCGCAGGAATTCGATTTCGATCTCGTCATTCTCGACGTGATGCTGCCGGGCCTGGATGGTTGGCAGATCCTGACCCGCATGCGCCAGAATGGCAGGCACACGCTGGTGCTTCTTCTCACCGCTCGCGATGCCATACACGAACGGGTGCGGGGCTTTGAACTGGGCGCGGACGACTACCTGGTCAAGCCCTTCGCCTTCTCCGAGCTGCTGGCCCGCGTGCGCTCTCTGCTGCGTCGCGGACCGCCGCGCGTGCAGGAGACGCTCTGCCTGGCCGACCTGGAAATCGACCTCTTGCGCCAACGCGCCACTCGCGCCGGCCACCGGCTGGATCTCACATCCAAAGAGTTTCTTCTCTTGTCCCTGTTGGCGCGCCGCAACGGTGAAGTGCTGTCGCGAACCCTGATTGCCGAAGCGGTCTGGGATATGAATTTCGACAGCGATACTAATGTTGTGGACGTCAATGTGCGCAGGCTGCGCAGCAAGGTGGACGATCCTTTCCCGCTCAAATTGATTCATACCGTCCGCGGCGCCGGTTATGTTCTTGAGTCTGACTAGAGCCGATCCCTCTATCCACCCCGGCCCCGCATCGCGCTTGTGGGGAACGTTGGCCTTCCGGCTGACGGCTGGCTATGCGCTCGCAGGTTTGTTTCTAGTCTTCTTCTCCATTGTCGGCCTTTACCTTGTGTTGGTGCGTGAACTGGATAACAGCACCGACTTGTTCCTCGCCGACAAGGTGCATGTGCTGCGCGTGATGCTGCGGGACAGGCCGGACGACGAGGATGCGCTGCGCGAGGAAGTGGTACTGGAATCGGCCGCGCGGCAGTACGAGCAGTTCTATATCCGTCTGCTGGACAATCGCAATGCGCAGTTGTTGATCACGCCCGGCATGGCGGATCAACTGGACCTGGCGCAATTAACCAGTCAGACCCGAAACCGCCCTTACCGAACGATTCGAATGAAGGGCAGGGAGGGCAAGGCCTTCCGTGTGACCAGCGCGTCTGCGCCAGTCGGCCCCTCCGCGATTCAAACCGACACTGTCCAGATTGCGGTCGATGTATCGCAAAAGGAAGCGCTGCTGGCACGATTTCGCTTTTGGTTCTGGGCGATTCTGCTGGTTACCTTCGTCCTCTTTCCATTAGTCGGATACCGCGTCGCACGGCAAGGCATCCGTCCCGTCGAGGAGATGGCGACAACCGCGCGTCACATCAGTTCAACGAACTTGCGGGAGCGTATCCACACAGATGGATTCCCCTTCGAGTTGGCTTCGCTCGCCAGCACCTTTAACCAGATGCTGGACCGGTTGGAGGAGTCGTTCGAGCGCATTTCGAGATTCTCTGCCGATATTGCGCATGACTTGCGCACGCCGGTGAATAACATTCGCGGCGAGGCGGAGGTTGCCTTGGCCCGCGCACGAAGCGCCGGCGAATATCGCGAGGTAATTGAGTCGTGTCTCGAAGAAGCCGTGCGGCTTTCGGATCTCATCGGCGACCTGCTCTTCCTGGCGCGCGCAGAGAGCCCCTTGCCCCATCTGCGCTGCGAGCGGGTGGATGTGGGTGATTTGCTGGACAGGGTGAGGGACTACTACGAGGCGTCGGCTGCGGACAGCGGAGTTTCGCTCAACACACTGGTCGCAGCGGAACCGGTCGTCGCCGAACTGGACCGCGCGCTGCTGCAAAGGGCGGTGGGTAACCTGGTTTCCAATGCGCTGGCAAACACACCGGCCGGTGGAGCGGTTGTTCTGGAGGCCTGCGCCGATTCCTCCACCATTCAAATCAGAATCTCCGACACAGGAGTCGGTATTCCCGCCGATGCGCTGCCCCGGGTCTTCGATCGCTTCTTCCGCGTCGACTCCTCGCGTTCTCAGGGTTCGGGAGGCACCGGTTTGGGGCTGGCCATCGTCAAAAGCATCGTTGAGTTGCATGGCGGCCGTGTCGAAATCTCGAGCCAGTCCGGGCACGGCACGCAGGTGACCCTGCACATTCCCATTCTCTCCGGGGCGTGATTGAAAGCGCACAATGAAAAGCCCTCTCCCCGGCCACCGGGGAGAGGGCAGTTACAACGGCAACGTGCTCCAGAGCAAAATCAGAGTAACTGTGCCCAAGTGAGATTGTGCGAGGTCACCGCTCCCTGTTGGTCGCGTCAACTGAGCGGCATTGGCTTCGAGTACATCAACTCTGATTTTGCTCCAGGTCGATGGCCTCGTCATTTCGTGCTTTGGGCTCATGCTATCCCAGGTCCCAGAATCGGGACCTGGGGCACCCGCAATTGGTACATGAACACGCAGTTAGAGACCTAGTCGTCATCATCGTCCTTGGTAGGTGCGGCGTGGTTGAAGGCGCTTGCGGGGAGAACTTTCTTCTCGCCCGGGAAGGGGCGCATGTAATTGGTGGCTTCGTACCAGATCATGTGGTTGACGGTGTTCGGGTCTTCGGAGTCGGGCTTGCTGAATTTTCCAGCGAACAGCTCCGTCTTCTTCTTCGCCCATCCAGCCCGCAGAGCTTTCACCGCAGGGCTCTCGTTCGGAATGGCCGGAGCCTTGACCGCAGCGGCGGCGGTGGTTGCGCCAGGGATGGCCGTCTGCGTCGGAGTCTGGGTAACGCCCGTGTTGAGCGCGATTCCATTCGGCACATGCGTCCATGGCTTGAAGTTATCCGCGGGCGGGTCGTCGATGAAGGCCGTCCGCATGGGCGAAGCCCACAGGTCGAACTGGTTCATCGGCGTCAGGCCGAGAATCTGCTCGATCGTACGGACCATGTTGACCTGCGTGTAGAAGGTGCTGTCGGTGACTCCACTCTGGAGAACATACGGGCTGAAGATATAGCCCGGGCTGCGGTGGCCGTCGACGTGATCCACCCCGGTCTGCGCGTCGTCTTCCGTGACGAAGATCGCCGAGTCCTTCCACACCGCGCTATGGCTGATGATGTCCACAAAGCGGCCAAGGGCGAGGTCGTTGTCGGCCTGCATGGCCTGCGCGGTCGGCGGCCCGCCCGTATGGTCAGAGCTGATCCAGAGGATCTCCAACTGCGGTACCGTACCGGAGGCCACGTCCGCGGCAAAGTCCTGCTTCCAGATATCGACGCGGAACTGGTCGGGGATGCCCAGATCGAACTGCGGGTAGTTCTGGACCGTGTTGTTGATCAGGTTCGGGAGCGGAGAGTGCGAAGCGACGGTGTTGTAGTTGTAGAGTTGCTTCTCCTTGCCGGACTCGTACGCCAATATGTCGTTGTAGAAGTCGATCCAGAGCGGTTCGCAATAGCTCGTCTGAGCTCCGGCGGGCGGAACGCAACCCTGGGGCGGGTTGAACGAGTTGTACTCGATGTATTCGCCGTAATTCTTGAAATAGATGCCGGCCTTGGCTGCCACGTCCCAGATGTGGCCCTTCTTCTGATAGGCAATCGCATCGCCGCCATTGGAGGGATAGTCACGATTCCAATCTGGCGACTGAATGTCGTCGGAGTAGGGAGCCATGGCCTGGACAATCCAGTTGTGTCCGTCCGCCGACTGACGGCTGGGGTTGTAGTAGTTGTCGAAAAGCGGGAAACGCTTGACCAGTTCATGCGCGTTGGGAGTGACTGAGCCATAGGTTCCGTTGTCGCCGAAAACCGCCAGCGAGGCGTCGCCATTGCCGGCGGATACGTCGCCCAGAATCTGGTCATAGGTGCGGTTTTCACGAATGATCAGGAAGACGTGCTTGATCTTCGACGGATCGCCGATCTTCTCGGGAATCGCGAGCGGCCTCGCGTGCCGATTGCCGCCTCCGGCCGAGAAGATGTTATCCGCCAGATCCCAATGGTTGTTCTGGAAAACCTGCTGCGTCATCCCTCCCAGCACGTCCTGTTGCGGGATGGGAAAGATGCTGACGGTGCCGAGGTCCTGGTGGGTTTCGAGGCCGGTCACCCCGAATTCCTTGGTGGTCGAGTTTGCTGTTCGCGGCGCGTCACCCGCAGTTCCCGCGAAGGGGTTCGGATTGCCGGTGGTACCCCAGCCCTTGTCGTTGGCAACCAGCAGTGCCATATCCTTCAAGTCCAGCACGACCGAACTCGGCGCATAGCCGGTCGGGACCAGTCCCAGAACCGGATTCCACGCACCCTGGCTCAGGCTCACCACCGCGATCGCATTGGCGTTGTAGAGCGCGACATAAGCAAGGTTGTTTTTTTCATCGACGTCGATCGAATTCGGACCGGCGCCGTAGGCGGATGTGCTCTCCCCGGGAACGTAGATCGGCAACCCAAGGTCGATTCTGCGAATTTCCCTGTTGGTGGTGGTGTCGATGATGGAGAGGCTGTCGCTATAGGTATTGGCGACCAGCAGGCGATTGCCCCAGAAGGCCATGCCGGTCGGATGCAGGCCGGTATCGATGCTGCCTGTGACCTTGAATGAGGCCAGGTCGACGACCGAAACTGTCCCGGTGGACGTGGAGCCGGTCGGATAGGCTGCAACAACCGGCGTGCCGTTGGAGTATTGCTGAAAATCTTTCTCGGTGGCAATCCGGCCGGCTTCGTTGGAGACGTAGGCCGTCCTGCCATCGGGCGAAATGACGACGCTGTGCGGAACGTTCCCGACGCGAATCTCCGCGCCCTCGACCGGCGTCGACGCCGTCAAGTCAATCTTGGTGAGGGTATCGTTGTTGTCCAACACGACGTAGGCGGTCTTGGAATCCGACGAGATCGCGATGCCGGTCGGATAGGAAGTGGGCGAGCCATCGGACACAATCGAAACGGTCTGGCCACAAGGGATGGCAACACTGCCGGTGGTCCCGGGAGGGCTGTTCGGAAAGCATTTGACGGTGGTGAGAACGCCGTTGCTGTCGACGTCCATCGGAACGCTGACCTGGGCGTAGTCCGAGAGCAGGCCCGTCTTCGCGTTGACGCGGGCGATGGTCACGTGGCTCGAGTCCTGGCTAAACAGCAGATACTTGCCGTCTGGCGTATAGCGGATGCCGAGGTTGCTGCCGGACGAGTCCGTGCCCATGTAGCTGTAACTCTGCAACACTGCGCCGGTTTTGGTATTGAACACTTCGACGGCTCCGTTGCCATTGGACGGCGAGGTCCCCATGGTGAGAACGGCGGCGGTGTAGTTTCCTGTGGGGTTGAGTGCAACCGCCTTGGCGCGGACCCGGATGCCGAGGTTGACCTGCGTGCCGGTCGGCGTGAGAATCGTGCCGTCACTGGCGACGAAAGTGCCATTGGTCTGCGGGCCGACCTGGTAGGTCGGGAACGGCACGGACTGCGCGAGCGCTGAGACGCTCAGCCCCGCAGCCAGCAAACCGGCGAGCGGAAGTAGACGGTTGAACCGAGAACTCATTCGAGATGCATTTCGGAACATATGTCGCTCTCCTCTTTGGCTTTCTCATTACGCACCCCGGAATGGGCTGCGCAACAGGGGTCGCTTCAGGAAGCGGAAACTCGCGGGCGGAAAAACTGCAGCGCGCTCCCTCAACTCGCGCGTTGCGTTCCGCTTCCTGAAGCGACCCCGGCTTGTCCTTCGACGGGCTGTTCTGTCGAGCCCCGGGACGAAGGGCATGAAACCGCTTGGAGCTTTGTTCCTCCATTGCGGAACGTGGCTCAGTTGGCTGCGGCGGTACCAACGAGAAGAGTCTAGTGCAGGAAATGGACACCGGCATGACGCGAAGATTACAGCCATGTCATGTTGTTGCGAGGGCCGGCTGGCGCCGTCCCCAATCGTTTGCTGGTCCGCTTCCGCCCGGTCATCGAAGAACTCTGCGACATCGGGAGAGCGACCGCGAACGTCTCACACCCTTGGTTACGGGGTGTGTATCAGCTTCGTTTTCTTCATGAAACGCAAAAGGGCCTCGAGCCTGATCAGCCTTCCAAACAACCAGCCTTGGGCGAGGCGCACGCCGCGTGGGGCACGGCGGGCAGTCAAAAGGCCCATTTGAAGATCAAATGAGCCTTTTGTGGAGCCAATGTTCTATTCGGATTGTCCTTACGACCTGAGCAGAAGAACTTGTCGCAAAGCTGCGGGGAACTTACCGGTGTCCGCCGCCGCCATGACCTCCACCGCCGCCCATGTGACCGCCGCCACCG
>Ga0224529_1001320_pt1 | contig 15266 bp, 13 predicted proteins | sample CBST50metaG_FD_179893 | JGI IMG/M metagenome (GOLD analysis project Ga0224529, IMG submission 179893) | Peat soil microbial communities from Stordalen Mire, Sweden - C.B.S.T50 | ecosystem: Environmental > Terrestrial > Soil > Wetlands > Peat | place: Sweden: Norrbotten County, Stordalen Mire... | reverse complement strand
AGACGCAGCCGAAGGAATATCGCCGCGTTCTGCTTTTGATCAGCGAAGAGCGCGACCACGGCAGCAAGCACACGAAACCGGCACAATTGATCAGGAAAATAGGCGAGTCGGACGTGCTGGTGCTGAGCGTGTCGTTTTCTCCCGCACGCGCCGAGCTATTGCATGACGTGAAGGACTCGGGGGACGACCGCACCATGAACATGATTTCGACACTGATCATGGCGGTGAAGGCCTTCAAGAAGAACGTCGCCAAAGAGGTTGCCGGGATGAGCGGTGGCGAGTACACCACCTTTACCGGTGACAAGCGCTTCCAGCAGCGTGTGATGGAGGCTGCCAAGCATGCGCGTAACCGCTATCTGATTACCTTCAGCCCCTCCAATCCGACCCCCGGTTTGCACACCATCAGGGTGCGGACAGCGCAGGACTATGGAGCCCGGATCGTGGCACGGGCCAATTACTGGCTAAGGTAGGAGCCGTAAGCGACCTCGGCAGGGAAGGACGCTTGCAACGCCTGACAAAAGAGCGATTCGACGATGAGACTTTCCTGGTTCGGGGGCGAGGAACAGGGAGTTCAAATTCTGGTTCCTGCTGTTGGTTCCATAGCGCGAGTCCGCGCATTCATGGTAACCTCACTCTAGACACTTAAAGAGTGGATCTGAGAAGACAAGAGGAGTATTACCGCCGTGCTGGCGACTGCTAAGAAAACTACCCTGATTGAGACTTTCCGCACCCATGACACGGACACCGGTTCGCCGGAAGTCCAAATTGCGATTCTGAGTGCGCGTATCGCTGAACTGACCGAGCATTTCAAAACCCACAAGAAGGATCACGCTTCACGGCGTGGCCTGTTGCAACTGGTCAGTAAGCGCCGCCGTCTGTTGGATTACCTGAAGACACATGATACCGATCGCTATCGTGACGTGATCGGCAAACTCGGTATCCGCAAGTAATCAGAAAGCTAACCTTGACCCGGAAGCGCCTAGACCGGACATTGGTCACGGCCCCTGTTCCATCTGGAACCCGAGGCTATGGTGTACCTGGCGAACTCTACCCGCTGCCAGGGCTTGCGCACAGTTATTGCCTGTGTGCGGCCTTGGTATGCCGGCTGACACACAGGCCGGGAGAATCTGCTCCCCCGCGCATCGCCCACTCTTTTGCGCGCGACCTGTCTGCAGCCAGATTATCTGCCAGCGTTCCCACCCCTGCGGCGCATTCCCCCTACAAGTTTTTCCAAGCGAACGAAACGAAACGAGGACTCTATGTCTAAGCATGAAGTAGCTGTCGAGCTTGCCGGCGGCAAGCGTCTGGTCTTTGAGACCGGACGCATGGCCAAGCAGGCCTCAGGCGCCGCACTGGTGACCACGGGCGAAACCGTCGTTCTGGCTACTGCTGTGGCCTCTCCCGACCCGAGAGAAGGGGTCGATTTTTTCCCCCTTACCGTGGATTATCGCGAGTTTACCTCTGCCGGTGGCCGCATTCCCGGAGGTTTCATCAAGCGTGAAGGACGGCCCAGTGAGAAGGAAATTCTTACCTGCCGTCAGATTGATCGTCCCATCCGTCCGCTGTTCCCTGATGGTTTCCGCAATGAAACGCAGGTGATTGCACTGGTCTTCTCCGCTGACAAGGAGAACGATCCGGACGTGATCGCCATCAACGCTGCTGCTTGCGCGCTGGCGCTTTCCGACATTCCTTTCAGCGCCACGATTGGCGCAGCCCGCGTGGGGCGTATCGATGGCGAGTTCGTCATCAATCCCACCTATGCCGAGAGTGCCGCATCCACGGTCAACATTCTGGTCGTTGCCCATAAAGACGGCATCGTCATGATTGAGTCGGGCGCCAAGGAAGAGACTGAAGAAGTAGTTCTGGCGGCCATTCAGTTTGCCCATGAAGAGATCAAGAAGATCATTGTGGCAATCGACGAACTGGTAGCCGTAGCTGGCAAGCCGAAGCGTGCTTATGCCGCGCCGGAGTTCGACGAGGCGTACTACCAGGAGCTTAAAGCCAAGGTCGGAGATCGGCTCAAGGACGCTCTGGATACCAAGATCCACGCCAAGCTGGAAAGCCAGGATCTGATCAAGAAGATCAAGGATGAGCTGGCAGCCGCACTTCCCGCCGACGATCCCGCCGCCAAGAAGAAGCTGGCAACTTACTATGAGCACCTGCGCGAGCGCATCTTCCGCGAGCAGGTGACCAAGGACCGCATCCGTCCCGATCGCCGCGCTTTCGATGAGATTCGTCCCATCAGCATCGAGACCGGCGTATTGCCTCGTACGCACGGTTCGGCGCTGTTTACACGCGGCGAAACGCAGGCTCTGGTTACGGCAACCCTGGGTACCGCCGATGAAGGTCAGCGGTTGGAGAGCTATGAAGGCGAGAAGAAAAAGAACTTCATGCTCCACTACAATTTCCCGCCTTTCTGCGTTGGCGAAACAGGTCGCATGAGCGGCGTAGGCCGTCGCGAGATCGGACACGGAGCATTGGCAGAGCGCGCCATTACCGCAGTTCTTCCCAGCGCGGAGGAGTCTCCGTACGCCATCCGTATCGTGTCTGAAATTCTCGAGTCCAATGGTTCTTCGTCGATGGCCACGGTCTGCGGTTCGAGCCTGGCGCTGTTTGACGCAGGCATCGCGCTCAAAGGCGCAGTAGCTGGCGTAGCCATGGGGCTGGTCAAGGAGGGCGACGACTACGCCATCCTTACCGACATTGCCGGCGCGGAAGACCACTACGGCGACATGGACTTCAAGGTGGCCGGTACCCGCAAGGGCATCACCGCCTTGCAGATGGACATCAAGATTGGCGGCCTTACCAACGAAATCCTCCAACAAGCCATGGAGCAGGCGCGCAAGGGCCGGCTCTTCCTGCTGGACAAGATGGATGCTGCGCTGGACGGACCGCGCAAGGAGCGCTCACAGTATGCTCCTCGCATTGAAACCGTCATGATTCCCACCGACAAGATTCGCGACCTGATCGGCAAGGGAGGCGCCACCATTCGTGGCATCGTCGAGCAGACCGGCGCCAAGATCGATGTGGACGACACAGGTAAGGTCAGTGTTGCTTCTTGCGACGCCGAAGGCCTGAAGAAGGCACTGGCCATCATCGGCAATCTGACCGCCGTTCCCGAAGTAGGGAAGACCTATCTGGGCAAGGTGGTGCGGCTGGCAGAGTTCGGTGCCTTCGTCGAGCTTTTCCCCGGCACAGACGGCCTGCTGCACATCTCCGAGATCGCAGAGCATCGCGTCAAGGAAGTGAAGGATGAATTGCGCGAGGGCGATCAGGTGATGGTCAAGGTTCTGGCCATCGAGGGGAATCGCATCAAGCTCAGCCGCAAGGCACTCATCAAGGAACAGAAGGCCAAGCTGGCTCAGGCTGCGGCACCGGCAGCGACGGAGGATGCACCAATCGCCGTTTCTGAAGAAGCACCAGCGCTCGCAACGCCACCCACGCCGCGCAACGAGTTTGATGAGCGTCAGCCAAAGTCGAACCAGAGCACGATTCTCATCGAAGGCGGAGACGATTTCGATGATGAACCGAGCGAGGAGTTCGACGAAGAAAGCGAACCCAACTTCAATCGCGCTGAGGGTGCACCGGTTACTACCGGGCAACCGGCAGCAGGCGGCGCGCGTCCCTCGTCTCCGGCCAACAACAATCGTCGCCGCCGGCGTCGTAGGCCAGGTGGCCGTGGGCCGGGCAGCGGTGGCGGCCAAGCTTGATCAGTAGGGAATTCGTAACAAGAGAAAGGCCCGGACGTCAAGTCCGGGCCTTTCTCGTTTGTCATTGTGGCGAGCTGAAGGTGGCGAGCTGAAGTTTTATCGCGTGCGCATGAAGCTCCAGGTGCATTCTTACAAGCTGGATTGAGCTTCGGGCACGGCGAACTGATCCGGCAATGGATGACCGCTCTCCTTGATCCACAAACACCGTATTTCCCACGCTCGTTGATCCACACATGCTCCGTGCCCCATCCTTTCGTTTTTTTCTGGCGAAAGGGTGGGAAAGCACGCCCCCTTACCCAGCGGGAATTTCTGTTCTCCGTTCCCGAGTCCCTGGTAACGGCGCTCTCGTTCCTGGTTCCCTAACTAAGTCCCTGATTTCTGCCCCACCGCAGGTGGTTGCAGATAATAACCCGCTGTTGTCGCAGACTTATAAGTAGAAGACGGACGCGGGAAACAACCATCCGCAGTCTCGAACAGCAAAGTCATGCGAAACATTACCGTAACCATCTCCGACGATACGGTACGTACCGCCGAGCGCGAATTTGAGCCGCCGAGCACACATACCCCCCACCCCCCAAAAAAGCAGAAAATGCCAGTGAAACTGTGAAGGGGCATCAAACCAATGCAAAATCAGTAACTTCCAGACGTCTCTCTCACAGAGGCACATAAACTGTGAAATTGTGAAGTGCGCTTACAGAGGTTGAAAGGTCTGGCGCAGAACGGCAAAGGCCTCAGATTCATTGATTAAGTAGGGAAAGGCCGTAAAGGATGAAAGGCAAGTGCCATGGCGCTTGCCTTTCGTTTTCTGGCGTTTTATTGCTGCGCTGCTGCGCAGAGAGGCGAAGAACTATCCGACATGGAGGGTGGAAGGTTGGTCGTCCCCCATTTGGTCGGGGCCGAGCCCATTGTAAATACCAGCGTTCCGCCATTTGCGATCTGTTTGTGACGGAACCACGAAGCATCCAGCGGCGCGCCATTCAAGGTTGCAGACTGGACGAAGCGATTGATGTGTTCGCTGTCCAGATTGTGCGCAATGATGCGCAGTGTCTTACCGGAAGCCAGCGTGATATCCGCCTCGGGAAAACTGGGCGTGCCAATCAGGTAAATGTCCTGCCCGGCATTGGGATAGAAGCCGAGTGAGTTGAAGATGAACCAACTGGACATGGCGCCGGAGTCGTCGTTGCCCGGGATGCCGCTGCGCTGGTCCGTAAAAGCCTTTTCGAGTAATTGGTTGATCACTTCAGCCGTGTGGTCGGGTCTTCCTGCCCAGTTATAAAGAACGGGCATGAGGAAGCCGGGCTCGTTCGTGACGTCGAAGTGACCACGCGTGAAGATGTAGTCGAGACGGCGAACGAATGTCTCATCGCCGCCCGCCATGGCAATGAGTTTTCGAACGTCCTGCGGCGCATAGAACGAATAGGTCCAGAGGTCGCCTTCATAAAAGAAGTCCGGCCATGTGCCGCGCACCAAAAAATAAGGCTCAGCCCAACTGCCGTCCGGGTTGCGCGGGCGCAGGAAGCCGCGGAAGCCTTCCCGCGTAAGGTCCTTGTCCCAGAGATGCTCCCAGTTGTGTGCGCGCGTGGCGAATAGCTTGGCTTCGGCGGGACGGTTGAGGCCGCACGCCACTTCAGCGATGCAAAAATCGTTGTAAGCGTACTCTACGGTGCGCGAGCCGGAACGCTCGTCGGCCAGGGTGACATAGCCTTTCGCGTTGTAATCGAGAATGCCGCCGCGGCCCTCCTTCTGCTTGTCGGCAGGGGGAACGGAGGCGTCTTTCAGCATTGCTTCGAAAGCTGTGGGGTAGTCGATGCCGGTGAGTCCTTTGACGTAGGCATCGGCGATGACCACGTTGGCGTTGCTGCCCCCTTGCGTGCGCCCATTGTCATTCCCTACGCGGGCGTCAGGCATATAGCCGGTATGACGATAGATATCGATGAGCGCGCGGACCATGTCGCGCTGCCGGTCGGGAGCTATCAGTGTGAGCAAAGGGCCGGAGCTGCGGTATGTGTCCCATATTGCCTGGAAGTCATCGTAGTATGGTTCACTCGACTGCCACTTGGGGTTTTCGCCGGTGCGGTCAGATGGCATCAGCATGGTGTGATACATCGCGGTGTAAAACTGAATGCGCTTCGACTCTGTTTCGCCATGGAGCTGAATCTTCGACAGCTCTTGATTCCACGCACGGACTGCAGCTTTGCGAACAGCGTCGAAGCTCCATCCGGGAGCCTCCTGCTGCACGTTTTGCCGCGCTTGTTCTGCGCTGATGAATGAAATTCCTGTCTTAAGCTGAACGACCTGTCCCGCATGCGTGTTGAGGTTGAAGCTGGCGCCGAAGGGCTTGTCTTCTGACACTGAAACATCCTTGGCGGAAGTGAGAGAGTTGCCGCTCCAAGTCTGAACGCTGGCGGCAGGGGTATCAAGGACGATATAGAAGTAAACCTTGTATTCTCCGCCTCTGTTCCATCCACCGGTATAGCGGCCCACGCCTTCTGCTTCATGATCGGATAGTAGACGCACATCCCCGCCAAGGAAGCGTTGTGCTTCCCAGCCTGTGCCTTTGTTCAGGCAATGAGAAATATTGACCGTAATATGCGACTGCCGTGACGCAGGGAAGGTATAGCGCTGGAAGCCGACGCGGCGCGTGGACGTTAGCTCTGCGCGGACGTTGTATCGAGTGAGCGTTGTGGCGTAGTAGCCGGGATGGTTTGACTCATAGGTGCGAGGCGATACGATGTCCGCGGGGTCGACGAGACCAGTGACAGGTGCGAGGAGAATATTGCCATATTTGCCAGCGGCTCCACTGAGGTGCAAGTGGCTGAAGCCGCGAATTCTACCACCGCTCATATAGCCGAAATTCGATGGACGTCCATCAAAGCTCTCCATATCCGGGCCGAGCTTGACTGTGCCAAAGGGAACCGCGGCGCCGACGAATGTATTGCCGCCCCAGTCCACGCCCAGAAAAGGATAGACATTGTGGACGTAATCGAGGGCGGCTTTAGGCGTGGCATGCGCCGTTTGGCTATAGAGGACTGTGCAGCTCAACACGATGAGAAGAAACTTCGAATAACGCAGGGTACGGAATGACATGACAAGTTGTCCTCTAAACCTTCCGCAAGAATTCTACATTGCGGTGCGACGTTCATGTCCTGGCTGGCCGCGCGTACGCGAAGGCCCTTGGTAATTGTGAAACGCTTGCTGAGTCCCAGAAGACTCCAAGCACGAGCATTATTCCTTGTTGCGTAGCCTGAGCCGACAGGGGACACACGGATCGAGGGCGGCGACCATCAACTGCGCGCGGCGTTCGGGTGGCGGCCCTGGGCAACCTTCGATAAGGCCCCGTGCCAGCGCGCCGCGGGGGTGAAAGTTCCATTCCGTAGGCGCCAGGATCTGATAACGGCGAACGCGGCCATCCGCGATTTCGACGCGATGCGCCAGCCATCCTCTGGCTGCCTCGACCAGCCCGAGGCCGACACCATCGTCTTCGGATAGCGGTGAGTTCCTGTCGCGATAAATGTCTTCTGCAAGATCCCGCATTTCGACAAGACACCACATGGTCTCGACACACTGAGCAAGAAAATGAGCGGTCAGTCCTCGGCCATGTTGGGTTACAACCGCCTGGACCAGCGGATCCGCTATCCGGCGCACGAGCGGCCCGGTCTCCCGAGGGGCATCTTCCCACTCCGGCTGGGCAACGAATGCGCCATCCTCATCCGCGGCCAGACGCCGCTCAAGCACTGTTTCGTCGAGACGGTCCAACAGCGGCACGCGGCTTGCACCGCAGCCCATCCAGCCTCTGGCCTCAAGCAATCGAAAGATCTCGGCGGCGGGCCCCTTGGCGCTGCGGACCCAGTCTTGCCAACCTGCGGCATCGAGCGGCAACGCCAGCCGCGCTTCCACGATTGCGTCTTCGGCCGCATCGAGCCTCGCCATCAGCGCCGTTTTATCCGGTGCCAGCCAGCCGCCGCCGGGCCGCACCCAGTCGCCATCGGGATAGAGACAGTCCCACAGATCGGCCAGGCTGGCGCGCAGGGTCTTCAGGGTGCGAAATCCATCAGGTCTCTTTCCCAACAAAACGGGCCAGTCCAAAAGGGCGCAAGTCGCGTGCTCCAGCACCGTTTCGCCCCGCAGCAGAAGTGCCCGTGCCGCTTTCTGTGAAGGTCCAGGATCGATCCCCAGCGCGTGTTCTATGGCCATGCAGCCGGCCAGCCCCTGGGCGATGCGGCAGACGGAAAACAGGGTGGCAATGCGGCGAACCGCGACCTCCGGCGTGAGGCCAGCCAAGTGCGAAGTGATACCGAGCGGACGGTGGTTCGCGATCGCCACATCAACAATGCGGTCGCCTTCGGCAGTCAGCGCGATGTCGATCCCACCTTCGGCCGCAAAGCTGCTGCTCATCGCTTGTCTTCCATCACAACTGGCTCGCTGAGCACTTCTTGTAGATACGCGAGGGATTCGGCTGCCATCTCCGGCGACACCTTTTCGACGGCGTAGGCGTTGGCCATGATGGCGACATAATCACCGAGCACCACCAACTCCGGCATCAGTACCGTGCTGACCGTGCGCCGGACGCCGAAGCATTCGACCGTGGCGACATTGCCATCAACAGAGACGACGCGCGACGGGATAGTCATGCACATAGCGGATTTCCTTCAGGCTCGCAGCGTGGCCGGATGTCCGCTCGCGGCCAGCTCCGCTACGGCCAGACTCACCACTTCGTCCAGGCGAGCTTTGACTTCCGGCGAGAGTTCCATCCCCAACGACAGTGTTACCGGCTGCACGCCGATCAACACAACGCGGCCGGGAGCCGAACCTTTGAACGCCAAGGCGGCCAGAACATCGGACAGTCCCACCTGATGCGGCGACAGTTTGGTCTTGAAGAAGGCGGGCACCTGGTCGCCTTCAAGACGGACAACGGTCGCCGGAGATTGTCCGATCCGGATGGCATCGATGATGAGGAGGAGATCGACTCCTTCCAACTCCGGCAATAGCTCCATGCCCGTGGTTCCACCATCGATCGCTTCGACGTCCTCAGCCAACTCGTATTGCTGGACAAGGGTCTTGACCGCGTGCACTCCCACGCCCTCGTCGCTCATCAGCACATTGCCGATGCCGAGAACCACGGTACGTGTCACAGCGCGAAGACCTGAACGGCGGTCTTGTGCTCGGCATCGGTCAGATGCACGGCACAGGCAAGACAGGGGTCGAAGGAGTGAATGGTGCGCAGCGCTTCCAGCGGCCGTTCGGGGTCGGCCACTGGGGTGCCCAGTAAAGCCACCTCGTAGCTGGCCGGTTGTCCCTTGTCGTTTTTCGGCGCGGCGAGCCAGGTAGACGGAACAACCGCCTGGTAGTTGGCGATGCGGCCGTCCTTGATGACTACCCAATGCGACAATAAGCCGCGTGGCGCTTCTACTTGTCCCACACCGGCGATTTCACCCTTCGGGAACGTAGGCTTGTTGAAGGTCGCCACGTCTCCCTTGCCGATATTCTCCATCAGCAGTTTCCAGTTGGCCTGAAGATCTTCGTAGACCACGCAGGCCCGGATCACCCGCGCGGCATGACGTCCGACGGTCGAGTTCAAAGCCGCCGGCGATAGCTTGGGGCCGGACAGCGCGTGAACCTTCTCGCTCAGCCGTTCGACATAGAGCTTGGTTGTTTGGTGCCCGGTAGCTAATCCGGCCAGAACCGAGGCGACCGGCCCGACCTGAGCAGGCCTGCCATAGAAGGTCGGCGATTTCACCCAACTGTATTTGCCGTTGTCCTCGAAATCCGTATAGGCGGGAGTCGTCTCGCCCCTCCAGGGCTTGAGTTCGCCGTCACCGTGTCTGTAGCTGTACCAGGAGTGCTTCACCGACTCGGCCACGCCGTCCGTGAAATAAGGGTCGCCGAAGCGGGAGATCTTCCGGAAGCCGGCAAGATCGCCCCCGTGAACAAAGCCGCCCGGTATCATGAACTGTGTGCCCCTGGTATCGGTTGGCAACTCCGGACTCGACAGGAAATCGTTGACGCCCGCGCCTAAAGACAGCCACTCGGGATAAGACGCGGCGATGGCCGCAACGTCGACGAAGTAGCAGTTGTGGAGGAAAGAGCCGACCTTGTCGATGCATTCCTTGATCTCGAGAAGTCGCTCGATGGTAAGCACGCTCTGACTGTCGGTCGAGATAGGATTGGAGACTCCGCCCACGGCCAGGTTCTGGATGTGCGGAGTCTTCGAGCCCAGCGTGCCGACGATCTTGTTCGCCCAGCGCTGCGCATCGAGAGCCTGGAGGTAATGCGCTACTGCCATGAGATTAACTTCGGGCGAGAGCTTCATCGCCGGATGCCCCCAGTAGCCGTTGGTGAAGATGCCAAGCTGACCGGAGGCGACGAAGGTTTTCAACCGCTCCTGGGTATCGGCCATGACCGCATGGCTGTTGCCTTCCCAGTCCGAGATGCTCTCGGCGAACCGCGCAGCTTTGGCGGGATTGGCTTTGGTCGCCGAAACCACGTCTACCCAGTCGAGAGCGGACAACTGATAGAAGTGCACGATGTGATCGTGCAAGGTGTGGGCGGTCAGGATCATGTTGCGGATGTACTGGGCGTTCAAGGGAACTTCCAGTTCGAGCGCCTCCTCGACCGCACGCACCGACGCGATGGCGTGAACGGTCGTGCATACGCCGCAGATGCGCTGCACGATGGTCCAGGCATCGCGCGGGTCGCGGTCCAGCACGATCTTCTCGACGCCGCGCCACATCTGGCCCGAGGCCCAGGATTTGGCAATATGACCATTTTCAACTTCGACATCGATGCGAAGATGTCCTTCAATGCGAGTAACCGGATCAATGGTGATTCTTGTCGTCATGCGACGCTCCTATTGGTTGCCAGCGCCACGGTATGGGCGTGCTCAACAGATGGAAGAACAGGGAAAAACTTCACGATCAGCACGTAGCCGAGAACCTCGACGGCGATCATGCCGAAGGTCACTAGCAGTTCGGGGACCGACGGAAAGTAGTGCCAGCCCGCGCGACCGTAGGCGATCATATAGGCGTCGAGGCGATAAAGGATTCCACCCGACAGGATGCACATCGCAGCAATGAACTGGTAGCGCGGCGCCATGCGCCGGTGCTCAGGCCACAGCACAATGACCGGAATCAGGTAAAGGGCATTCTCCGCCAGAAAGGCCAAGCTGAGTCCCCCCGAAGTGAAGAGAGAACTGAGCTTGTCCTCGTAGATGAGAGCACCCCAGCGAATCCCGAGGAACGCGATCAACATCCCGATCATGTAGCGCGACAACAGGCCAAGGATGCGGGCCTCAGAGGGACGCGCGAAGCGGTCCGACACCAGGGTCGCTTCCAGCATGACCACTCCATAGCCCATGCATAAGGCCGTTAGCAGAAAGAGCGCGGGAAGAACCGGCGTTTGCCAGAGTGGATTGAGCAGGGGACCGAAGGGAATCAGCATGGTGCCCAACGATGACTGGTGCATGGTTGGCAGCGTCATCCCCAGGGCGATGAGCACGAAGATTATCTTATTCAACACCTTCTGGACACTCGTGGTGAGGGCATGAAGATTGCCGCCCCGCTGTCCCGTCCACTCGACCGCCTTCTCCACCACCGCCGGCGCGAACTCCAGCATCAGAATCGTCGTGTAGACACAGACGCATACGGCAACTTCGATCATCACCGAGTTGAAATTGAAATACGTTGGCCACACAATGTGCCAGGCGTTCCACCACCGGCTGATGTCGATGAGCACCGAAACGCCGCCGAGAGCGTAGCCGAACATGCTGGCCAGCACGGCAGGACGCACCAGGGGATGATACTGCCCCCGGTTCAGCGCATACACAACCAGCGCCACCGCGTATCCGCCGCACCCGATGGCCGAGCCTGCGACCATGTCGTAGGCCAGCCACAGGCCCCAGGGATAACCGTTGTTCAGATTGGTGACACTCTGCAGGCCAAGGCAGAGACGGATCAGGACGAGGATCCCCATGATCGCCACCATGAGAGCTGCGATAATTGTTGTCCTCGTGATGTAGGGTCCACCGAGAGGTTTCATGCGCATGGCCTACTCCTCCCCCTTATGCTCGTCTACGTGCTTATCGTGTTCGGCGGTTTTGTCCTGTTCGTTGTTAGTTGCACGGCGAACCAGGACCAGCAGGCATCCAAACAGCACCGCGGGCGCGATCATCCCTTTGTAGAGCGTGTGCTGGATGGTTTCCGAGGTCGCCACGAACGACTTCTTCGGAAGCACCGGCATTCCAAGCTTTTCGAATCGCACTCCGGAGAGCAGTTGCATCTGCGTGCCGCCCACTTCGGTCAGGCCGTAGGTCTCGGCAACATAGTGCGGGGCGGGCTTCTCGTGCACATCGGTCGAGTCGGCCGTCTTGCGCGGGAAAAACGCTCTCTCTCCTGGCGTCATCTTGTGACGGCGCTCGGCTTCCGCGCGCAGCACCGTTACCGGGCCGAACAAGGTAGCGCCCGTTGGGCAAACTTCTGCGCAGGCTGCGATCTTGCCCTCGGCCAGCCGAGGCTTGCACAACTCGCACTTGCGCAGCCGCGCGAACGTCTTGTCATATTCGAAGCGCGGCACTCCAAATGGACAAGCGGCCACACAGTAGCGGCAGCCGATGCAGTTGTCGGGGTTGTAGCTGACGATCCCGGTCTCCGGATTCTTCGTCATGGCTTTGACCGGGCAGACCGACACGCAGGATGGATCGATACACTGCAGGCACGACTTCTTCATGAAGGCGTAGCCGTCCCTTTCCTGGTCCTTGGTCACGCCGGTGCCTTCGCGATAGGCCTTGATTACGGTCAAGGTATCCGCATCGAGATCAAGCGGCGTGTCCCATAGCTTGTCCTCCGTGTTGAACTCCGGATGCGTACCGTTAGCTTCGCGGCAGGCAACCACACATGCCTTGCAGCCGACGCACAGCGTTGAATCGAATAACAGGCCCAGGGCTTTCGGCGGCAAGGTCTTTTCTTCACGAGCTTCGGCCGATGCTGCTGTCGAAGCGGCGCAGGCCGCGCCGCCGATTGCGGTTCGCGTTAGGAAGTTTCGTCTCGTCAGCGACATAGCATTACTCCTCCTTGCCGTCTGATGGGCCTTCGGGCTTGCTCCCCTTGCCGAGGTTGCTCGCCATGGCTGCCGAGGCACCGACGACGGCTCCGGCCGCCGCTGCCAGTACCGCGACGGATGCGATCGTTGCTCCGTGGCCCTGTTGCTCGATGATGCCTGGGTAGGATGCCGGCGGCGTGACGCCCTTCAATTCCGCCAGCGCAAACACAGGCTTCTCGAAGCCGATGCCTTTTTCCGTGCAGCCGATACACGGGTGGCCCGTGCCCACGGGCCAGCTTCCACCGCCCACATCGCCGAACAGGATCGCCGGACAGTTGGCGTGTGTCTCCGGTCCTTTGCAGCCAAGCTTGTAGAGACACCACCCGGCGCGATGCCCGGCGTCGCCGAACTCCTGCGCGAAGCGGCCGGCGTCGAAATGCGGACGACGTTCGCAGTTCTCGTGAATGATGCGCGAGTAGGCGAACTTCGGCCGCCCCTGGTTGTCGAGTTCCGGCAGTTTGCCGTACGTGATGTAATGAACGACCGTCGAGAGGAAATTATACGGATTGGGTGCGCAGCCCGGGATGTTGACCACCGGCTTCTTCCACACCTCGTCCACCCCGACGCACCCGGTGGGATTGGGCCCCGTAGACGGCATCCCTCCCCATACGGCGCAGGACCCCAGCGCGATCACCGCCGCCGCGTCCTCTGCGCATTCGTTCAGGATCTCGACCGCCGTCCGCCCGCCGATCTTGCAGTAGATGCCGTTGTCTTTGGCGGGAATTGCTCCTTCGACTACCAGCACGTACTTGCCTTTATTGGCCTTCATCGAGGCCCTGCGCGCCGCATCCGCCTGATGCCCCGCGCCCGCAAACAGGGTTTCGTGGTAGTCGAGTGAAATCAATTCCAGGATCAGCTTGTCGAGCGCCGGGTGTTCGGAGCGCAGCAGCGATTCCGTGCACCCCGTGCATTCGGCAAAATGAAGCCAGATCACCGGCGGCCGATGCTTGGTCGCTATCGCCTGGGCTATTGCGCCCTCTGCTTCCGGCGGCAGCCCCAGTGTTACCGCCATGACGGCGCAAAACTGCAGAAACTTGCGCCGGGATAGTCCCAGCCTTGTTTCAACGGATGTCAATATCTCGTTGTTGCTGTGGGAACAACTCTGATTTCTAATGGTAGGCAAATTCATCACCCTCGTTTGGTCATTGACCCTCGTAACCCTGTTGATGCACTGGATTCGCAATGAAAAACTGGCTTATCAATTGCCATAAAAGCCGAAAAATCTGACATTTGGAGTGTCACGCCCGGATTTTGTGAGCGGCTCGGGGTGAAATCCCCGGGCCGCTCGGGGCAGTGATCGCTTTAACTACACCTGAAGCTTACTCCGAAAGCCCCACGGGGATATATCCATTTGACAATCCCCTTGTCCTTGCACATGATTCTGCAGGTTCCGCATTCTAAACAGCCTGCATAATCGAAACTGATTCCGCCACTCTGGTCCAGCTTGTACAGCCCCGCAGAACAAACAACCAGGCACGGTTTGTTCTCTCACCTCGCACATATTTCCTTATCCAACACGATATGAGATTCTTCTTCATCCACATTGAACTTGTCGAGGCTTAGGAGTTCCGGGGTTTGCATCCTGTCAATGTTCATAGCGCTTTTATCCCCCTGATGCCGTCTGCAAGCAATTGCCGCAGGGTAAGTTTATTTCCTCTCACTACGGACCAAATCTGCTTCCTCAGACGATCTGGAACCGATCCATCTACGGCAGCGAGCCCACTCAAGACCGCCAAGTCGATGCCCCTAATTGTGTACCCCAGATTGACGAAAAAACCGGCTGCCTCGCCGCATACCAGGAAACCCTCTCGGTACAGCCTCTTGGGAATCCTGCGGTACCCTTCCTCCGCCACCAGGTGTCTGCCGTACTCCACTGTTTTTCCACCTTCAAGGAGCGGGCAAATGGCTGGGTGCATCTTGAAATCCTGAAAACATCTCAGGAAGCGATCGCCCATGCCGGGCCACTTCCTTCGGCATGAACACGGCGCCCAGCGAAATACTTTCCTTGTTGGTATAGAGAAATCCGCCTCCATGTATCCCGTCGATGCAACCAAGAATCAGGCGCGCCGCACCCTCCTCGCTCTTGAGGTTGAATCTTTGCTCGATGGCTTTCGCCGGGAGTTCGATAACCTCTTTCGCGCCAACAGCAACAGCACGGGACTCAATGTCTTTGATCAGGCCGGCCTTTTGGGCGATAAAGGAATTGACGCCGTCGGCGGCTACTACAACATTGGCGTACATCTCATCGCCTCCGACAATCTTTCCCTCCTTCTCGATGAAGTCATCCACTCGAATGTTGCAAATAACTGTAGCACCAATCTCTTAGGCCTTGCTTGCAAACCATGGATTAAATACTGCCCTTAAGATCGTAAACGACTGCGCGGTCCCCCCCTCCCGACCCTGTTAAAGGATGGGTCATGATAGTCGATGCTTATAGCCCGATCGCCGCTTAGCATCATAACC
>Ga0224529_1001316_pt1 | contig 15285 bp, 17 predicted proteins | sample CBST50metaG_FD_179893 | JGI IMG/M metagenome (GOLD analysis project Ga0224529, IMG submission 179893) | Peat soil microbial communities from Stordalen Mire, Sweden - C.B.S.T50 | ecosystem: Environmental > Terrestrial > Soil > Wetlands > Peat | place: Sweden: Norrbotten County, Stordalen Mire... | reverse complement strand
GTTGAGGCGAGTCCCCCGCGAGTGGGGTCGCGCATGACGTGTACCGCAGAGCCCGCCGCGGCCAGCACTTCGGCGATCAAGTCGTTCAGCGCCGCGCAGTCGGAACGAATCTGGCTTTCGAACTCCAGTCCTTCGCGCACGCTCATGATGGCCATGCCGTGGTCGCCAAGGGTTCCAGAGACGAGAATTGCGTCGCCGGGCATTGCATGCAGCGGACTTACTGAAATTCCTGGACGAAGCAGACCAACTCCCGCTGTGTTGATGTAGCAGCCGTCGCCGTGGCCGCGTTCGACGACCTTGGTGTCGCCGGTGACGATCTTGATGCCCGCCGTCCTTGCTGCCTGCGCCATCTGCGTAACCACCGCCGCCAACTGAGCGAGGGGGAAGCCTTCTTCGAGAATGAAGCTGGCGCTCAGAAACTTGGGCTCGGCACCGCTGACGGCCAGATCGTTGACCGTGCCATTGACCGCCAACTCGCCAATTGATCCGCCGGGAAAGAAGAGCGGCTGCACCACAAAAGAGTCGGTGCTCATGGCGATACGGCTGCCGCCCAAATCGAGTACCGCAGCGTCGCCCAGATTTTCCAGCTCGGGATTGCGGAAGGCGGGCAGAAACAGGTGCTCCACCAGTTCGTTGCCCAGCTTGCCGCCGCCGCCGTGGCCCATCACAATGTTGGGATAGTCGGCCAGGGGCAGGGGACAGCTCCAGTTGGAAAAATCTACTGTATTCTTTGCGGCGTCTGGTGCGCCGGCCTTTTCGTCCTCAGCCATTTGATCCTCCGGTCAGCCCGCTTCCAGCGCTTGCCAGCTCATCGGCCGACAAAAAACGCCCATAGTTGAAATAAGCCGCGCAAGCTCCCTCGCTTGAAACCATGGTTGCCCCCAAGGGATGGCGCGGGGTGCATTGCTTGCCGAAGGCCGGGCAGGCTGCCGGCTTGATGGTCCCGCGTAGGACTTCGCCGGAGTGGCAAAGCGGCGACTCCTCGGTATGAATGTGGCCGAGATGGAAGCGCTCCTCGGCGTCAAAGGCGCGATAAGCCTCGTTGAGCCGCCAGCCGCTTTTGGGAATGACGCCGATGCCGCGCCAAGCTCGATCAGTGACTTCGAAGACTTCGCCCAGCAGTTTTTGTGCAGGGCGATTGCCCTCGAAGTTGACCACCCGCGCGTAGGCGTTCTCAACCTCGTGGCGGCCAGCTTCGAGCTGAATAATTGTCCGGCGAATTCCGTCGAGCAGATCGAGCGGCTCAAAGCCGGTGACCACCAGCGGAACCTTGTATTTTTGGGCCAGCGGCGGATATTCCCAATAGCCCATCACACTGCACACGTGACCAGCTAGTAGAAAACCCTGCACCGTGTTGCCAGGCGACTCCAAAATGGCCGCGATCGCCGGTGGAACCAAAACATGCGAGACGAGCAGAGAAAAATTCTTGAGCCCGCGCCGCTTGGCTATGTTCACGCTCATGGCGTTGGCCGGAGCCGTGGTCTCAAACCCCACGCCGAAGAAGACCACTTCTTTGCCGGGATTTTTTTGCGCGATTTCGACTGCGTCCAGAGGCGAATAGACGATGCGCACGTCGCCCCCCGCGCTCTTGACCTGAAACAGATCAGCATCGGTGCCGGGAACCCTGAGCATGTCGCCAAAGGAGCAGAAAATCACCCCCGGCTGGGCGGCAATGGCCAGCGCCTTGTCGATTAATTCCAAAGGAGTTACGCAGACCGGGCAGCCGGGGCCGTGGATCATTTCGATGCCGGCGGGCAGCATCTGGTCGATGCCGTTTTTGATGATGGAGTGGGTTTGGCCGCCGCAGACTTCCATGATCTTCCACGGGCGGGTGGCGATCTGGTGAATCTCGCGCGCCATGCGTTGCGCGATTTCGCCATTGCGGAACTCGGTCAGGTACTTCATTGGCCGGAGCAGCTCCCATCCGGGCAAGCCGCGGGCTGCGCCGCTGCCGCGCGCGCAAAGGCTTCTTCTTGGCCGGCGAGTTCCTCCTCCAGCACGCCCATCTCGCGGAATACGGCCAGGGTGCGCTGGGCCGATTCCTCGTCGATTTTTTCAAGCGCAAAGCCCACGTGGACAATGGTATAGTCGCCCACGGCGATCTCCGGCACAAAGTCCAGACAGACGCGCTTGACCACGCCGCCAAAGTTTACCCGCCCAATGCGCAGGTCGCCCTCAGAGAGAATCTCTTCCACTTTTCCTGGAATCGCTAGACACATAGTTTTACGTTATACCGCGGCGGAGACGGCGTACAGGGGCGCGGGAAGTGCGTTCAACGCCATCTTGATGCAGGCATCCGCATCAAAGACGATCTTTAGCGCTTTTCCGCCTCGCCCAGCCAGCCACGGTGTAGTTTTTCTTCGGGAATATTTGATAGATAAGGCTTGATGTCGAGAATTGGGGTGCCGTCGAGCATGTCGATGCCGCGCACCCGCAGCGTGCCGCCCTCGCGGCCCAGCAGTTCCACAATGCTCAGCGCAATGGGGTTGGGTCGGCGCGGCGAGCGAGTGGTGAAGAGGCCATGAGGCTTGCTGTCGGTGGGTGGCGTAACCATCAGATCGAAACCCTCGGAGCGGTTAAAGACCCACAACACAATCAGATGCGAGTAACCTTCGATGTCGGTGAGACCCTCTTCATAGGCGGGCAGAATCTTTAGCGCGCCCTCCTCCAGATGTTTGGCGCCCAGTCCTTTGGGGATGGCGGCCCCGTCGCAAAAGGGGCTGGAGACAAATCCAATTGGTTGCGGAGTAAACAGGGTGGACCTCCGCCTCCATAGTAATCGCACACGACATGCCGGTGGTAGTATAGGCATTTTCTCCGATGAGCCCAACGTCTCTGTCCAAGCCGACCCACGGCGGAACAGCTAACTCACCGCCGCGGTCCGACATCACGAAAATCATAGTCAGAGAGCTGTTGCGCTTGGCATGAATCGTGAGAGCCTCCAAGGCAGACCCTCTTGCCGATATGGGGCGATCAGGCGCTTGGCTAACTTCCCTCCATGGAATCAATACGTGGGATACGAAGCCAAGACAGGACCAGAGCGTCACAGACGCTGACGGCGAGAGCGCCTGATACGATATTTAATGTAAAGTGCGATTCTTAGCCCGGATGGCGAAATTGGCAGACGCAGCGGACTTAAAATCCGCAGACCGCAAGGTCGTGGGGGTTCAATTCCCCCTCCGGGCACCAAATAATTCAATAATTTACAGTGGTTTTCTGCCTCAGTCTCCATTTGGTAATTTGACCCGGTGATACTAGTAGTGATACTTTGTTCTCGCAGTGATACCGGGAGGCGTCATGGCGCGCAAGACGGAAGACGTGAAGGTCCGGGGCGTGTGGGAACGGGAACCCGGCTCGGGTGAGTGGTGGGTTCGCTACAGGGACAAGAGCGGCAAGCTGCATAGAGAGAAGGCCGGGCGCAAGTCCGATGCAATCGCCCTCTTGAACAAGCGGCGCAATGAAATCCGTGTTGGGGCGAAGTTGCCAGACAATCAACGCTCCGCCGGGGTCAAGTTCTCCGCTCTCGCTGACGCAATCGAAACGTTCAGTGAATCTCACCACCGGGACAAGCGGAGTGTGTTGACTCGGCTTCGGAAGGTCCGGCCAGCTTTTGATGAGCGCGTGGCGGACTCAATCAAGCCGGAAGAGATTGACGCATGGCTTTCCGCGAATACTCGGACACCGGCCACGTCGAACCGTTACCGCGCCCTCTTCAGCTTGATATTCCGGGAGGCTCTTCGCAATGGGAAGGTATCGAGCAATCCTGCCCGGCTCGTGCGCCAGAAGAAGGAAGAGAACGGCGTGATTCGGTGGCTCACCGAAAAGGAAGAACGGGCCCTGCGTTCGGTGATTCTTCCGGAACACTTGCCAGAGCTGGACATTGCGCTGGGGACCGGAATGCGCCTTAGTGAGCAATACGGGCTGAAGTGGGCGAACGTGGATCTAGAACGAAAAGAGGTCACGCTGGACCGCACAAAGAACTATAGCGGGCGCACTATCCCGATGTGCGCGTCTGTGGAGGCTGCGTTTCTGGCTCTGAAAGAGCGCACTCCGAAGGCGAAGCCTCAACAGAGGGTTTTCGATGCAATGCCACGCGCATGGTGGGAGGACGCACTCAAGGCATCCAAAGTGACGAAATACCGCTGGCATGACCACCGGCATACATTCTGTTCTCGGCTTGCCATGAAGGGCGCGAATCTGAAAGTGATCCAGACCCTCGTCGGGCATAAGACAATTGCGATGACGGCCCGTTACGCGCACTTGGACGATGCTTCCTTGCGGGCAGCGGTGGATATGCTCCCATAGTGGTTCCCAGAGGCAAATGTCGCCAGTGACACCCGCGTGACCAGAACTTTTTTGCCGATGCGTCGAGTGTCTAGTTGCTTTCCTGCGATCAGGTAATCAAGGGAGCGAACAGAGATCCCAAGCGCGTGTGCGGCCTCTTTCCGTGCGTACAGAAACTTTTCTGTCATAGCGTCCCTTTCCGAACGCGCCTCTGGCGTTCCTTTACTAAATTTCTGTGCTGCCAAATCTACAATTTCTCTGAGCCGTATGGCCCATCAGTATAGGTGGCAGCTTTGGACCTTATCCCTGCAAAAGAAATCGCTCGGATGGTGGCCAGAGGTTTCTACCATGAACGGAGGCAGAAATAGTTGTTGTGCGGGCCAGTTTGGGCTGGCCTCCTCTGATAAACCGGCGAACAGCGCCATCTGGGATGAGAATTTTCCGCGTCATCAAACGCCCAGTCGTGACTAGGCAATCGACTGAGCGAATGCTGAGGCTTAGGAACTCAACGGTATCGCAACGGGAAGGCAGAAGTTTTTCTATGCGCTCCACATAACCTCCAGCAACGTGCTTTCCTTACCATGTGATGTTTTTTGCGCGCTGTCTAATATTTTTAAGAGATAGGCCTATCTGATTAAGTTATGGAGGGACCGAAACCAAGCGACAATGGATGACCTGCGTAACGGCATCTGACAAAAGTCATGTTGACGAGGGTAGATTAGGCGGAGCAACATTTTGTGCTCGGAGGTGTTTTTACAAACTGGACGAACTGTGGTCAATGGGACTGCCTTGGTAATCCGAGCTGGAGGTCTCCCCCATGAGCATCTACGACCACTTGGAGTATCGGCTTTTGAAGTACCTTCTGGCGGTTTCTGAAGAAGGTACATTTACAGCCGCGGCGTCAAAAGTGGCGGTTTCACAGTCCGCGTTGAGTACACAAATTGGGCTTCTCGAAAGCGTTCTCGAATTCAAGATATTCGATAGAGAAAACGGAAACGCTCCAACACCCGAAGGGGTGATTCTGCTGCGCTTTGCGCGCGAGAGTTTGCAGAATCGGGTAAACATCATTGAGACGATACGAGCCATTCGCACAGGTTCTTTGATGCCTTTGCATATGGGCTTTTCACCCTTCGTTGAGAAAAATTTGCTCAGCACCGTAACCAAGGTCTACAAAGATCTGCTGCCGAATTGTGCGATCCTTCCAGAAGTAGGAGATACAGACGAACTGATTCAGCAGATTCGAAATGATAACCTTGATGCGATCCTCGTGACACTCCCTGTCAACGATGGCGGCTTGCAAGTGAATGTGCTTGACCGTGACAGACTGTTGGTTTCGATGAAGAGCGATGACCCGATGGCAGAATTCGATGCCATTCCCCCGTCGGCACTCAATGGAAAATTGAGCATCTTTTCCTACCAACGCTATCATCCTGCCGCCTATGCGTATCTTTTGGAAGCTCTTGAAGCACGGGGCATCACGCTGCGCCCATGCCAGCCAACGATGAATCTGGAGCATGTTCAGTGGTTGGTGAAGGAGGGATACTGCTACGCATTGGTGAGAGCGAGTCGTCCAGTCTTGAATGGCCTTGTAGCCCGAGCCATTGCCGGCATCGAATGGACAATCGACACAGCTCTTATAACTAAAACAGATCACCCGCATCCGGCGTTATCCTTGCTCATCGAACAACTGACTAAGAACTCATATCTATCTGACCAGACTCACGAAACGCTGCATACTCCTCCTACGAGTGCGCGCAAACCAATTCGTGCGACGGCGCATTCCAACGCGCAGCAACTCGGCCTTTTTGTCGACAGAAGCACTTCGGGAGGCAAAAGCCATCTCTAAAAGTTATAGGGCCATCTCCAATAAATATTGGACTCACTAAATGAACGGCACTAAGCTCCGATTATTCGTGGCTGACAAATCAGCCATCGGAGGTGCCGATGTTCTGTAGATCCTTTGCTGCGCTTTTGCGCAATTCCACACTCTGTGCCAAGCGATTGGCGCAACCTTTCTCCAAGCACAATCTTCGTCGCATAGCGCACGTGCTGTGGCCTACCTTTCTTGCGCTCTCGTTTGCAGGCGTAGCCCATGCCCAGGGAACGATGGACTTTTCCGGGGCGACCACGCTGATGTCCACCTTTAAGACTTTTGCCATTTATGCAGGCGCGGTCATTTGTTTTGGCGGGTTAATCTTCGCCGGAATCCGGATGATGAGTGACCGCTTTCAGGATGCGATTCCAGGCCTCTTCGGTGCGCTGTTTGGAGCCGGAGTGCTGGGATGGGGTGCCGGATGGATCGGCTCGCTGACAGGCCAGTCGATGTAGAGGTGCGCCATGACCAAACGGGGAGAACCGTTACCAATCAACCAAGCGCTGAATCGACCGAGAGCCAAGCTGGGCCTCGACCTCACAGCATGGATGGCGATCGTATTCGTCTGCGTAACGGTTTTCCTCGTTGGGTTCCGCGTCGTGGCCATGATTGCCTTTCCGTCGCTTGCCATCAGCGCATGGCTGGTAGTCCGCAAACATCCCAAGATGTTCGAGCTTTGGGGCTTGAGTCTGAACCAGAGGTCCTACTATGACCCGCGTAAACACTGAGCAAATGAAATACACACCGTGGTTCGCCAAGGCCGGAGCAGCGTGCAGCATCGTTCCGATTGCACGCTTTATCAATGACCGGATCTTCACGCTCAAGGGTGGCGGCTACGGCTGTCTCTTCTCTATGGCCGGCGTCGACGAAGAAGGCCTGACCGACCAGGAAATTGAAGCCGAAATTCGCTCTATTGAAGGCGCACTGCGCGGCCTGCCAGAAGGAGCATGTTTGTACCAGTACACCCGCGTCATGTCCGGTTTCGATCTACCCCGGCAAGAGCATTACACCAATACGGTCACGCAGGTCCTCGTGGACGACCGTCTCGCCTTCTTGGCGAAGACGGCAGGCTTTCGCCGCATCGATCTGCACTGGTGTCTGACGCTGGAACCGCCCAAAGCAGCGGCCTTCGCGCGCAAGCCCAAGGAACACGTCTCCGATGCCACACGGATGCTGGCTGACCTTGAAAAGACGGCCACGCTGCTCGAAGGGCACCTCGGAGCCTCCTTGGGGCTCAAGTTGCTTGCGAAAAACGATACCTACCAGTTTTTCAGCTACCTCTTCAATCTCGAAGAGTGGGCAAGCATGGACACATTGCGCACCAACGATGGTGTGGACCAACAGATCGTAAAGAATCCGGTTGCATGGCACAGTGACCATCTCACCATCGGTCGCAGATACGTGCAGATGTTCTCGCTGACGACGACACCGGAAGCATCCAGGCCCTGCCTGTTCTCCGGTCTCATGGCGCTCGACTGCGACAGCATCCTGTGCTCGACCTGGCGGCCGAAGTCCACCACTGCGGCGCGCAGCGAGATCGACGCTCAGGAAAAGTTCATCTCCTTCTTCAAAGTAGGCGTATTGACGCGCGTCATGAGCGGGCACGACACAGCATCGCTCGAAACCGGCGCTGGTGCCAGAGCCGCCAACACGCAAGTCGATGATCTTGGCGAAGTCATTCGCTCACTCGACAAGAAGGCGCAGGGGGAATACTCGCTTCGCTTCCTTGTGGCCGCGCGCAGTGTGGATGAACTGCGCGGTCTTGCGCCCGCAGTGCATCGCGTCTTTGTCGATGCGCGGACGCAGGTCATGGAAGAAACCCTTGGAAACCTGTCGACCTTCTACGCCATGTTTCCCGGCAACGGAAAGTTCAACGTCTTTCCCATGTGGCTCGCGGAAGATCACCATGCTCGTCTGTCTTCGGTCTTTGCGCCCAATCTCGGCCATCCGTACTCAGAGGACTTGGACAACGAGTACCTGAACGTCTTCGAGACGCGCACAAGGACGCCGTTCTTTCAGGATGCTTATGTCGATGGTGTGCGGGTCATGCTCATCCTCGGGCCTACAGGAACCGGTAAATCCGTGAACGGAAATATTGCCATTGCGCATGAGCAGAAGTACGGCGGGTTCACCTACATCTTCGACATTGGCGGTAGCTATGAAAGCGTGGTCGAACTGTACGGTGGCCGCGTGGACCGCATCGGCAAGGATGGCCCGCGCGTCAATCCTTTCGTTCTCGAACCTACCGAGAGCAATGTCACGTTTCTGTATAGCTTCGTCAAGCTACTGCTTGTGAACGGCGGCGCGGAGCTTGAACCGGAAGACGATGACGTGATCCACAAGGCTGTGCGGGATATGTACCTGCTCGATGCTGAAAATCGTCGCTTGTCCAATCTCTTCCTGCCCAAGAAGCTCGACCGCTATCTGTCCAAGTGGGTCGGCAACGGCGTCTATCACGCAGTTTTCGACAACGTGGAAGACAGTCTTTCGCTGTCTCGTCTGCAGTGCTTCGACTTCCAGGGTGTCAACAACGAGCAATACGCTGACCTGATCGAGCCTGTGATGGTTTGGTTGCTCAGGCGAATCAACGACGTCCTCTACAACCCAGACCATCTCGGTGTGCCCAAGCACATTCTGATCGAAGAGATTTTCTCTTCGATGAAGAATAAGCAGCTATTGGATGGCGCGCTCGCCTCCATTAAGACGGTGCGCAAGAACCTCGGCGGGGTAACGATGATCGGCCAGTCTGCGGAGGACCTGGGCGCAAACGCCGACAGTATAGTGAACTCCTGTACATCATTTCTATTTCTGAAGGACGCCACCTTCAACCGCAAGCGGTACGCAGAACTCTTCAAGATGAACGAGCAACAGCTCGCTCTCTTCGAGAGCTTGCAGGATCGCGAAGGTCTCTATATGCGCCGCGACGGGTTGACCAAGGTCATCAAGCTTAATCTCGACAGCCGCAGCTATGCGATCTTCTCAACCAAACCGAAAGACCGCGTGCGTCGCAGCAAGCTCATTGCCAAGTACGGGCTCACCGAGGGCATTGCTCGATTTGCCCAGAGCGAGACCTAATAAACAAAATCTCACCGCAGAAAGGACTCAAACATTATGCGCCCCACCCTTGTTGTCTCTTTTTCCCTGTGCATGATGCTGACTGTAGGTCAACTCCATGCTGCAACCTACCCACATCCCCTTCAACCGGCCGCGCCGCGTACGGTCATCGTGTCGGAGGCGGAGACCCCGCCGCAGGTTCGCGCCGGGCTACTGCAATCGACGCTCATCGTACTGCCCGCCGCAGAGAAGGTTGCCAATGTCTTCGCCGGCGACACGGTGAATTGGGTATTCGACGGTGGTCATGTGGCTTCGCGCTTTATCAGTGTCAAGCCCAAGGCCGCAAACGCCGCCACTGATATTCACATCGTCTCCGATCACGGCAACGAGTACACGCTTGCACTTCGTGAGGTATCCGGTGACTCCGATGCGCACTTCGATTCCAAGGTCTTTATCAATCTTGGCGACCAAGCTGCAAAGGACCGCTTGGCTCAGCTTCCCGTGTTCGTGCCTGCGGCCGAACTGGATAAAGCGAAACAGGAAGCTGCTGCCGCGAAAGCCGCTCAAGCAGCCGAACTCAAGTCCGAACAAACCAAGGCCGAGCAGTACCGCTCGGAATACCCAGGTTCACTCCACTTTGACTACACATGGGACGAACGCAAGGGCAAAGAGCTTGGACTCCGGCAGATCTGGCACGACGATAAGTTCACCTATCTGCGCGGCGTCTTCCAGGAAACGCCGGCGCTCTACGAGGTAAAGGACAAGAAACCGTCGCTCATCAATTTTGATTTCAACGGCGGGCTCTATACCGTGCCGAAGCTACTGGACAACGGGTATCTCGCTATCGGCAAGCAGAAGGTTGAATTCCATCGTGTGGGAGGTACGAAGTAGCCATGACCGACCAGAACCCAAATACGCCCGCAACCATTCCAGAGCAGCCGGAGGCGAAGCCGCCTCTCAAGAAGGGGATGCCAGTGGTCATTGTCCTGGTGGCGATCCTCGCCATACTCGGCATTGCCAATGTATCGAGCTTGCTGCGCGGTAACAAGAAGACAGCCCCGGCAAGCGCATTACAGATGCGTCCGACTTCACCGAATGCGCAGCAGGTATCGAGCTTTGAGACGCAACAGCAATTGCAAGCTCAGCATGATGCCGAGGAAAAACAGAAGCAACAAGAGTTGGTTGCAGCGATGCAGCAACTCCAGGCGACAGAAGGCGCTCCTGGACCCGAATCAGCTAGTGCTGCACCGATGACCTCGGCGCAGCGCGACACGATCTACGGCTCCAGTCCAAATGCACCGCAGCATACATCGAACGTTTCGGAAGCTCAGGCCGAAGTCAAACAAAGGGCCTTGGCACGCCAAAAGCAGAAGCAAGATGCCATCAACAGCGGCACCGTAGCGATTGACTTCGCGCATTCTGGCGAAGCCGCCGCTCCTTCCGCTGCGATTACGGCAACAGCAGCCGTGCCGTCAAATTCAGCCGCCGCAGACAAGCCTGTCCGGGCCGTTACTGCTGAAACGAAAGCAGCCCCCAAGGCTGACGCTATGGGGTCGTATGAGTTCGATCAGTATCAAGGGCGTCTCTATCGGATCTTTGAGGGGACGGTCTTTGAAGGCGTCGTTACGAACCACATTGACGGCGGCTTCAGCGGGCCGATCCTGGTCATGCTCACCACGGACTACTACTCGCATGACCACCAACAGTTGCTCATGCCCCAGGGCACGCGCCTGATCGGCACTGTGCAGAGCGTAGGCAACGCCCAGCAGCGGAAAATGTTCGTCATCTTCCATCGTGCTGTCTGTCCCGATGGCTTCTCACTTGATTTCGACAAGTACATCGGTCTTGACCCAATTGGAACGACGGGCCTTGCCACCAAGGTAGATCACGGATATTTGATGGCCTTCGGAGCGGCGGCGGCCATTGGTGGCTTGGGTGGTCTCGCCCAGATCGGCAACAACAGCAGCGTACTCGATTCCTCGACGCAGATTCGCAATGGCATTTCCGAGCAGACCGCTGCAGAAGGCGAGCAGGTGTTGAATCACTTTCTCAACCGCTTGCCGGTCATCACGCTCAAGGAGGGCTCACGCGCCCGCGTGTACGTGGGCCGTGACATTCTCATCCCGTCCTATGCGGAACATCGTATGGACCCAGCCCTCTGAAAACGGGAGAAAGCATGGCGCGGTGCGTCACAAAACGTTTCAGGCTTGTTTTCACAATCGTGTTGTGCGCGCTGGTTGTAGCCATCCTCACCACGCACGCAGGGCGCGCTGTGGCCCTCGCCTCGCTGGTACGTGTCGCCGAGGTTAGCTCGAAGATTCTGCGGCTGTCGTGCTGGATCGTGGACCACAGCAAGTGTTTCACCCCGGACAGGCTGGACCCAACCTGCCCTCCATACCTGTAACCGTTCAACAGCACCCAAGGAGGCTTTATGCCGCTTCAACTCAAAAAACACCGCAAATGGCTCATCGTTGGCACTGCTTTGCTTTTGACCACACCGCCCAGTTTCGCTCTATTCGGCATGGGCGATATAGTCTTTGATCCCCAAAGCTATGCCAGCCTCGTTCAGCAGCTCACGATGATTCGAAACCAGTACAACATGCTCAAGAACAACGTTGCCCATTTCTCTTTCAAACAGCAGTGGCAGACAACATTGCACACACTTGAAAACGTGAATGTCGCCAACATGTTTGGAGAGACCGCCGGCATCAAGATTGCTCTCAGCAGCAACTCGCCTTCTACATCGGCAACGGCATGGAAGACCGCCACGGTCACGATGAATAGCGGTACGAGCGGTTACCTGCAAGGGCAGTCGCTCGGCAGTTCCCGCATCTCGCAACTGGCCATGATCGAAACCTCGGATTCGATCTCCCCCGACTGCCTCACCGCCGTAGGCCAGTACCGGAGCAATAGGACCGAGAATGCCACGGCCAACGCTTCGCTGCTTTCGGATCAATTCGATAGCACAGAGAACACCAACAGTGAAGTTCAGCAGCTCAATCTTCTGAACGCATCGGAAGCGCAGAAGTTGAGCGAGATGCAGGCACAGGGAACGCTCCATACCTGCCTCGCCGGGCAGATGACGGTTGCCAACATGGAACGACGCAATGCCACTGTCGAAGACCTCAATACCGCGGTCTTCGTCCAGCAGCAGCGCTCAACAAACAACGTGAATGCCGCTAGCGAAAGCAACACCTGGCGGACCTATCTTCCGTGAGTTGGAACCGGGCAGCGCTTACCGCTTCGGTTAGCGCTGCCTCTCCCGCAAAGAGGTGGCGATTATGATTTCACCGACCCTGTTGGCTCAGGCACTACCGAGTGCCACTTCCGGCGTGGACTGGCTCTATCAGTTCACCAACAATCTGACCAATCTTACGACGCAGAATGGCGGTGCATTGACCCAACTTGGGCTCACAGAACTGAGCTGCATCGCCATGTTCACACTCATCAGCATGGTCATCAACTGGAATACGTCGGAGATGACAGTATTGCGCTTCCATGCGCACTCGGTTCGTGCTGGCGATCTGACTCACTTTCTGCTGCGCCTGATCGTCTGCTGCCTGCTCATCAATTACTGGGTGAATCCGCTGCCAGGAGCGAGCTTCGGCCTCAATCATTTCTTTTCGTATATCGCTCAGGCGATGGTTGCGGCATTCGACCAGAGTTCGCTCGACACTTTGCTCCAGCTTCTGAAGACAGCTGGAGACAATACGTCGATGCCTTCGCTGACCGCGCCTGTGCAAATCCTTTGCTACTTCTTTGTGCAGGCATTGCTCGGGCTGGCCTCGGCGATTCTCTTCTTTATCAATTGCTCTTCGTTCATCCTCTATGGCGTGACGGCCCTGTTTGGTCCGGTCTTCATTCCGTTACTGATGACCAGGACATTCCGAGGAAAATTCTTCCACTTCCTTGACGTGCTGCTTAGCTTTGCCATGATCCGCGCAGTGGCGGCGGCTTTCATCTTCGTCTGGTCCGGGTTCCTTAACACATTCATTCAGCAGACCTTCAACGGAACCTATTCGATGGAAATGTGGCTGGCGAACCTGATCCCATGCACGATGGTTTTCATTGCCTTCATCATCAACCTGCTCTTTATCCCCAGCATGACGCAGGCGATTTTCGGCGGTACGGCAGGGATGGCCGACAGCGTTTCAAAGGTAGGCGGTGCAGTCGCTTCGATCGCCATGATGGCCGGATGAGGAGCGCGGAATGTGGACCTTCCTTTTCAGCTTTTTGTTTCTGCGTCGGATGGGTCTGTCAAATTCCATCCGCTATGCGCTTGCGGTGCTCATGATCGGTCTTCTCATTGTGGTTCTGATCTACACCGCGTGCCTGTTACTCACGCTCGAGGAAAGGAAAAGTGTTCCCTATGCCGCCACGTACAGCATCTATTGAAGCGCCACTCACGCCCGAGCAATCGCTACTCGTTGACCGCATCGGAAACGAGGTGTACTCATCACACTATGCCGAGCGGAAAGCCTATCGTCTGATCCTTGTCTGCGGCACGGTCATGCTGCTCGGCTCGCTCGCGATGAACCTGTTGCTGGCGCGTCGGCCGATTGCCAATCGCTACATCCGCATCGACGAGATGGGCCGCGCTCAGGCGATCCAGTATACCGACCTCAATTACAGCCCACGCGAGGGCGAAGTGCGCACCTATCTAACCGACTGGGTCAACTACCGCTATACGGTCAACCGGGACGTAATCGCCAAGAAGTATCCGCTCAATTACTACTTTCTGTCGCAGGCTCTCGCCTCCAAGTTAATGACCGACGACAACCAGAATCATCTCGTCTCTCAGGTCACAGCCGGGCAGATCGAATCGAGCGATGTAGCGGTTCAGAACGTGACCATCACGTCGATGTCCGAAGAGATGGTTCAGGGCACGCGCATCGCTCGCGGCACGGCCCTAATGACTGCGGATCGATTCTACTCTGCGCAGAACTCGCGTGAGCCCCGGACAGAGCATTGGATGCTCAGCATCACCTACTATCTCAATCCCAAACAGGTCAGTGACCAGTCCCGCATTTATCCGCAGTATGAGTTCATCAACCCGCTCGGATTGACCATCACGGAGTTCCACGAAAACCGTATCTCCGTCGATCCCATTAAGCCGGATGCAACAGCAGGAGCGGCAAAATGAGTTACGAACTGATTCTGCCGTTCTTCCCCGAGGAATTGCGCGAGCTTCTGCTCGATCCGTCGATCTCCGATCTGATGATTAACGGGACGATGGGCGTGTTCGCTGACCGGAACGGTGTCGTTGAGCAAATACAACTCAAGCATCCGTATACGAATGAGCGCTTGCAGGCCGCCATCGAGCGCGTCGCGCGCATCCTCGGCCAAGACCTTACAGGGCAGAATCCGATTCTCAATACGCGCTTGCCGGACGGCTCGCGCGTGGCCGTTGTCGGTCCACCATCGTCGATCAACGGACCAACGTTGACCGTCCGAAAATTCAACCGCTGGTTCACCTCGGATGAGCTGATTGCATCGGGCAGTCTTCCCGTCGATGTTCGGGATACTGTTGTGCGCCTGATTGGAGCACGGAAGAACGGCATTATCGCCGGTGGAACTGGCTCGGGAAAAACAACTCTGATGAAAGCGTTGCTCGACCACGTTCCCATGCAAGAACGGCTCATTGTGATCGAGCAACCTGCCGAACTGAAGATTGCGCATCCCAACGCCGTTCGTTGGGAGGCTGTTGCCGCCATTCCCGGTCAGGTTGCCGTCACTCCGAGCCAGTTGGTTGCCGCTGCTCTCCGCCATCGTCCGGACCGCATCATCATGGGCGAAATCCGCGACGAATGTGGCTACGACCTGCTGCAAGCGATGAACACCGGCCACGGCGGAACACTCTCGACATTGCACGCCGATTCCGCTCTTGACGCACTGGACAGACTGGCGGATATGGCGCTCAGCGCCAGAACAAATCTCAACCAGCAATTCATCCGGTCGCAGACCGGCAAGGCAGTGGACTATGTCCTCTACTGTGAACGCAATTCCACGGGCCGACGCCGGGTACGCGAGCTAATCACCGTGAAGGGATACAGCCATGCGGACCAGTCCTTCGA
>Ga0224529_1001314_pt1 | contig 15299 bp, 11 predicted proteins | sample CBST50metaG_FD_179893 | JGI IMG/M metagenome (GOLD analysis project Ga0224529, IMG submission 179893) | Peat soil microbial communities from Stordalen Mire, Sweden - C.B.S.T50 | ecosystem: Environmental > Terrestrial > Soil > Wetlands > Peat | place: Sweden: Norrbotten County, Stordalen Mire... | reverse complement strand
GTTCTGAATGCAACGGCAGCTTCGCACGGAGCAGAGGAGATTCTCAATGTCGGGAAATCTGCTTTCACTGATCCGTTCCTGGTGACGACACTTCAGTCCGTGCGGCTCCCTCTCTATCCAGGTCTGAAGGTAAAGCTGTGGAGCAGCTACTCACACGAACTCGCGCACAAGGTTGCGGCAGGGGAACTGGACATGGCACTTGTTACGTCCATCCCTGATGATCCTATTCTCAGCTTCCTGACGGTCGCTGAAACTCCGCTCTATATCGCTTTGTCCAAAGAAGACCCGCTTGCAGATCGTCAAGAACTGCGCCTGGAGGATTTGCGCTCCTGCGAGTGGATTCTCACCGCCTCGAACGTAAATCCGCACGTCTTCGAGATGATCCAGCAGACCGCGTCCAAGAAGGGCATCACCCCTGCTGATCGCCATTACGTCATGACTGCGGAAGAAGCCTCGGAACTGGTCCTGGCTCAGAAGGGCGTCGCGTTCCTGCCACGCGGTGCGGCGTGGCGCATTGCTTCTGAGGGGATCGCGATGCGGCCACTCGTGGAGGAGCAACTCAGGCTCGTTACCAGGCTGGCGGTACGGGCCGATAACAAAGCCCGTCTCGTGAAAGAGTATGTTCGTGCGACGTGGCGTAAGCTGAACAGCATTGCGCCTCCGCCACAACAGGGAAATTTGCCGCTATTTGGATGAAGCGGATGCCGACGGGTTGTCCTTCTTTTGGACGAAGTCTTCGACCTCACGTATCTCTACGTTGAGAGGACCTTCGTGGCCGCACTTCGGACACGTGTAGATGCCGGACGAAATAGCTCTGGCTCCGAACTCTTCTCTACGGAAGGCGTCTCCACATTGGACGCAGACGTGAAAGTGCTCAAATCGGGGCTGCGGTACGTCGGAATCATTTGTCATTGGGGAGGTTCCTTCCTTGTTCGATCGTTCTTCGTAACACATAGGACTACTGCCACTTTCGCCTGTGGGATCTAGGATCATAAGCAGCAGGTCCCGGATGAAATTGTTCGCTTCTGCCGATCCGACAGAGAGCACACACAAACTGTCGATCATGTCGTCACCTTCGTGAATCATTGATCCTGGTCTGTAGGATTCACGGGAACGACCCCGACACGAACTAGATCGATAAATGCCATCGTGCCTGACGTATTTCGGATTACCTCCAACCGCCGCCAAGCGCCTTGTAGAGTTGGACCAAGCCCTGGTACTCGTTATTCCGCGCCTGGGCCAACGTAAGTTCGGCATTGAATAAAGATCGCTGGTTATCGAGAACTTCGAGGTAGGATGCTGTGCCACCTCGATAGCGCATGAGTGACACGTTGACCGATTCTCGAAGATCCTTGACCGTCTGCTCCTGACGCTCGCGGACGACGCGATATTTCCCATAACCAATCAATGCGTCAGAAACATCACCAAACGCGCGCTGAATCGTTTGTTCGTAACCAATCAGTGCTTGCCGCTGTTGCGATTTGGCGTAGCGGAGATTGTTTCGTAAGTAGCCGCCATCAAAGATCGGTTGGGCCGCGCTTGCCGCATAGCTTCCTATTCCCAAAGGGGCTTCAATCTTCTCTCCAGGGAACTGGCTATGTCCCCATGCCGCGCCTCCGGAACCGAGAAGCGAGATTTGCGGAAAGAACATCGCTTTGGCTACACCAATATTGGCGTTGGCGGCAACCAGGTTCTGCTCTGCCTCACGGATGTCGGGTCTGCGCTCAAGCAGTTCCGAAGGCAGTCCCGCGGGTAATTGCGGAGGCAGGGTCTCGCTCCACGTCCAGCCGTTTGCGGTCTCGATGCCAAGTGGTTTTCCGCGAGGGATATTATCCGGATAATTTCCAAGAAGAATATTGATCGCATCTTCGGTCTGGCCGATCTTCCGCTCCAGGTCCGGGAGTTGCGCATTCGCCGTATCGAGGACTTGCCGCGCCTGAAGCACGTCAAGCGTCGTGGCTATGCCGTGCTGGAGACGTAGTTCGGTCAATTTGACAGAATCCTGCTGAGTTCGCACCGTCTCATTTGTGATCTGAAGCTGCAGGTCGAGATCGCGCAGCAAAAAGTAATCACTCGCTACGTCGCTCACAAGCGTCAGAATTACGGTCTGCTGCGTGTCCTTCGTACTCAGCAAGTGAGCGCGGGCCGCTTCGGTTGCACGTCGATACCGGCCGAACAGGTCCACTTGAAACACCACGTCTCCAGCGAGCGAGAAAAGATTCGTTTTGGTGTCCTCGTCGGTCTTCCCGCCGCTGAAATTGGGGTCGACCGAAACCTGCGGAAACTGGTTGGAACGCGCCATACCAACCTGAGCTCTTGCGGCATTGACACGCTCGACGGCCAGTTGCAGATCGTAGTTCCGCTTCAGCGCCGTCTGGATCAGCTCCTGCAACTGTGGATCGTGGAATACCTGCCACCAAGGAAGATCAGCAAATGAGGCGGTTTGTGGATCGGTCTGTGGGGTCTCCTCGGGGCCGTGGAAGACCATTGGCGCCTGCACAACCGGCCGATGATAATTCGGTCCTATCGCGCAACCGCAGAGCATGAGAGTAGCGAGGAGAATCGATCCAGCGCCTGTGATGGATTTGGGCCGCGAACTGTTACGCATCATGTCGGTCCTCCGTAATCACCCCAGGCTGAGACGAGGACGCCGCCGAGCGCGTCCGTGCCGCCGCGGACCATCGCTCCACCAGGTAGAAAATTGCCGGAACGGTGAATATGCCGAGTAAAGTTGCAGCAGTCATGCCGCCGATCACAGTTGTACCCATGATCTGGCGCGCGACCGAGCCCGCCCCCGATGCGGTCCAGAGCGGCACACAGCCGAGAATGAAAGCGAAGGAGGTCATCATGATAGGCCGGAAACGAAGCCGGGCGCCCTCGAGGGTCGCCTCCATCAGCGGTTTGCCGTGTTCGTACTGTTCCTTGGCGAACTCCACGATCAGAATCGCGTTCTTGGCGGCCAAGCCGATCAGCATCACCAATCCGATCTGCGCATAGACGTCGTTCTCCATCTGGACCATGTAACGTGGCAAGAAAAGGCTCAAGATAAGACGACGCAGCCACAGCACCCCGAAGGCGCCGAAGACCGCCACCGGTGTGCTCAACAGCACGCTGAATGGCAAGGTCCAACTCTCATAGAGCGCCGCCAGAATCAGGAAAACGAACAGCAGCGAGAACCCAAAAATCGCCCAGGATGGCACTCCTTGTTTGGCCTTTTGTTCCTGGTAAGACATGCCCATATAGTCGAAGCCCATTTCGCGGGGCATGGTTTGCTTGAACACATCTTCGAGTGCCGCCATCGCCTGGTCCGCGCTGTAGCCGGGCGCGGCGCTCGCGTTGATCTGAGCGGACCGGTATTCGTTGTAGCGCATCGTGAACTCCGGGCCAGAGCGAGTCTCAAAATTTGCCAACGCGGAGAGGGGCACCATCTCACCCTGGTTATTGCGCACGTAAAATTGGCTAAGACTCCCGGTATTCGACCGGTAAGGAGCCTCGGACTCTATATAGACTTGCCACGTACGGCCGAAATTGTTGTAGTAATTGATAAACTGGCCACCCATGTACGCCTGAATCGTCGTGTAGACATCGGTCAAGGACACACCTTGCTTCAGCACCTTGTCTCGGTCCACGTTAATGAACTGTTGCGGCACACTCGGCACGAATGTGGTGGAGATCGTGCCAATCTCAGGCCGCTTACGAGCGGCTGCCAGGAATTTGGCCAGATTATCGCTGAGAAATTGAACGTCTTTCCCGGCGCGATCTTCCAGGACAAACGAGACTCCCCCGGCGGTGCCGACTCCTGGTATCGCCGGCGGTGAGAAGCTGAAGACAGTTCCTACCGGCAGCCGCGCGAGTTCCTGGTTCAATCGCGCCTTGATCGCCTGATATTGTTCGGCGCGGCTTTTACGCTCATCCCATGGCTTCAGGCTGACCCAAAAGAAAGCGCTGTAGCTGGACTTAACGTAGCTGAGCATGCTGAAGCCAATGCTGCTGCTCGCGTATTTAACGCCTGGCGTATTGGTGAGAATCTGATCCACCTGCCTCGCAGCCGCGCTTGTGCGTTCCAGGGAAGCCGCATTGGGAAGCTGCATGTTGACGTAGAAATATCCTTGATCTTCTTCGGGGAGGAAACTGGAGGGCAACCGGCTCCCGAAAAATATCCCCGCTACGCCGCACGCTCCGAGCAGCACCAGCACCACTGCCCCCTTGCGAAGCAGAGCACCCGACCAGAAGACATATCCTCCCGTGGCGCGTTCGAATATCCTATTGAACCCATTGAAAAACCGCTGTAATGGCCCGCGAGTTTCCTTCTTCCTCCGCAGTAGAAGGCTGGCAAGAGCCGGGCTGAGCGTGAGTGCGTTGAATGCGGAAAGCACAACCGAGACGGCGATAGTTACGGCGAATTGCTGGTACAGTCTTCCTGTAATTCCCGGGATGAAGCATGTGGGAACAAACACCGACGAAAGAACGAGAGCGATGCCGATTACCGGGCCGGAAAGCTCATCCATAGCCTTCCGTGCCGCGTCCTTGGGGCTCAATCCTTCTTCGATGTGCCGCTGTACACCCTCGACAACGACGATTGCGTCGTCCACCACCAAACCGATGGCAAGCACCAATCCAAACATCGAGAGCGTATTGATAGAGAAGCCGAATGCCGGAAAAAGGATAAAGGTTCCAACCAGGGAAACAGGCACGGCCAGCAGCGGAATCAAGGTTGCGCGCCAATCTTGCAAGAAGAGATAGACGACCAGGACCACCAGTAAGATTGCAATCAAGAGTGTCTCTACGATCTCTTTCATGCCCTCGGTAACGGAAGCAGTCTGATCAAGAGATATGGCATAGTCGAGATCATCGGGAAAGCGCTGCTTCATCCGGGTCATGAGTTTGCGGACGCCCTGCACCGTTTGAACAGCATTGGTTCCAGGCAACTGGAAGACGGCAATAAGGGCAGCGGGCTGGCCGTTTAGCCGACTGATTTGGCTGTAGTCCTGCGTGCCCAGTTCGACCCGAGCCACGTCCTTCACCCGAACGGTTCCGCCATTCGGAGTCTCGCGCACGATAATGTTCCCGAACTGTTCCGGAGTCGTCAGACGGCCTTGAGCCAGTACTGCATAGGTAAATTGCTGGTCGCCTGGAGCTGGCTCTCCTCCGACCTGACCTGCCGGGTTCGCTGTGTTTTGCGCCTGAATCGCGTTGGAAATGTCCGTCACAGTGATGCCGAGTTTGGCCAGTTTGTCCGGTTTGACCCACAGCCGCATGGCATACTGGCCTGCGCCCCAAATCTGCGTCTGGCCGACGCCATACAGGCGCGCTAAAGGGTCATTGAGGTTAATGTAGGCAAAATTAGAGAGATAGGCCGGACTGTAAGTGCCGTGCGGCGAATACAAAGCGATCAGCACGAGCGGAGCCGTAGTCGCTTTTTTCAGGGTGACACCGTAGCTATTCACCTCGGGCGGCAATTGACCGGTTGCTAGTTGTTCACGCGACTGAGTGAGCATCAGGTCCATGTTGGGATCGGTCTTGAGGTCGAAATCGACAAGCAGCGTTGTCTGCTGGTTGGCGGTGGCGTTCAGAGAATACATGTAGGCCATGTTGTCCACGCCATTCACCTGCTGCTCGATCGGCGTGGCGACCGCATCCTCCAGGGTCTTGGCGTCGGCACCGACATAGTTGGCTTGCAACTTGATTTCGGGTGGCGCGATGTTCGGAAACTGCGCGACCGGCAGGGTCGCGACGGTGACTGCACCGACGATCACCATAAGAATCGCGATGACTATCGCGACGATGGGGCGATTGATAAAAAACCTAGACATGGATTCGATTCCTTTGACCTTGAGTCATCACAGCCGTGCAATCACTCGACGTTGCCTATGAACGGCTTGGTCTGCACCGTCATACCCGATCGAAGATTTTGCTGGCCTTCGACGACTACGCGATCACCTGGTCTGAGTCCATCGTGAATGATCCACATCGTGCCTATGCGCTCTCCGACCCGAACCGGACGCATGGTGACGTGGTTTCCCTTGTCCACAACGGCCACCAGATAGCTGCCCTGCTGCTCGCTCACGGCAGCCTGAGGAATCAGCAAGGCATTTTGCTCGGTACGGATCATGGCGCGCACTTTGCCGTACTGCCCAGGACGCAGAAGATTGCCGGGATTCGGAAATAGCGCGGCCAGTTGGATCGCGCCGGTGTTTTGATTCACCTGGCGATCTGCAAAGTAGAATTCGCCGTTGTGAGGATATACAGTACCGTCGGATAGAATCAGCTTGAGTTTCCAGGCGTCCTTACCGGAATCTGAAAGCCGCTTTTGCAGCGTGAGATATTCCTGTTCGCCGACCGTGAAGTAGTCTCTGATGGGATCGACCGTTGAAACCGTAGTCAGAACTCCACTGCTGGCGCTTACGAGATCGCCTACCTGTGCCTGAGAAATGCCGACGATGCCATCGATTGGTGAAGCAAGGCGGGTGAAACCGAGATTGATGCTGGCCGTTTCGACTGTTGCGTGGCTGGCTTGGATCTGAGCCTTGGCAGCGGCAATCGCGGCCTTCGCGGCTTGCACCTGAGCTTTGTTGGCAAAATTCGTCTGACTCGCGTTATCGAAATCCTGCTTGCTGACAGCATCTGCTTTTGCCAGAGGCTCGTACTTTTCCACGTCCAGTTGACTCTTAAGCTGGTTTGCCTCGGCAGTAGCTAGTTGTGCCTCAGCCTGAGCTTGTTGTGCCTGTGCCTGAGCTAATTGCCCTTTTGCCTGATCGAGCACTGCCTGGAACGGGCGCGGGTCTATTTCAAAAAGAAGCTGTCCCCTTTTGACATACGATCCTTCCTTGTAGTCCCGCCTGAAAAGATAGCCGCTAACCTGCGCTCTAACGTCGGCATTTATCTGTCCGGTGAGAGTCCCGATCCATTCTCCGTAAATGGGCACGTCTCTCTGCTCGACGGGCGCGATCTCCACCACGGGCAGCGACGCCTGCGTCTTGGACCCGGTGCCCAGATGGGCAATGACAAGGAACAGAATGATCGCAAGCAGTCCACCTAGTACCCATCCCACTTGTTTCGGTTTCAGAACGAAACTAGACTTCATGTACCTTCTCTCCTGCTCCGGGGAACGTTTCCTTTGTGGCGGGCCTCGTTCTTCGCGCCAACAGCGTCCCCGCTAAAGATTGCCGGCAGCGATTTCCCGGACCAGCGCGGATATCTCCAAGCCCTCGGCGACCAGACGCACTCCCACTTTGCGCGTCACCGACAGACGCCCTCATCCCGGATCGTCGATGGGGTCACTTATGGAGTCCTACAAATCAACATAAGAGGACAGTAGGCCGATCTGAATGATTCAACAATGCTCTCTTGGTAAAGGTATAGTTGCGTTCTATGCAATCCATAGTTATGAACTTGTTGCTGTCGCTGGACGTTTTGTTGTGTGCAGAAAACCTGACAGTCGCGGCAGAGACAGAAGTTGGTCCAAGTATCCCCGCAATGAGCAGGACCTTTTGCGCGCGCACAAAGTAACGGGCGCGCCTATTCTCGTGCGAGCAGGCAAGGGCGCGGCCCTACTCCGAGGACTCTGGAGTTGAAGGCCGCTTTCAGGCGTTAACAGATAAGCGTGCTTCGTCGCTCAGTCTCGCCGAACAGCTCACGTAGCGACACGGAACGCATCATTACCATTCGCGGGCGACTTGCAACGAGTGGTTGAGCGCATCGATGAGAGAATATTGGTTTCTCCTGAAATTTCTATATAGAATCCAGAGTGCGGTAGCGGGCTTCAATACCGGCATGGCGGCACCAATATTCCCAGGCACGGTCGTATCCCTCATTAGGCTTCGCATTGGCAAGGCGTTCGCAGATGATTTTAACCTCACCCTCGCTGAGAAACTTAACTGGCGGGAACCGGCTGGCCTGCATTTGCAACCCAGCATTCACCTCCAGATACACCGCCGTATAGACCGCTTCACGAACCGAACGGCCGATGACCGTACAGCCATGACCGCGCATGAGGGCAGTGTTGTTCTGCCCGAGGATTTTTGCGAAATCCTGGCCCATTGCCATGTTGGAGATCAGCAGATTGGTGTCGCCAAACGCCGTCTGCGCATCCCATACAGGTATATCGCAGCCAATGGTCGCACAACTATGCACGATGGGACGGAGCTTCTCATCGGTAACGCTATAGGGAATTACGCTGCGGCTATGGCTGTGGACGACGGCTTTGACCTCCGGCCGAGCCTCGTAAATCGCACCGTGAATATACCTCTCAAGATAGGGCTTGCGCGTATCGCCGCCCACAACCTCGCCGTCCAGGGCGATTTCCATGATGTCCTCTGCGGTGATCAGTTCCGGCGGTAGGGCGCGGGCGATGAGGTAATGGTCGGGGTTTTCCGGATGGCGGGCGCTGACATGCCCAAAAGCATCAACGACATTTTCAGCGGCCAGAATACAGTTGGCGGCGACGACATCCTCAATTAAGTCCCTGAGTTTTGTTACGGTATCCATGAAGGTTCCTCCTACCTGCTTTAGAACGGTTGGTGACAATCGCGACCAAGTGTCCGTGCATAGTTCATGCGGCACGATCTCTTAATCTGAATTCCTAAAACTACTGTTCTCTGAGGCTCGCGTCCACGGCGTATCCGCGACACAGCCAAGTATTAGAAAAACGACGCCGCACGCTGCCATCATCCACCAAATTGCATGTGTGGCCTGGGGGAAATTTTTTCCTTTCGCGCGGCTTACATGCACAATGGTTCCCGCGACAGCCACTCCCAAAGCCGTTCCGACCTGCCGGCTTGCCGATGTAACTGCTGCTGCTACCCCGGACTGTGACAAAGGCATTCCGGCCACCGCGCTATTCGTGATCGCAGGGTTGATCATGCCAAGGCTGAAGCCAAACAGAGTGTAGGACAGAAGCAGTAACAGTATTGAGGTTGTGGCACTCAAGCCCGTGAGCAGGAGAGTGCTGATCAGAATTCCTAATCCTGCGGCCAGGATTGAAGGCCGCGTTCCATGCCTTCCCACCAAGCGTCCAGACAATGGAGCAAAGAAGATCACCATAATGGCTAAAGGAAGAGTTGAAAGCCCTGTATCAAACGGTGTGAAGCCTTTTGCTTGTTGCAGATAAAGTGCGTTGAGGAAGAGAAAGCCACCGAAGCAACCGTAGGCGCAAACGGCCAGGATAACCGCGCTACTGAAAGGCATACTTCGAAAGAAACGTAGGTCCAAAAACGGCTGTCTTTGTCGCGGCTCATAGAGAAGAAAGATTACGAGAACCGTTCCAACGACCGCAAAGAGGCTCACGATCAGCGGAGATCCCCAACCAGTTCGTGGCCCTTCGATGACCGCGTAGATCAAGGAGGCAAGGCCAATGAAGACGATAATCTGTCCCACCGGATCGAAAGCACGCGCTTGTGGCGCCTTCGACTCAGGGACAAACCGTGCGGCCAAGACGACTGCTGCAAGACCGATTGGAAGATTGATCCAGAAGATTGAGCGCCAACCGACCGTTTGCGTCAAAGCGCCGCCAAGGAGCGGACCCAACGCAAACGAAAGGCCCGCGACTGCTCCAAAGAACCCAATGGCTTTTGCTCTTGCCTTCGGTTCGTGGAAGGTGTTCGCGATGATGGCTAAGGCCACTGGATTGAGCATCGATGCCCCGAGACCTTGAGCCGCGCGAAAGGCTATCAGTTGGCCGACACTGTGCGCGATGCTGCACAGCAGAGACCCGGATATGAAGAGGACAAGGCCTATCTGAAAAACGCGACGTCGTCCAAAGCGGTCCGACATAGAGCCCGAGAGCATGAGCAGACTGGCGACCACTAGCGTATACGCATCGACGATCCACTGTAGCCCTGACAGGCCTGCGTGAAGATCATGCTGAATCGAAGGCAAGGCGACGTTGACAATAGTGACATCCATGCCAACAAGCAGCATGCTGAGACAGCAGATCACGAGAACAAAATTCGTCCGGACCATCTTTGGTTTCACGGGTATAACCTCAGGCAAGTGCATCGATAATCTCTTCAGCGGTCCGGACGCGCGCGATAAGAGGGAAGACCGTCTCCATCACGAAGTTATGGGCTGCTGTGCTTATGGAGGAACAGGCATTCTCCGCAATGACAACCTGGAACCCAAGAGCTACAGCCTGTCTTGCTGTGGACTCCACACCGAAGTTTGTCGAAATCCCCCCAAGAACGATAGTCTCCACTCCTCGCTCTCGTAAAAGCGCTTCAAGGTCCGTCTGGCCGAGAGCACTCCAGTGTCGTTTTGTCACCAGCAGATCGCCCTTCTGAAAGCCAGCGCCGGGCACTAGGTCGCATGCGTTGGATGGTAGCGTTGCGTTTGGATCGCGCAGAGAGCGATCTGAGATCAGAGGCAGCAAGTTCCCAAGGTCAACATGAACGTAAACAACATGCGCGCTCTTGCTTCGGAAAGCTTCGGCCATCAAGCGACACTGCTCGACTACCGTTGTGGAGACATAGGGCTGGGTTGGCTTGCCTACAATACCGTACTGAAGGTCGATAAGGACGAGGGCCGTTTTACGTTGATCAAGTTGCAGCGGCATTTTTGCTTCGAGGGGCGACAACATAGTTGAGAACTCCGTTGAATATCCGTTATGCCTCAACAGAAAGGCATCAAATTGGACTGAGCAGCGGTTCGGTAGAAACAGCATCACAGTGCATCCAACACATCGGCCATAAGGGCTTCGTGGGGATTTCCATCGAGAGCACCGCGCTAGGCACGAACAGATCCAGTACGACTGGGTCTGATATTGACCTTACAACTTTGAGCACTGTGACAGAGCACAACCGCCTTGGATAATCTTTGAAATTCCCATCAGTAAATAGATAGCTCAGATGTGGAGCAACCTCGCAAGCTACAGCAAGCGTTGCACATAGTCAACGCGCGGAGGATTCTACGCCACAGCAAGGATTGCATGGCGTGCAATATATCTTTGCTTAGTTTGCAACGGACATAGGGCAAGAATGCGACCTCTCAGTTCCAACGCCTTCAGCGTCGGAACGAGTGCGAGCAATAGATTCATGTCCGTTGATTGCATAGAACGCAACTATACCTTTACCTCTACACCATTTTACAAATATCTTGCATGGCATACCGTTATTTTGGAAAGCCAGAAATGCTGTGCCGACCATTGGTACAGCGCTGAATTGAAAGGATAGCCATGCCTTTAAAAACGTTGTTTTTGAACCCACCCTCGTTCGACAAATTCGATGGCGGCGCCAGTTCTCGCTGGCCGGCAACGCGCGAAATTGAGTCTTACTGGTATCCAGTCTGGCTGGCGTATCCGGCCGGCATGCTGGAGGATTCTCGCCTGCTCGATGCGCCCCCGCACCATGTTTCAGCAGAAGAAACCATCCGAATCTGTGCGGGCTACGAGTTCATGGTGCTGTTTACCTCAACAGTAGGCTGGGAAAGCGACCAGCGGCTAGCGAAGGCCATCAAAAACGCTAACCCATCTATCCGTATCGCGTTTGTCGGGCCGACGGTAACTACCTTCCCGGAAAGGGCCTTGGTCGAGTGTCCAGTATTGGACTTCATATGCCGCCGGGAGTTCGAGTTCTCCGTTGTGGAGTACGCCAACGGCAAACCGCTCAATGAAATTCTCGGCGTCAGCTACAAGCTCGACTGCAAGATTGTCCACAACCCGGATCGCCCACAGGTAGAGAATCTGGACGCAATGCCGTGGACCACTAAGATCTACTTGCGCGATTTGGACGTGACGCGCTATAACGTGCCTTTTCTGCTGCATCCCTTCATCGCGCTCTACTCCACTCGAGGCTGCCCGGCGCAATGCACGTTCTGCCTGTGGCCGCAGACGCTAAGCGGACACGTCTGGCGCAAGCGCTCCACGGATGATGTGGCCGCGGAACTGGCATGGGCTAAGCGAGCCTTTCCAGAGGTAAAGGAGTTTTTCTTCGATGACGACACATTCAACATCCAGAAGGGCCGCACGATTGAACTTTGCGAGAAACTCAAGCCCGTCGGAATCACCTGGTCTTGCAACTCGCGGGTAACCACTGACTACGACACACTGAAGGCCATGAAAGAAGCGGGCTGCCGGTTACTCATCGTCGGCTTCGAATCGGGCGATCCTCAGATACTGAAAAACATCAAGAAGGGAGCTACCGTCCAGCGCGCACTCGACTTTGCTCGCGACTGTCATGAACTCGGTCTGATCATTCACGGCGACTTCATTCTCGGCCTCCCGGGCGAAACCATGGAATCGATCAACAACACCATCAGGTTCGCCAAACGGCTTGACTGCGAAACCATCCAGGTTTTCATTGCGCACGCCCTCCCAGGTACAGAACTTTTTGACTACGCAAAACAGAATGGCTTTATAACCAACCACGCCCTGGCCGACGCGGCTGGCCATCAGATGGCGCACATCGAGTATCCAGGCCTGCCCGTCGAGTACATCATGGAGATGGTCCACAAATTCTACGACGAATACTTTTTTCGCCCCAAAGCCGCTTTCCGTGTCGTCTGGCGGGCCATCCTGAACCGTGACGTTTCCCGTCTCTACACCGAGGCATGCTCTTTTATGGCGCTTCGGGCTCAGCGAAATAGCACCCTTCGCACTGCCAAAACAAAGCACTCCTTTATGCAGCGGAACGACATTCTCTGACTAGACTCCGTAAGCGGGTGGCGGTCCCGGGAGACAGGTTCTCGAAGATCTGCGGATTCAAGGCAACACGAACAGACGAGATAAATGCAGAGTATTGGAACGTCATGAGCTACTATCTGATCCACACAACCTATCCGATCCTATTCGTTGCAGTACTCGGGCGACAGCTATGCCTCCCAATTCCCGCCATTTTGTTTCTTCTATCCGGCGGTGCGCTTGCAGGTTCCGGAAAACTCAGTTATACCGGAATCACTTTAGCAGCCATACTGGGATGCTTGCTGGCTGACCTTGCATGGTTCGAAGCAGGTCGCCTTCGCGGGAAACGCGTTCTGCGGCTGCTCTGTGCCATGGCGCCTGACCCGAGCTATTGTATTCGCAACTCCAAGACGATCTTTGCGGAGAGAGGGTGTCGCGCTCTACTGATCGCCAAGTTCATTCCTGGGTTGGATGCCATCTGCCACCTCTGGCTGGCATGTCAGGTACGCTGCGAATCGACTTCCTGCTCTATGATGCCGTGGGATCCGGGCTGTGGGCTGGAACCTATATCACATGTGGGTTCTTCTTTGCGGGGGAATTGGACAGGGTAGTTCGGTACATTTCAGCCTTCGCCAACGTGTTGATCCTGGCACTGGGTGCTCCATTGCTGATCTTGTTCATATGGAAGCTGTTTCAACTCGTGCGAATGGTAAAGCTTCTTCTTCCATTGCAGATCACGCCGGAAGACTTGAAGGAGCGCTTAGATTCGTGCAAACCGATTTGGATTATCGACCTGCTCCGTTTTGAGGACGACCCCGAAGGAACTTCTGTCATTCCGGGGGCCGTTCGGCTTGATCCGCTCCTGGTGCGGCGTAAAAAACACATACTTATGCCAAAAGAACTAGAACTGGTGCTCTATTGTGGTTCGAAGAACAGTTTTGTCAGTGCCCGTGCGGCTGTCGCAATGCGAAAGAACGGAATCCAGCGCATACGTGTTTTGGCAGGTGGATTGGCTGCATGGAGAGCACTGCAATTTCCTCTGAGTATTGAATCTCGCGATCCCGAGGCAGAAATGGCGCGACTGGGTATCGAGATGATTCCGTCGTGGCGTAGCACTAAGTTCTAGCCATAGCCACTTTCTGGCGCAAAGGTGAAGGCTCAAGTCCGGTACTTTCATCTTCTCGCTGCTAGGAAGACGTTGGTCCGCACAATTATTAGGGAATGTTGTCGATTTATGCGGGAGACGTATCCGATATTGTGGGGATGGATCACATCACTCAACGACAGTCCATCTTACCTGGATAACCTCGGCATGTGTCCTTGCTGCGCTGTTCTGCGGATGCCGTCCTTCTCTTGAAAGACTCGACGGATACATTCACGCAAGAGACGATGCGCGGGGTCGGCGTCGAAGCGTGGATGCCATGCCTGCAGAAGCGTGACGGGTTCCAGTTTGAGAGGTATGCGAAAGACATGGAGCCCGAACAAAGAGATGGCAGCCGAACTGAAATAATCGGGTACAGCCGCGACAAGATCCGAAGTTGCTGCTGCTAGCAACGCAGGCAGGAACGACGGCACCCAGAGACCGATCGTTCGACGTAGTCCCAGTTTCTCCAGTTCGAAATCTATCGGCCCGCTTGGGCGCCCTCTTCGCCCCGCGGAAATGTGCTTCTGAGCTGCAAACCTCGAAGCAGTGATCTTCTCCCGCGCCAGGGCATGACCCGCCCGTACAGCGCCGACGAACCTTACTCGACTTAGAACCTGTACTTTAAGCTCGGGGCCCGCCATACTCCTTGGGGCGATGTCGAGATCGACGCTTCCTTCCCGCAACGGTTCTACACTTTCGTCCGGGCGGCCGAGAAAACGCAGTTTCATGCGCGGCGCCTTTTCATTCAATCGATCCATGATCTTGGTTGCCAATACGCCCGTGAACGATTCGTCGGCCCGAATGGTGAAAGTACGCTCCATCTCAGCAAGCGATACTGCTTGCCGAGACTGAACAATCGACCGTGCCTCGTCTGCCAATGTCTGAATGCGACCTCTCAGCTCCAGTGCTCTCGGAGTCGGAACGAGCCGCTTACCCGCGCGCACCAGAATAGGATCGCCCAGCAATTTGCGGGCGCGCAAAAGAGTCCGGCTCATTGCAGGAGCACTCAACCCCATCTTTTCTCCTGCGACGGTCACACTCTCCTCGCGTAAGAGGACATCGAGTGCGAGCAATAGGTTCATATCCGTGGATTGCATATAATGCAACTATACCTTTACTCTTACACCATTTCACAAATATCTTGCATGGCATACCGTTCTTTTAGACAGCAGGAACTGCTGTTCAAGAGGACGACTAATGTCAACCACGTCTGACGTTGCTTCAACCATTACCACCGCCCGCGGTTCGAAGTCGCGTATCTACATCATTGCGGCAGTGATTGTCCTAGCTGTCTTCGGGGGAATCTATCTGTTTCTGACCCGAGGAGAAGTCTCGACGGATGATGCCCAAATCGACGGGCGTCTGGTACCGGTTGCCCCGAAAATATCTGGCTATATCAGCCAGCTTCTGGTGGATGACAACCAAATTGTTCACAAGGGGCAGGTGATCGCCTGTATTGATCCCCATGACCTGAAGGCAGAACTCGACCGTGCAGAAGCAGCGTTGCAGACGGCCGAGGCCCAGGCGGCAGCCTCAACGGTTGAC
>Ga0224529_1001305_pt1 | contig 15370 bp, 9 predicted proteins | sample CBST50metaG_FD_179893 | JGI IMG/M metagenome (GOLD analysis project Ga0224529, IMG submission 179893) | Peat soil microbial communities from Stordalen Mire, Sweden - C.B.S.T50 | ecosystem: Environmental > Terrestrial > Soil > Wetlands > Peat | place: Sweden: Norrbotten County, Stordalen Mire... | reverse complement strand
ATTCACACGCGCTTTTTGAGCGCGGCATGGATTCGGACAACCGCTGCCGAAAGAAATGAGCCGAATCCGAGCAGACAGTCCGCCAGAATTGAAATTATTTATCGAACGATGGCGAGACGCTCAGCCGTGTTGACCCACAGAACCACCGACTCGCTCTTGCCAGGGTTCAGCCAGCAGTGACGGATGCTGCTTTCAAAATAAAAGCTGTCACCGGGCACGAGTTTATATTTCTTGTCATCCAGCGTGATCGCGAGCTGACCTTTAATCAGATAAAGAAACTCCTGCCCCTGATGCGTATAAAACTCAAGGCTACCCTTGCCGGGCGCGACGTGAAAAATATGCGGTTCCATCACGATGTTTCCCCAGGCCAACTCTTCCATGCGAACGCCGCCGTTACTTGAAAGCAAACGTCGCTTGTTTTTGGGCACAAGGGGGCCGGGCGAGTCAGCTTGGTAATAGAACTCCGAGAGAGTGGTTCCGTAGTGATGGGCGAGCCGATGCATGATGCCAACCGAGACGCCGGTCTGAGAGCGCTCCAGGTTGGAAAGAAAGCCAGTGGAGATCTCCGCCGCGGCAGCCACCTGTGCAAGCGATTCGCCGCGTTCCAAACGCAGAGTGCGCAAGTGGCTGCCGATGGCCAGGGTGTGGGTCAGAGCCTGTTGTTCGCCAGTGCCTGGCAGTAGCCCTTCGCGACGAAGCTGATTGATAATGGCCGGCGCATTCAGGCCCTGAACGCGCCGTAGATAAACGGCGCGGCAGAGCAACTCGATGTCGCGCTCCTCGTAGATGCGGTGCTGGCCCTCTTCAATCGCTTCGCGGCGCAGCCCAAGACGCTCCCAAGAGCGAATCATCGAAGGCGAAATACCAAGCTGGCGCGCAACAGCGCCGATACGCAGAGGCTTGCTTTCAGTCAGCTTGACGCTGCTGCTCGAGGTCCGGCTAGCCTGTTGCTTCTCGCCGCTCGGCAACTTCAATGGGGAACGATTGGATTTCACTCTATTCATACGTTAGGGAGCCTCTGAAAATCGCTGAGTTACGAGAGCGCGTCGGCGGTATTTCTCCGCGAGGGCATGGAATCAGCGCATTTCCGTGTCTTGGCAGTTCATATAACCCGTCGGAGGCCGCCGTGGCCGCCGGCGGGCACACTACGCCCCTTGTGGGACCAGCCGAAGGTTGATCTTGGCCAGCCGCTTGCGATTCTTGTAGAGGTTGGCCAGCGCGAAGGCCGCGCACACCCACTGGTGATTCTTCTTCAAGCCGCGATAACGAACCTTAGTGAAGCCGAAGACGCGCTTCACGATGCGGAAGGGCCACTCCACCTTGGCGCGTACGCGAGCTTTGGTGCGGTTCCTACGCTTCTCAGCCTCGTCCACGCCCGCTTTTGTTTTCACACGCCGCGAAGTCATGTCCTGCGCCTGGGGCGCAGCCTCGCGAATTGCCTCGGTCTGTCCTTGATAACCCGCATCGCCCCTGACCTTCTTCTCGTCGCCGTGCAGTAACTCGGGCAGCATATGCACGTCGGAAACACTGGCCGCAGTCGAGCAGACCGAGTGCACGATGCCTTCCTTGCTATCAACCCCGATGTGCGCTTTCATGCCGAAGAACCACTGGTTGCCCTTCTTGGTCTGGTGCATTTCCGGGTCGCGCTCCTTCTTTTCGTTCTTGGTCGAACTGGGCGCGTGGATGATCGTCGCATCTACGATCGTGCCGGTCGTGATGCGAATGCCGCGATTTTCAAGGTAGAGGTTGACTGCGTCCAGTATCTCGCCGCATAAATCGTGCTCTTCAAGCAAATGGCGGAAGTTCAAGATCGTCGTCTCATCGGGGGCCGGCGCCCGACCCAAGTCGATGCCGGCAAAGCGCCGCAGCACCGACGACTCATACAAGGCGTCTTCCACGCCGGGATCCGACAGCGCAAACCACTGTTGCAGAAAATACACGCGAAGCATGATCTCAAGCCCCACGGGCCTGCGTCCTGTCTCGCCCTTCGAATAGTAAGGCGCAACCAGCGCAAGCAAATCCACCCACGGCATCACCGTGTCCATCTCTTCAAGAAACTGCTCGCGCCGTGTCTTCTTCGCATACCGCTGAAAATCTGCTTGATGGGCCAAGGTAAGTTGTTGCATCTGCGTTCTTCCCCCAGATTCAGTTTCCACCAGAAGGCATAAGGATCAAATCGTTTTTCAGAGGCTCCCTAGGTTGAACTGAGTCACACCTTACGCTGTCCCCAATCAGCCGAAAGATAGGAGGCGCTGCGTGCCTGGGCCGTGCAAAGTGATCAGGCTAAGGCTACTACAGGAAGGCGCTGCAAGGGAAGACTGAGGAAATGCGTGGGGAGAAAAGAGGGCCGTGCTGATAATCGATAATCTACGCGAAAAAAGAAAGTATTTTAAAGAATGTTGTTTTCTTCATTCCATCTTCATGGGATTTTCGCGACGCTCAGTTATTGCGGAATTTCGTCGAGGTGGAATGCCGTGGAGCCTGTTCAAACAGCTTGCCTGCCACAACAGCCGGAAACTGCGCACCTGAAAAAGGTTCTCGGACGGCGCGATCTTATTCTGCTGTTTGTCGCCGCGGTCGCCAACCTCAACATCGTACCGGCTATCGCGGCCGTCGGCCCCTTGACTCTGTGGATGTGGTTGCTGGCGCTGACAACGTATTTTTGGCCGCAGGGTGTCGCCGTCACCGAGTTATCTGCCGTTTGGCCGGGAGAAGGTGGCATCTATCTCTGGACCAAAAATTCGTTTGGTGAGATGCACGGCTTTTTTGCCGCATGGTGCTACTGGCTGGCAAACGTGGTTTATTTGCCGACCGTGCTGCTGTCCTGCATTGGTGTGGCCGTCTACGTCTTCGGACCTTCGATTCAGTCCTTGGCCAGCAACGCCAGTTTTACATCTGTTGCGGCAATCGCGCTGCTCTCGATTCTGCTCGTACTCAACATTCGCGGCGAGTCGGCAAGCAAGTGGATTACAAATCTTGGCGGCATCGGAACACTGGTCGGCGCATTTGTAATCTGCGGACTTGCGGCGATGATTCTAGCTCATCGAGGTGGTGCCATGGCCGCCACTTCCTTTGCCCCGCATCAATTGGATTGGCGAATGCTGGCGGTGTTTGGAACGATTTGCTACAGCCTGCAAGGACTCGATCTGGCCTCCATTATGGGCGATGAAATTCGCGAGCCGAAGAAGGTTCTGCCGGGCGCAATCTTCTGGGGAGGCGTAATTTCAGGGGCAGTCTATTTGGGAGTGACCGGCGCTATGCTTATTGCTCTGCCTCCTGAACAAATCGGGGTGATGACAGGTGTACTCGAGTCCATCAGTTCAATGGCGGGGCGCGTCCACCTCGGCTGGCTGGTCGCGCCGGTGGCTCTGTTCGAGGCCTTTGCTATTCTTGGCACTGCGGCTGCGTGGTTCAGCGGAGCGGCCCGCTTGCCGTTTGTCGCGGGCATTGATCACTATCTTCCTCGCGCGCTAGGGCGCGTACATCCTCGCTATCAAACGCCCTATGTGGCGCTGGCGGCTTTCGCCGCGCTGTCGGCCATTCTAATCCTCATGAGTTACATGGGAGCAAGCGTCAGTGAAGCATACCTGACGCTGCTTGCCATTTCAGTGGTGTTGCAGTTGATTCCCAATGTCTACATGTTTGCGGCGCTGTTAAAGCTGTCTCAACACCGCCGCTATCCACGCTATGAACGAAAACTGATGGTGTCGAACGGCGCCTCCGGACTGGGCGCGAGTTCACTGGGAATCTGCTTGGCATTCGTTCCATCCGATGCGACGACGCATGTATGGATCTACGAAGCTAAGATGGTTGGCGCAATTCTGTCCATATTACTTGTTGCCCTGGCGCTTTACTTGAGAGCCCAACACAAAATCCGCGCCAGCGCCGAGGCGGAGCGGGTAGCGCTCAAGGCGAGCACCAACAACTTTGTTAATCTTACATAATTATCGTAGTTTTTGTGCTACACTTTCCGTAAACAAGAACCCCGCGATCACCGCTTTCGTGAGCCCTCGATCAGCAGCGAAGATTTCCGGATTGGACGCCAGCGCACCAGGCGCGCATCGCATCGAAAGGAAGTTATGAAGTCTATTTCTCTTGTTACCGCATTGCCGGGTCCAAAGTCCGTCGAACTCTCACTGCGCAAACAGAAGGCGGTTCCGCGCGGAGTGCCACAAGGAGCACCGATCTTTGTGCAAAGCGCGCATGGCGCCACCATTACCGATGTGGACGGAAATGTTTTTCTCGACTTTTACGGCGGCATTGGCTGCATCAACGCCGGTCATACACAACCCGAAGTTGTACATGCCATTCAAAAGCAGGCCGAAGCGTTTCTGCATACATGTTTCATGGTTGCGCCATACGAAGGATACGTTGCACTGGCCGAGCGCATCAATAAACTCGCACCCGGCAACACGGAAAAGCGCACTTTTTTTGTGAACTCCGGTTCCGAAGCGGTCGAGAACGGAATCAAAATCGCGCGCTCCTACACCGGCAGACCGGCAGTGATCTGCTTTGATGATGCGTTTCACGGACGCACGCTGATGGCGATGTCGGTGACCGCAAAAGAAAAGCCCTACAAGGTAGGATTCGGGCCCTTCTCGCAAGACGTTTATCGTGTGCCTTATGCCAATACGTACCGACAGGCCAATGCCGCAAAGAATGCACTGGACGCGATTGAAGAGACTTTTCGCACCCGCATTGCCGCTGACAAAGTCGCCGCGATTCTGTTTGAGCCGGTGCAGGGCGAAGGCGGCTTCATTGTGCCGCCGCAGGAGTTTGTTGATGGGCTTCGCGCGATAGCGGACAAATATGGAATCGTGCTAATTGCTGATGAAGTGCAATGCGGGTTTGGCCGCACAGGACATCTGTTTGCATGTGAGCATTTCGGCCTGGAACCAGATATTCTGCTCTCTGCCAAGAGTATCGCTAGTGGTCTGCCGTTGGCCGCAATCACGGGCAAGGCCACCATCATGGATCAGCCCGAACCCGGCGCAGTGGGCGGTACATTTGGAGGCAATCCAGTTTCATGCGCGGCTGCACTGGCCACCCTAGGCGTCTTTGAGAATTACGATTTGTGCAAGCGCTCACAGCTCATTGGCGAGCAGTTTGCCGAACGCGCCAATGGGTGGAAAACTCGCTTTGCGGCAGTGGGCGATGTGCGTGGCCTCGGTGGCATGTGCGCTATCGAACTGGTATCGGACCGGGAGAAGAAAACTCCAGCAACCGATTTGACCAAGCGAGTAGCACATTATGCTTTGGAACACGGATTGCTCCTGGTCACAGCCGGACCTCATGGAAATGTAATTCGCATTCTGGTTCCGCTTGTGGCAACCCATGAGCAGATCGATGAAGGGCTCGACATCATCGAAGCAGCGCTCGTTGAGTTAGCGTGAGGAAGGGACGAATGAGCTATTTCCGAAAATTACGCAACGGCTTGACGATCATGCAGACGCAGGTTGATCACTGCGCACAGTTGGAACAGTTACAGTTCGACTGCTTTCCCACCTTGGCCGATGATCAGCGCTTCAAGGCAAAGCACTATCGGCGGCACATCGAGATATTTCCCGAGGGTCAGTTTGTTGCATTGGATGGGGACCGCGTGGTGGGCGCTACGTCGACGATTCGACTCGACTTTGATTTTGAGCATGTGAATCACACCTTTGACGAGATTATTGACGGTGGGTGGCTGACTGCGCATCTGTCGACAGGCCCGTGGCTCTACGGGGCCGATATTGGAGCGCACCCTGATTATCGGGGACGCGGAATCGCAGGCGCACTGTATGCCGCGCGACAGGAACTGGTTTGGCTGCTCGGTCTGAAGGGGCAGGTAACGGCAGGTATGTTGCCTGGTTACAACGAGCATCGCACAAAGTTCACCGTGCCACAGTATTACGAGCAAGTTGTAAGTGGAAAGATTTTTGATCCGACGGTCAGCATGCAGATGAAGGTTGGCTTTGAGCCGCACGGGCTGCTGGCAAGCTATCTGAACGATCCGGTCTGCGACAACTATAGTGTGCTGTTGGTTCTGCCAGCAGATAAACCGGTCCGCAACGCATCAAGGGAGAATGCCATGAGTTATATCCATCTTGAAACTGAGATTCCGGGCCCCAACGCAAAGGTCGCGCTGGCGCGCCGGGCGAGCGCTTTGCCGGCAGGACTAGGCCGCGCTACTGATGTCGTTGTGGACCGCGCGCAGGGCTCGCTGGTCTTCGACGTTGACGGCAACACCCTGATCGACATGGCTGGAGGCATTGGCATGTTGGGCGTTGGCCACTCACCGGCGCCGGTGGTTGAGGCCATCGCCAAGCAGGCCGCGCGCTACATCCATCCCTGCGCGCTGGTCACAACCTACGAGCCCATGTTACAGGTAGCTGAACTGCTGAACGAGCTAGCTCCGGGAGACTTCAAGAAAAAGACACTTCTGGCCAATAGCGGTGCTGAGAGCGTAGAGAATGCGGTCAAGCTGTCGCGCAAATTTACCGGTCGTTCAACGATAATTTGTTTTGAGGGAGCCTATCACGGCCGTACATTGTTGGCACTGAGTTTGACCAGCAAATATGGGCTCTTCAAGAAGGGATTTGGACCCTTTGCACCAGAAATTGTGCGCCTTCCATTTCCCAATCTCTATCGCACGCCAGAAGGCATGACAGAGGAAGCCTATTTAAATTATTCGGTCAAGCAACTAGATCACGCAATGATTGCGCAAGTGGACCCTAGTGCTGTGGCAGCGATTTTAATCGAGCCCGTGCAAGGGGAGGCGGGTTTCATTCCAGTGCCCGCGCCATTCTTCCGTCGGCTGCGTGAAATCTGCGACCAGCATGGCATTGTGCTGATTGCTGACGAAGTGCAATGTGGTTCGGGACGCACTGGAAAATTCTATGCAGTGGAACACTACGACGTGGTTCCGGATCTGATCGTGACCGCTAAGTCACTGGGCGCAGGGATGCCGATCAGTGCCGTAACCGGGCGCGCGGAGATTATGGACTCGGGACATCCGGGTGGCATTGGCGGCACCTACGGTGGCAGTCCAGTGGCCTGCGCCGCAGCCGTGGCTGCAATCAATATTCTGCGTCAGCCGGAGTTTCTTGCGCACGCCAATGAGCTAGGCGCATTGATGCGCGCGGAGATGGAAAGCTGGAAACAGAAGTATCCGATCGTTGGAGACGTGCGCGGAATCGGCCCAATGCTGCTCACTGAATTTGTATCGGACCGCGAGGCGAAGACGCCGCTTGATGCCCCAGATGTCATCGCCATCGTGCGTCATGCCGCAGCCCACGGCGTCATTCTTATGCGTGCCGGATTATATAGCAACGGCATTCGTTTTCTGCCTCCACTGAATATGCCGCTCGATATGGCCAAGGAGGCTCTCACGGTAGTTGGCAATGCGATTGAGACGGTTTGCGAACGGCGCCTGGCGCTTGCCAGCGCGGGAGCGCGCTGATGCCGTCTTTCGATACCATTTTTGTGAATGGAAACATTCTCACAATGAAGGACGGCCGCCGGGTTCGGGCGGCCGCCGTTCATGAGGGAAAGGTCGTAGCTGTTGGAGACGAAAGCGAACTAAAGAGTGGGTGCTCGGCTACGACGGTGAAGGTCAATCTTGACGGCAGAACCATGCTGCCCGGCTTTGAAGATGCGCACGCCCATATATGGAAGCTGGGGCAACTGCTGACCACCTCGATTGACTTGCGCGGCACTGTTTCGATCGAGCAGATTGGAACCCGGATGAAAGACCGCGATGTCGTACTGCCAGCATCGTCTTGGTTGCAAGGGCGCGGGCTGAATGAGTTATCTCTAGCCGAGGGCCGACTGCCTCATCGCGCGGATCTGGATCGCTTTGTTCCCAATCGCCCGGTGCTGCTGACGCGCACCTGTGGACATATCTTTCTTGCCAATAGCGCTGCACTTCGTTTGGCTGGTATCGATCGCAATACGGTGACGCCAACAGGCGGCCTGATTGAGCACGATGCCGATGGTGAACCGAATGGCGTGTTGCATGAAACAGCCGTTGGACTGATCAATCGCGTACTACCCCCGCCGACGCGACTGGAATATCGCGCGATGATCACAGCTGCGCTTCGGCGTCAGTTGTCGTTTGGCATCACGGCTTCTTCTGATTGCGGTGTATTGGCAGGCTTGCTGGAAACGTATTTAGAAATGGACGCTGAGGGGTTGCTGTCGGCGCGCATGACGGTGATGCCACTTGGTAAGCCCGACGGTGCGGAGACAACAGTAACAAAGTTTCAGCGCTACCATTCGTCAATGTTGAATGTGGACACCGTCAAGTTTCTTGCCGATGGCGGATTAAGCGGAGGGACAGCCGCGCTATCTACGCCTTATCGCGACAGCACGTCGTATGGAGTAACGCGGTTTGATTCGGACGAATTGTTTGCGATGTTTGCCGAATGCCATAACCTCGGCTGGCGCATTTGCACACACGCGATTGGCGATGCCGCCATCGAACAGGTTCTCTCTCTCTATGAACGGCTCCCGCGCTTTGCACATCAAGGGCGCAACCGCATTGAGCACTTGGGCCTTGCCAGTCGAGAACAACTGAAGCGCATGGCCGCGAACGGAGCAATCGCCGTGACGCAGCCTATTTTTCTCGATGAGTTAGGCGCTAACTTCAAAGCATACGTGCCTGATTCGCTGGCGGCGCAGGTCTATCCCATTCGCGACATGCTTGCCGCAGGACTGACGGTAGCTTTCTCGTCGGACGCGCCAGTCGTCTTGAACGACGCGCCTCTGAAGGGCGTGGAGGCAGCCGTGTTACGGCGCACAGCGGAAGGCAAAAGCATTTTGCCTGAACAGGCTGTCAGCGTGGAAGAGGCGCTGTTCGCCTACACCACGGCAGCAGCCGAGGCGGCTGGTGAGGAGCATAGTCGAGGCAGCATTCAGCCCGGCCATTGGGCTGACTTTGCGGTGCTGTCAGATGATCCGACGGCTGTCGCTCCCGAGAACATTTCGGAGATTCTCGTGGAACAAACGTACTTGAGCGGCAAGCTCGTCTACGAGCGGGCCAATTGCTAATCTGCGCACCAACGTTGCGCCGCGGGACAACACCTAGTCGAACGAAAGCAGAGGAAGTGATGACCTATATTTATCAGCAACGCATCGGCGCAGCCTGGGCCCCCGCCGTGAGTGGAAAAACAATGAGCGTCATCAACCCGGCAACAGAAGAGTCGTTACAAGAAGTTCCGTTCGGGGACGGAGAAGATTGCAAGCTCGCGATTGAGGCAGCAGCAGCGGCATTTCACGCTTGGTCGAAACAGAGTGCCTATGAACGAGCAGCAGTGCTAAAGCGCGCGGCCGATCTGATTCGCGAACGGGTTGTGGATCTGGCGCACACAACGACGCTCGAAAGCGGCAAGCCGCTCGCTCAATCACGAGGCGAGTGGGGGGCTGGCGCAGACTTGTTCGAGTGGTATGCCGAAGAGTGTAAGCGCGCTTATGGACGCGTAATCCCCTCGCGCAATGCCGCGCGACAGTTGGTAGTTCTTCGCCAACCGCTGGGCGTAGTCGGTGTGATTACTGCATGGAACTTTCCCATTTATAACATTGCGCGCGCAGGCGCAGCAGCGTTGGCCGCTGGCTGCACGATAGTGATCCGCCCATCAGAACATACTCCGCTGACGGCAATGCAACTGATAAACATTCTGGTTGAAGCTGGCATTCCAGATGGAGTCGTGAACCTAGTCAACGGCCAGTCTTCAAGCATTGGAAAGCAGATGCTGGATAGTCCGCTCTGCCGCAAGATTCATTTCACTGGCTCGCCACGCGTGGGGCGCATTCTCATGGACGGCGCGTCGCAAACGATCAAGCGGCTTTCGCTTGAGTTAGGCGGAAACGCGCCGGTGCTGATCTTTCCCGACGTAGATGTAGAAAGCGTTGCGGCGGGTGCTGTCACGGCGAAGTTTCGCAATGCGGGGCAGGTCTGCATTGCGCCGCAACGATTCATTGTGCATGAATCGATCATCGCCGAATTTCAGCAGAAGGTAGCTGCCTATGCCGCAAAGCTCAAGGTAGGTAACGGACTTGATGCAGACACCAACATGGGGCCACTGATCAGCGTGCGTCAGCGCGAATCGATCGAGAAGGTAGTAGAAGGTAGCATTGCAAGTGGCGCGCGCCTGCTGACTGGCGGCCGCCGTCCCAAGACTCAGACGCGTGGCTACTTCTATGAACCCACGGTTCTGGCTCATGTAACCACAGAATCATCAGCCTTCAAGGAAGAGATCTTTGGACCGGTCTTGCCGATAACTCCATTTACGGACACGGCGCAGGCAATTCAGCTTGCCAACCAGACTGAACACGGACTGGCCTCGTATCTGTGGACCAACAATCTGCACACGGCACGAGAAGCAGCGGAGGCTTTGGAGTTTGGCATGGTTGGCGTAAACGACTGGACTCCCTTTGCAACGGAGGGACCGTTCACAGGATGGAAAGAAAGCGGCATCGGTAGTGAGTCAGGTTCTGAAGGACTAAACGAATACCTGGAAACAAAGATGGTAACGATTGGATAGAAGTATGCAGAAGCGAACTTTCGCGGCGTCGAATGCGCGTTTAGCGCTGCGTAAGTGTAGAACAACCTATGAATGCAATGACATATGACAGATCAACATCAGATGCTGATCTGTTTCTCGCGATCAATACGCCCATAATCGATCATGAATAGAACAGACAAAGGGCGCAATGCGGGAAAATCGCCATGCTGTCATAAAGAACACATAAAGACTCTTGACTTTACATACGCTGTCCGGCAGCATCATATCAACCTTCCGTTTTATCGCAAGTTTGTTGCGATAACAGAGGGCACTGCGGAGTTGTACGTTCGCCGTGAGCAACACGTCAAATCCAGCACAAAGATCAGCTTCGTGCTGGCGAGCAGACAAAAATGATTCCTAGTTCGATTTTGGCTACTGCCGATCGAGGTGCAGTACGATCACGCCTCAGGCATCAGCAGAACTTGGTATCGATTGTGCGCCAACCCGTGACCGGCTCATGTGAGACTGGTTCATTTCAGTAAACATCAGTTTCCGCCTTGCGGACATGTTGCAACCTACAAACCAATCGCTGAAGGCTTTGCGCAAAAGCGGCGTGCAAGGTGGCAGTGTATTTGACCTTCGCAAATCATGAAAGGTGGCTCGATGCATCCCTTCCTTCGCAATATGATTGGACAAATCCTTGGCTGTTGCGTTCTGTGCCTGACGTTGTCTTTTGCCTCGTTATCAGCGCAGTCTACGTATGGCACCATTCTGGGGACGGTGCATGACAGCAGCGGCGCCGTAGTTTCCGGGGCACAGGTAACACTCCACAACGAAGGCACGAACGCCTCTCGCATGATGAGAAGCGATGCGCAAGGGGACTTTTCTTTTCAGAATATTGATCCTGGCAAGTACGCACTGACCGCGCTTGCGGAGGGATTCCAAAAGAAGTTGCAATCTTCGATCATATTGACGGCACGGCAGACGTTACGTATCGACCCCACGCTTGTACCTGGTGCGGAAGCGCAAACCATCGAGGTCGTTGGCGATGCACAGGCCACGATCACAACGGATGTGTCTAATCTGGCAGTGACGCAGGTCGGTGAAGAACTTGTCGAGCTTCCAGTGGCCATCTATTCGCGCTCGACAGGCTCGACAAGCCCCATCGACACACTGACAACCGAGGCTGGAGTGCAGACGGATGCGACTGGGAATCTGATGGTAATGGGCGCAACGCCTGAACTTCTGAGCGTCACAATCGACGGTATATCGAGCGTAGGCGTTGAGTATTCTGGTCCGGTAAACGAGATGTTTCCCTCGTTCAATTCGATTGAGGAAATACGCGTTTCAGAGTCGAACAATAACGCTGAGTTTTCTGGCGTAGCGGACATTACGACCGTGTCGAAGGCGGGCACAGCGAACTACCACGGTGGCATATTTGAAAATCACGAGAACGCGGCCCTAAATGCTGGGCAGCCGGCAGCGTTTGCCAGCTCCAAGCCCAAACTTGTAATGAATGACTTTGGTGGGATGATGGGCGGGCCGGTGATTGTCCCGCATTTATTGAACGAAAAAAACAATACATTCTTCTTCGCCAGCTATGAGGGGCTCAGGCTACCACGCGAGTCGCCCTATGTGCTGAATGTTCCTTCCGCCGCAATGCGCACCGGCGACATTTCCGACTACCTCACTAACACCTATTGCTCACCGACCGAAAGCAACCCAACTCCATGCCCGAATGGATACACCGTCTACAATCCAGATAAGACTGAACTGACATCGACCAACCCCAGCAGCGCCAGCTACAACAAACTGGTACCAGTCAGCACAATTTCGACCAACGTGCTGAACTATCTTCTCCCCGCGCCTAATTATGGCGATGCAAGTTCGTTTGCCAGTAACTATCAGGTGAAATACAAAACTCCAATCTCTGCGAATCAAGGTGATATTCGTCTCGATCGCACGATCTCATCACGACAGAGTGCTTTCGCTCGTTTCTCGTACAAGAACCGCCAGGTAGTATCTGCACCGACTCTTGGATGCGGCACAAGTTTCTGCCAGACTGGCGGTGGTCCGATGCAAGGCACTTACAACACGCCTGAGATTGATGAAGGTCTGACCTTTGCCTATAACTTCATTTTCAATCAGAAGCTGCTCAACGAATTTCGCGGCGGTTTCAATGCGCAGCATTTGTCCGCAACGCAGAGTTTCAGCACAACCGATTTGCTGAACCAATTGGGCATGACGGCCATGCAGCCAGATACACAGTGGGCTGAGGCTCCGCTTGTGTTGATCAACGGGTTTATCGGTACAGGCGGCGGCAATCCAACCATGCAGCGCGGCCAGATCATCGAACTGCTCGACAATCTGAGTTGGACAGAGGGCGCGCACAGCTTCAAGTTCGGAGTGGACTTCAAGCGGCTTACCGACCACGACGACAATGTGGATGGTAACTATCGCTCAGGCTGGTATGTCTTCAACGGGTCATCGTCGATCGTTCCTGGCTCAGACGGAAGCAGGGACACCAGCGGCAATCTAAGTTTCAAAGGTGAGCCATATGCAGGATTCTTGCAGGGCTTTCCTGATTACACCGATTTCAGTTCGACTAACAAGGCGATGATGAATGGGATTGGATACGGCAGCGCATTCTATGCTCAGGACGATTGGAAGGTATCCAGAAACCTGACTCTAAACTTAGGCATACGCTACGAGCTGCATCCGCCGCTTCATGACAAGGGTTACAATACCGGTTACTTCCTACCCGATTACACTGCTTCGACTGACACAGGGATCGTACACGGAGCCGTTGTTGTTCCGAATGAGCAAGCACTCAAGTTTACCAGTACACAGTTTGCCGCCTCCATTGCTCCGACGCCGATCCTGACTTCCTCACAAGCTGGGCTTCCTGAGTCACTGCGCTATACATACAAGGCCGATTTTGGCCCGCGTCTTGGATTTGCCTGGCGCGTTTTTGGCAATGAAAAAACGGTTCTGCGCGGCGGGTGGGGGCGGTTTATTGAAACCCCGATGGGTTTCTCGCTGACTTCCGGTTTCGGCGTTGCTTCAACTTACCTGGGTCAGTTCAGCCAGACCTACCAAACAGGCAAGGCTGCACCGCTGCTTTCCTTTTCGCATCCGTGGGACTCCAGTGCAAGTTCAGGAGCCGGTACAGACATCTTCTATTGGGCTTTCCCGATTCACTACACCGACCCAAGCGTACAACAGTGGAACTTGACGGTGGAGCGCGATCTGGGCAAGGGAATGGGACTGCGACTTTCCTACACTGGCAGCCACGGCAGCAATCTTGAGGCGATGGTAGATCTGAACCAGGTAAAGCCGAACACCACCGGCTATGGCAATGTATCTTCCGCTTCCGCAGCCACTGGAGCTTGCATCAGCGACGGTGGATTCCTGGTTTCCGATCACCGCCCGTATCCCTGCTGGAGTGTGATTCAGAGCGTCGCCAATGCAGCGGAGAGCAACTATAACAGCGGCACGGTAGATCTATCGAGGCACGCCGGCAAGAATCTGACCTTTGATGTCAGCTACACCTTTACACGTGATTTTTCTAACGCCGAGGGTGCTACGCCGAGCGGCTTGGGAGGGGTCACAGGTGGGGCTTCAGGCGGCGGCTGGCTGACCAACCGTTTTCATCCCGGCCTCGATTACGGCAATGTCGCTTATGACCGTAAGCATCGTTTCTTGGGAACATTCCTTTATCAGTTACCTTTTGGGCATCAGCAAGCATGGTTAAACCAACGATCCATCCTGCAGGCGGTGCTGGGAGACTGGCAACTGGGCGGCGTGGGCGTGGCGCAGAGCGGTCCTTACCTGACTCCATATGAAGCTTCAACCGATCCTGCTGGCACCAACATTCTGTCAACAATTGGCGTCACGCGTCCCGACAAAGTTACAGGAGTAAGCGTCTATCCGAAGCACAGAACTACCACGGCGTGGCTGAATGCAAACGCATTTTCTCTGCCAGATGACAACCGAGGGTACTTTGGTACATCTTCCGTTGGTAGTGTGATCGGACCGGGAACGATGAATCTGTCCACCTCGCTTGCAAAAAATATCTCACTCGCGGAGAAGGCGAAGTTCCAGTTCATGATTGAAGCGGCCAACCTCTTCAACCACCGCAACTACGAAGCACCCAACATGCAGATTGACTCAGGTAGCTTTGGCCAAATCACCTCGTGGCAAACGGCTGAAGGAGCGGGCCCGCGCAGCCTGGAAATTTCAGGAAAAATTACCTTTTGAAGAGATTCTGAAGAGGTTCATGCAAAACCGCAAGGTTTTGCATGAACTGGCGAAACAAGTCGGACTCTCTTGCGGCGTTGGATTGTCGCAGCACTTTTGCCGGGCAGATTGTAATTTTCAAATGCTAGGCATGACAGCGCTTCCAATTTCATTTTATTCTTTTCATCTTTTCCACCCGCCCGCTTTTGCACTATACTCACCGCACGGACAACGAGCGCATCCGCGAGCTTTGCTTGCGCTATGCTACCCCGACTCCCTGAACGGGGGGTATCCCTGGGTTACCGGGCGGGAAACCGCGAGGCTCTCACGCTATGACCAAATTTCTACTGTGGTGCATTCTGCTGATGCTTTGCTGGCCGCTGGCGCTCATCGCCCTGCTATTTTATCCGCTGGTGTGGCTGTTGCTGCTACCTTTCCGCATCGTGGGAATCGCGGTGGGCGGGGCGCTCGACTTGGTGCGTGCCCTCATTTGCCTTCCCGCGCGGGTTCTGCGCGCCATCTGAAGCACCAGTCATTCCGCAAATTTCACTAAAAAACTCCAGCAATCCGCCTTTGTGCCGATAGATTCTTCAAGGCGCAACTCATGCTCAAACCTATCGCATTCGTTTTGGCCGCCGCACTTGCAC
>Ga0224529_1001303_pt1 | contig 15391 bp, 14 predicted proteins | sample CBST50metaG_FD_179893 | JGI IMG/M metagenome (GOLD analysis project Ga0224529, IMG submission 179893) | Peat soil microbial communities from Stordalen Mire, Sweden - C.B.S.T50 | ecosystem: Environmental > Terrestrial > Soil > Wetlands > Peat | place: Sweden: Norrbotten County, Stordalen Mire... | reverse complement strand
TGCGTATGGTCACTGGTGGGAAGGATGAGGAAGCGGAGGAAACCGCTTAATGGACGCTAACGGACGCCAACTTTTGAGGGTGATTTTCTCTAAGTCTTTTATTTTGTTGGCGTCCCCGACGGGATTTGAACCCGTGTTATCGCCGTGAAAGTTTGGCCCATGAATTCAACAGAAACAGCTGAGAGACACTGGATCGCACTGGAAAGCATCCAACGGCACCAAAGGAACAAGGCATCGATGTACACGAGATGTACACAGATCTGTGAGCGAAACCGCGGCCGCGAGACCGTCAAACGGTTGGCTCTCTCAATAGGGTGCCGGGCTGATTCCATATCGCCTCGACTTCATCCCAGATTCACGTCTTCGTCGAGTCGTTTCATAGAGGCATTGCACGCAAAGACATTTGCGGAACAATCTGTCGTTGCTCAATTTTCTGTTTACTGCTGGGTGCTCCGGTCCGTTTTGTTCTCCTGCCCGAAGCACATATCGTCTTTGCCGCGATCTCTCTAGCATCGGAGCCCGTGATTGCAAGGGAGCAACTCCTCCGGGCGCTCTGCGGAATAGTCCGCCGAGGACGTGAGGTTACTTCATATTTTTACCTCTCATTTGTGGTATGATTTTATGAAGTGAGGCGGAGGTACGTCGGTGAAGACTGCTGTTCATTTGCAACCTCGAGAACGCGAAGCTCGGTTAACTGAACTCGACCTGACGGAAGCAATTCTGAGAGAAGCAGTTCAGGCCGGGTTTGCTCAATGGGCATCTTGTACACCCAATCATCCACCCTCCTATCCAGGATTTTCTGCCTGGAGTGAGACAGTTAAGACGCTGCGCGACTTGCTGGTGCCTCGGGTGCCTCGTTCATGGTTTGCATCGAATGAGAGCAATCTTCCATATACGGTGAACGCTCAGCAGACGATGGCAATTGCGGCCGCCACTGGCGACGATGCAACCGGGATCGCAGACCTTACTCCTTGCACAAAATCGAGCAAGGGGCCGAGAACGGTTAAGGCCGTTGCAACAAATAATCGGCAACTGAGTCTCTTTCCGGTTGAGGTCACACCTGACGAACTCGCGCAGATTACCGGAGAGGGGCGTCGCATGACCTGGCTCCTTTTGTTCTACCGTGATCTGTTGAAAAGAGAGGTTCGTTTCGAGCTTTCCCGCCCGACGAAGATCAGCAAGGATGGCAAAGTCGCCGGATGGATCGAGCGGATCTTGTTCGACCCATTCTCGATTGACGGTGATGAAGTGCATTTGCCGACAACCGGCGATCCAACGGAAGGCATCATCGACATCGAAATTAAGAGACGAGTCTAGAGGGGCAGGCAGTGTTTAACTCAGCTCGATTGTCGGTCGCCAGAAGAAGACGCGGCCTGACGAAGAAGGCCCTTGCTGAACGTGTGGGTCTAGAATGGCGCACCATTAGCGGCTACGAAGCAGAAGAATTTGAGCCATCTGAAGCTGTCATCGGGAAGTTTGCCTCTGCTCTTGAGTTTCCACGGGATTTTTTCTTTGGGGATACTCTCGACGAACCAGATCCCGACACGACTAGCTTCAGAGCCATGAAGAAGATGACCTCAGGGCAGCGAGACATGGCTCTGGGACAAGGCACGCTTGCGCTGCAACTGAATCGCTTCATTGAAACCCGTTTCGAGCTACCCAATGCGGAGCTTCCCAACCTAAGCCAAGAACCAACCCCGGAGGCCGCCGCATTGACGCTTCGGAGACTTTGGGAGTTGGGTGAACTCCCGATACGGAACATGGTGCACCTCCTCGAGGCCAAGGGTATACGTGTCTTTTCGCTGGCTGTTGATGCTCTGGAAGTGGATGCTTTTTCACATTGGAAAGGCCAAACACCTTTCGTATTTCTCAACAATCTCAAATCCACTGAACACAGCCGATTTGATGCGGCACATGAATTGGGTCATCTCGTACTCCACCGACACGCTGCACCAAACGGATTGGAGGCGGAGAGGGAAGCAAATGCCTTTGCGTCAGCTTTTTTGATGCCGAGAGGTAGTGTGCTTTCACATGCTCCAAGATTTGCTACGGTCCCAGTTCTGGTTCAACTAAAGAAGTTTTGGATTGTGTCGGTCGCTGCTCTGAATTATCGGCTCCATGAACTTGAAGTAACTACGGACTGGCAATATCGAACACTGTGTGTGCAGATTGCGAAACTTGGGTATCGCACAAGCGAACCGGAAGAAGCACCCAGGGAGACTTCACAGGTTCTTGCTAAGGTATTCTCTGCATTGCACGAAGAAGGGGTGACTCGCAACAAAGTCGCCCGGGAATTGCAGATTCTGCCGTCAGAACTCGATCAATTGCTAATGGGACTGGTTTTGACGAGCATTTTGGGAGGGAGACGTCCGGAGAACCCGTGCCAAGGACAGGGACGAGCGGCATTGCGACTGGTCGAGTAGTGCGGATCGATGGTGGGCATGGCGCAGCGCCCAAGACTCCAGGTCGGTGCATAAGTCCCTTCAACATGTTGGCGGTAGGTTCCTCAGACGGGGTAAGATTAGGTCTTGAATCCCAATTGTAGCTTTGAGTTGCAGCAGGATCAGGACTCGTGAGATGCAGTGAACTAGACAAAGAAGGTGAGGAGTTGCTGCGGAAAGCCCGAACAGATGATGCCCCAGCCACCTATTAACCCGAAGCTCTATCACATTGTCCACGTAGATCGTCTTGCGTCGATCGTGGCTGACGGAAACCTGCTTTGCGACGCTGTGATGGCAAATCGGCAAGGAACGGGTACCGTTATCGGGATGAGTCGGATCAAGCAGCGCCGATTGCAGCTTGCGCTCGAAAGCCGACAGGGACTCATGGTTGGTGGGTGCGTTCCTTTCTACTTCTGCCCGCGATCCGTCATGCTGTACTTGCTTTACCGTGGGAATGACCCGGATCTCAATTACCAAGGGGGCCAGGATCCCATTATTCATTTGGAGTTCGATTTGAATCGAGTCGTACAATGGGCAGAAGCACAGGGCCGTCGTTGGGCGTTTACGCTGTCGAATGCGGGGGCGTATTACTTCGAGGACCGATGCGATCTCGGCAGCTTGGACGAGGTGAGCTGGGAGGCCGTAAGCGCACGACAATGGTCTGGAGTATTGAAGGAAGGTAAGCAGGCTGAATTCCTGGTGGAACGTGAAGTCCCTTGGGAGCTTGTGGAACGAATAGGCGTCTGCACTGATGCTACGGGACAGCGAACATTGAAGGCCACGAGTTTGGCCAACCACCGGCCTGGCGTGGAGATAAAACGTGATTGGTACTATTGAGCAACCGGAGACGAAGGCCATGATGGAGTTCAAAACAGGGAATATCCTCGCGGCGAATGCGGAAGCGCTCGTCAACACTGTTAATTGTGTTGGTATTATGGGGCGCGGCATTGCCCTTCAGTTCAAGGAGAAGTTCCCGGCCAACTTCAAAGCCTATGCGGCGGCCTGCGAGCGCGGAGAAGTACAGCCAGGGCACATGTTTGTATTTCCGACCGACTGGGTAACAGGTCCCAAGTACATTATCAATTTCCCCACCAAGCGGCATTGGCGCGGCAAGAGTCGGATTGAAGACATTGAAGCTGGGCTGGCAGCTTTGCGAAACGAAATTCAACAGCACGGCATCCGCTCGATTGCGATTCCTCCGCTCGGCGCGGGTCTTGGCGGCTTGGATTGGAAGCAAGTGCGCCTTCGCATTGAACAGGCATTGAAGACGCTCGATGATGTGCAAATTACTGTCTTCGAGCCGAGTTCAGAAGTCAATTCTCTACCGTCTTACCGTGCTGCGAAAACTCCCGAAATGACGCCAGGACGCGCTGCCCTTGTCGGATTGATGCATCGCTATCTCAGAGGCTTGCTCGACCCAGACATAACGCTCCTCGAAGTGCATAAGCTGATGTACTTTTTACAGCTAGCCGGGCAGCCTCTCAAATTGCAGTTCGTGCAGGCACCTTATGGACCCTATGCGGAGAATCTGCGTCATGTTTTGAAGGCCGTCGAAGGTTACTATGTGAGCGGTTATGCAGATGGCGGGGACTCTCCAACGAAAGCGCTTCAGCTAGTTCCTGGAGCAGTTCAAGACGCGGAGGGGAGACTCACGCAGGATTCCAGCACCAGCGAGCGAATCCAGCGTGTTGCTGACCTTGTAGATGGATTCGAGACGCCATTCGGTCTGGAGTTGCTATCCACGGTGCTTTGGGTAGCCAACGAGGCACAGACGCGACAAGTGGAGGAGGTCATTCCCCGAATCTATGCCTGGAATGACCACAAGAAACAGTTCACGGAGCGGCAGATTCGCTTGGCCCTTGGCGTCCTCAGTCAAAAACATTGGTTGCAAGCGCCTGTGGTTGCGTAGGGCGATGCCGGTAGAGGAAAGTAATGAAACTGCGCAGACGGCTATGGCCGTCGTTTGCTTTTCCCTGGCCAATTCGTGCGCTCATGGGTGAATTCTTTGGGGTCGAGTTCTTCAAGCAGTTCATCTCGCTCGTAATCCTGGTTCACGATTTCGCGTTTTGCCCAGAGCAGTGTGAGGCACCCTTGGTAATAAGGCATGGGGATCGATTGTTCCCAGATCACGGCATCTTGCACCAGATGACTGCTGGATATCCACTCTGCGGCCGCGACTTCTTCCATCTCACCTGGAATTGATCTCCCTTCAAAAGCCTGAGCTGCAAAGGTGCCGGAAGAAATATCCTGACCAACCGGCACCCAATGAATGAATCGAGGAGACGGGTGCATCCAACGGATCTTCCCACCCACGCTCCAGACCAGAGCACATGTCTGAGCAGCGACATCACAATATCTCCTGGCAGTCGCGGTCAAGGAAGTGCCGAAGAAGTTGGCTATTGAGGATACAAGCTGGAAGGACGGCCACCGGTTTCCTATCTGCTTCAAAACCTCGGCTGAGGGCAGAAGAAGCTCCGACGCGAAGTTGTCCGCCTGGCGTTCCGGGTCCGCCCGGTCGCTTTCCCAACGTTCTATATCATCGGAAGAACAGGAAATCCGCTGTTCTCTGTGGAGCACGAAATGCCCCATTTCGTGAGCGATGGTGAAACGCTTTCGTCCGGCCTCTCGTATAGCGCTCTTGACGAGAATCCGTCCCGATGGCTGATTATTGCCTCGTAAGAGTGCCCCATCAAATGAGTCACAATCGACTTCTAGGATGGAAAGCTGCAATTCGTGGGCAAGCGCCTCCAAGTCTACCTGCGGAGGCAGTTGAAGGGCATCCCGTAAAGCAATGGCTAGGCGACCCTCGTCAGTCATTTTCCTGCCGTTTCTTGTCTTGCCCGGAATCGAGCTCAGACTGCTGGGAATTGAGAAGATCGCGATCTTTCTGCGTAAGCTCTTCCTGCTTGTTTCGGAATGCGGGAGCAAAAGTTGCGCCGCCAGGTACTGGATTCGCTAAGACTGACGTTACACCAGCTTTGATGCTCGATAGGAGGGTTTGCACGGTTGAAGCGGCTTGAGATCTCTTGGTCAGCTCCTCTTCCTCTGGAGTAGGCGGTCGGAGTTGCCGTAGCGCCTCCTGCATTTGGGGTGGGCAGTCCTTCCCCAGCGATGTGTACTTTTGTGTGGCAATACTGCGAATCCGGTCATAGGCGACCTTGCGAAGCTGATTTGGGTCGATTCCACATTCACGCAGGTCTTCATCGAGCGCAGATTTGTCTCGCCCATCTGGGGCGCCGATTAGGGCATCCAGCCTCTTGACGAACTCTGCATCCTTTTGCGATCGATTCGGCTTCACATTGCTCATATTCAATTCCTCTTCTGCGGTGCGGCGAAAGGGTGTTTTCCTAGAAAAGTTTTCAGCCGCTTCTTTCGGTTTTGAATTTCAGAAGGCGTCGTGCCGATCACATCCGCAATTTCCCGTGGAGTCAAAACATTCAGCTCAAAGATGGCTTCTGCAAGTTCACACAGTTCCGGCTCAGTCGGCTTCAAAAGCGCGTACAGCCGCTCCTTGAAGAGATCACCCTCTACTAACTGATCAATTGAGAAACCGCTATCGAAATCATCGAGCCCTATTTGCAGCTTTCCGGCGTCATCAACTTCACCAGACAAGTGAGGCACCTTCTTGGTGGTCTTTCGCGCGGATGAGCGTTTCTGGTCCAAAATGTCATGGACCATCACCTCCGCCAAGAAATGATAAAGTGCCTCTTCATCGCCTGTAAACGGCAGTGCGTCAGTGAGATACAAGACGAAGACATCCACGCTGAAATCGACCGGGGACTTCCCTAAACCATCTACGACGAAATCCTCCGCAACAAAACGCCCGACATTCAGGACATCACATGCCCTCTCTGCCAGCCTGTCAAGGAGCCTCTGGTAATCGATCATCGGGGCTTGCGGTGTGGGCATTCTGCCCTCCCTATCAATAAAGCGCGTCAGAGAACATTTTTTTACCGAGGTCGGCGAAAAAAAGCGAGGCCACTCGCTTTAGAAGTGTGGACAGCTGATTCCCAGATTGCAACACCAGCAGCTGTACAGCACCGCCGAGGTAAACATATGTCAACAGAAGAGTTTAGCAGAGAGGTTGCGGCGATCGAAGGAATGATTGCCGGAGAGACTCAGGAAATTGCTGAGTCGCACGAGGAGCATATCGTCGAGACAGAAGTCGTAGAGGAAGTGTTTCAGGACGGCGAACTGGTCGAGGTTGTAGTAATCGAAGAGTTTGCCAAGCGGGGTGAAAAGCCCCCTCGCGCTAAGACCTATGTGGTCAGAATCGACAAGAAAACTTATCACATCCACAAACCAGATCCGACTGGCGAGGAGCTTCTCGAGGCGGCTGGGAAGACATCCGCCGGATACAAGCTGTATCAGGTCTTTCGCGGGAAGCAGCCGGAGCCAGTAGCGCCGGGGCAACACGTCGATCTCAGAGCACACGGAGTGGAGCGGTTCACCACGGTACCCAAGGACCCCGGCGAGGGTAGTGTTGCGGAGGAGGCTCGCCGGGACTTCGCTCTGGGAGAAGCCGATGCTGACTCGCTCGATGCGATGAAGCTCCATTGGTCAACAATAACGGAGCCTGGTGGGACGTTGTTTCTTGTCATCGAGGGGTGGAAGATTCCCCCTGGTTATAACGTGACGGAGGCCACTCTCGCTTTGGTTATTCCAAGAGGCTATCCAGATACCCAAGTGGACATGGCCTATTTCTCGCCTGCGCTCGCGCGACAGGATGGGAAACGTATAAATAACCTGACCCCCGTGACGTGGGCCATCGGCGAATTCCAGCAGTGGTCACGGCATAGGACCCAACAGAATCCCTGGCGTCCTGGGGTGGACGACCTATCGACCCACTTGTCACTTGTTGATGATTGGCTTCGCCGGGAGTTCGATATCCGATGACAACCACTTTAAGAATGACGGAGGCGCAACACTGTTCGATCCAACAACATCTTTTCCCCGGCGATGGTAATGAAGCCATGGCGCTTCTGTTGTGCGGGAGGAGGGAGGGCCAGAAACGCCAGGCCCTTACGGTTTCTAAGGTCGTTCCGATCCCTTACGATGAGTGTTCCGTCAGAACGCCGGATCGTGTTGTGTGGTCAACAGACGTGCTTGATCGCCTTATTGGGCAAGTATGGAAGTCTGGCATGAGTATCGTGAAAGTCCACTCGCACCCCGGTGGTTATGATCGGTTCTCTAGCATAGATGATGAATCAGACGCAGCCCTTGCGACCTCATTCGACGGACTCTTCAAGGAAGGAAGGCTCCACGGCAGTGCTGTCATGCTCCCGAACGGCAGTTTGTTTGGTCGCGAGCTTACCGCCGGTGAGGTCGGTGGTCATTTCGATTCTGTAATGGTAGTTGGTGACAATATTCGGTTTTGGAGCTATCGCTCTCTTGAAGCCTCCGGGGAAGATGACTTGCGCAACCAGCAGGCTTTTGGCGAAGGAACCATATCCCTGTTGCGCTCTCTGCGTGTGGCGGTGATTGGCTGTTCTGGAACAGGAAGCGTGGTTATCGAGCAGCTTGCGCGTCTGGGCGTTGGGCAACTGGTACTGGTCGATCCTGATGTCATCGAGAAGAAGAATCTCAATCGAATCCTCAATTCAACGGCTGATGATGCGGAGAGCGAGACTCCGAAGGTGCTTGTGGGAAAGCGGATGATAGATGCACTTGGGCGCGGTCAAGAGGTACTCCCACTGCGGATGAATTTGGATTCAGTTGAGGCCGTTCATCGGGTTGCGGAGTGTGACGTTATTTTCGGATGTGTCGATAGCGCTGAAGGTAGAAACCTGGCTAACAGGATCGCCGCCTATTATGTGATTCCTTATATCGATGTGGGCGTAAAGCTAGTAGCAGATGGACAAGGTGGCGTGGAAACTGTCGCAGGTGCGGTGAACTACATCAGACCGGGCGGAGCGTCTCTCCTTGAGCGAGGAGCTATCACTTCCGAACAAATACGCGCGGAAGAGACAAAGCGCACAGATCCGACGCGGTTTGCGGAATTACGCAAAGAGAAATACATCGAGGGAGTGAATGAGGAGCGGCCAGCCGTCATCAGCGTAAACTCCCTCTTCGCGTCTCTTGCAGTGAATGAATTCCTAGCCCGTGTGCACCTTTTTCGCAATATCGCCAACAGCGAATTCGCTATCGTTCGGGGAGACCTCTGTGAATTCACCCTCTACAGAGAGCCGGAAGAAAGTTCGAATGGCCATCTATTGAAAGAAATTGGATTAGGTGATCGAGATCCTCTTATCGGTCGTCCGTCCCTCTCGGTGCAATCATGACATTCAAAAATTGGTGTTGTCAGCTTTTAGAACGCTTCGGGATAAGGCAGCGTCGGTATCGCGTAGTCCTCGCCGACGAATTGCCTGACGCCATAAGACCTTTCGACCTCTATGCAATCGGCGAAGGCCAACCGTGGCTTGCGGTGATCCAGTGTCCATGCGGTTGTGGATCAATAATTCAATTGAGTCTTCTCAAATACGATTCCCCGCGGTGGTCCCTTTATATCGAGAGCGACGGAACCGGAACTCTTTCTCCTTCTATTTGGAGGAGCCAGGGATGTCAATCGCATTTCTTCGTAAAGAAGGGGAAGATTGTTTGGTGCAACAATAAACCGACCCGGGATTGATGAACGGCAGTGGCGGTTGCGCGAGTCGTCCCTTGGTTACGTTTGGCGATCATAGATGTATCACAAGCTGTCCAAAAACCGCATCAGCTTGGCGTCGTCCCGCCACCTCTTCTTGCCTCGTTGTGGACTGAGTTTGTCGAGTTGTGTCCGAAAGCGTTCAGGGGTTAATCGCAGATACCGCTCAGCAGCGCCAAGGTCATGTTGCCCCATGTAGGACGAAAGAGCCGGGATCAGTCGACCCATGTCCGCACCATGCTTGAACCATGCTGTCAATCGGTGAACAGCGAAGGTATATCGCAGGTCCTGCATCCGCGGCTGGTAACGTGCCCCGTCATCCCGGGCAACGCCGGCTTTCTTGCGCACTTTCTGGAAGGTCTTGCTTGCCGTGCCCGCTTTGATCTGCGATCTATCCTTGGTCAGAAAGAACTGCGGCGCGCTTATCTCCTCTTGTTGATGGTGGGTTCGATGATACTTCAGCAAGATGTCGTAGAGATCGGAACCAATCGGAATCTCGCGTGCACAGCGGGCGACGCTACTGCGAAGTGCAATTCTTCTCCTGCGAAAGTCCACGTCGCCACGCTCCAGTTGAACTGCCTCGCTAAGCCCGGCGCCAGTTCCATAGAGAAACAGAAGCAGGGTGCGAAAGGTACGAGGCCCAATCACGGAGTTCGAATCCCGTTGAGTGATTCCGGCTGCCACCAGCAGCCGCCGGATTTCAATCCGTGAGTAAACGTAAGGAACAAATGTCTGTGCTGGAAAACGCCGTGCTGGAGGCAGCGGCAGCCTGTAGATCTCATCGCGCACTCTCCAGTAGCAAAAGAACTGGCGCAGGACACAGTATTTGTTGTACCAGGTTGCAGCGGAGGTTAGAGGTCCATCGAGAAAGGGGGCAACCTGATCGACGCGGATTCGATCGAGCGGCAGATCGCCGACTTGCCGGTAAAGGGAGCGCAGGCTTTGCGCGCCTTTCGTCCAGGGCGCGCCTTCGGACTGTCTGGCTTCGATATAGACTTCAATTCCTTTTTGGAGTTTCATCGCAACCCCGCAAGGCGAAATGCGGCAACCTTGCGAAGAGCGGCGATGTCGCATTCCGCATAGATGCCAACGGATTTTGTGCCGTGGTGTCCCAGAAAATCGGCGATCTCTTTCGGGGATGACCCTTTCTGGAGCAGCCGGGTGGCACATGTGTGACGTAACGCGTGGGGACCCAGGTGATCGAGCTCTATTCCAAGTCGCCGCAACCGCCTCGATACGGTTCTCCACACGGTACCGTGCAGGAGTGCTCCCCAGGGGCGTCGTTCTCCGAGGAAGACGTGCCGGTCACCGACACGCGGTCGGGCAAATCGAAGATATTTTAGGATCGCTTCTCCCACTTCGTACTGGATCGGATATTGCTGGGTGCCACCGTGCTTTGCGCGTCGAACGGTGAATATTTCACTTTGCCAATCGAAGTCCTCCAGACGCAGCTGAATGACCTCGCTGCTGCGTAGGCCATAAACCGCAAACAGCAGGAGAAGTGCCCTGGCGCGAATATGCTCGGGTTCGCTCCCTTCGGCCAGCTTTAACAGTTGGCGGACTTGTGCCCAGGTTGGCCCTTTGGGATGCGGCTCGTCTCTTGGGATGCGGGGGATTCGAATGGCCGGCGCGAGATTTGGTGCACACCAGCCGCGTATCTCGGCAAAACGAAAGAAGCTGCGCAATGCTTTGCATTGGTTGGCAATGCCGCGGGGCCTCCATCCTTCCGTGCGCTTGGCGGCAATGAACTTATCAATATCGGCCACGGAGACCGTTTCTAGGTCTCCACCCTGCGTTTCCAGCCACGTCAGGAAGGCTTGGGCGCGGTCGGAATAGCCGTGAACCGTCGCTGCCGCGAGGCCATAAGTGAATTTCAGCGCGTTCGAGAATGCTTGCGTCTGTTCGTGGAAAGGAGGATCTGGTGAAAGCGCTAATTTGCCATGGAACCGAAGCCATGAGTGGGCATACTTGATAAAAGATCTTGGGGACCCGTAGTGGCAGTGGCCGGGATCTCGGAACGGACCCCGATATTCTGCCCAGAATTCCGCGCCTCTCTGAATCTCCTCCTCGTAAACCACACGAAGCTCTTGCAACCCAAGGATTCGGATAGTGTGGAGCATATACGCCGCCGCGGTTATCATTGCGTCATGACTGTAGCCCTCTTCGAGCATGTGCCTCAGATACTGCTCCCGCTCCAAACGCAATGGCGCCTGGCGATGTCTTTCAATAACTTTTGATCTTTGATAAATCTGCTCAAACATCCTTCCTCCGCGTTTGCTGCTTCTGCCCTGTCGCCGCCGGCGGAGTGATCCTTTTGGAGTTTGGGACGGAAGCACCTGCATTGTGATTGCGATTGTGGCCGGAATCATCTGACAGTTGAGATAAGAACTTCATTAGCTCGGGATCGTCACGCCATCTCTTTTTGCTGCGTCGAGGACTCAACTTAATGAGCTGAGCACGAAAGCGCTCAGGTGTGAGAGACAGGTACTTTTCGGTTGTTCTGAGGCCCACCAGCCCCATATAGACCGATAGCGCCGGCAGCATTCGGTTCAAGTCCGCACCATGCTTGATCCATCCGGCAATCCGATGCACAGCAAACGTGTGCCGCAAATCGAGAATGCGAGGCTGATAACTGGCGTCATCATGCCGGCGAATTCCGGCAACTTGGCGCAGCCTCTTGAATGTACGCTCGGCGGTGCTGGTGCTGAGAGCTACTCCTTCTTTGTTCAGGAAGAAATGCTGGTCCGATGTCTCTCGCCGGCGCCTTGAAGAGAGATATTTCTCCAGTACGCTCCTTAGGTCGGAACCGATTGGGATTGTCCGCGAGCGATTGAAGCGGTTGCGATGGATCGTGACCGCACCCTTTTTGAAGTCGATATCCTCGATCAATAGCCGAAGAGCTTCGCCAACCAGGGTGCCTGTTCCATAAATGAAGATCAGAATGGTGCGAAGTGTGAGGGGGTCTATGCAGCACCGAGGGGCTTTCTGGCACCCTCGGACTGCCTTCAACAAAGTACGGATTTCGGATTGAGTGTAGATGTAAGGAACGAATGGCGTCTGCTTCGTGATTCGTTTGACAGGCATCGGAAGGGTACCGATCTCGCCGCGCGCCAGCCAGTAATCAAAGAATCGCCTGAGCAGCCGATATTTGACCATCCATGTGCCAGGAGAAGTTCTGGGGCCGTCCAGAAACGTCAAGATCTCGCGAGCCGTGACGCGTTCAAGGGAGACATCTCCAACCTGCCTGCCCAACTTGACGAGATACCATGCGGACGAGCCATAGGAAAGCCCTGCGGAGCGCTTTCGCTCAATGTAGGAGTCTACGGCCTCAATGAGGTTCACATTATCCCCGCCAGACTGAAGGCAGCTACTTTGCGCAGGGATCGTTGGTCATATTTCGCGTAGATCGCCACGCATTGGGTCGTTCGATGGCCCAGAAAATCTGCAATCTCCTTCAGAGAGCTGCCCTTTTTTAACAGATGGGTTGCGCAGGCGTGTCGGAGTGAATGAGGTCCGTGATGCACTGATTGAATTCCCAACTTTTTCATTCGCTTGCCGACTATGTCCCACATTGCCCCGCTTGTGAGGGGCCGATAGGGGACCTGCAGTGTGAGAAAAATGAATCTGCTAGCGCACCGTGGGCGCCCGTGCTGAAGGTAGTCAAGAATGGCTTCGCCCACCTCATACTGAACCGGGAATTGTTGGATACCGCCGCGTTTGGCCCGGTGGACGCAGAAAGTTTCACTTCGCCAGTCGAAGTCGTCCAGGCGAAGGCGCGCTACTTCACTGGCCCGCAAGCCATAAATCGAATACAAAAGGAACATGGCCCGTGAACGTAGCTCCAACGGAGTCCTGCCATTCACGGAGCGAATGAGCCGGCGAATGTCTGCCCAACTAGGCCCTTTGGGAAGCTCCGTGTACTGGGGGAGCCGCGGGCTCTCGATGCCGCGCCAGATGCCCGGTGGGCACAAGCCTCTTTCCTCTGCGAAGATGAAGAAAGCGCGTAGTGAAATGCAGTGAGTTGTGATCGTTGAGAGATGCCATCCAGCCTCACGGTTACCGCCGAGAAAATCATCTACATCTTTCAAGGAAACAAGCGAAAGGTCGTTGTAGCGATCCGATGCCCATCGCAAGAAGATCCGCGTTCGGTCGATGTAGCTCCCTATGGTGGTGGAGGCCAGCCCGCGTGATACCAGAGCACTCCTGAATTCGGCGAGTAGCGTATCAAAACGTCCCGATGGCGTGGCCGGCAATACCAGAGCGCCGTGAAAGCGCAACCAGAGTCGTGCAATCTTCACAAAAACCCTGGGAGAGGTGTGTGGACGCTTGCAAATTCGTTCAGGACCGTTGTAATTGGCCCAGTGCATTCCGGCTTCTTCAATCTCTGTGAGCTCGACGCTTCGTAAAGTGGTGAGCCCCATTATCCGAACGATGCGGACGAGGTAACCCGCGACGGCCTGAACTCGATCCGCATCCCAACCGATTTGGAGCAAATGGGCCAAAAACAGCTCCCGCTCCTTCAGTAGTGGCGCAGTAAGATGCCGCCGGTGAACGCTCGGCCAGCTGGAAAGGCTCTCTATCAAGTTCTACTTCCTCCTGCGGGTTTCACTTTTCCGAACCAATCCCTTAGCTTGGAGACCCAAGAAATGTTCCTTCCGCGCCTTCTTTACCACTGCATGCGATGATCTCGGCGACTGATAAGCCCTGCTCGCGCCAAATCAGAGATCTATTTCTATCGCCTCGCCGTTCCCTCCCGGTGTTTGGCTGTCGTGCCACTCTTCCCACGTAAACGGCGGGTAGAGCACTTCCGCGCATACCGTCATCATCGGGTGGAAGTCGTCTTCCTTTCCCGAGTGGCGGAGAAAGACCAGCGCCACTCGAATCATGTTGGGGCCGATGGGTGTGATGTCAACGAGGACTCCGTTCTCTTCAATCCCCGAGTGGGCCATGAAACGGCAGCGCCCTGTTTCGCCGGGCGGCCAGAACATCCATCCCCGGACGGCATTGCACTCTGGATGATGGCGCACCCAGTGGTCCACATCTTCGTGGCACTTGCTGGGCGCAGGATCCCAGCCGTCCATATAGACCTGGCAAAACGGAATATGTACCGCTTCCGGTAGCCGCTGGTAGAGTTGCCGAAAGTAGTCGCCGTGGTCCGAGGCCATGCCCAAAGGTACATCGTTGTGCGAATTCGGCCGTCAAGAAGAGAAGTATTGATCTCGCTCCTCTTCACTCATTTGCGATTATCCCTTGGCCCGTCAGAGTTCATCTATCCCGCATCACGCATTGGGAATAAGCCGGATAATTCCACTCATCGAAGACCGATGAACGGTCCAAACTACTGGGACCACGTCATACCCGTCCACCCACGCCTTTGAACTTCTCAACAAAAGCAGATATTTTCTGAAATACGCTTTGTTTTTTGGTCAGATATTTTGGGTTGAGCGGGCTCATTTTTGGCAGAATGGCATTGAGTTCTGTGCCGTTGTCACTGGCAAACTCTCGTCTCAGCGAGGTTGTGATATAGCGCTTGGCCGCCGCGGCATTCAGGTTCTCAGTGCTGATCAGCTCTTGCGCTTCACGCAGCTGCTCTGCTTGAGCAAAGGTAAAGAAGGCATCAATCACGCTGGCCTTGTCGCCAATCTGGTCCAAATCGGTCTGATTGATGAAGTCCACAAGCAAGCTCTCTTTGGCGCGGTTACCAAGGCTGGCGCGAATTACCCGGCGGACTTCAGTAACTAGGTCTGATTTGCTTTTGGTCTTCTTGTTGTGCTCAAAAATCAGTTCCAGAATGTAGTCGAGGTTGATTTCTTGTGACTTCAGCAGGTCCACCTCGAAGACGACATCATCCCAGTCGATGGTGGATTTTTCCTTTTCGGTGGAAGATTTCTCCCGACGTAGCCAGTCGCGAACATCGTTGTATGTCGAACGGTAGTCCTGAATTATCCGCTCGTTGGGCATCTTGATCGCTTGCAGTGCCGCCAGGTCATCGTCACTCAAATAGTGCTTGGCTTTGAATGTCTCGACTGCGGCCAGGTCGTTCAAATCCACGTTCTGCAATGCCTTCAGGCTGGCAAATTCATCGTAGTTTTGCAGTACATTCTCAACTCGCAAATACTCCCCAAACAGCTTCACAAAGGCTTTTTTATCGGCCTCTTTCACGATACCTGCGGGGTCAGAAAAGCGCTGTTCCAGTTCCTTCACCACGTCTACAAAGCCACGCCGCGCTTCACCGGTTGCAACATCGGTAAAGCCCTCCATGTACTCCTTGTAACTCTTCTCCAGCACCACGTTCTTGGTGTTTTTA
>Ga0224529_1001299_pt1 | contig 15407 bp, 9 predicted proteins | sample CBST50metaG_FD_179893 | JGI IMG/M metagenome (GOLD analysis project Ga0224529, IMG submission 179893) | Peat soil microbial communities from Stordalen Mire, Sweden - C.B.S.T50 | ecosystem: Environmental > Terrestrial > Soil > Wetlands > Peat | place: Sweden: Norrbotten County, Stordalen Mire... | reverse complement strand
GCGAATATGTGTACGCTTATGTGGCCGTGTGCCCCGCCGAAGGCGAGATGTCTTCGATGATTTTGCCCTGGGTCGATGCCCGTTTGATGAGCATCTTTCTGGCCCAGACCGCGGCGCAGTTTCCGAACGAACACTGCGTCATGTTTCTCGATGGAGCCGGATGGCACAAGGCCCATGAACTGACCGTGCCGGCCAACATGAGATTGCTTCCCCTGCCGCCCTACTCGCCGGAGCTGAATCCCGCCGAACACGTCTGGGAGTACATTCGCGAAAACGATATACGCAATCAAATCTTCAACACCCTGGACGAGGTGATGGATACCGTCGAGACAAACCTGTGCCATTTGCACAAAGCGCCAGAGGAGCTTCGCTCCATGACCGCCTTCCCGTGGACTATCGATCAGGCCGCTTGAATACTCTATGGTTGATGGAAAATTGGTATGAATAAATCACTGTTTTGAAAGGGCGCGGTTTCAGCCGCACCGCTGATGTCGCAAATCATTCGTGGGCTTTAGAAGTTGCGGAGAAATGCCGGTTTCGTGCCGGTGTGCGGCTTTAGTCGTGCCACAAATGCAGCGAAATGCTCTGCGCCATTTGTTCTGTCAAGCGTCTGGCGCCAAAATCGTCCTATAAATACATGAAAATAAACATTTTATAAATCCATCGCCTGTTGCCGAAGATATATCCCCGATTGCCTAGCCTTAAAGGTAGCCAGACAAGAGACGGAAGTGCCGCGCCCGGCGAATGAACTCGCCCTTCCCCAGCGGATGGCACCGGGGCGCGGGGCCGTCTTGAGTCTGCGCGGAAGCGGCTCTCCGCTGGGCGCCCGGCCGAAACCACGGCGGCGTCCAGCCGACAGAGTTGCCATAACCCAAGTCCAGCAGCCGGCCTTGAACGGAACCGTCCCTGGCAAGAAGAGGACCAATCGCGATGGCAAATATCCTTGTGAATATTGAAAAAGGCATTGAAATCGGAGCCGAGGACGCCCTGAAGTGGCTCACCGGCGCCGACAAGGCCCTGCATGCAGCGCCCGAAGTGATTGCGGCGCTTGCCACCCTGGTAGGCGCGGTCGAGAAGCCCCTTTCGGAGCTTGCCGGCGCCGCTGCCAATCCGCTGAACATCGCCCTCGATGTCCAGACCGTGAACGATCTGAAGGCCGCCTGGCCCGAGGTCAAGACCTTCCTGGGCAGCCTGGGCGTCCAGTTCTAAGCGCAACAAATGACACGGGCCGCTCCAACCCAGGAGCGGCCCACAATCAATCGGCCAAAAATATAGATTCGATCACCTGCCTATGTGTTCACTCCCCGCGCTTCTCCCAGAACCAGTTTGAGAGTCATTTGTTTGCGGCCGCGATAGATGGTGACGCTGATCGTGTCGCCGGCCTGGTGCTTGTCCATCAGGGCGTTGATGGTGTCTGGATCGGTGACTTCCTGGCCGTCAATGGCCACGATGAGGTCGCCGCCCAGCATGATGGGGGTATTGCCCACATAAGCCTGCTGGTTGCCGCCGCGCAGGCCGGCCCGCTCAGCCGCGCCGCCGGGAACCACCTTCTGAATCAGAACGCCGTAATCGGATGAAAGACCCATTTGCGAAGCCAGATCGGGGCCGATGGCGTAGGAAGAGATGCCCAGCGAGGGCCGCTTGACGCGTCCATAGCGGGTCAGGTCGGCCAGCACAGCCTTGGCCGTGTTGATGGGAATGGCAAATCCGATGCCGGAACTCTGCTCGGCGCCGTTCGAGGCGATCATGGTGTTGATGCCGATGACCTCGCCGCGTGAGTTGAGCAGCGGGCCGCCGGAGTTGCCGGGGTTGATGGCCGCGTCGGTCTGGATGGCGTCCTCGATGGGCGCGCCCTCGGCACCGTGAATCGAGCGGATCGAGCTGATGATGCCGCGCGTCATGGTGCCGCTCAGGCCGAAGGGATTGCCGATGGCATAAACCTTCTGCCCCACGGAGAGTTCGCCGGAGTCGGCCAGGGTGACCGCTTGCAGGTTGGGCGCATCAATCTGCAACAGCGCCAGGTCGTGAACCTTGTCGGTGCCCACCACTTTGGCCGTATAGCGGTGCTTGTTGCTGAGCATGACCTCGATGCCGCGGCTGGCGCCCTCGACCACGTGATAGTTGGTCAGCACATGGCCGGCCTTGTCTAGGATGAACCCCGAGCCCTGGCCCTGCTGCGGCACCGTTCCGTAAAAAAAGTTGAAGACCAGGGTGGTCGAAGTGATGTTCACCACCGACGGAAGCACTCTCTTATAGACGGCGATATTGTTCTGCTCCTCGGCATCGTAGGCGGGCGCAGCCTCAGCCTCGGTGAGTTCGAGCGGAGAAGTGGAGCCATGCGCATTGAAGAGCGAGAAATGGCTCAGACTGAAGGGAAGATGCGCGGTGAGGAACCAGAATCCACCCACCAGCAGGACAACCAGAAGAACCCGGCGCAGTTTCATGGCTTTTAGACCCGAAAGACCTTCCTGAGTAGATATGGCTGGCACGCGACCCGGTTCCATGGGGAAGGGCGCGGCTGCCAATTCTTATTCTAATGACTCGTCTTGCAGCGATTTGTTGCTCTCCGCCTTGAGGCGCTGCCAAAGCTCGGCAACCTGGGCGCGAAGTCCATCCATATCGCCCGTGTTGTCAATGACATAGTCGGCGCGGGCTGCTTTTTGGGCATCGGGAATCTGGTGCGCCAGACGGAGGCGGGCATCCACTTCGGCAGCCTCGCGGCCAGCGCCGGCGGAGATCCGCGCGGCATAGCGGGAGATTTTCATCTCGTCGGGAGCGGTGACCACCACGATGCGGTCGATGCGCAGCCGCCAGTCGGCCAGCACACTTTCCTGTTCGCCGCGGGCGCGGGCGTCGCGCTCCACCTCGAAGATCAACGCCGACTCCACCACGGCCACGGCCGCCGGATCGCGCCTGAAAACCTCTTCCATCCAGCGTTGCTGCGCCGCAATCACCGCCGGATGCACAATCGCATTCAGCTCATTCACCCGTCCGCCCTGAAAGGCCAGCTCGGCCAGCTTTCCGCGGTTCAGGTGGCCATCGGGGCCAACGATTCCGGGACCAAATGCGCGCACAATCCCGGCATAGACCGGCTGGCCCGGTTCCATCAGTGTTCGTCCCAGCGCATCGGCCTCAATAACCTCGGCGCCCAGCTCGCGCAGATAGTCCGCGACGGTGCTCTTGCCGCTGCCCAGGCCGCCGGTAAGGCCAACCCTCAGCACCGGCTACAGTCCCCGCCGCATCTTGGCGGCGCGCACCGTGTTAGCCATCAGCATGGCCACGGTCAGCAGACCCACGCCGCCGGGCACGGGCGTGTAGGCTCCGGCCAGTTCATAGGCCATTGGATGCACATCGCCCACGATGGTCGAGCCGCGCTTGGCGAAGGCGGCCTCACGCTTGGCGTTGCCGGCAAAGAAGCGGTCAAACTCCTCGCGGCTGGTGATGCGGTTGATGCCTACGTCGATGATTGTCGCTCCGGGCTTGACCATCTCCGGGCCGATGAAGCCGGGGCGGCCGATGGCGGCAACAAGAATGTCGGCCTGGCGGGTGATCGCGCCCAGGTCGCGGGTCTTCGAGTGGCAGATGGTGACCGTGGCGTTCTGGTGCAGCAGCAGCATGGCGGCCGGCTTGCCTACCAGGTCGCTGCGGCCCACCACCACGGCGTGCTGGCCGGCGATAGGAATCTCGCTGCGCTTGAGGATTTCGATAATCCCCGCCGGAGTGCAGGGCGCCAGCGCCGGCCTTCCCGCCTGCAAGCGGCCCGCGTTCACCGGATGAAAGCCGTCCACATCCTTGGCCGGCAGAATGGCATCGAGCAGCGCCTTTGTATCCACCTGCTTGGGCAGCGGCAACTGGATCAGGATGCCGTCAATCTCGTCGCGGTCGTTGAGGGCGGCCACCAGGGCAAGCATCTCTTCGGTGGTTACCGTGTCGGGCGGCGTAATCAGGTCGCTATAGATGCCCAGGTCGGCGCAGCTTTGCACCTTGCTGCGGACATAGATCTCCGACGCTGCCACATGGCCCACCAGCACCGCCGCCAGTCCCGGCCGAATGCCTTGAGCGGCCAGCAGTTTCACTTCCTCCGCTACTTCCTGCTTGATCGCCGCCGCAATCGCCACGCCATCTAGAATTTTCGTCATCTTGCGCTCCAAACACCCATCGTATCGCGTCCTGCTTCCCGGCGGGGCACACGCGCTGGCGGGTCCGGCGACAGAACTGCTTCACAAATCTCTGGTCTCACTTTGGCGCGGGCCGCACTATGGGTTGGACGGCGCGATTTGCGTCGGCAGCAGGTCGGGCTTGATGTAAGCCGGATCGAGAAGAGAGCGCGCCGCCTGGTCAAAGACGGCAAAGGAGCAGGGCTGGCCGGTGTGGCAGCTGGGAGGCGTGAGATCGACCTCGGCGGGCCGATTGGCCAGTGTAAGGGCCTGGCCTGAGCGCAGTTGATCGATGGTCTGTGCGCGATAAAGCAGACGGACGATGTATTCCTTCGACTTCGGATTCTGCCATAGTTCAAAGACGATCTGCGAGTCCGGGGGCGTGTCGTCGGCGATGCCTTCCACGGTCCAGTGCAGACCGAGCAAGCCGCCAACGCTGAAGAGATTGGAGTCATGGCCGCTGACGTATACCAGGCGCGTGCCGGTCGGGCCGATGGCTCCTGGAACCGGCGCGGCGTGTTGAGTTTGCGAGTGCTGCGCAGCCTGTTCTAGTGTGTCGAGGATGTGCGCCACCAGGTTCGAACTTTGGCTGCGGGCGGATAACGGCGTGCGCGTTCCCAAGGCAAATTGCTTCGCATGCAGCGGCATCAGACGGTGGAGAGTGGATTCATCCACACGCCCCCAGCCAACTTCCGGCATCGGCTTGTCGTCGATATATTCGAGCAACAGGTCTTCCACCAGCGACGACGCCGCGGCGAGGGGCCGGGCATCGCCGAGGATGGGCCTTGCGGCCGGATGCACTGGATTCGGCGCGAGGATATGCGCCAATTCTTTGAGTTCTGGATTTGCGGAAACCGAAAAGAAGGCTACCGGGTCGTTGCCCAGGGCGCCTTGCCGGTCAGCCGCGACCGCTTCCGCGGAGGGCGGTGGAAAGGTGCTGGGAATTGGCGAGAAGAGCGGATCCTTGACGCCCCTGCCCTGCACGATCGTGTTCACGGGCAGCGGATCGCAACCTGGTTCCAGCCCGGCGAAGGTCTTGCGCGTGCTCATGATATTGCGCTCGTCCGTATCGGCGTAGAGATAGATTTCGCCGCTGCGGGGGCAGCCGGCAGCGGATAACAGGCCGTGGCGGGCCAGATCGAGGCGCATATAAGCGCCCATCTGGTAGATCGCCGCGCCGCCATGCGGCGTCAGATAGCCAAGCGGAGCCTCCCATTCAGGCCAGGGGTCGAAGGAATGAGCGTCAAGAGCCGAAGCGGCCGTGAGAGGCGGCCGGATGCCGTGGCGAGACAAAACCAGCGTGAAGCGAAGCTCGTCCTTGCCATGGACTTTGGGTGCATGGGTCTGCGCCGTGACTAGAGCAGCCGAAAGCAGGAAGGCGGCAACAACGAAAGCTCGCATATTGTCTAGGATGCCACGGCCACAGCATTTTCGAATGTATTGTTTGCAGAAGCCTGGAAGCGGAGTGGCGTTTTTCTCAAGAAAGAGCCACCTTCCACAACCTTCAAAATGGCGATTGCCGGGGGAGGCGCTGAGCATGGATCCACCCTGAGAGCCGCCACCCTCAGCCCTCTGCCAGCCCAGATATTTGAGTTAGTTAATGATAATAATCTAACTTGGGTGAGCTTCGATGGAAGAACCTGGAAAGCCAAGCAAGAATACGATGTTAGCAGCCTTTCTATGCCGCATCCGATTACTGCTGTAGAAGACCGGCCTATCTGCCGATATGTTACTTGCCGGGAACGCGGCCAGGCCGCCGCCCCGCAAAATCATTGACTCGATGAATGGAGACTTCGACGGTGCAGATAGAGAGGCAAACAAATGAGGCGCCCGATCCGCCTTGGGCTCATCTGCGCCTTCCTCCATTTCCTCAAGTCGCCATCCGAGTTTTGCAGTTGGCCCACAATGAGAATGTGCAGTTGCATCAGTTGAGCGAGTTGATTTCGTCCGATCCGGCGTTTGCCAGTGAAGTCCTCACCATCGCAAATTCCTATATGTACGCTCCTCGCTTTCCCGCCAGCAGCATTCTGCAGGCGATCGCGGTGCTGGGAGCTAACAACCTGCAGGGCCTGTGTCTCACCGTCGGAGTAAGATCCTACCTCGGCAAATCGCTGAGTCATCCTGCCATGCGAGACATATGGCGCCATAACCTGGCGTGCGCATTGATAGCTGAGCAGTTGGCTTCAGCCGGTTTCATGGACAAGGATCTGGCATACACCTGCGGAGTCATGCACGACATCGGACGATTGGCGCTGGCCGTTATCCGGCCCAAAGAGTACGCGGTTCTATTGGGTACGTATAGCGGGCCCTCCGGCAACATCCTCCAGTCGGAGCGGGCGTTGTTTGGGTGGGATCACTGCGAGGCGGGAAGGCGCCTCATTGCGGATTGGGAACTGCCTCCCTACTTTGAGGCCATTGTCTCCGAACATCATTGCCCAGGCGAAAAGGACGGATCCTGGGGCATGGCTGAGCTGATCAACATGAGTTGCAGAATGGCTGATACGGCGGGTTTCCCGGCGTTTCCGGGGTGCGAGGCCGCCCGGTATCCGGAGTTGCTTGATGAACTTCCCGCAAGAGAGCGCGGGCTCTTCCACTCCGAGGTTGAAGCTCTGACCTCTGAAGTTGCCAAACGAATCCAAGCCGTAGAGTCCGTCTGATGCCATGCCGCCGAGAGGATTCCAGGTGGCATGGCGATCGGGCTCAAATCCATCACGCCGCGGCAATCTGCGCGAACCATGCATTTATGTAGATTGAGTAACTTATTGAGAACCAGATAACTACCCGTAAGACTATCCAATTATTAAGCCAATTGTCCCTTATAGGCGTTTCCGCGCCGCTGGAGCGGAACTCACCCGGTTTGATCTGTTTAGTTATTGAAATGATTGGAGGCGCGGGCCGGGATCGAACCGGCGCATAAAGATTTTGCAGACCCTTTGGTTAGTGCCTCTCAGCCCAGTGTTTACGCATGGTTTGCAATTTGTCGACATTTTCTTGTCCGGTTTTGGTCCGACCCCCTGAAAGAGGTTTGGCCCGTGTCTTAGCTGTGAGATGGCATGATCAGCACCGAACCGCACAATATTCTACATACCTTAAAAATGGGCAGAGATTGGTCTGTTAACAGGCCAAACCGGAGACACACCTGCTGAATACAATCAATTCCGCGCCATCCGGTTCGGCTACTGCCACGGCTGTCGTCTCGGCATGGACATCCAAACCAAAAAATCGCACCTTGTCCTTCATGACCGGTTCGCTGCGCTTATGGTTCTGAGCTATGCTTCCTTCTCGAATCACAGCCTAACCCACGCCTAGCAGCCCGTGGCGAAAGTCGGGTTTTGAAAGGGCACGGCTTCAGCCGTGCCGCAAATAGCTGAGAATAAACGACGGGCTTTAGCCCCTGAGGGGTGTTTTCCAGCGATCTGGACTTTCACCACAGGCTGCTAGCGCATTGGAACCGCACCACTCCATTCTGACTAGCGAAGCAGTGGAGTAGTCGCTTCCTCCCCGCATGGCGTTTCCTCTGGCCGCCATCGGGACGCTTCCGGCCAGAACGGCATTCGCCGGCAGCTCCTGCCGGCGTCGATCATGCGTCTAACAAGAGCGACAGGCAAATTGCCGTCGCTGTAAAATGGCAAACAGGAAGCGGCAGGCGGATCGCATATTTACTGTTGCGCCTTGGGGTTCCGAATGTTCAACGAAAACTGCATCATCGCTCGACGCCTCCGGCGCATCGTCCTGGCAGCCGTGACCTTGCCGGCTGTTCTGCTTCTCTCCGTTTGGCTTTGGCCATTTGGGCACAATGCGCTTGCAGGCGCTGACACAACTCGATCCGCTGCCGCCGTAAGTCCTGAACGGAAGTTGTCGCCGATCTCGATCGACTACCCCGAGAACGGCTCCATCTTCCCCCCAGGCATTACGCCGCCCATGTTTTTGTGGCGCGATACCGCGACAACTTCCTGGCAGATCGAGATTTCCTTTGCCGATAAATCCAAGCCCGTTCGTGCCTTCTCCAACGGAGAACGGATGCAAATTGGCCCCATCGATCCCAAGTGCGTCTCCAGCACCAACAAGCCGCCCACGCTTACCCCGCAACAGGCCGCTTCCTGGACATGGACCCCCGATCCAGGCGCATGGTCGGCCATCCAGGCGCACTCCACGCTTCATCCGGCTACAGTCACCATTACCGGTTATCGCAGCGGCAACATTGCCGCATCCAGATCCCGGATCTCCATTACGACCTCGCCAGATCCGGTGGGCGCGCCCATCTTCTACCGCGACGTGCCGCTCATGCCCACCGACGGCAGAGACGGAATTGTTCAGCCCCTTGCCGCTTCCGCCATCCCGCTCATTCACTGGCGCCTTCGCGATATTCGCCAATCCGAGAGCCACACCGTTCTGCAGAATATGCCCACCTGCGCCAATTGCCATTCCTTCTCCCTCGACGGCAAAACGATGGGCATGGACATCGATGGTCCGGCCAACGACAAGGGCCTCTATGCATTAGTCCCGGTGCAGCGCCAGATGACCATCCAGAACAAGGACGTAGTGAAGTGGAACACCGATGGTCAAATCGGCCAGACCAGAGTCGGCTTCATGTCGCAGGTCTCGCCCGACGGCCAATATGTAGTCAGCACCTTTGCCGGCCCGTCTCTCAACGTCCCAAAGACCTTTTACGTCACTAACTTCACAGACTATCGCTTCCTTCAGGTGTTTTATCCCACCAAGGGCATCCTTGAGTGGTATAGCCGCGCCACAGGCATGCGTCATCCGCTGCCCGGCGCCAACGATCCCAAGTTTGTGCAGACCGATGGAGTCTGGAGCCCCGACGGAAAGTACATCGTGTTTGCCCGCGCCATTGCCAAAGATCCGCAGGAACCGGGTCAAAAGACGGCCCTGCATGCGAACGATCCAAATGAAACTTCAATCCAATACGACCTTTACCGTATCCCCTTCAATGACGGCAAGGGCGGAACTCCCGAACCCATCGCCGGCGCCTCGCGCAACGGCATGAGCAATAACTTCCCCAAGGTCTCGCCCGACGGCAAGTGGATCGTCTTTGTGCAGTGCCACAATGGCCAGCTCATGCGGCCTGACAGCCAGCTCTACATCGTGCCGTTCGCCGGAGGCGAAGCCCGCCGCCTGCGCGCCAACACGCCGCTCATGAACTCCTGGCACAGCTTTTCGCCCAACGGACGCTGGCTGGTCTTTTCCTCCAAGGCCCGTTCGCCCTACACCCAGATGTATCTCACGCATCTCGACGCCAACGGAAACGACAGCCCGGCGATCCTGGTTGACAACACCACCGCCGCCAACCGCGCCGTCAACATTCCCGAGTTCGTCAACATTCCCGCCGACGGCATCCAGGACATTCAAGTCCCCGCCGTCGATCTCTTTCGGCTGATGGATCAGGCGACGGCACTCCAGGTACAAAAGGAAGGCGACCAAGCCCTGGAAGCCTGGAGAAAGGCGTTGAAAATCGATCCGGACGACGCCACCATTCACAACGATCTAGCGGTTGCCCTTTATCTTCACGGCGATACGGCAGAGGCTTTCGAGCAGGTTCGCGAGGCCATCCGCATCAATCCAAAACTCGCGGGCGCCCACTACAATCTCGGCATGTTTCTGTCGTTGCAGGGCCAGCCGGACAAGGCATTGGCGGAACTGGAATTAACCCTCACCCTCAATCCCCGGTATCCCTCTGGAGAAGCGGCCCTGGCCAGTGCCTATGGCGCTCTCGGCAAGGACTCCGAAGCCCTCGCCCACTGGCGCAGGGCGCTCACACTTGAGCCCCGGCGAGTCAGCGTCCTGGTTGGCGTAGCGCGGATTCTGGCAACCGCGCCCGACGCTGCCTTGCGGGATGGCAAGGAAGCACTATCTCTTGCCGACCAGGCAAATCAGATTGCGGCCGGAGCGAACCTCAGCGCCCTCGACACCCTGGCCGAAGCCTATGCCGAGACCGGGCAATTCTCACAGGCGCTTACCTATGCAAATCGAGCGTTAGACCTGGCGGTTGCCAAGGGAGACAGTTCCATGTCCGCCGAAATCCGCAGCCGCATTCGCCTTTACACGGCGAACACGCCATACCGCACTCAGCATCCGTAGAAGAGCGTTTTCGGTTCAAGTGTTAACAAAACTTTGGGTGCCCCATCCTTGAATCGCTTTTTGATTCAAGGGTGGGAGCAAACAAAAATCCGTCTCAACCGTAAGCAGTAAATATCCCCCGGCAGTGGGGTACCAGACCTATGGTCTGGACAATAAGGGAAGGAGCAAACGGATTTTGCTCCTTAGCAGAGCCGAGGGCTTTACGTATTGTGGCCCCTCAAAGGGGCCCGGCTACGCGCAATACCGGGAAAAGCGTATTGCTCACGCCAACCTGAAATCCGCGCCGTAGGCGCAATGTTTGTTAGCCCCGCGCTTCAGCGTGGGGAAAGCGATCCCGCCATGATAGAGCCGGAGTCCCGGAGGGACGGCGCATTCTCATCGCGCACCTTTTTTGACTCATTCGCACATTGAAGGTAAAAACACAAACCGGGGGCCACTCCCGTAAATGTCAAACTCCGACTCTCGTCCCGGCAGAGCCGGGGGTTTTCTCGTTTGTAATAAGACCGCAAATGCTCGATCTTTCAAAGCCGCTGCCTTGCCCTCGGCTATTCCTTCTTCTCCGCATTCCGAGCCCGCACCTTGAACCAGATCGGCGTGCCCTTGAAGCCAAAGGCCTCGCGAATCTGGTTTTCAAGGAATCGCTCGAAGCTGAAGTGCAGCTTGATGTCCCGGTCGGTGAACAGAACAAAGGTGGGCGGAGCCACGGCGGCCTGAGTCATATAGAAGATGCGTACCCGCTTGGCCATGGGCACCGGCGCGCGCTGAAAGTCGATCTTGTCCAGGAAGCGATTCATCTGCCCGGTCGACACGCGCTTGCGCCGTTCGGCGGCCACGGCTTTCACCTCGTTCAGCACCCGGCCAATCCCCGTCCCTTCCAGCGCTGAGAGAAAGATGACCGGCGCGTAGTTCAAATACTTGAGCACGGTGCGCAGTTGCTTCTCGAAGATTTCCCGATCGGCGGGCGGTTTGCCGTCGGTACGGCCCGTGGTCACCGCGTCCCACTTGTTCACCAGAATAATGACGCTGCGCCCGCTCTCGTGGGCATAGCCGCCGATGGTGGCGTCGGCGCCGGTTACGCCGTCGTTGGCGTCCAGCACCAGCAGGGCCACATCCGCGGCCTCCAGGTGCCGGCGGGCCATCACCACGCTCATCTTTTCGGCCATCAGGTGGGTCTTGCTCTTGCGCCGGATGCCGGCCGTATCCACAAACCGCAGTTGGCTGCCCTCGAACTCCACCATCTCATCCACCGCATCGCGCGTCGTCCCGGCAATGGGTGAAACAATAGCCCGCGAAGTCCCCGTCAGCGCATTCAGCAGCGTGGACTTGCCCACATTGGGCCGTCCGATGATGGCTACCGAAGTCTCATGCTGCTCAAACTCGCCATGCGAGCGATGCAGCGGGCGAAGTTCCTCGTCCCCAGCCTCCTCCGGAGCAGCTTCCGCATCGGCAGCTTCACTTTCCTGTGCAATCTCGGCGGCCTCCGCGGCCTCATGAACAGCCTGCGCCTCCTCTTCGCTCAGCACCGGCTCCGGCGGCGCCGGAATCGCCTCGGAGATAGCTTCCACCAGATCGCCGATGCCCAGACCGTGCTCTGAGCTGATGGCAAACACGTTGCGCAGGCCCAACTGCCGAAAGTTCTCGGCGGCCATGGCCATGGCTTCGCCCTCCACCTTGTTTACCGCCAAAAACACCGGCTTGCGGCTGCGCAGCAGCAGCTTCACCAGGTCATAGTCGGGACTCGCCAATTCCGTGCGCGCGTCCACCACCAGCACCAGCGCATCGGCCTCTTCCAGCGCCACCTTCGCCTGGTTGTAGATCTCTGTGGGAATCAGTTCGGGGTCGTCCGGCACAATGCCGCCGGTATCCACCAGACGAAACTGCCGCCCGGCCCACTCATACTCCCCATAGATGCGGTCGCGCGTTATGCCCGGCTCATCGCCCACAATCGAGCGGCGGCTTTTCGTCAGCCGGTTAAAGAGCGTGGACTTGCCCACATTGGGCCGGCCCACAATGGCCACCAGCGGCAGCGCCGCCGAGCCCGGCGTTCCGGGTACTACCGATCTGCGATACTTTGCCAAAACTTGTCTCCAGGGGCCGTAAACAGGGGAACGGCGCTCTTGCGTCGAGGACTCGTCGCACGCCGGCAAATGGAAGACTCTGTTGCGGCAATCGAGTAGAACGCTCTCTTTCAGCTTAGTCCCTCCAGGGGAGTGAATCCAGACGCGGGGACTGGAGGTTGCGCCGGATTAGCTTTTCCTCGTCATCCATGCGGATTCCAGCACAATTATGGAATGCCCGGAAGGGATCGCCGGTCTCCAGACCGGCTGTCTTGCGGGCGTCCACGCCCGCATTTGGTCTGGAACCATTACAAAATCACACGATCTGAGCACAAGGTCTCTGACCGTGTGAATATCTATCAGCCCCGTGCCCCATCCATTCGCTTTTTTCTGGCGAATGGGTGGGAAAGCACAAACCTCAAGGAACGAAATCAAGCAGTCAGAGCGCTGGTCCAGCGCTGAATCCGCCCTGCGCAGTCGCCCGCGCCGCCCGCTTCACTATGATGAAGTGTGTACCCGGACCCGATGCCCCCGAGCGACAGCCCAACCCGCGCCCTGCCCACCCTCCATGAGTTCTTCGCGCCGGGCGGCATCTTGGCGCGCTCGTCCCTCCCCTTCGAGTACCGGCCGGGGCAACTGGAAATGGCCAAAGCCGTCGAGCGGGCTCTGGAAGAACGCCGCCACCTGATCGTCGAGGCCGGAACCGGTACCGGAAAAACCCTGGCTTACCTGCTCCCTGCCCTGCGCACCGGCCAGCGCATCATTGTTTCCACCGGAACCAAGGCTCTTCAAGACCAGCTCTACTTCCGCGACGTTCCCTTCCTTGAAACGCTGCTGGGCAACCTGCGCGTCTGCTACATGAAGGGCCGCGCCAACTATCTCTGCCGCCACAAGCTGGCCGCGCTGCGCGCCCAGCCGATCCTCTCCGGCCTTGAAGAGATCGATCAGTTCCGGCAGATTGCCGAGTGGGAGCAGACCACCGAATCCGGCGACCGCGCCGAGCTTTCTGGAATGCCCGAGTCCAGCGCCCTCTGGCAAAAGCTCGACGCCCGCACCGAGGCCTGCCTGGGCTCAACCTGCCCCGACTATCGCCGCTGCTTCATCACTGAAATGCGGCGCAAGGCGCTCGAGTCGGACATCGTCATCGTCAACCACCACCTCTTCTTTGCCGATCTGAGCGTCAAGCAGGAGGCGGCGGGCGCGCCCGATGCGGGCATCCTGCCCGAGGCCGCGGCGGTGGTCTTCGACGAGGCGCACGAGCTGGAAGAGGTGGCGTCGAGTTACTTCGGCCTCTCGGTCAGCAATATCCGCTTTGAAGAGCTGGCGCGCGACACCGAGGTGCTGTTGCGCGGCAAGGAAGGCGCCGGCAACATTCCCGCCGCCACGCAGCAGCTTCGCGAGCGCGCACGCATGTTTTTTGCCGGGCTGCCCATGGCCGGCGACGGACGCCAGCCCTTCACTGAGCGCGAGGAGTTCCTTGAAACTTCCGGCGACCTGTATATGGCCGTGCGTGCCACGCTCCGCCGCCTCGAATCGGAGATGGAGGGCATGAAAGGCGTCGACGAAGCGCCGGGGCTCAAGAAGCGCGTCTCCCGCCTTCGCTCCGAGCTTGAATTCCTGCTCGAATCCAACGCTCACAACATGGTCTATTGGATGGAGCGCCGCATCTCCGGCTCCGCGGACAAGTCTTCGTCAACGGGAGCGCGAGGCGGCTTTCGTCCCCAGTCCCGGTCCACCTTCCTGCAGGCCACGCCCATCGACGTTTCTGAATTGCTCCATGAGATGGTCTTCGACCAGATTCCCACCGTGGTGCTCACCTCCGCCACGCTCACCGTGCAGGGCGGATTCGAGCACATGCGCAAGCGCCTGGGCCTCACCGAGGCGCGCGAGCTGGTGGTGCCCTCGCATTTCAAGTATGACGAGCAGGCGCTGCTCTATCTGCCGCCAGAGATGCCCGACCCGCGCGACCCCGACTTTCCCGAAGCCGCCGCCCGCTGCATCCGCCGCGTACTTGAGGTCACCCGCGGCCGCGCCTTTTGCCTCTTCACCAGCTATAGCCAAATGCGCGACCTCTACGAGCGCCTCATGCCGGTGCTCGACTTTCCCATCCTGCTGCACGGAACGGCGCCCCGCAAGGCCCTGCTTGAGCAGTTCCGCTCCACCCCCAACGCCGTCCTCTTCGGAACTTCCAGCTTCTGGCAGGGCGTGGACGTGCAGGGCGAGGCGCTCAGTTGCGTCATTATTGACCGCCTGCCCTTCGCCGTGCCCAGTGACCCGGTGGTCGCCGCCCGCATGAGGGCTATTGAAGAGGCTGGCGGCAAACCCTTCTTCGACTATCAGGTTCCCTCGGCCGTACTCACTCTCAAGCAAGGCTTCGGCCGCCTCATCCGCTCGCTTGAAGATCGCGGCGTCCTGGTGCTCCTCGATAACCGCATCCGCACAAAAAGATACGGCCAAACCTTCCTCTCCAGCCTCCCCCCCTACCGCGTAACCGGGACCATTACCGACGTGGAGGAGTTTTTTGCCAGCCCGGCGCAAGAGAAATGAACCAACACAATTCTTCCATCAAGAGGAATGAACCACCACAAAGCTGTCATCAATTAGGGATGAACCAACTCAAATCTGTCATCAATAGCAGTGAACCACCACAAAGCTGTCATCCTGAGCGGAGTTTGGCGCGTTTTTTGCGCCAAACGCAGTCGAAGGACCTGCGGTTGTTCTTGAACGCAGCCGAAGAACCTGCGGCTGCATCTCGGTACACAACAAGCCCGCCACTCGATACACCTCAACCCTGACGCCTCGATTCTGATTACCCGTGAGCAACTGCCGAGTTGGCGACAAACCAACCGAAGCGAATCCACCTTCTAGCTCTCGGATTAGGTGGAGGATCTACCAACCTTATCGTTTCGTCGGCAAGCCATTCGTAACCGCATCCCCATCGAGCGTTGCGTTATCTAAAACCCATTGGCGAATCTAGCTATTTACTTGACGCCACCAACCACAAGATGTAGTGGTGTGTGATTTTAAAATTGGCAAACCAGAAACAAGCAAAACCCGCCTGACGGCGAGTTTTCTATTGGAGGATTCAATGGAA
>Ga0224529_1001298_pt1 | contig 15409 bp, 9 predicted proteins | sample CBST50metaG_FD_179893 | JGI IMG/M metagenome (GOLD analysis project Ga0224529, IMG submission 179893) | Peat soil microbial communities from Stordalen Mire, Sweden - C.B.S.T50 | ecosystem: Environmental > Terrestrial > Soil > Wetlands > Peat | place: Sweden: Norrbotten County, Stordalen Mire... | reverse complement strand
CGGTAAAACAGGGCCTCGTCACCCCCCTGATCGCTGTAGCCCGCGAGAAGGGCATCTCTGCGTATGTCGGCGATGGCCAGAACCGCTGGGCTGCCGCGCATGTGGCGGATGTCGCCCATCTCTACCGGCTTGCCCTCGAAAAAAGCACTGCGGGGGCCCGCTATCACGCCGTCGCCGAAGAGGGTGTGCGGCTCAAAGACATTGCCACCGCCATAGGCCACGGTCTGAACGTGCCTGTCACTTCCATCTCACAGGAAGAGGCCCAAGAGCATTTCGGCTTTTTCGGATTCTTCGCGGGGAGAGATTGCCCGGCCTCCAGCGCGCGAACCCGGGAACTACTCGGATGGAACCCAACCGAACCTACTCTCCTTACCGATCTCGGAAATATGCGCTATTCCCAATCTTGAGCGGTTTTGAACATCTGCGGCGTTAGTCACAATGGCTAAGAAAATATCAATTTCATGCACTTTGCTGACACTATCGAAAGCGTGGCTCATTGTTACCTGTCTTCTATCGACAACCGGAGTACTAGTCGCTCGCCGGCTTTTCTGGCCCACCGGGTACGAAACTGTAGTGCCGGCCTCCCGGTCCACACTTATTTTTCTAGTGCGCCGGAAGACGCGAAGCGCTCTGCCCGAACGGCCAGTTCCGGCGCGGTACTCTGGAGAGGTAAGCGGAGTTCTACATGGATCGAGTCTCAGCCGAAATCGGCGGGGAATGCCCCGGCGAAATATATTCCCATTGTTTGCAGCAGCTTGAGAAGGCCCAGGCAGCCGAACGCAGCCGTGAGCGGCGCATGGGCGCAACCAAGCTCGTGCTAGCGGTGCTCACCCTGATCTGCGCCGTCTATCTGCTGCGCCATCTGGCGCTGATTGAACTCGTTCTGGTCCCCGCCGCCGTCTTCGTTCTGCTCGCCATCTGGCAGGAAAAGATGATTCGTTCCTTACGTTTACGAGCCCGATCCATCGACTTCTACCAGCGCGGCCAAGCCCGGCTTGAAGGCCGCTGGGCGGGCACGGGAGAGGCGGGCGAGCGCTTTCTTGACCCCTCTCACCCCTATGCCCGCGACCTCGATCTCTTTGGTCCGGCCTCCATTTTTGAGCTGCTCTGCACCACTCGCACCCGCGCCGGAGAAGAGACTCTGGCCCGCTGGCTCCTGGCTCCTGCGTCGGTTGATGAGGTGCGAGAACGGCAGCAGGCGGTGGTCGATCTGCGCCCCCGCGTCAGCTTCCGCGAGAAGCTTTTCACACTGGGAGAGTCGGTGCGGGCAGGGGGGCATCCCGAGGCGCTGGCTGCCTGGGGAGAAGGCAAGCCCTTCTTTGCGGCGCGAGCTACCCGCGTGACAACCACGTTGCTGGCCCTGGCGTGGCTCCTGAGCTTGATCTGCTGGGGATTGTGGGGATGGGGTGCAGTGGCGGGTTTGCTGACCCTCCTGTGCCTGGCTTGGGCGCACCGCTTGTATGCGCGGCTGGAGGAGGCCGCCGACCGTGTGGAGAAGGCCTCCGAAGACCTGCAAGTGCTCTCTGGCGTGCTGGCGCTGCTGGAGCAGGAGAGATTCACCGCGCCGCGTCTGCTGGCGCTCCAGGCATCCCTGAAGTCTGCGGGAAGGTTGCCCTCAGCGGCGATTCACAAACTGGCCCGGTTGACCGAGTACATCAAGTCGCGGCGTAGTCCGGTGGCTAAAGTACTCGATGTGTTGACCTTCTGGTGCGCGCAACTGGTTTTTGCCGCGGAAAACTGGCAACGCGACTTTGGCCCGCAGATCAGGAACTGGCTGGAGTCGGTGGGAGAGTTCGAGGCGCTCTCCGCGCTCTCCGGCTACGCTTATGAACACCCAGAGGCGGTTTTTGCGGAGTTTGTAGCCCCCCAGGAAGGCCCGCTCTTCGATGCTGAAGGGTTGGCGCATCCGCTGCTACCCGCCAGCCGTGCCGTGGCCAACGACGTCAAGCTGGGCAATGGCTTGCAATTGATGATCCTGAGCGGGCCGAATATGGCGGGTAAAAGCACCTTTATGCGCGGTATTGGCGTGAATGCCGTCCTGGCCCAGTGTGGTGCGCCGGTGTGCGCCCGAAGGCTCAGAATGAGCCCACTCGCGGTGGCGGCCTCGATTTGCGTTCTGGATTCTCTGTCGGGCGGAATTTCGCGCTTTTACGCGGAAATTCACCGCCTCAAGCTGGTTCTGGATCTAACCGAGGGGCCGCTGCCTGTCTTGTTTCTACTGGACGAACTGCTCTCTGGCACCAACTCCCACGACCGGCTGGCGGGAACCGAATTGATGGTGCGCAGTCTGGTCGAGCGCAAGGCGATGGGACTGGTCAGCACCCACGACTTGGCTTTGGCTGCGATCCCCGAAGAAATGGGCGGGCGAGCAGTGAATTGCCACTTCGATGATCGGTTTGAAGACGGGCAACTGATCTTCGACTATAAATTGAAGCCGGGAATTGTGCAGACCAGCAATGCGCTCGAACTGATGCGCTCCATCGGTCTTGGCTCAGGCGGTTTGGGCTTGAACGGCGGAAAGCTCTAAAAGCGAGCTACACCTCGATTTCCACACCGCGCCAGAAGGCCACATAACCCTTGATCTTGCGCGCTACCGGCTGCGGCGAGGGGTAGTACCAAGCCGCATCCAGGTTGTCCTGGCCTTCAATCAGCAGAGTCATGTAGCGCGCTTGTCCCTTGACGGGATCGAGTGAAGTTGTGCTGCTGGGAATGAAATATTCCCGTTTGATACTGGATTCGGGGAAATAGACCACGCCATCCACCGTCTCCGTCTGATTGCTTTCGGCAATTACCCGGTCATTCCAGATTGCTCGTGCCATGAGTTGTTCTGATCTCCTCCGTTTATCCCCTTTATCGACTCCGGTTATGGAGCCAATTAAAGAGCCGGATATGAGATTAAAGCATTTTCACTCCGAATGCCGTCGCATAACAACTTTTATTAGGTATGCAGACGTTCACGCATAGCTTGTGCGCTTTTAAGCACCGATTCATAGCGCTGAGCCGCCGCCGTAAACCGGTTGACTAATTCGCCGGTTTTGATGAGGAAGTTGGGATTCTTCTCGCGGATCGCGTCGAGAAGAGGCGCGAACTTGGCAAGAATAAAAAATCCCTCGCCATTGCAGTCCACAAACAGTTCGGCGGAAACCGCCCCATGTAGCACCATGGCCGCTGCCATCTCCCAGTAGCTGAGCACTTGGCGTAGCCAGGCATTGTGGGGGTCGGCGGAGTTGGTGGCAATGGCAAAATAATCGTCGGCCGTGGCGGGCCAGAACTCACTCGTGACCCAGGCTCGCGCCTGACGCATCAGCGCTTCGGTGCGCAGTTCGTAAAGTCTGAGAATGATTTCGGCATCGGCCGGGGTGGCAAGCATTCGTTCCATTTTGGGGTTCTCCGCTGCCTCATAGTAACGGATTCAGCCGGAAGTCTGCCGAGAGGCCTATTCCTGGCCGCGGCAGGAGGGTGACTGCTTGGGCTTGGCCAGGAATCGTGATCAAATGGATACGAAATCTCTGGACAGGCGTTTGCACGATGTCCGCACCCTCTGCATTTGTGTATTACCAGTTGAAATAATGTTTGGCCCACATCAATGCAAATGCTGTGAGTGGACCCCATATACCAACGCACATCGCGCCAATAATCCACTTGAGCGTATTGAAACTTGCTTTTGCGGATGCGATTTCAGTTGAAATAGAATCGAGCTTCTCGCGCGCGGCATCAGCATGACCTTCCAGATATACAATCGACCTTTCAATGCCGCCGACTTTCACGGCAAGGTCATAGAATCTATCCGTAGGCGCAAAATTTCCTCCAGCAACAGCTACGGCATCGGCGGAGGTGGTTTCAAGCTTAGACTGGCGCGGTGGTACCAAGGTCTGCTCCCGTTTTAGTTGCAATCCATTCCCATATAGACGAAGATGCGCGACCGAAATAACCCTCTGCTCGCACGACAATGCCACTTGCAATCGGTTCAGAGACGCCCAAGCCAATTCGCTCCGAGATTTCCTTGGTTGTGGTGGCACTGGGCGCAACCACGAGCCATTCTCCTGTTCCTACATTCAAATAGAGCCACGGAGCGATAGTCTGAAGCCGTTTCTCAACGGATTCGGCGTCGGACACTGCAAAGACTGCGAAGAGCGCATTAGGATTTGCCATCGGAACGATTTTACCCACAAAATGCCAAGTTGACGCAAGTTCGGTGCCGCGCGCATCGTGCATTCGTACCATATCAGGACCGCGCGGCAAGGTTTACAGATTTGGCTACATCATCCTTATGCGGTTTGCAAGACCTTCTTTGCGCTTTTCATGGGGGCGCTCTTATCGACCACTGGACCATGAGTTTCGGCGGTGGGCGGGGGCGGAGCGTCGCCAATGCGCTTGGAGTAGCTGCACTCGACGGTTGGCTTGACGGGCTCTGCACTCTTCTTGGCGCGTTTTTTGGGCGCTGCATCTTCCTCGACGGCCTTCTTCTTGTTGGGGCATTCGAGATAGACTCCCGACTTGAGCGTCTTTTCGACCAAGTAAGGACTGCCGCACTCCGGGCATTTTTTGGCGACCGGCTTATTGTTCGACGTGAAGTCGCACTTGGGATAGTTGGTGCAGCCCCAGAAGATGTTGCCGCGACGCGCCTTGCGTTCAGCCAAGTCTCCCACGCCGCACTTGGGGCACTTCAATCCCTCAATCAGGTTCTGCTTCACATATTTGCACTTGGGATATCCGGAGCAACTGACAAACTCGCCATAGGCTCCCTGGCGCAGCACCAGCGGCTTGCCACACTGCGGACAATCTTCGCCGGTTGGCTGAGGGGCGGACTGCTTCTGCTGCTGCTTGCTGCTCAGTTTGCGGAAGGTTTTGCAGGGCGGGTCTTCGTTGTAGCCGGGGCAGGACATGAACATGCCAAAAGGCCCACGACGCAGCACCATGACCCGGCCGCAGTTCTCGCAATACTCTTCCTGCTCGCCAGCTTCCTGCGCTTCGGGAGTGTTCAGGTCGGGCTTGGCCGCCGTGTTTTCCTTGGTAAAGGTGCAGCTCGACGGATCCTTCTTGTTATAGGCCGAACAGGCAAAGAAGCTGCCAAACTTGCCCCACTTCAACAGCAGGGGCGAGCCGCACAGATCGCACTTTTCGTCGGTTTTCTTCTCCATGCGCTTGATGTCTTCCATCTTGGCGCCGGCGTCCTTCAGCTCTTCGACAAAATAGCCGTAGAAGCCGTTGAGCAGCGACGTCCACTTCTCCGTGCCTTCTTCGATTCCATCCAGCTCTTCTTCGAGCTTGGCGGTGTACTGAATGTCGAAGATGTAAGGGAAGTTTTTGACCAGCAGATCGCAAACTACCATTCCGATCTCGGTGGGATAGAAGCGTCCGCTTATCTTGGTGACATATTCGCGGTCCTGAATAGTATTGATAATCGACGCATAGGTCGAAGGACGACCGATGCCGCGCTCTTCGAGCACCTTGACCAGCGAGGCTTCGTTGTAGCGGGGGGGCGGCGAGGTGAAGTGCTGCTCGGTGGAGAGTTTGTCCAGTTCGAGGCGCTTCACGTTGTCAAGATTGGGCAGCTTGTTTTTGGACTCGTCTTCCTCATCCTCTTTTTTGTCTTCGGCTACTTCGTAGACCTTGAGGAATCCGTCAAAACGCACGACCGAGCCGCTGAGGCGGAAGTCGTAGGTCTTGCCAGTCTTGGCGCTGACGGCGGCAATCTTGGCGGTCGTGATGTCGAAGACGGCGGGCGTCATCTGCGAGGCCACAAAGCGCTGCCAGATGAGCCGGTAGAGCTTGAGCTGCTCTTCGGTCAGGTGGTGAGCAATGGACTCTGGAGTGCGCGATACGTTGGTGGGGCGAATGGCTTCGTGGGCGTCCTGCGCAGCTTTTTTGCCCTTGTAAATGTTGGGTGTGGCAGGCAGATACTTTGCGCCAAGTTGCTTGCCGATCCACTCCCGAGCCGCGGCGATCGCCTCGGGTGCGATGCGCGGTGAATCGGTACGCATGTAGGTGATGAGGCCAACCGGACCCTCGGCGCCGATTTCGACGCCCTCATAGAGGCGCTGGGCCACGCCCATGGTGCGGCGTACGTTGAAACCGAGCTTGCTGGATGCGTCGCGCTGCAACTGGCTGGTGATGAACGGAGCAACTGGGCGGCGCAGCTTTTCGGTGGCTTGCACGGAAACCAGCGACCACTTGGCGTCTTCCAGGGCGGCAGTGACCGCCTTCATCGACTTCTCATCGGGCAGGGAGTTGGCTACGAATTGGTCTTTGCCGTCCTTGTCCTTGCCGGTGGAGACGCGCGAGGGCTCACCATCGATGCCGACAAAACGGGCTTTGAGGGATTTTTCCGTCTGTTTTTCGGGGTGAAGTTGAGCGTCGAGCGTCCAGTACTCGACCGGGCCAAAGGCGCCGATTTCTCGTTCGCGCTCAACAATGAGGCGGACAGCCACGGTCTGCACACGGCCGGCGGAGAGTCCGCGCCGCACCTTGTCCCAGAGCAGGGGCGAAATCTGGTAGCCCACCAAGCGGTCCAACACACGCCGGGTCTGCTGCGAATCCACCAGATCCTGGTCGATTTCGCGGGCGTGTTTGAATGCCTCCTGCACCGCATTTTTGGTGATCTCGTTGAAGGTGACGCGGCGAATCTTCTTCTTTTCCTTGGCCGAAGTGCCCAGTTGCAGGGCCAAATGGTAGGCAATCGCCTCGCCCTCGCGGTCAGGATCGGGCGCCAGAAAGATTTCGTCGGCCTTGGCGGCGGCCTTCTTGAGGGCAGCAACCACCTTCTCCTTGCCGGGAGAGACGATCAGCGTCGGCTCGAAGGTGCGATGTTCCAGTTCCACGCCTATCTCGTTTTTGGGCAGGTCCATGATGTGCCCAACCGAGGCCAGAACCTCGAAGCCCTTGCCCAGATACTTTTCAATCGTCTTGGCCTTGGCGGGCGACTCGACGATTACCAGTGATTTGCTCATTGCCATCCTTTAATACCAATCTCACTCTACCTTGTTCAGCCGCTTTCGTCCCCCTCAAGGGCCTGAAAGACGACCGGTTTTGCGCGCAAACTGCGCCGACGCATCCCACATGTCGAGCCGATTTCCCCCTGTGGGAAAAAACAGCCGCAAAACTTGGACGCTACCATGAAACCCCTTTCGGTTTCCACTCATTGATGAAATTTTGCTACATTTGTCGCATTTTCGGACACTCTGTTTTCTTCATGCCGGGGCAGGATTGCTGAATGCGCTGACTGCGTTTGGGCGAGAAGGCATCTATTTAAATTGTTGATTCCACTACGCAAGGGAACAAGGAAACCATCAAGTCCTCCTGTTTACATCGTTCGCACGTAGTTTTTGCCGGGCAAAGAGCGGATGCGACCGGTGACTTCGAGCTCGAAGAGGGCCGTAAAGACCTCAGAAGATGTCAGTTGAGTCTCTACCAGTTCGAGAATCTCGTCAATTTGCAGGCTCTGGTCGGTATGCAGAACCTCAAGCACGATACCTTCTTCGGGGCGGAGTACCTGTTCTGGGAGAAGAGATGCTGTGGCTTCGGATTTGGATTCAGCCGGGGCTTCGGCCTCCAACTCCAGACGCACCTGCGAGGGCAGCTCTTCCCAGACGTCCTCCCAGGTAGCAACCAGCTTGGCTCCTTGCTTGATGAGGGTGTTGGGGGTCCAGGATCCCTTGTTGGTGACGTTACCGGGGACGGCAAAGATGTCGCGGTTCTGGTCGGAGGCACAGCGGGCTGTGACGCGAGTTCCGGAGTTCTCGGCGGCTTCAATCACCAGAACGGCAATGCTCAATCCGCTCAGAATGCGGTTGCGGCGGGGAAAATTTTGCGGAGCAGGAAAGGTGCCCATGGGGTTTTCGCTGACGATAGTGCCGCCCGAGGCCAAAATCTCTTCAGCCAGCTTCTTGTTTTCTTTGGGATAGACGACGTCGATGCCAGTTCCCCAGACAGCTACGGTGGGCATGCGAGCGGCCAGAGCACCGCGGTGGGCGCAGGAGTCAATGCCACGCGCCATTCCGCTGATGATGAGCAAGCGACGGACGGCCAGATCGCGCGAGATCATCTCGGCCACGCCGGAGCCGTAGGGGGTGGGGTGACGGGTACCGACTACGGCAATTCCCGGGCGGGAGAGCAGGCTGATAGAACCGCGTACCCATAGAACCGGTGGCGGATCGTAGATCTCTTTGAGACGCTCCGGATAGCCGGGGCAGCCAAAGGTCAGAATCGTGGCGCCCTGGGCCGCTACGCGCTTCCACTCCTGTTCGGCCGCCTGTCGGCCCTTGCCGTCGAAGAGAAATTGTGCTGCTTCGGCAGGGAAGCGAAAGGCCTCCAGAGCGGTGAGTGGCAGGGTGAAGAGTTGGCTGGGGGCATCAAGCTGCATCATGGCGTCGTGAATGCGCTTGGGACCGAGCCCTGGTGCCAGAGTCATAGCCAGCCAAGCCAAGCGGTCTTCGTCGAGAGCCGCAACGGGGCAAGCTGAATCTTGGGGGATTGTGCTCATTATGGGCGCTACTGTTCAAAAACTGAACAGTTCGGTTTTCTTCGCAGGAAGCCGAAAGCTGGACTCCTTGGTATTTTTTGTCACGTTACCCTGAGAAAACTATCATGTCAAGCCTCGCGCGCAAAACCCGACCCAGCCAGCCGCAGCATTTCAGTTCAAACGCCAAAATAACTATGCGACTAAAGCATCGACCAGTATCGACACTCCGACTTTATGCCGAGGAGTTTCGATAATTACGACGCCGTTATAATTAAAAAGAACGCGCTACAGTGTCGAAAATGGAAGAGCCAGGACGACAACAGGCGGACGAACTCAAGGGAAAGTTTGAGTCATGTGTTCTTGAATTCGCGTGGACGTTTAGGGTAGGAAACCATTACGCGGGATGATTCGCTTTTGTCGACATCGCCGCGTTCAAGGCTATCAGGAAAAAATGACGACAGTTCGCCAACATCCTCTTCAAAAAATCCTCGATCACCGCATCGCCATTATCGATGGGGCCATGGGCACCACGATCCGCACCTATGGAATGAAGGAAGCGGACATTCGCGGGGCGCGTTTCAAGGACTCGACGAAAGATCTGCTGAATAACGGCGATCTGTTCAGCCTGACGCAACCTAAGATGATCTGCGATATTCATCGCCGGTTTCTGGATGCTGGCGCGGACATCATTGAGACCAACACTTTTGGCGCCACCAGCATCTCCCAGAGCGAGTTCTTTGTCGACGACCCGCGCGAACGTGGCGGACGCAAGGATCCTGATTTCTACCAGAAAATCATCGACGATCCTTTCCTCAAGAACCTCGCATGGGAGATCAACGAAACCTCGGCGCGGCAGTGCCGGGAGTGGGCCGACCGCGTGGCGAATGAAACTGGCCAGCAGCGCTTTGTGGCTGGGTCCATCGGCCCGCTGACAGTTTCGCTGACCAACTCGCCGGATGCCGACGATGCAGGATTTCGCGTCATTACCTTCGATCAGGTGAAAAGCGCTTACGCCGCGCAGATTCGCGCCCTGATTGCTGGTGGCGTGGACTTGCTTCTGGTCGAGACCATCTTTGACTCGCTCAACGCCAAGGCCGCACTGGTCGCTCTCCGCGAGGTCTTCGATGAGGACGGTCTGAGCGCCAACAACAGAGAGCTGCCGGTGATGATTTCGGCGGCGGTGGGCCGGGGCGGCGAGACCATGATCTCCGCGCAGACCATCGAGGCGTTTTGGAACGCGGTCCAGCACGTTCATCCGCTGTCGGTGGGACTCAACTGCTCTCTAGGTCCGGATTTGATGTATCCGTTCCTGGCCGAACTTGCCGAGAAGTCGAGCGTGGCGATTAGTTGCTATCCAAACGCGGGATTGCCCAATCCGCTTTCGCCCACCGGATTCGATCTGGAACCGACCGACATGGCCCGTTATCTGGGCAATTTTGCCAAAAATGGCCTCATCAATATTGCCGGCGGTTGCTGCGGCAACACTCCCGAGCACATTGCGGCTATCGCTCAAGCCCTCAATGGTCAAGCGCCGCACACAGTATCCACTAGCATCGCCGTAGGCTTCGATTCGTCACAAAGCCCCAGTGAGTTGACGCGTCCCTTGCGCCTCTCCGGTTCACAGCCTTTCACGCAGCAGCCCGGCGTTTACCTTATGATTGGCGAACGCACCAACGTGGCCGGTTCACCCAAGTTTGCCAAGCTCATCAAGGAAGGCAAGTACGAAGAAGCGGTCAGCGTAGCCCGCCAGCAAGTCGATAACGGAGCCAACGTCATCGACATCTGCATGGACGAGGGCATGATCGACGGCGTTGCCGCCATGACCCGCTTCCTGCAACTGCTGGCCAGCGAGCCCGAAATCGCCAGAATTCCTTTTATGGTGGACTCCTCCAAGTGGGAAGTCATCGAAGCTGGCCTCAAGTGCCTGCAGGGCAAGGGCATTGTCAACTCCATCTCGCTGAAGGAAGGCGAAGAAAAGTTCCGCCAGCACGCGGCCGCAGTGCTGAAATACGGCGCGGCTGTCGTAGTGATGGCATTCGATGAACAGGGCCAAGCCGCCACCTACGAAGAAAAGATCCGCATCTGCGAGCGTGCCTACAAAATTCTCGTTGATGAGATCGGCTTTCCGCCCGAAGACATCATTTTTGATCCCAACGTGCTCACCGTCGCCACTGGCATGGAAGAACACAGTAACTATGCGCTGGATTTCATCAACGCCACGCGCTGGATCAAGGCCAACCTGCCTCACGCCAAGGTGAGCGGCGGCGTCTCTAACATTTCTTTCAGCTTTCGTGGCAACAACAAAGTGCGCGAGGCTATGCACTCCGCGTTTCTCTATCACGCCATTGCGGCGGGCATGGACATGGGCATCGTCAACGCCGGAATGCTCGAAGTCTACGAGGAGATCAATCCGGAGTTGAAGGTGCTGGTCGAGGACGTGCTGCTCAATCGCCGTCCCGATGCCACCGAGCGATTAGTGGAATACGGCGAGACGCTGAAGGCTGCTGGGATCAGCGCCAGCAATACGGCGACGAACGAAAAGAAGGCCGAAGAGTGGCGCAACGGCACGGTTGAAGAGCGTCTTTCGCACGCACTAGTCAAGGGCATCGACGCATATATCGAGATCGATACTGAAGAAGCTCGCCTTAAGCTGGGCCGTCCTCTGCTGGTCATCGAAGGTCCGCTGATGGCAGGTATGGGCGTGGTTGGCGACCTCTTCGGCGCGGGCAAAATGTTTCTGCCTCAGGTGGTGAAATCCGCACGTGTAATGAAGAAGGCCGTCGCGCACCTGACACCCTTCATGGAAATCGAAAAGGCCGAAAGAATTGCGGCTGGCGAGGTAGTCAAGGAGCAAGGAAAGATCGTATTGGCTACGGTCAAGGGCGATGTACATGACATTGGCAAAAATATTGTCGGCGTTGTGTTGGCCTGCAATAACTACGACGTCATCGACCTGGGCGTGATGGTCTCGTGCGAAAAGATTCTGGAGCGCGCCAAGACCGAAAAAGCGGACATGATCGGCCTTAGCGGCTTGATTACACCGTCGCTGGACGAGATGGTGCATGTGGCCAAGGAGATGGAGCGGCAGGGATTCAAGCTGCCCTTGCTCGTCGGTGGAGCCACCACCAGCCGCGCCCACACCGCCGTCAAAATCGCTCCATATTACAGTGAGCCGGTGGTTCATGTGCTCGATGCCAGCCGCGCGGTTCCCGTCGCCACAAGCCTGCTCAGCGAAGAGGGTAAGACGGCTTATGTGGTCCAATATCGCGCCGAATACGAAGCGATTCGCAAGGCTCACGCCGCGCCGCGCCCCAAGCTTGTTTCCCTGGAGACGGCGCGTAAAAGGCGCACACCTATTCAGTGGCGTGCCGAAGACCTGCCCCAGCCGGAATTCACCGGCGTGCGTGTGCTGAATGATTTTCCTCTTGCGGAGTTGCGAGAATTTATCGATTGGTCGCCATTCTTTCACACCTGGGGGCTGAAAGGCCTTTACCCACGCATTCTTGAGCACGAGGAGCAGGGCGAGCAGGCGCAGCAAATCTTCAAGGACGGCAATGCGCTGCTGGAGCGGATCATCGAAAACAAGTTACTCACCGCGCGCGGCGTTTACGGATTCTTCCCCGCCAGCGCGGTAGGCGACGATGTTGAGGTCTGCACCGATGAAGCGCGCGCAACGGTGCTTGAACGGTTCCATTTCCTACGCCAGCAAGCTCAACAGGATGCCAACCAGCCTTGCCGCTCGCTCGCCGACTTCATTGCGCCAAAAGAAATTGGGCTGCCCGACCACATTGGGGCATTCGCTGTGACTGCCGGCATTGGCTTGAAGAAATTGTGTGATCGTTTCCGCGCGGAGCAGGACGACTACAACGCGATCATGGCCGAAGCACTCGCTGATCGTTTAGCGGAGGCTTTTGCCGAATGCTTGCACAAGCGTGTGCGCAACGAGTGGGGCTACGGCGCTGCGGAAAACCTGAGCGCGGCAGAGATTCTGCAGGAGAAGTATCGCGGCATTCGTCCAGCCGCGGGGTATCCGGCCTGCCCTGACCACACCGAAAAAGGCACTCTATGGCATCTACTCAACGTGCAAGCCAATACTGGAATGCTGCTTACCGAGTCGTTTGCCATGTGGCCCGGATCGAGCGTTAGCGGGCTCTATTTTGCCCATCCGGAATCGCGCTTCTTCAGCTTGGGCAAGATTGACCGCGACCAGGTTGCCGACTATGCCGATCGCAAGGCAATGACCGTGGCCGAAGTCGAACGCTGGCTGAGCCCAAACCTGAATTACGACCCTTCGGAATAACATGGCGTTCACCGCTGTTACTTCGAAGGATCGACTCCTCAGCCTCACCCCGCCAAGGGAAAGAACCGCCGCACCGCCGCGTCATATTGCTCAATCTGGCCAGTGAGGATGTCGTAGTACCACCCGTGCACCTTGAGCCGACCAGCGGCCACGGCCCGCGCCACCGAGGGCTGGGCGCGCAAATTGAGCAGTTGCGCCACCACGTTGCCGCGGATCAGCGCATCCAGCTCCGCCTGAGGTCCGTCGGCTGGGTTGTGCGGCTGGCGATGGCTAAAAGCCGCCTCCACGTGATGCAGCCAGCGGCTAGCCTTGGGCAGTTGATCCAGACTCGCAGGGTTGAGCGCGGCCTTCAGCGCTCCGCAATCGGAGTGACCGCAGAGAATGGCATACTTCACCTGAAGCACTTCGACAGCGTACTCGATCGTAGCCGTTACCCCATCTACATCATGGCTGGCGATGGGCACCACATTACCGGCGTTGCGCGTAATAAACAGGTCTCCTGGACCGGTGCCAAAAATCAAGTCCGGCGACACGCGCGAATCAGAACAGGTAATGAAGAGATACTCTGGCGCCTGCGTCTCCGCCAGCAGGTGAAACTGGCTGCGCCGCGCAGGAAACACCTCAGCCAAGAACCGCTTGTGCCCTTCGATCAAACGTTCCATCGCGTCCCCTCCTTCCGTTTATGGCCATTTTGCCCTTTAGTCAGCCTACCGCACCCAAGGCCGAACTGATACTTTAGTCGGTATTGGTTCTTTCAGTGAGTGCCCAACCGGCAAAGGAGATTTGCGTCGATGAAACAACTTGTAACGTTCCTGGGATCAATGATTCTTTCGATTTCGGCGCTGGCCTCGGCGCAAGCGCAGGCTGTCCGCACGCTGGACCCCGCACTGCAACAGCGCATCGACCGCATCGCTCGTCAAGTGCTGGAGCAAACTGGAGTTCCCTCGGCTTCAATAGCCGTTGTCAAGGGCGGCAAGCTGGTTTATACCCAGGCTTACGGCCAAGCGCGGCTGGCCACCAAATCGGCCCCCGCCGTTGCTGCTAAGCCCCAGATGCGTTATTCCATCGGGTCGATTTCGAAGCAGTTCACGGCTACGGCTATTCTGCTACTGCAGGAAGAGGGCAAGCTCTCGCTCGACGACGCAGTGGGCAAATACGTCCCCGGCCTCACTCGCGGTAATGATGTCACCATCCGGCAAATTCTCTCCCACACCTCCGGCTACCAGGACTACTGGCCCGAGGATTACGTAATGACGTCTATGTTGAAGGACGAAAGTACCCAGCAGATTCTGGACACCTGGGCTAAAAAACCGCTGGACTTTGAGCCCGGCACGCAGTGGCAGTACTCCAACACAAACTTCGTGATCGCCGGTCAGATTGTGGAAACCGCCGCAGGCTGTCCCTTTATGGACTTTCTCTCCAACCACATCTTCAAGCCGCTGGGCATGACCTCGGTATGGAACTCTGACCGAGCGAGCCTGCCAGACACCGATGCCGCGGCCTACTATCGCAACGCTCTCGCCCCCCTGCGCCCCGCGCCCAAGGAGGGACGGGGCTGGATGTTCGCCGCCGGCGAGTTGTCTATGACCGCCCATGATCTGGCGCTGTGGGATGAGAGCCTGATCGCGCAGTCCATTCTCAAGCCGGAAAGCTACAAGCAGATGTTTACCGAGGTCAAGCTGAAAGACGGCAAGGGCTCCAGCTACGGCCTGGGCGTCGAGGTGATCGACCGTGACGGTCATCGCTCCATTGAGCATTCTGGCGAAGTGGCGGGCTTTGTCGCGGATAATGTGGTTCTGGTCGACGATGGCGTGGCCGTAGCCGTGCTGACCAACGAAGACGCCTCGGGCGCGGCCTCGGCCATCGCCCACCTGGCAGCGCCGGTGGTAGCAGCCATTCCGCCCACCGAAGCCGAGCAGCAAGCCATCGCGATCTTTCACGATCTGCAACAAGGCCACATTGATCGCAAGCTTCTAGCGCCGAACCTGAATGATTACTTCAGCGTCGAGGCCGTGACCGACTTCCAATCGAGCCTGGAACCGCTGGGCGAACCGCTCACCTTCCGCCAAACCGCGACCGAGTTGCGCGGCGGCATGACCTTCCGCAGCTTCCAGATTGTCTACCCCGGAAAGCGCCTTCGGCTGACCACCTACACCTACCCCGACGGCAAGCTGGAGCAGTATCTGATCGCCCCAGCAGAGTAGCACCTGCGGTGCGGCAGACGCTCGGTTTTCGCTCGCAGGAGTGATGTCGCACCCCATTCTCCGTCCGCGCCTTTTTTCTGGCGCGGAGCAGCCAAAGACAGATGGCCCCACTGCAGGTGGCGGCGCGATACACTGGTAGGGATTATGTTTGAAAACCTGACAGACAAACTGCAACGCGCCTTCAAGACCCTTCGCGGCCAGGGCACACTCTCTGAAGAGAACATCGCCGATGCTTTGCGCGAGATTCGCGTCGCCCTGCTTGAAGCCGACGTCAACCTCAACGTGGTTCGCGACCTGATCGAGCAGATCCGCGTCAAGGCCGTCGGAACAGAAGTTTTGACGGCGCTTTCGCCCTCCGAACAGGTCATCAAGATCGTCCGCGACGAGTTGGTCACCCTGCTGGGCAAAGACACAGCGCGCTTCAAATTCGCCTCGCAGCCGCCC
>Ga0224529_1001296_pt1 | contig 15459 bp, 19 predicted proteins | sample CBST50metaG_FD_179893 | JGI IMG/M metagenome (GOLD analysis project Ga0224529, IMG submission 179893) | Peat soil microbial communities from Stordalen Mire, Sweden - C.B.S.T50 | ecosystem: Environmental > Terrestrial > Soil > Wetlands > Peat | place: Sweden: Norrbotten County, Stordalen Mire... | reverse complement strand
GGGTGGGTGTTGGGATTGTCTCGTATTCGACAGTCGCCGCTACATGAACCGTTTCCTGAGCGACCACAGTCAAGCTTGAAACCAGGGTGGCGGCCAGCATTAAAGCGACGCGGCCCCACTTGGCGCGCGTCGGAAAGTCAGCAAAGTTCTTCATTTGTCCTCAATATTCTCATTGCGTGATCTAATCCTATCGGCGCAAACATGCCGATGTGCTTTGGGATCCTCAGTGAAGCCCCATTTGAGCCTCCTTTCGCCTACCTCTCCTAAACTGAGTTTCGTAACGACGTCGTTCCTCCTCCTGCACCTTCCCCCCTGCTGCCTTGCCGCCTTCGACGCTTTAGCCCTGGCATCGTATCTGTTTCAGATTCTCTTTGCAAAATACCTGGCTGGCGTTATGCCCAATGCTTTCTTGAACATCGTAATAAATGCTGTCACTGACTCGTAACCAATGTCAGACGACACCTGTTGTACCGATGCTCCCTCCGAAAGACGATGCAAGGCGACAATCAAGTGCAATTGCTGTCGCCACTGGCCAAATGTCATCCCTGTTTCTTTCATAATCAAGCGCGTCAAGGATCTTCCACTCATAGCAACGTATTTACCCCACTCCTCGACAGTGCGTCGGTCTGCGGGCGTAGCGGTCAATGTATCGGCAATGCGTTGCAGCCTCCGATTGCTGGAAATCGGCAGATGCAGGTTCTCAACCGGCATCCGTGTGAGTTCATCCAGCAAAACCCTCACCATTCGAGATGTGTGATCCCGCGTGTCATGAGCCCGCATCAAATCAGCCACATGCTGAATCATTTCTCGGACCAATGAAGATATAGACAAGGTGCAACATTCAGTCGGCATCTTTGCAGTTCGTGGCTCGACGAAAAGAAAACAGATCTGAGCGTTAGACGTCACCCTGCTACTATGCGGCATTCCTCCTGGAATCCAAACGGCACTCAGAGGTGGAACCATCCATAGCGATCCTGGGACCTTGCACGTAAGGCCGCCCTGCAAGGCGAGGATGAGTTGTCCTTTTCTGTGATGATGAACTGGCAACTCGCTTTCGGCTTGGTTGAGATAGATGCGTATCGCACAGGCGGGCCCCGAAACCTGGTCGGGATCTAGCTCCCGCAATATCGAAACTAAAGACTTGTTGCGCATGGTGTCCGTTTATAGCGATCTTTTGTCATTATCGCTAAACATATGCCATTCGTAAACGGCTAGTTTGAGCATATGGCAAGCGCACCCCCGATAGTACAGGCAGCATGGAAGCCGCGGCACAATCCCTGGCTGATCGCACTGACGGTGACGATTGCAACGTTTATGGAGGTACTGGACACCTCTATTGCGAACGTGTCGCTGTCGCATATTGCGGGCTCCGTGGGAGCTTCGGTGCAAGAAGCCACATGGGTGCTGACCAGCTACCTGGTCTCCTCAGCCATCATCCTGCCGGTCTCCGGCTGGCTTTCCGACCGCATTGGACGCAAGCGTTTTTACATGAGTTGCGTGGTCATGTTTACTGTCTGTTCCATGTTCTGCGGCCTGGCGCCGACATTGCCAGCGCTGGTCTTGGCACGCATATTGCAAGGCTTGGGAGGCGGCGGACTTGCGCCGAGTGAGCAGGCCATTATTGTGGACACGTTCCCGACTAAGAAGCGCGGTCAGGCGTTCGCGCTGTACGGCATGGCGGCGGTGGCCGCGCCGGCTATTGGTCCAACGTTGGGCGGCTGGATCACGGACAACTACAACTGGCATTGGATCTTCTTCATCAATTTGCCCTTTGGACTGCTGTCGCTTTGGCTTTCGTATCGCATGGTGGAAGATCCGCCAGAAGTGATCGAGCGCACCAAGCGCCGCGACCCGGTGGATTTCGTTGGTTTGGCTGCGGTCGCTGTGGGCGTAGGCCTGCTGGAATTCACGCTGGACAACGGGCAGAAGAAGGACTGGTTCGGATCGGGTGAGATTCAACTCACCGCCCTTCTGGCGATTTGCGCATTGATCTTCTTTACCTTCTGGGAATGGAACCATCCATACCCGATCATCGATCTGAAACTGCTAAAGAACCGCAACTTTGGCACGGCAGTATTTCTGCAACTCATCCTTGGGGCCATGCTGTATGGATCGACGATCCTGATTCCGCAGTATCTGCAGACGCTGCTGGGTTACACGGCCGAGCGCGCCGGCATGGCGCTTTCACCGGCAGGCGTTGTGATGATGGTGATGATGGTCGTCGCCGGAACAACGACGGGGAAAGGCGACCTGCGGTTGACAGTTATGCTCGGCTACCTTGCTGTCGCGGCTGGATTGTATAACTATACGCGGCTTGATCTATATACGAGCTACGGTACGGTCACGGTCTGGCGCATGCTGCAGGTGATTGGCCTGCCGTTTATCTTCATACCGATCGGCATGCTGAATTATGTGGGTGTGCCGCAGGACAAGAGCAACCAGGTTTCTTCGCTTTCGAACTTTGCGCGCAATATGGGCGGCTCTGCCGGCACCGCGCTGCTGACAACATTCCTGGCGCGGTCGCAACAGGTCCAGCAGACAACGCTGGTGAGCCACCTGACTCCCGGCTCGTATGCGCTGATGTCCCAGATCAGCCGCTTCGCTGCCCTGACGCATGCGAACGCAGCAGCAGCAGCAGGACCTGCCATGGCGCAAATCTACGGACAGTTACAACGGCAGGCGGGCATGCTTGCTTATCGGAACACCTTTGCGGTGCTATCGTGCACTGTGGCCGTGCTATCGCCTCTGGTGTGGATCATGCGATTACCTCCCAAGCAGGCCAAGGTGGACCCGGAACAGATGGCCGCGCACTAGAGGCCGTGCTGAACACTATCATCGATGCTCCCATCTCTATGGCAAGGTTGCGATAGCGCTCGGCCCTGAATGGCTGTAATCTTGTCACCCTGGAGGCTGTCATTGCTTTTTGCTTCGCCGATGCAGAGCTTTCCAGCGCACAGGCGGACCCCCAAACCCGGTTGGGATCTAGCTCCCGCAATGTCGAAATCAAAGACTTGTGGCGCATAGTGTCCGTTTAGAGCGATCTTTTGTCATTATCGCTAAACACATTCCACTCGTAAACGACTAGTTTGAACATTAAGGCGAATTGGATTGCCAGATGGCGGCGACCGCGAAGCCGGGAGGTCCGAACGCATGAGACAGCGCGCAAAATACGGCATCGACGCGCCGAGAGTGGTTCGCGCGTACATCGTTTTCGGCGTTTTGCTGGCATCGCCAACGCTGAAAGAACTCGCATGGTCCGGATCAAGCGTCGTTCCCGCGCCGTGGCGTATCGGCGCCGACCTGCTCGCTGCGCTTCTGCTTGCCTGGGCGGCCGTCATGCTCTGGTCCAGCCTCGTGGGCAAGTTGCGGGTACGCGACCGCCTGGTTGACGCGCTTGCCCTTTCAGGAAACGAGCGCGTGCTCGACGCCGGATGCGGCCGTGGGCTGGCTATGATCGGTTGCGCCAAGAAACTTACCACGGGCAAGGCCGTCGGCATCGATCTTTGGGCCGCGCACCTTTCCGGCAACAATCCGGACGCGGCGCGGGCCAACGCGGTTGCGGAAGGCGTTGCCGACCGGGTCGAGGTCGAAACCGGGGATATCACCCAGCTGCCGTTCCCCGACGCGTCATTCGACGCCGTGGTCTCGATGACCGTAATTCACAACATTCCCTCGCGCGATCTGCGCGATCAGACCGTACGCGAACTTATACGTGTGCTGAAGCCAGGGGGGCGCATCGCCATTTTCGATCTTTGGCACACATCTCGCTACATGGAAATCCTGGAGGGAGCTGGCATGACGGTTCGGGAAATAGGTCATCACCGCCTGTGGCTTCTACCCGGTCGCTCGTTGCTTGCCGAAAACCCCGGACGCCGCCACCCGTCATCAAATTAGGAAGGGACGAGATGAGAGAAATACATAGTTCGCAGGATTGCCTGAAGACGTTGAAGAACGCCGAAAAGGAACTCTCCAGTTTCTATCGGGCGGTATTGGAGCTACATGGTAAAGAGCAAGCGCAGAAGGCAGCACGCGATTGGATTGAATTCCTGGAGGCTATGACATCGCCTGTGGATGAAACCATTCGTTATTGGCGTCAGGTGACGATCCTTGCTGCCGATCGGTTGGCTTCACGAATTTGTCATGCCATGCATAGCACTGCATTTGATTGAGGTGCGTTCCATTCGGGCTCGATTTCTGGTCATTATGCGCATCGGGTTTCGAGCAATGGCAGCCAGCGATTACGGTTGCTGGATAAAGACAGCTTTAACGCCTATGTATTTTCACCACCGTCTGAGGTCGGGAGGAAAACTTTCAACCCTCCTTACTCGAACAGGCAAGCATGAGTAATCCTGTTGCGGAAAGTTCAAGATTGATTTTGTCATGGTTTCCGGGACCGATATGCAAGATGACGTCACAATTCACGATCTAAAGTGCACCATTGTGGTGGCGCAGGAAGGAAGTTTGTCGCGCGCGGCCACTCGCTTGCACATGACACAACCCGCTCTGGGCCGCAGAATCCACCACGTTGAACGCGAGGTTGGCGTGAGGCTTTTCTATAGCTGGTACGGAGGCCTCCGGCTAACCGAATCCGGCAAAGTCTTCATCGAAGACATTCTCCAGTCGCTCGATCACTTTGAGCGTGCAGCGCAACGGGCGCGCAATGTGACCCATCGTCAAGACGGGATTTTTCAGATCGCGTACTCCTCGTTTCTTAGCCCGGAGTTGATGGCGATTGTGCCTGACCTGCGCTTCGACAGACCCAACGACCCAGTCATTCAATGTACCAGTCTCAACACGCTGGGAATCATCCGCGGCGTACTCGAGGGTCTATATCAGGTCGGCATCGGGTACCTGCCGAACAGCTACTCCGAACTGGAGACGAGAGAACTGCTGGATGAAGATTTGATGCTCTGCATCCCAGCGCACCACCGGCTCTTTCGTTCTCACTCCATCGCCCCGCAAGATCTCGATCGAGAACCGCTGATCGCAGTCTCGGAACACGCTCTTCCCGAGGTTTACAAGGAGATCGTCGCCTATTTCGAGGTACTCCAGATTGACCTGAATGTGATCGCGCAACCTTTCACTTTCTATGAGGCGATTCATATGGCTCTCGACGGGAAGGGCATAGCGATGGTGAGCAGCGGCTGGTCGCAATTAGCGAAGAAAGGCATCGCTTTTCATCCGCTTGCGGACAAACTGCTCACGATGAAGACCGGGGTCTTTGTGCGCAGAGATAACCGCACGCCGATAGTGAATGACTTTCAGCATATCCTGTGGGTCCGGACAGAAAAACTCCGGAGAGCACGCCGGCATCTGACCCGCAACTGATGCAATGTTGTGTCGGACAGTGAATCCAGAGTGTACGAGCGGATCGGTCGCGATCGCTCCTGGTTGTACGGCAACTCAACCACCTTGTATCGGAGGACTATTTCATGCGCAGGCCCCTTCTCATCTCCATCGCAACTCTTCTCTTCGTCACTGCCTGCAATGACGCTAAGAAACCAAATGCGAGAAACTTCGCAAAGGCGATCAATCAGTATCTTGCGAAACACGGCGACGCGTGTACTGCGATCGTTCGCCAGTTTCCAATGGATGTTCCTTTATCGGAGCAAAAGGAACAATATGGGATCGGGCCAAAGCTGGCGGCTCTGGAACAGGCTGGCTTGGTGCATTCGAGCGATACGACAGCGGTCGTTCACGGGATGCTGGACCCTCTGCGGGGTTCGACTCCGCCCCAGCCGGTGAAACATTATGAACTGGCCGTGGAAGGAAAGAAATACTTCCGGCAGGCTCCCGGCCTCCTCGGACAAACCGGCAGCTTCTGTTATGGCCAGAAGACGGTCGATTCGATCGTCAAATGGACAGAGCCGATGACGGTGGGGGCTTTTTCTCAGACCGAGGTCACATATACCTATAAGATCGTCAACCTCGCTGGCTGGGCACAGCGGCCGGATGTTCAGCATGTGTTCTCCGATGTCAGAGACACGGTAAATGCAGCATCAAAGACAAATCAAATTGCGGGATTGCAATTGACCAACCAAGGATGGGAAGTCCCAGGCCAGTGAGTTCATGGCGTCTTGGAAGAGGCACTACATTGCTACGATGTATCGCCCAGACTGATATGCTGAGAAAGTATTTGTGTGCTTAGTGTTCAAAGGAGACAACAGAACGATGGTTAAGAAACAGACCGGACGCAAGCCGAAGGTGAATCTGGTCAAGGAGATCGATGCAGCGATCATTCTTCTGACCCGCGTCCGTATACTTGCTGCGTCCGCCGCCGTGTCGAATGGAACAACCCGACAGACTGCAAAGCAGACTCCTGCCGTCAAACAGCCCAAACGGACACTCAGCGCAGATGCCCGCGAAGCGATCGCCACTGCGCAGCGCAAACGCTGGGCCAAAGTCAGACGCCAAAAGAAAAAGGCGGAGCGCGCGGCGCTTGCACAGTAACATCGTGCGCGCCGTGCATCAGGATGCTTTGACCCGCACCAGTTGCTGAACCGCGCGAATTCCATCGATCCTGGCAATATGGACGACCACATTGATGGATCGCCGACATTCTTCCTCCACATCGTTGAGCGATACGCCACCAGAACCACGCAGCGCCAACTGCGAGAGACGATGCAGCGCATCTTCGGCCCCATTGGCATGAATCGTGGTAAGCGATCCTCGATGGCCGGTGTTCAATGCATCGACAAAGACACGAGCCTCCGGACCACGAATCTCGCCGACGATGATGCGGTCCGGCCTATGACGGAGAGCCGCTTTGAGCAGGTCCGCAAATCCGATCTGGCTTTTGTGGGTGTCAAGCTGGGCTTCGGCGGAGATGACGTGAGGCTTCCTTATATAGAGTTCAGCCACATCTTCGAGGATGAGGATGCGATCGCCGTCAGGAATAAAACTGGCGAGCACATTAGCGAGTGTTGTCTTTCCTGAACTGGTCGCCCCTGAGATCAGAAGGTTGTCGCCGCTCTGGACACAGTGCGTCAGGGTATCGGCCTGTGCTTCCGTCAGTGTCTTTCGCTCGATCAGATCGTGAAGCGTGAAGCTGCGCGAGGTGAATCGACGTATTGTCATCATCGGACCTGGATTAACCACTGGCGGTATGAGCGCGGCCATGCGGCTGCCATCTGGCAGGCGCAGGTTCAGGATCGGAGAATCCGCATCGAGCTTTTTGCCGAAACGGTTGGCGATCACTTCAAGCCCGGTGAGCAGCGCGCCCTCGTCAAAGCGGATACCCGGTAGGAGTTGAATGTATCCCGCTTCTTCGATCCAGACGGAGCCATCCGGATTGACCATGATCTCGGACACAGTCTTGCTCGCAAACAGATGCTCGATGGGTTTCAGGAACGGAATGATGATCTCAAAACTCACTGGCGAATCCTTTCGGTATCGAAGTCGATCCGTTCCTGGTCGAACCAGCTCATTGTGACAGGCAGGAAGTCTGGCTTGAGATAGCAATAGGTAGGCGGCAGCGGGCTGACGCCATCGAAAGCGACAACGATGGACTGTGCGTTCTTGAGATCGAAGAAGACCTTTTCCTCGAACAGAGGCTCCTTGTATTTCTGGTACTGCTTGGACGCAGAGACGGAACCTTTGCTGGACGAGGTGCGGCCACTGAGCCATCCGACGTTGGCGTTGGTCGAGGATTCCGAGACGGTATAGCTGATGCGGGTGCGGTCGGCTTTGCCGCACAACTCGGAGGCGTACCGGGCCGTCTCCGGATCTGTGGTCGTGAGGAAGACCTTATTACGCAGAGCCTGCAGCAGGGTCTTGACGCCTTCATTAGGCAGCGCATCCTTGAGACTCGATACGCTCTGCGTGGCGACGATCGGGATGCACTTCGGCTGCCTGGAGAGGGAGAGCCAGCGTTCGTCGCCAGTGGGATTGTCGGCGCCCACCGTGGCGAAGTTCTGGTACTCGTCGCAGATGAAGACGGTCGGGCGATAGTGCCGCTCCGGGTGTGTATCCATCTTCGGGATGCGCAGCATCACGGCCCGCTGATAATCGATCTTCATCATCGTGCCGATGGTCTTTGCCAGCGCCGGGTTCAGAGCCACGGGAAAGTTCAGGCCAACAACGGCACCCGATTCGATCAGTTCCTCAAACGGTTGCAGGACGATACCGCGCGGATCGCCGGCGCATGGCTTGCCGTCGTAGAGTTCCTTCGGCGGGCAGAAGACGCGCCGCACATCGGGATCGGTCTCGAAGAGCGACAGAAAGACCGCAATGCCCTGAACGATGCTTGTTTTGACCTCGGAGCGGAAGAACTTCCAGTGCTCCCAGTACCAATACTGGATGCTCTCGAAGCGGTCACGCTGCGACGGGTCGCATGGTTTGCGGGTATAGATGAGGAATTCGGAACTGGTCTGCTCTATCAGCAACTGTTCCAATTCCGGTGTCCAGGCCACAAGGTAAAGATGGGCATCCGGGCGCCACTCGAAACCCAACGGAGACAGTGTGGACTCGCTTTCCCGGTACGCATCCTTATCGATGCCGATATAGCTGGTTGTGCTGAAACGAGAGCCGACTTCGATCAGCATCTCTTCCAGCCGTCCCGCGCTGATGACGGTGCGGAAGAGGTCGACCATCGTAAGGTATCCGTCGCGGATGCGGTGGAGCATGATCACGTACCGGACAAGGTCTGTGTAGGACTGCTGCCAAAACGGCTCTCTACCTTTGCCCCATATTGACGTGATGATGGACGCGATGTTGAATGCCTGCGCATAGGCATCGAGCGAGTTATTGAGCGGGTTGTACCGGATATCGCCATCGAGCGAGACCTCGACATAATCCTGCTCCCGCCCGCACCATTTAAGGATGCGCTGAAGCTGGCGACAGAGATCGCCCTTGACTTCGAGGACGATGCCGGAGAGCTTGCGCACGGGATCATCTGCCTTATATGCAAATAACTGACGCATCGCCGGCAGAATCAGCCCATAGGTTTTGCCTGAGCCGATTGAACCGAAGGACGCGATTCCGGTATAGAGCCCGCGCTCCGGGATCGAGAGCCACTGCGGAACCGGGCTAGGCGCTGGGATAAGTTGGCGATGGACCTCGCCAAGTACCAAGGACAGATCGGACCGGGTGCGTGGATTGGGATAGGGCGGCAGCGAGCCAGCGGCCAACTCGGACTCATTCCTATATAGATGGACATACATGAGGGAGAAGATCATCGAAAAGGCGATGAACGGGGTGCTGTACAGGAACAAGCCATAGCTCCAGACCAGTCCATGAAAAACCGGAGGCCGCTGGTACGCGATCAACCGCAGCAAGGAATTCGCTTGGTTAATTGGGTAGAGTGTGTTGAGGACGATGCCGCTGGCTGCGCTCAGACCAAGCGCGAGCAGGATGCGGTATTCGACCAGGGGCCGGATGATCTTTTGCAGATGCGGAGAATGAAGCATTGATTGCACAGCTCCTTTATGCGCGTGTTGCGGCTCCGGTGAGCACCTGGTCTGATTTCTGTACCGTGTCCGGCGAAGATTTGATCGGGGCCGGTACTACTTTGGTATTCACAGCAGACCGCGATGGATTCGCAGCGGCACTGGCCTTGTACTTTTGAAAGCCTTCTTCCTGGGTAATGGCAAAGCGCAGCAACTCGTTGACGAGATATTTCCGGTCGTTGTTCGACCAACTCGCCAACAGATCAATGTCGTTCGAGATGGTGTCTTCGATGTTGGTCTTAAGCAGAACAAGGTTGATCCTGCTGGCTCCGTGTTCGATCTTGAATTTGCTCATCGCTGGTTCCTCTCTGGCCGCGTCAACGGCCCGTGTTCGTATTTGCTTGGGTCAACTCCGGTACTGATTCAGGTCCTGCTCCGGTACTGGCATGGACGAAGTCGGGTACTGGTTTTGGCCAGAGTCAGTACCAACTTTGGACCTGACTTGGTACCGGCTTTGTCCATAGTTTGTCTGTGCCGAGGCCGAGGTGGGAGCGACCAGCGCGGCGTCAGCCGACGCGGAAGGTCCGTAGGACCGGGGTCGCTCCCACCTCGGCACATACTTCTCCTTGACCTCACCATCCCGCGCAACTCGTTGTTTCTTCATTACTAAGCCTCCATCTTGAGGGTCTTGTCCGGGGTCTGCTCCGGGGTCTCGTTGTCTTCTTCGAGAGGAGCGTCCTGCCGCAGTGTGTAGATCGGGTAGCGATAAGGAAGCACAACGGTCGTGAACGTGACACGCAGCGAACTCTGGAGAAACCGCTGCCGGATCTTGTCGGCAGTGGTGGTCTGCATCCTCCATGCCGAGTACAGAGCCAGATGTTCGAGCGAGGTGTAGAGAGATTCTCCCTCGCGCAGAATGGACAGATCGCCGAGAAGAACTCCGCTGCCTTTTGCCTCCGACCGCTCCTTAATGGCGAGGTAATCGAGGAAATGATCGACACCCAGCGGCGTCATCGGCGTGACGCCACGCAGACGGTCGGTGGGAAGAAAGCGCTGGAAGGCGTCTTTCGCCCGCGCCGAGTTGCTGTCGCTGTCGGCAACAAAGATCAACTCGAACTCGCCAAGGGCTGCGAACAAGGGTTGGTATTGCCTGAGAAAACGCTCGAAGCGAGTTGCGGTGGCCTGACCTTCATCGAAGAAGGTAAAGCGCGGGACGCCGGCGTTCGATACAAGAATCGGAAAGCCATCGGGAAAATACATCAGCCTTCCCACGTAGCTGCGGGGCAGCAGTTCGGAGCGGACGCCGCACTGCGCCGTGAAGAAATCGACTTTGCCGGCTTCATTCGAGAGTACATTAGCGCTCAGGTGCGCGAGGACGAAGTCCAGCACCATGAGCCGGGACTTGATGTACGCATCACCTTTGATGCGGCGGTTCTGTGAATCGGAGCAGCCGAAAGCTTCATACACCGGCTTTGCAGCAAGGTGATAGATGTGCCTCCCCTGGCTGCACTCGATCACCTGGATATGCTGGTGGCGAAGCGCCTTGTTGAGAAGCCGTGCGACCAGCCTGCCGCCTTGCCGCTGCGCGAAGCGATGATATTGCCGGCGCAGGAAATAACCGGAATGCATGGCGACCAGATACAGGAACGAAGCTTCCCGCTCGACATAACCAATCGATTCGAGTGAAGAGATGGGGTCGTAGTTCATGGTTATAGCTCCAGAATGTTTTCCATGAGATGACTGTCGTCCTCGATCCTTGCGGTGAGCGAGGAGCGGTCGGAGGCCGAGGCATAGTTGCGGAAACCGGCCTGCGCTTTCGAGCGCAGATGTCCGGCGTGATAGGCGGCGGTCAGAACTTCGATGTCCTCATGCCCGGTGCGTGAACCCTGGTCCTGATCCGGATCTCGATCGACGTCACGCGGAAGGTCATAGTCAATGCGTGCATCGGGGATCTGAATTTTGCCATCGACAAACGGCAACTCGAATTTCTCGGCGACCTGCTGTTTAATCTCAGCCATGTCGCGCTTGGGATCTGCTTTGCGCTCAGCGTAGATGGCTTTCTGCACATCGGCTTTGATCTCGAAATCGAGGCGCACGCGCAAGTTACTTCCGCCCTTGGCCTTGATGCGCTCGGCTTCCTTCCGGTATGCCCGGTAAATCTGCGAGTCGTGTTCGGCCTCGCGCGGCTTCACCAGCCCCGAGTAGACCCTCTGGTCCTGGGGTAAATCGCCCTGCTTCACAAGCAGGCTGCGGCCATCTTTGGTCAACGTGACAACTTCGACGCGCTCCATCGTGCGCCGCTGCCCGTCGCGGCGCAGATTGATGTGCGCAGTTTCAACCAGCCCTTTATCGCGCAGATACTTCAGGTCGTTCTCAAGGGGACCGGCTTTGCCGTTGTAAAGCGTCTCGCGGAGGTCCGCCGTGCGGACGACGCGGAAGCGCCCGGCTTCGCGCAAGAGTTGTTTCTCTTCCGGACGCAGTTCAAGACCGACGACGTTGCCAGCGGCACGCGCCGGACGGCGCGGGTCCGCCGAGGCAACGGGACGGCGGCGCTCATGCGGCACATCCTGCTCAGGAGCGCGGCGTTTGCGCTCAGTTGGTTCGCGGTCCCGGCGAGGATCGGCAGTGCGTTGCTCCGGCTGCTTCAGATGATGATGAATGGGATTCTCGGGCACACGGCGCGCAGGCGTACGCGCGTCCGTGGAGCCCGGAGCCGTACTCTCTCCCTCGCGGCGGCGGGGCTGCTCCTGGGGAATGTCCAGCCTCACTGGTGTACCTCTTGTAGTTGAGGGGTTATTCCGCGCAGCGGCATAACTTTCTCACTTCCGTGCATCTGCCACGACTGCCCTCTAGCCTTGCCTGTGGATGTTGATGGCCCGCATGAGATTTGCTGCGTGGCAGATGTCGGGATGCCTTGACGGGCCACAGGAAAATGCGCCATAGGAAATGCTCTTGAGCGCCGGTCAGTGAGAAACCCGTAGGGTCTCCCAACGCGGAAATAGAAATGCATGGGAGATACGCTATGAACTATTTCGCAGGATTGGACTGGGGTGGCAGCAGCCATGCCGCGTGTGTTGTAGATCAGGCCGGACGCATTGTGCTGCGGGCTGAGGTTCGCAACGATGCGTCTGGCCTGGAGTCTCTGCAACGGCAGATGAACCGGATTGCTCCCGCGATGTCGATTCCTATCGCCATCGAACGGCCTTCCGGCCTTATTGTTGACGCATTGCTCGACAACGGGCATCCGGTTGTGCCCATTCATCCCAAAGCGGTCAAGGCATATCGATCGCGTTACAGTGCCGCTGGCGCCAAGAACGACAGCGGAGATGCCTACTTGCTGGCCGATGTTTTGCGCACCGACGGTCACCGCTTCCGCTTGTTGCAGCCTACTTCCGACGCGATCAAAGCATTGCGCGCCTTTGTGCGCACCCGCGATGATTTGGTTACGCAGCGTGTTGCTCTTGCCAACCAACTGCGAGCTCTGCTCGAAAGCTTCTGGCCCGGCGCTGCCGTGATGTTTCATGAGATCGACTCGCCAATTGCGCTGGCATTTCTCGAACGCTATCCTGCTCCTGGTTGTGCGGCCCGCCTCGGAGAGAAGCGTTTGAAGTCCTTCCTTGCAGGTGAACGATACAGTGGACGTCGCTCTGTCGACGAACTGCTGAAACGCCTGCGTGCTGCCCCAGTAGGACGTGCCGGCGAGCTCGAGGAACAAGCCAAAGGTGAACTTGTACGTGCGCTGGCGCGTGTCTTGAGTGCGTTGGTGGACCAAATCACCAGACTTGCTTCGCGTATCGAACACGAAGTATCGCAGCATGACGATGGCGCTTTGATTATGAGCTTGCCTCGTACCGGCCGACTTAATGCAGCACAGATCCTTGCAGAACTTGGTGACGTTCGTGAACGCCTCGTCAGTGCTGATCAGCTCGCTGCAGAGGCGGGCGTTGCACCTGTCACTCGCCAGAGCGGTAAGTCCCGTACTGTTCTCTTCCGATGGGCCTGCAATCATCACTTGCGGCGTGCTATTACTACCTGGGCCGGTAACTCTCGCCACAGTTCCGCCTGGGCGGCGCACATCTACAACGCAGCCAGAGCACGCGGCTGCAGACATCCCCATGCCGTGCGCATCCTCGCACGTGCCTGGATACGTGTTCTCTGGAAAGTGTGGACGACTCGCGTTCCATACGATGTCAGAAAACACACTGCCGCGGATGTTCTGGTTAGCGCTGCATAGAGAATCATGATTTACAGTGCTGGCTGATCGGCGCACAATAAATCTGGTCGGTGAAGCGGAGGTGGGCTCTGCTGGAGAGCAACCTGCCAAGGAATATCCGACTGCAGACTCATCGAGACGGTGAGGCGGAGGGGGCACGGTGGGGTACCGCTGTGCCCGCTTCCTGAAAGCCGTTATCACCGGACGATAGATTTGCTCATGCCTCAAAAAACTCAAAGCTGGTTCCTCCGGAATTTTTCGGTTCGCCACCGACGTTGACACAGGAAGTCTCATGCACCCTCCCCGTCATCGCCGTGCTCCGCAGGAGCAGGCGCGAATTCAAGCGATGCCTGGGCGAGCGCGGATTTTGCAGCGGACTTCCTCGGGTGCTCACTGGCAGGCGAAGGCGGAATAGTCTCGACAGGAACCGGCACCGCCTTCGGCTTCTGGCCGACGACATGGCGCACGTCGTAGTCGGACACGCGGGTGAAGCGGTTCATCTCTTTCTCGGCGGCCTCACGCATAGCGCGGACTTTGGCCACAAGATCAGGCGTGCGCTCCAGATATTGCTCTTCGTTCTGCATGGCTATCGCTCCTCCTCATCGCCGAACTGCGCGAGGATTTCGCCGGACAGCTCGCTCTGGCCGGTGTGTATTTCCTGGTCGAGATGCCTGAGTTTTCGGCCCGTATCACGCAGGAAGAACTTGCGCTCGATCCAGATAGTCAAGCCGAGAAGATTGGCGAAAAGCAGAGCGCAGTAAAGCGCGATGCTCTGTAGGTAGCTGTGCAGGATGAGGCTGCGCCACGGCACGAGAAAGTGCAGCTCATGGCTTAGCCAGAAACCCAGCGCAAGAAATATCAGCGTGGCGACGAAGGTGGCATTGGCGATCAATTGGTATCCTCTCTACCGCGACGGAATCGCGGCGTGATCAGCAAAAGAGCGGAGAGGCCACAGCCTCTCCGCGAAAAGAAGCACAAGCGGCGTCAGCCGTCGTACTTCTCAATGACTCCAACAACGGGAATCTCCAGCCTGCGAATCTGTGTTGCATGGATCTCGTAGACCGGATCTGTAAAATTCAAAGAACGATAGTGGTGAATCGCGAGCTGTCCATCGACCTCGATGTATTCGCCCTGCTTCATGCCGCGTGTGAAACCACAGAAGAACGGTCCTGGGCAAATCACGCGAAACCACGCGGTCTTGGAGAGCCATTCATTGCTGGGCCGCCACCACACGCCTGACTCGACGCACAGCGTGAGTACGGCAAAGGCATCATCCGTGATTCCATCGGATGAGGGCGCCTCGGCATCGCGGCCGAGAAACCCGCGCAGCGTGACAGTGTTGAGAAAGATTGGATTCATGGTTGCACCTCCGGGGAGGAGAACGCCGCTTACGCGGCGTCCTCCTCGGTGACCGGCTCGGCGTCGAGGTTCTCTCCGCGTGAGCTCTCGGACTGCGCCAGCTTGCGAACGATCCTGGCGCGAATCTCCCAACCGCGGCGCTTGACCGTGGTCTTCTTCTTGCCATCGCCGACCTGGGCGTCGTACTCGGTCGAGCGCAACTCGCCCTCGACTTCCACGTAGTCGCCCTTCCTCAGGCCCTGCGCGTGCTCGGCGGGCTTGCCGAAGGCGACGATGCGGTGCCACTCGGTGTGGTTCACCCACTCGTTCGTCCGCTTGTCCTTGTAGCTGGACTTGGTGGCGAGCGACAGAACCGTAAAGGTCCGCTGCTGTTTGGTTGCGATGTTCTCGGCGTCCTTACCCAGGTAGCCCTTCAGAGTGATCTTGTTTTCGTAGAGTGCCATGTTAGTTCTCCTTGTTTGTATTTGCCCGGATTACCCTCGGGACACTCTTGCGCGAAGC
>Ga0224529_1001293_pt1 | contig 15482 bp, 9 predicted proteins | sample CBST50metaG_FD_179893 | JGI IMG/M metagenome (GOLD analysis project Ga0224529, IMG submission 179893) | Peat soil microbial communities from Stordalen Mire, Sweden - C.B.S.T50 | ecosystem: Environmental > Terrestrial > Soil > Wetlands > Peat | place: Sweden: Norrbotten County, Stordalen Mire... | reverse complement strand
CTGAAGCCGGTTCCCTCTGCCCATACCTTCAGATATACCGCAGCAAAAGCCTCACCACAAGTATCTACTATGGTTACCTATACATGCGGTCACGGCACTAGTGGGAATGATCTTGCGCTCGCCACAACAATGCGATACTTTTCTCCGCTGAGATTATAGTCGCCATTTGCTTCAATCTGTTCTTTCGGCACGATCAGCCCACGAAAGGGCTGCAGATCGTCCGTAGACTTCTGGCTGCGCAAGGCATGAAAGAAGGCGTGGATGTCGGCTTTGACCTGCGGCAAGTCGCTGCCGTCTATGGCCCGGCGCTGGGCGCCAAGTCCAAAGCCGTCATTCTCGACCTTGAAGAAGCCAATGCTATCGCTCTGTTTCGCGATTGATTTGTCGAGGATGAGAATGGATGTCTTTACACCCGAGTATGGATTGAAGCAGCCTGCAGGCAAGGAGATGACGGCTACGAGGGAGTTCTTGACCAGCGACTTCCGCAGGTCCCTGTAAGCACTTTGGGCCTGAAAGATGATGCCCTCGGGAACGATGATTCCCGCACGGCCGTGAGTCGTTAAGTGTTCGGCCATGTAATCAACGAAGAGTACCTCGCTCCGCTTGGCGTCGATGGAGAACTTCTTGTGCGGCTTGATACCGCCTTTCGGAGACATGAACGGTGGATTAGCGAGGATCACGTCAGCCAACTCGTTCCAGCGTTCCTCCTGGGTCAGCGTGTCGTATTCATAGATGTGCGGGTCAGAGAATCCGTGCAGGTAGAGATTGACCAGCGATAATCGCACCATATCCGGGGAGATGTCGTACCCCTTGATGTGCTGAGCTAGTTTCCCCCTTTCATCCGGAGTGAGCTTGACCTTGCCTTTGGCATCCGTGTTGGAGGCGAGAACATGCTTGTACGCCGAGATGAGAAAGCCTGCGGTGCCGCATGCTGGATCGAGAATCGTATCTGTCTTTTTGGGATCGACAATCGAAACGATGAAGTCGATGATGTGGCGCGGCGTGCGGAACTGTCCTGCATCGCCCTGGGAGCCAAGCACAGAAAGCAGATATTCAAATGCGTCACCGAGATGCTCGGAATGATCGTAGCTGAATTCGTCGATGATCTTGAGGAAGCTCTTCAGCGTTTCCGGATCGCGATAGGGGAGATAAGCGTTCTTGAAGATCTCGCGGAAGAGGGGCGGAATGCCGGGATTCTTCGGCATCGTCGCGATGCTTTCCGCGTAAAGATTTAGCGTCTCATGGCCGCCGAGGCCGGAGCGCATGAGCTTGGCCCAACCAAAGCGTGCATAGTCGCCGGTGAAGAACTTGCGCTTGCCGCCCAGTTCTTCAGCCTCGGCATCCATGTCGTCCATGAATTTGTAAATGAGAGCAATGGTGATCTGCTCGACCTGGGACTTGGGGTCGGGGACCTTGCCCACGAGAATGTCGCGGGCTGTATCGATGCGTCGTTTGGTATCAGTGTCCAGCAATGGGGTCCTTTAGGGAGCGAACTGATTCAGTGAAACGTAATCCTTGATGTAATCAGGGACCAGCGTCCGGTATGCTTCCGGAACAGCTCTGAAGTCGCGGGTTGAGAAAGAAGGATTGGTAGCGAATTGGATGAAGTCGCTGGTATCGACGATATGCCTGATCTGACCGTCAGAGACGTAAGCTTTGAAGTAATCTTTGATGGCCGGGATCGCCTCCGCTTCCTGCGGCTTTCGGTCGGCCACAAATTTCGCGAACTCCTCTTCAAGAAGTTCATCCTTGGACTTGAAGCGAGGAATGAGGCCGAATGTCTTTTCAAGAATCTCCCGAAGGCTAAGGCGCCGGTCAACAGCAGCAGCGCGGCGAAGCTTTTCGAGGGTAAAGAACTGGTCGGGCTTGTTGAAGACTTCGCGGTTGACGTATTCGACGACGCGGTCCCATTCTCCTGCTTCGACTTTGGCGACGACCGCCGGGTCATCCTTGACTACATGCTCGAAGCTGCGGAAGAACTCGCGATCAATGCGCATCCCCTGCGGGCCGACGGGCTGCTCCTTGATGGAAGAAAGGATGTCGTCCCCGACGTGCTCGTAATGGCCGACTGTACCAACGGGGCCAGTGGGTTCCGGCTCCCCTGGTTCACCGGGACCAGGCTGAGGCAGGCGGATCACTTCGTCATAGTTGAATTCTTCCTCGAAATACTGGCAGGTGGCGAAGAAGTCGAAGAGCTTGTACGCGGTTTTCTGGCAAGTTCCGATGTCGGCCTTGTGCGCCTCATCGTGCAGTTCCTCAAGAAAGCTGTGCTTGCGTGTTCCGCGCCCTTTGATTTGAATGAAGTCGGTGGGAGAAAAAATCGGACGGAAGAGGCCGAGGTTAAGGATGTCCGGGCAGTCGTACCCGGTAGTCATCATGCCGACCGTCACGCAGATGCGCGCCTTGCTGGTTTTGTAGGTGGGGAGAAAATTGGCCGAACCAAGCAGATTGTTATTGGTGAAGTTGATGGTGTACTGCTGAGCATCCTGAATCTGCGATGTGACCTGGACTGCAAAGTCAGATTGGTATTTGCCGGGAAACATCTTCTCGGCCATTTGATTAAGAATCTGGGCAATCTTAGCGGCGTGATTCTGGCTTACGCCGAAGACGATTGATTTGCCTATCTCGCCGCTGATCGGATCTCGAAGCGCATTCTCAAGGAAGGTCTTGCAGAACAGCTCGTTGGTTCCTTTGGCAAAGAATTTCTTTTCGTAATCTTTCTGATCGAAGCTGCCGTTCTGGTCAACGCCATTTTCATCTTTGAAATCGACAACGAAGCCCTGTTCTGAAAGGAGCTTCGTGGTAATGCCGGTCCTTGCGTCGACGACCGTAGGATTGATCAGATAACCCTGCTGAACACCATCGAGCAGCGTATACCGGAATGTTGGCTCGCTATTTTCGCATCCGAAGGTCCGATAGGTGTCGAGCATAAGGCGCCGCTCGTACTCGCGCGGATCTTTACTCGTGGGATTTGCTTTGTCGAATTTCTTGAGGTAATCCCGCGGAGTTGCGGTGAGACCGAGTTTGTACCCGATGAAAAAATCAAAGACGGCGCGGGCGTTGCCGCCGATGGAGCGATGTGCTTCGTCAGAGATGACGAGATCGAAATCTGTTGGCGAAAACAGGGTCTGATATTTGTTATTGAAGAGGAAGGATTGGACGGTGCTGACCACGATTTCAGCGTGCCGCCAGTCGTCGCGGTTCTCTTTGAAGATGACAGTCTTGTAGTCAGGCGCCAGGAGAGCAGCGAACGCCTTTTTGGCCTGGTCTTCAAGTTCGAGCCGGTCCACAAGGAAAAGAATTCGGCTGGCATTGCCGGATCGAAGGAAGAGCTTGATGATGGCGGCGGCAGTCAGCGTCTTGCCGGTGCCGGTGGCCATTTCCAGGAGGAAGCGGTCTTTGCCATCCTTGACGGCCGCTTGCACGGCATGGACGGCTTTTTGCTGGTACTCGCGAAGGAACCGGAGTCTATTGGCTTCAATGAAGCCGGAGCGCTCTGCCTCATTCAGCCATGCCGCTTCGGACTGATAACCCGGACGCTGAGTCAGCACGATGTAGTCGCGATCCACTTTGTCTTCGACAAGGCGGCTTGGGTTGGGCTTTACGTGCAGGTAGCCAGCGACGGAACTCGGGGTGGGGAATTTTGTGATGATGTACGGACTGCCGCGCTCAAGATCCCAGAAGTAGTGAAGATTGCCGTTGGAGAGAATGACAAACCGGCAATTCTGAGACTTGGCATACTTGCGTGCCTGCTCCTTACCTATCAGGGGGGTCTTATCTTCGGCCTTCGCCTCAAGGACAATCAGCGGAAAGCCCTTCTCATTTAATAAGAGGAAGTCGATGAAGCCTTTTGACGTCTTCTCGAAATCGTTCCCTAGTGCATCCAGGTCCGTGGACTTGATCGTCACGCTGGGTTCCAGGCGAATGTTGGCAGGGTTGCCGCCCTCCGGGAAGAAGCGCCAGCCAGCGGATTCGAGCAGCTTGTTGATTTTGACGCGCGCCGAGGCTTCTTTTTCCGGCATTTCCGTTCCCATCTTGCTGTGGATTTCCTACAAGCAACTATAGACGTTCACCGTCGGCCGACTCGGAGAATCCGGCTCGCGCTAATTTTGCCTTAAAATCGCTCGGAGACTAAGCTGTTGATAAATATAGCCCTCCCGTCCAAGCATTGAGATCTTCCAGTTGGCGCAGGGATGGGTTTCTTTTTTGGCGGAGTTGCCGCTTTGCCAAAGGCGCGCGTCACCAAAGATGTCGGTCACCCTACGACCGCCGCAGCGGAGATAGAATCGCGATTTTGCATCTATGCGGACCGGGTTGCGAGGGCCAGCTAGTGCGCTTGGACAAATGTAGAGGAGGATTTGCTCGCCGGCATCAGGCCGGCGCAATGGGCACCGCTAGCAGATTCCGAGGGAATAGGCTCGTAGAGCCCGGCTTGCTTCAGTCGCTTCACGAAATTCCTGACAAACTCGCTGACAAGCTTTGAGCCATTTTCTGCACGGGCTACAAGATGTGTGCCCAGAAAGAGGTCGTCTTCCCTGAGCGTGCAAAAGGCAACGCCGTCCTTTGAGACATTTGCGGCACCGCGAGGAGACAGAAAAGCAACAGCGCTCATCCGGCGCACCATTTCACAAGCTTCCTCAGCGTCCGCGACGTGATGAATGCGCTCCTGCCCAATTCCGAGGCTCCGAGCCCGATCCCGAAACGCGTCGTACAACGCGGGGTGAACATGCCGTTCGAAGAAGATCCACGGCGTCGATTTCAAATGGTCCAAACTGGTGAATTGGCTGTTCGCCCATCCGTGCCCTTCCGGTAGCACAACGGTAAATGGAGTGCAACGGAGCAGCGTTGATGTAAGGAACGGGTCTTCGGGTGGATTTGTGATGATCGCGAGATCAAATTCGCCAGAGCGAATGCACGCCGGCAATTCACCTGCATATCTGGTAGGTAAGTCAACACGGAGGTTGGGGTAAAGAGGAAGCTCGATTGAATGCAGGATTTCGACCAACCGTCGATCCACGTGCGGGGACCGACCAACCACGAGCTGGCGGTCAATTCCGTGCATTGTTTCACGAGCAGCGAGGGCGGCGCCCTCTTCGTGGGCAAGCGCCAGTTTAGCCCGTTCGACATATGATCGACCAGCGTCGTTTATCACCACACTGTTGCGTTTGCTGTGACTGCGCTCAAAGAGGCACGCGCCAACATGCCGTTCGACTTTAGCCAGGACGCGGGTGACGCCCGGTTGGCTCAATCCGACTCTTCGGCCGGCACGATGGAAGTTCAGCTCCTCGGCGAGAGCGATTATCGTGCGGAGATCGTCGAATTCGAGTGAGGACTGGCGACGCATAGGAAGTTTGCCTCCACTAGGCGATCGGCACCAAGCCTGACAATTCTTCCAAAGTCGTCCAGGTTTTCCACAAGAAAGGGCCCCTTTTCCACAATTCTGCAAGTATGGTGGCCTATTGTCAAGCTTGATTCCTCCCCACACGACAGCCCGTCAAGTCATGTGATTCGTTTTCGTTATCACGCGCCATCGACTTGGCATTGGACAGACTTGGGAGAAATAGGCAGAGTTGCCACAAGGCTCGCCCACCGAGCTGGATGGAGATACAGCCATGCGAAATGCGACCAGGCCACGCCATACCTCTGCTCAGTCCACAGCACCGGTTCCAAACGACGCCATCAGCTTTTCGGAGAACCCGCGTCCGGCCGCGCCGGAGATGTTCAACATCCTGCTTGCTCTCGAATCGGCCCGCGGCCTTCTTTCGGTTCGCGATGTAGCAAGGCTTCTTGGCAAGTCCATATTCACTGTCTACCGGTTAGCAGAGCAGCGCAAGATTCCGTCTCTCGTGATCGGCGGCTCCAGGTGCTTCGATCCATCCGTGCTGGCGCTGTGGCTATCGAAGAAGGAGCCAACTCTTGCCACGGCGGCGAGACGGCTCAAAACGGCTTGAAGTTGCGACAACGTTCGATTAAGAAGTTCTGTTCTCTCCTATCCGATCCGCGTCGCTCTACTGCCGTCAGTGCTCAACCAAGAATTGGTCCGAAAACTTGCATTGTTGTCGCTTTATTCTCGTTGAAATAGCGTTTGGCTAGGCTCTCGTATAGGAACTCTCTGATGCTCTCATCGGTCTTGTTCGTCGTTTCAGTTCGAATGTGCTCGATGACCTGGCGCAGCAGCCGCTTACATTCCTGCCTCAATGCGGGGCCCGCGGTCTGCGTGATTGTCAACATCGACGGCGGAAGTTGCATCTGTTGATTGAGACACATTTGACGCAGCGCAGTTAGGACCTCGGTGCGTTTCTCAGCAAGATGTGTCATCAATGCCACTTCCGGGGTGAACGGAAGATACCGGATGTGAGCCGAGTTCCGGTGGAACGCATCTCTCATAGGGTTGTTACTTGAGGCATCCATGATGCTGACGATCTCAGCTTCAACATCTTTGTCCAAAAGTATCCACTGTTTTACGTGCCCTGGAAGAACAGCACGGTTTTTGTCCAAAAAACGCACAACATTGTTATAATCGCCGACTGGCAGGACGCTAATCGTAGGCGGGGCAGTTTGCATAGCTGTGTACCGATCGAAAATGCAGAGCCGGAGGAGCATTTCGGTGACAGTGCGCGCTGCCTCGTCTTCAACATAGATGACTGCGTCGGAAGAACGTTCCTCCGACATGGAGATACCCCCAAGCGCATAGGCAGGGAAACATTTCTGGAGAACTACCGTCTCGCCATTCTCCCTCTTTTCCAAGAAAGTGATTTTATTTCTGTCGGCGCTTTTGAGAAGCGTAACCGAATGTGTCGAAACGATAACTGTTAGCGCCTTTTCCTTGGAGAGCTGCTCTAGGTGGCGAATCAAGCCAACCTGGGCGCGAGGGTGCAAAGCCAATTCCAACTCATCGATGAGCACGAGGGTTCCAATGTGACAGTGGTTCAATTCACGAAGTAGCTTCAGGACGCACAGTTCGCCGAGACTGAAGTTCTTCTCTGAAAAATACGAGACTCTTGATTGACCTGGACGCCGATCGACGAGCACAAAGGCCTGATTCCTATTGCCCGTGGTGAGGTTGATCGCTCTTAGATCGGCGAACCTAGTCGTTTCAAATATGGAATTTACCGCTTGGATGATAGTTGGTGAAGCGGGTCTAAGCTTGGCAGTACTGAAATCTTCCGGACGCGGGGTAATCCGTGAGGCCGTTGCCCCGACGTATAGCACGTCGGGATACCCAAACTTCTGAACCAGATCACTGGATCGCCGTGGTCTCGGGACCCATCGCTCGCCAGCATATGCATAGGTTACAGATTCCGTACCTAGGCAGTAAGTAACCTCGGCACCATTGAACGTGTCTAGTCGATTGGACTGGAGAGAACTTAAAAAGTGGAGTTGGAATGAATTTGCATGGCATAGCCTTCTCAAACATGCGAGAAGAGTTGTTTTTCCCGAGCCGTTTGATCCGGCAAGAAGGTGAACACCTGGACCAGGAATTTCGAAATCTAGGCTCACCAAACCTTTGAGTTTACGAATCTTGACCGACTTCACCAAAAGTGCCTCCATGCGAGATAACGGCTGGACATTGTGGACTAATTTTTCAGTGAATCATAGCAGACAGTGCTTGAGTTCAGCCTATTGCTACCAAGAACGGTAATAGCGCGACACTGCCTGCAAGCCAATGGCAGTAGTGGCACATTGTTGCGGTTGGGCTGATTGCTAAGAAACAATTTCGAAGTACTCCACCGACAAACGTCTCGATGTCTCCGAGCATTTCTGGAATGACTCAAGTCGTCAACTATCAACTCAACGTTGCAGGTTTGTGCTGGCACAGCAAACTGCTTTCCGATATCGCATAAGTTCGAGAAGGTCTCCCCGGGATGATAGAAAAGAGAGGTGTCCGCCTCGGCCTACCGGTAGCTGCTTTCTAAAGCATCGCTGCGAGAGTGGACGATTCGACCTTTTGCCGAAGGTCGTCGAGCCGAAGCGACTTGAGATACTTCTCGGTCGTGGCAATGTTCTTGTGACCGAGAAGCGTTTGCAGTGTCTTGATGTCGATGCCGGACTGGAGCATCTGCGTGGCGAATGTATGTCGCCACTTGTGCAGATAGAACTTCTGGCAATAAGGCCCGTCGCTGCATTTGCCCTGTCGTGTCTTGCAGTGTTTGCAATTCAGTTTCGCGCGGTAGGCAATCTCTTTGCCGAGTTCGAGCAGGTGCGCGTCGGGCTTGTCGCCGCCATAGTTGGGCCGCTTCGGATGTTTAGGCGTGGGGAAGATCAGCACGGAATCAGGCTGTTTCTTCTTATGCTTCTTGAGCGACTCCAGCAGCGCATTTGGAATGGGCACGCTGCGTTCTTCGTAGCTCTTGGGAGTGAACCCAAACTCGGGCCGGGGACGGACGCTCAAGGTGCCGGCCTGCCAGTTCACGTCTTCCCAGGTTAGGCAAGAGAGCTCGCGCGAGCGGAATCCGGAGCAGAGAAAAACCTGAAAGACGACCTTCTCTTCGGGGGTGCATGCTTCAAAGAAGCGCTTCAGCTCCTCGCGTTCGTAAATCTCAACACGCTTGTCGATGGTGCGCGGCCAGTCGCCTTTGCGAAGCTGGATGTTCGCGCCGGCATGGCGCATGGCCTGGAGCATGACGATGACGCGCTTGTTGATGGTCTTCTGGTTCAGCTCCTCACCGCGGCCGGCGGCGAAGAGCGCCATCGCGTCCGAGCGCCCGAGCTGATCGACGTAATGCTTCTTCGACACCTTCTGGAACCAGGCAAGATCGCCGGAATAGGCGCGGAAGGTGGCATCGCCCTTGGTGGCCTTCACTTCGGCCAGGTAGGTTTCGACAGCCGCACGAATCGTCCTAGACGCAGAGGCGACGCCAGGCTCTTCTTCCGGCACCTCGATGTCGCCGGAGAGGATTCCAGACCGGAGTTGCCATGCGTCGAGCGCCTCACGTGGTGATGTCCCGACCGGGCGCGTGCGGCGTACGCCGTTCTCGCGCCACTACAGATAGAAGGTGCCACTTGTTCCCCGGCGCGGCTTTCCTGCGATGAGGACGAGCTCCGGCTTCGGCTTGCCGTTGACGTTGGCGACAGGGAAAAATTGCCATTTCCCCTCGTAAGCGAGATACTTCTTGAGGTGGGTTTTTCGCCCGAGATTACTAGCCATGTTTACTAGCCAAAACGCAATCGCGCTCGCGCCGGAAGGGGTATTTGGGGTCCGTAGGGGGTCCCTGCTTCCGACTCAGAGTTTAGCAAAGTGGCTAGTAAGTTGGCTAGTAAGCGCCACCGAATCTAGTAAGTGATTGATTTTAAAGGGCGGGAGTAGTTCAGTGGTAGAACGTCAGCATCAAGCACTGAATGCGGGCCGTAGCGGGTGGCGTAAAACTGGCTGAATCAGTCGTAGCCTCAAACATTCTCAAGCCAAATACATCGCCAGCGGGGAAGTTTCGATCCGATCCCGGAGCTGATCGAGGCGCAGGGACTTCAGATACTTCTCGGTGGTCGAGATGTTTTTGTGGCCGAGTATGATCTGCAGGCTTCGGATATCAATGGATTGGAGCATGTTGGTCGCAAAGGTGTGGCGGAACTTGTGCAGGTACCAATTTGCGCAGCGCGGTGAGGTGTCGCACTTGTACGCTCGCTTCGCCGTACTCCGGACGCCGTGGTTTAGCACGTAGACGGTGTAGTCGCCCTTGCAGTGCCCGCAATTCAGGCCAGCGCGCAACGCAATCTCCTTGCACAATTCCAGCAAATGACCGTGGGGGCTATCGCCTTTGCCGTACTCTGGCCGCGTCGGATGCGGCTCGGTAGGGAACACCAGAAGCGAGTTGCTGTTTCGCTTGCGCTCCCGAAGCGCCTCAATCAGCGCCATGGGGATGGGGACACTGCGTTCCTCGTAGCTCTTGGGAGTGAAGCCGCGCTCGGGCTTGGCGGAGACTGCGAGCTTGCCTTCCTTCCAATTGATGTCCGTCCAGGCAAGGTTTGCCACTTCGCGCTCGCGGAAACCGGTACAGAGGAAGACCTGGAAGATGAGCCGCTCTTCGGGAGAACAGGCAGCCAAGAACGGCTGCAGTTCTTCTGGCTGGTACATCTCCACCTTCTTGTCGATGGTTTTGGGCCAGTCGCCCTTGTTCATAATGATCACCGCGCCCTGGCTGCGCATGGCGTGGAGCATGATGATCACCCGGCGGTTGATCGTTTTCTGGTTGAGCGGCCTGCCGTCAACCAGCTCCTTGCGCCCCTGCGCAAACAGCGCCATCGCATCGCTTCGGTTCAGTTGCGAAACGTACAGCTTCTTGGAGTGCTTCCGAAACCACTCCAATTCGTTGCGATACTGCCGGTAGGTTTTCACGCCTTTTGTGGCTTGCACCTCGACCAGGTACTTTTCGATCGCCTGATCGATCGTCAAGCCTTGTAAGACTTCCTCCGGCTCGTCCTCGGGCTCGATCAATCCGGTGAGGACGGCGCACTTCGTCCGCCATGCTTCCAGAGCCTCCCTCGGAACCGTCCCGATGGACTCCTGCCGGCGTTTTCCATGATGTTTGAATTCGAGGTAGAAGGTGCCGCCCTTCGAACTGATCGGCTCTCCGTCGATGACAACGAGGCGTGGATCAGGCGCGCCCTTGGCGTCGCGAGCGACAGGCACGAATTGCCATTTCCCGCTCACTTTGCGATACTGTTTAAGGTTTACCGGATGACGCTTCGTTTCCATTCCGCCCACTCCTTGAGCCCTGTCGCTCGTACTCTTACGAGTGCTAGGAAGAGCAGCCCTGCAGGCGTGCTCGATGGAATGGATTTTAGCATTAGCGCTAGTATGAGTGCTAGGAAGCAAGAAAACTTCGGTAAGTTATTGAAAAGAGTGGCGCTATCGTCTAGGGGTTAGGACGTGAGATTCTCAATCTTAAAACCCGGGTTCGATTCCCGGTAGCGCTACCAAATCATTCTGCAATTCCATCCAATTCAGTCCCTCAACCAGGCACAAGAGCTACTTTTGACGGTCGTCCTGTGGCAGATGCCTGCTGCGCCTTGGGATGAATCGCCGGTTGCCGCTGCTCGCATTCGCGCTAGTTTTGACACCGCGGCAGTTTCCTTCGACTGCCAGGGCGATGCGCTGAAGCAGCCCTAAGCTACAATGGAAGTTGGGCCAAGGCCAGATTTTCTTGCGGAGCGACCGCAAGCAGAGCAAGGAGCTTCAAACCTTATGGCGATTCCCGCCACACATTTGCGTCCCGGCATGATCATCAAGCACAACGACCAGCTGCACGTGGTCTTCAAAGTGGAACACCGCACGCCGGGCAACTTGCGCGCCTTTATCCAGGCCAAGCTGCGCAACCTCAAGTCTGGCGCCATGTTCGAGCACCGCTTCCGCTCCGCCGACTCCATTGAAAAGGTGGTCGTCGACGAGGTTTCGATGGAGTTTCTTTACGCCGACGGCGATGACTACTACTTCATGAACCCTGTCGACTTTGAGCAAACCGTGCTCAAGGGCGCTACGCTCGGCGATGCCGTCGAGTACCTGACTCCGAACCTGCAGATCAAGGTGAGCTACCACGATGGCCAGGCCGTAGGTGTTGACCTGCCCGCATCGGTCGAACTGACCGTCGTCGAAACCGAGCCGGGGCTGAAATCGGCCACCGCCTCCAGCGTTTCCAAACCTGCCAAGACAGAAACCGGCCTCGTGGTCCAGGTGCCTGCTTTCATCAACGAAGGCGAGAAGATCCGCGTCGACACCAGCGAAGGCGCCTACCTGAGCCGCGCATAAATCCCCGAACCAGCGCGCGCGTCCGCGTGCAAACAAAGGCCGGAGCCCACAAAACTCCGGCCTTTGTTGTTTCCCGGGTTTGGAGCCGCGCTCAGCATTACTTCCGCGGCTACTTTATTCCCTCGATCAGAACCGAGTTCGAGACTGACCCGGCATAGGCAGCGCTACCGGAATACACCGCTTTCACGACCTGGCTGTGTCTCAGCTCAACTCTGATGGTGGCCACGCCGCCACTCAGAGCAACGTGCCCCCCAATCATTTGCCCGTCGGCCAATAACCACGCCGTGCCTGACGGCGTGGGACCGGCGCCGCTAGCAGTCGCAGTCAAAGTCACCGTGGAACAGTCGCGGCACGTCGAGCTGGACAAGACCAGCAATAGTTTGGAAGCCAGCTTGGTTTCAGTACCCTTCACGGGAATTCCCTGCGGGCTACGCGCTGAATTCAGCGTATCCGTGGTCACCCACACGTCTTCTCTCAACAAAAGGGACGTATCTACCCCGTCGACCGAGCTCGGGGAGAAGCTGATAGTCAGCGTGCATGTTCCCCCCGGGGCCAGAGTGCTCGTTGAAGCGCAATCGGTCGAGCCTCCTGAGGCGCTTTCGGGGAAGTCCATGGGATAGCGGACGGCAGAGAATGCCAGCTCCGCGTTGCCGACATTTGAAATCTCCACAGTCTTGGGTGCGGTGGCACTTGTCTTCCCGCCGGCCACAGTGGCAAAGCTCAAGGTGGGCGGGACCGCCAAATTCTCTTTCAATACCCGGTTGTTCACCTCATCGGCGATGTAGACGTTGCCACCGCCATCCAACGCAACCCCAGTGGGAAAATTCAGTCCGCCGCTCGACGCGTCCACCAGAACGGACTGTGTGTACGCGCCCGCCAACCACGTATCTTTCAGCTCCCGATTGTTGTCGGAATCGGTGATATAAACGTTGCCGCCGCCATCCACCGCGACGCCATTGGGTTGCCTCAAGTCGCTATCGACCGTGGTCTGGGTGTACGCGCCCGCCGACAGCGTCTCCTTCACCACCCGGTCGTTGCCCCAATCGGCGACATACAAGTTGCCGCTACCATCCACCGCGACCGCGGTTGGATCCGACAACCCACTGCCGATGAGGCGCGCCGTGTATCCACTCGCCGAGGGCATCTCCATCACGACATAGGTTCTGAAGTAATCGGCAATGTAGACATTGCCGATGCCATCCACCGCGATGCCGGCGGGATAGTTCCAGCCGTTGCCAACTGTACTCTCGGAGAACCCGCCGGGCGCTGGCGTTTCCTTCAACACCAGGCTGTTGCCGGTGTCCGTGATGTAGACGTTGCCGCTGCCATCGACCGCGACACCCTGGGGACCGATCAGACCGCTGGCGACGATGCTTTGCGCATAGCCGCTCGCCGAGGGCGTCTCCTTTACCACCCGCCCGTTCCCTTCATCGGCAATGTAGACGCTGCCACTGGCGTCCGCTGTGATTCCTACCGGATAAAGCAACCCGCCGGAAACAGCGGAGGCAACGACGATCTGCGTGGTCGGAAGGAACGTGGTTTCCGGGGCAATTCCAATGCCGTAGAGCGGCACATTCGCCAACACATTGCCTGATCCGTCATAAAACACCACTCCGCCGACCCGCAAGCCGGGAGCCAGCGGCTCAAAGAGCACGTTGACCACACAGTTCAAGGCCTTGGAGTATGTCCCCGCGGTGCATGTGCTCCCTCCCGCATCGGCAAAGTCCAGATGTGGTGCGCCCGTGGTGAGGACGGCCACGCTGCCCACCGTCGTTCCAGCCGCAATGGAGAGATGCAGCGTGACCGCCTTGAGGCCCGCGCTAACAGACTGTGAGCCAAAATTCACGCTCTTGGCCATCGTCTGCTGCACGACTCCTTCGCCGGTAGCGGCCAGGAAGACAATTCCCTTCCCGCCTGCGGCTAGACCGGAGCCGCTGACCCGCTTGACCTGGGCACCGAGGGAGGCTCCCTGTCCGAATGCCGCAAATGCAGGCAGGACGCACAACAAGGCAAGAAGCGGCAAACGTATCCGCACGCGGAACCGAAGGTCTCGTGCAGCCAAAACAGCAGAGGAAATCATGGAGGCCTCCCGCCGTGAGGAACAGTGAGGGAACAACCGTCCGGGAATCGGAACCACTGCCCGAGCAGGCCCCTGATGTGAATGTCTACGAACGGAGAAAGTCGTGACGCAGATTGTAAGCTAACCGTAAAATGGCGGTCTGTTCCTTTTTGGTCAAACACAGAGAAGAACGCCAGACTCAAACGTGGTGATGATGAGATGCAGCGGAACGACCACAGGACAGTTCCCGCAACGAAGTCGAATTTCGCTGTTTGATTTAAAGGGGTTGCTGCGGGGCTACATGCAACAAGGGCCGAAGCCCTTCGGCTTCGGCCCCTGCAATCTGTCGCTTGCTGACGCAAAAATAAACGAATGCGCCTCAGAATCCCGCTTCGGGTAGCTTGACCGGCCGGGCTTCGATCAAGGCCTCAATGGTTCCGAGCGCCTCCAGCACCGTATCGGACACGGGCGCATCCACCTGCACCACGGCCAGCGCCTGGACCGGCTTGGGGCCGGAGCGCTCGCGTCCCAGGGCGAAGTTGGCGATGTTCACGCCGTGCTCGCCCAGGATCGACCCGATGCGGCCGATCACGCCGGGGACGTCCTGGTTCCGGCAGACCAGTAAGTAGCCCTCAAGCGGAGTCTCGATGTCGATGCCGTCGAACTCAAGCAGCCGCGGCTGTTCGTCATGGATGACCGTTCCGGTGGCGTGGCTTGTGCCCGCAGCCGTGTGCAATTCGATGGTCAGCACACTGGCCGCCCCGCCGCGATGGCTCTCCTGCTTGTCCTCATGAATGCGAATGCCGCGCTCTTCGGCCACAGAGGTCGCATTGATGCGGTTCACGTTCTCTGAGCCCTGCAGCAGGCCCTCGATGGCCGCGTTGCGCACCAGGTCGATCTTGGCCTCGGCCAGCGTGCCGCCATAGACCAAATGAATGGACTCGATGCCGCCCTTGCCGGCCTGCGCCAGAAACCCGCCCAACCGTCCGGCCAGGTCGATGTAGGGAGCCAGTTGCACATACTCTTCGTGCGTCAGCGAAGGCAGGTTCACCGCATTCTGGACCACGCCCAGCTTGAGGTAGTCGCGCACCTGGCGGGCAATCTGAATGCCCACCGCCTCCTGCGCCTCGGCCGTCGAACCGGCAATGTGCGGCGTCAAAATCACGTTGTCCAACTCGGCATACGGAGTGTCCTTGGCCGGCTCTACGGCAAACACATCCAGTGCCGCGCCGGCCACCTGGCCGCTCTTGAGTGCCTCTACCAGCGCTGCATCTTCGATCAGCTCGCCGCGCGCGCAGTTGATAATCCGCACTCCCTTCTTCATCTTCGCCAGCGTCTTGGCGTTGATCACGCCCGTGGTTTGCGGCGTCAGACCCACGTGCAGCGTAATGTAGTCCGAGCCGGCAATCAGTTCCTCAAGCTTCACGAGCTTGATGCCGTTCTCCCTGGCAACGGCGGCCGACACAAACGGGTCGCTGCCGATAATTTCAAGGCCAAAGCCCTTGGCCCGTTTGGCCACTTCCAACCCGATGCGCCCCAGACCCAGAATGCCCAGCGTCTTGCCGCGCAACTCCGACCCCTGCAGGCTCTTCTTCTCCCACCGCCCGGCGTGCATGCCCGCATTGGCCGCCGGCACCTTGCGCGCCAGCGCCAGCATCAGCCCGATGGTCAGTTCCGCCA
>Ga0224529_1001286_pt1 | contig 15522 bp, 14 predicted proteins | sample CBST50metaG_FD_179893 | JGI IMG/M metagenome (GOLD analysis project Ga0224529, IMG submission 179893) | Peat soil microbial communities from Stordalen Mire, Sweden - C.B.S.T50 | ecosystem: Environmental > Terrestrial > Soil > Wetlands > Peat | place: Sweden: Norrbotten County, Stordalen Mire... | reverse complement strand
CAGTAGATGAAATCCCCTGCCTGTCAAACACACTTGCACGGTACAAATGCATGGTTCCTCTCCACGAATTGCTGAAGCATATGGGGTGCTATTTTTCAAGACGTTCGAAGAGCCTCTTCGGACGCAAATTTGTGACTTTCTCCGCAGCGGTTTTGTACTGCCAGTGTATTGGGTCACCTTGCAGTACGCAAACGACGCCCGGCTCGTTCCCTGCATCGCGATTTTCGCGGTTCCCAGCGGCCTGTCCGCCAGCCGATGCAAAAGCTGAGTATATCCCACAAAGCTATAGATACAGGGAGGCGCCACAGTCGGGTACCCTGATATGCAAGCGGATAACGATGAACGACTTTTCCCAAAACGCGCCGGAACTGCATACTTGGAAACTGACCCTGGCCTATGACGGGACGGATTTCCGGGGTTGGCAAGTGCAGCCGGGGTTACCTACCGTCCAAGGCGAACTACAGGCCGCGCTGGGGCGCATTACTGGCGAAACGCCCCTGCCCCAAGGCTCGGGACGGACCGACGCCGGTGTGCATGCGCTGGCCCAGGTGGCCAGCTTTCAATTGAAAGCCCCAATTCCACCGGAAAACCTGCACCGCGCACTGAACCGGACGCTGCCTTCCTCCATACGAATTCTCGAAACAAAGACGGTGCGAAGCACCTTCCATGCCCGGCACTCGGCACGGGCGAAAACCTATGAGTACAGGGTTTTCCGAGGAGAGATATGCTCTCCCTTCCTGGCGCGATATGTCTACCCCTGCCCATGGCAGATGGATGTGGAGATTCTGCAAGCGTGCTCACGGATGTTCGAGGGGGAACACGACTTTTTGAGCTTTGCGGCAACCGATCCGGACATAACAAGCCGCAGCCTGGCCGCCAGCCCGAAAGCTGACCCGGCGGAAGAAACATCGGCGATTCGGACAATTTACTCGTCGACGTGGGAGCAGCGGCTGGACGAAGCCGGAGATCTGCTGGTTTATCGTGTCCGGGGAAACGGCTTTCTGCACCACATGGTGCGGAATCTGGTGGGAACCATGCTGGATGCGGGCCGAGGTCTAATCCGCGCGGAAGAGATTCCAGCGATTCTGGCTGCCCGCAGTCGCTCCGCCGCCGGACCGACAGCCCCGGCGCTGGGACTGTTTCTTTGCTCGGTGGAATACGATGAGAACGATTTTCGGCACAAAGCCGATATGAATTCATATGCAGTACTTGATAAGGACCATATTTAGACCGATAATGGTCTTTTGGAGGCCTCATGCGCTATTCAACTCAGATCAAGCCCATCAGCTATGTGAAAGCGCACGCTGCGGAACTTCTGGACAAGATCACGGAAGAACGCGAGCCGATCATTATTACCCAGAACGGCGAGGCGCGAGCGGTGCTGGTGGATGTGGCCAGCTACGACGAGTTAATGCAAGAAACCCAGGCGCTGCTCAAAGTCCTTGCGCTTGCAGAAAAGGAGATTGAGGCCGGGGAGACGGTCCCAGTCGAAGAGGTCATGGCAGAGTTCGGCGTAGAGGCCTTGCAAGCCTGATGGCGTTTACGATCCGGTTTACCGTGGGCGCGCGGAACGATCTGCAAGCCATTCATTCCTTTATCGCGAAAAACGACTCTCCGGAAAGCGCAGACCATGTTGTACGGGAGATCGTTCGAGCGGTTCTGAACCTGCGTGAGTTTCCGGACCGCGGGACGCACCCGCCGGAACTGCTCGCATTGGGCAACCGCACCTATCGCCAGATATTCTTCAAGCCGTATCGCATCTTGTACCGGATTCGCTCTGGTATGGTGTTTATCGCGGTCATTGCCGATGGGCGGCGTGATATGGCGGCGTTACTGGCGAGACGGTTGCGACAAAGCTGAGCAGATTTTTTGAAGTCCGTTTGTACTCCGATACTAATTTTTGACCACCCGAGAAACGCACAGACTGTTCCCTGCTAACCTGAATCCATCTATATGCCGCTGTTTCCCCCTATCTCGTATTTTTCGCGCGTAACGACGTTGGCCGAGCAGAGGCCGGTCCATGCGGCATTCGCGTGGCTGCATGGAAATCCGAAGACAATCATGGACTGGCAAGCGGAGATGGTGCGAATTCCGGCGCCTCCCTTTGGCGAACAGGCGCGCGGCAAATGGTTGGCAGCGCGATTTGCCGAGGCTGGGCTGTCGGCGGTCCAGATCGACACCGTGGGCAACGTGCTTGGAGTTCTGCCGTCCACAGTGTTGCCGCCGGAAAGCACGGGGCCTGTGGTAGTGCTTTCAGCCCACATCGATACGGTCTTTCCTGCTGAGACGCCTCTCAAGGTGGTGCAGCAGGACGACCGGCTGGAAGCTCCGGGGGCCAGCGACAATGCCGCCGGGGTGGTTGGAATGCTCGCCCTGGCCCATGCTCTGAGCGAGGCAAAGGTGAAACGGCCGGTTCCGCTGATTTTGATGGGAAATGTAGGCGAAGAAGGCGAAGGAGACTTGCGCGGCGTTCGACACCTCTACAGCCAGAACGGACTGGCCAGCCGCATTGTTGCGCACATTGTTCTGGACGGTGCGGGAGAGAAGCAGGTCGTGACCCAAGCGCTCGGAAGCAGGCGCTTTCAAGTGACGATCACTGGGCCGGGCGGGCACAGTTTCATGGACGCAGGCACCCCGAACCCGATTGCCGCACTGGCTTCGGCGCTGACGAGGATCGCGGCAATCAAGTTGCCGGAAGAGCCGTGCACCACGCTCAACCTGGGCACGATTCACGGCGGAACGAGCGTGAATTCGATCCCGGAAAGCGCACAGGCATCTATTGATTTCCGCTCCACGGACCGGAAGCAACTGGAACTGCTTGAAGTGGCGCTCGACCGAGCCGTGGAGGACGCCGTGACTCACTGGAACCAGCGAGCCAAAGCATGTGAAGGGGACAAGCGGGGAGAACTTGCCTTCACCATCGCCAAGATCGGCGACCGGCCGGCGGCGCAGTTGCCAGCCAATTCCCCACTGCTGGAGGCATTGCGGGCTGTGGATCGGCATCTGGAGTTGCACACGGAGCTACGGCTGGGCTCGACCGATGCCAATATCCCGCTATCGCTGGGGGTTCCGTCGCTCTCAATGGGCGCGGGCGGCGATGGCGGCAACGCGCACACCGTGGCCGAGTGGTTCTCTGCCCGGGACCGCGAAACGGGGCTCAAACGGGTGTTACTGCTCACGTTGACGATGATGGAATGGGCGGCGGAGCAGTAGTTTGTTAAACTCCGCCCATGCGTGCTTTTTCTACTCTGCTAGTCGCGGTCCTTGCAGCGCCTTCTTTCTGCCTTGCCCAAGCCTATACGGTGAAACCTGGACCACCCAAGGTACTGAAGCCCGTGCCTCCGTGGGACAAACCTCCTGAGATCATCTTTTTCAACGGCGTAATCTACACCGGCGAAGGGCTCGACAAAGACAAGCCGGAGACCGTTCAGGCGATGGCCGTCGGTGGCGGCAAGGTGCTGTACCTGGGAACGAATGAAGCGGTCAGACGGCAGGCCGGACCGAACACACGGATGCGCGACCTGAACACTGCCAGAACGGGCGCCTATGTGTTTCCCGGCTTCAACGATGCACACACGCACCTGGGCGGTGCCGGGCAGACCAAGCTGAACGTGGATCTGACGGGAGTGCAATCGCTGGCCGCGATGCTGGCGAAGATCGAACGCTACGCCAAAGATGCGCCGGCCGGTCACTGGCTCACCGGAGGCAACTGGGACCACACGCTGTGGATGCAGAAAACGCTGCCGACGCGGCAGGATCTGGACAAGGTAACAGGCAGCCATCCGGCATTTCTCGACCGCATCGACGGGCACATCGCCATCGCGAACACGGCTGCGTTAACGGCTGCGGGAATTACGGGCAAGACGGTTGCGCCTGCGGGCGGGGCAATCGACCTGGACGCGAACGGCAAACCTACCGGAATTCTGCGCGAATCGGCGAAAGAACTGATCGGTAAGCTGATTCCGCCTCCCACACATGGCGAGCGGATGCGCGGCGCTGAGCTGGCGATGGCTGACGCCGTCAGCCACGGCGTCACCAGCGTGCAGGACAACAGTGACTGGGAAGATTTTCTGATCTTTGAGGAGTTGGAAAAGGCGGGCAAGCTCAACCTGCGCATCACGGAGTGGCTGCCCTTTGACGCGCCTTTGGAACGGCTGAAAAAGATGCGCGCGCATCACGATCCGAACGACCCGATGCTGCATACCGGCATGTTGAAAGGCTTTATGGACGGCTCACTGGGCTCGCGAACGGCAACGATGAAGGCTCCGTATGCGGACGATCCGGGCAATACCGGGCTTCCGCAGTTCAAGCAGGCAGAACTGAACAAGATGGCAGTGGAGCGGGCCGAGGCGGGTTTCCAAATGGGCTTCCACGCTATTGGTGACAAGGCCGCTGCAATGGCTCTAAATGCCTATTCGCAGCCCGGGATCTCATTGAACGCCCGCGACCGCATTGAGCACGCGCAGGTTGTTGACGCCGCAGACATTCCGCGGTTCGCGAAGTTGGGAGTGATTGCGTCGATGCAGCCGTGCCAACTGCTGACAGACATGAACTGGGCCGAGGAGCGGCTGGGAGCGAAGCGCGCCGCCAACTCCTACGCATGGAGGGCTTTCCTCGATGCCGGGGTGCGGCTGGCCTTCGGCACCGACTATCCGGTTGAGCCCATTACGCCGTTTCGCGGTCTGTACGCAGCCGTCACGCGCATGAACGAAGCCGGGACCAGGAGCTACTTCCCGGAAAGCAAGTTGACCCGCGGCCAGGCGCTTTATGCCTACACGCAGAGTCCGGCTTACGCGGAGTTTGCCGAGAAGCGCAATGGCAAGCTCGCACCGGGATACGCCGCGGACTTCATTCTGGTCGACCGCGATCTGTACACGACACCCGCGGCGAACCTTCTTGGCACAGTGGTTCGGGAGACTTTTGTAGCCGGACGGCAGGTCTATGCGGGCAGCATCCACGCACAATAAAACGGCTGACAGAGACATTTTCCGCACAACCGGGTCTACAACAAAGGAGCGTTTAAGGCATTGCCACGCAGTTGTGCGGAGGCGCGTAAGAGACATATCCCGGCAGGGAACGGCAACTGACTATACTAAGGACAGGCGCAATCAGCATCCCAGCCGCGAGGTTGGCCATCCAACGAGGTCATCGAACCTATGAAATCGCTTTTTGAACGGCTGCGTTCGCGCCGTCTGGCTTCAGCTTTCATTCTGCTTGGCACCTTCACTGTCGCCATCGTAGGCGGCTCCTTTGCCGCACACGGAGTGCGCGGACAGGAAAAGCAGACTGACAGTTCCGACGCCACTCCCCTGAAGGTCGTGAATTCGACCATTCCTCCGAACGAGTTTGTGAAGATTGCGCGGCAGGTGGGACCAGCAGTGGTAAACATCAACACCACTACCCTGCCTAAGCAGTCGGAGAACAAAGGGCGCAAGAACTTTCATTTACGGAGCCAGCCGAATCAGGGAGAAGACGGCCAGGATGAGGATCAGCAACAGGGTCAGAACAGCTTCCAGGATTTCCTCAACCGCTTTTTCGGCGGTCAGTCGCCCATACCTGATGGCGGAGACAACGGCGGGGGCGTGCAGGAATCGCTCGGATCAGGCTTCATCGTCGACCCCAAGGGCTACATCATCACCAATGATCACGTGGTGGAAAAGGCCGACAAGATTTACGTGAAGCTTTCGACCGACCCCGACACCCAGGATATGGGCCGCCCGGCGCGCATCATCGGTACGGACAAGGCAACAGACCTGGCAGTGATCAAGATCGAGACCAGTACGGCGCTACCTACCGTGAAGATGGGCAACTCCGACTCCGCGCAGGTGGGCGACTGGGTGGAAGCGATCGGCAGCCCATTCGCACTTTCGCAGACAGTAACGGCGGGCATTATCTCAGCCAAGAACCGGACCATCGAGCCGGGGGCAAGCGGCCAGTTCCAGCACTTCATCCAGACGGATGCGGCCATCAATCCGGGCAACTCCGGCGGGCCTCTGCTGAACATGAACGGCGAGGTCATCGGCGTCAATACAGCGATCTTCACGCAGTCGGCCGGGTACCAGGGAATCGGATTCGCCATGCCGTCGAACACCGTGGTTGCTGTGTATAACGCCCTGATCAGCCCCAGCCACAAGGTGACTCGCGGCTCCATCGGCATCCAGTTCAAGCAAGGGCTTTCCGACTCCGTCAACCGGGTTTACGGCTTCAGAAATGGCGTCCTGGTGCAAAAAATAACACCCGGCGGTCCGGCAGAAAAGGCCGGCTTGAAGCAGGGTGACATCATTACCTCAATCGACGGCCGCGGCATCAAGGACGGCGACGACTTAGTGAATGAGATTGCCAGCCGCAGGCCAGGCTCGACGGCGCGGCTGGGCTACATACGCGACGGCAGGCAGGGCGATACCACCGTAAGCATTGGCGACCGCGATAAGGTGTTTGCCGACGCGGACACCAATCAGGCCGAGAACGATCAGGAAACCGAGGGCGATGCGGGAGAAACCAAACTGGGACTGGTCGTCCGTGAAGTATCGCCGACGGTTGCGGCCAGGATTCACAGTTCCGGCGTGGTGATTTCGTCGGTGCGGACCGGCTCGTTTGCGGACCTGCAAGGGCTGGAGCCAGGCCTGGTAATTACCAAGGTTAACAAGCATGCAACAGGCACCAAGGAACAATTCAATGCCGTGGTCAGCAAGCTGAAGACGGGCGACGACGTGGTCTTCGAGGTGATGGATCCACACCATCCCGACCTTGGAATCAACTACGTGGGTGGCACGTTGCAGTAAAACTAAAGGCAGCGCCGGAGGCGTTTTTTCCTCCGGCCATATCCCCCGCAGGGGGTAGCATCCTGGTACAAGATCGAATGTTTGCTTGCCGCACTGCGGAACATTCCCTTAATATCGTGTAAGCATTGCAATAATTTTTAGTTTTTCAACGCAGGAGGAGGCATGAGCATGTCTTTTTTACGAGCATTTTTGGCATTCACATTTTCAGCAGCGCTGATCGCCGTGCCTGCGACGGCATCGCGCGTTCACCGCGCGCCCACCAGTGGTCAATCGCACCATTCTCATAGCGGTCAGGCACACCGCTCTCATAGTGGCAAAGCGCACCTGTCGGATAGCGACCAGGCGAGCAGCCAGGAGCCGCAGTCAGGTAAGACGAGTAAGGCGGCCCGCAAAGTCAAGGTTAAGGTGACGCGGTCACACGGCCAACAGGCCATTGCATCGGAACGCGTGATGCAGATTCAGCAGGCCCTGATCCGGGAACACTATATGAGCAGCGAAGCGACGGGGGAATGGGATTCGAGCACCGTGGCCGCGATGCAGAAGTTCCAGGCAGATCAGGGATGGCAGACCAAGCTAATGCCTGACTCCCGCGCGCTGAAAAAGCTCGGCCTGGGACCGGATTACTCCAACGCCATCAACGCCAGAAACTCCACCTTCGCCGATCCGCCACCTGCCAGCACCATTCCCGTGGATCAGGCGACAGGCTTTACGCAAGCATCGGGCGTTCGTCAATAAGCAAGCAATAAGCAGCCGTTCAGGGTCGGACCGCCGGCATTCCCTTCAGCAGAAACTCATAGCGTGGGCGCGTTGTGTCTGTGCTGGAAGTGATTGTGCTGTCAAAATGAAGAATGGCGTCGCCCTTGTTGTACTTCGGCCATGCGGGAAGGCCCTGGCCGTTGGGATCGCCGGTTCTGGCGAAGTTGGTCCAGTAAGACATCATCTGCTCGCTCATTTTGCGATCTGCGGGCTGCCAAACAGCGCCGGGGCGGGTATCAATCGTACCGAAGACAAACTCAATGTCATCGGAGTGGAAAGTGGACCAGCCCTGGTGAAATTTGCTGGGCGGAGCCGGCAACTCAAAGTGGTAGCGATAGACAGGCGATTCACCCGTTTTCCGATGCGCCTCAATCCACTTCCAGGTGCCGAATGCGATGAAGTTGTCACTGCCGTAGTCGATGGCCGAGCGCACAGCCTGCTCATCGGTAGAGCCGGGATAAAGCGTGAGGAACTCTGCTGCGCGGTCGCCGAAGAGCTTTGCCGCTGTAGCCTTCCACTTTTCCACGGTCATGCCCTTGGCAAGTCCTTCGTTTTCATCGCGGTTCCAGCCAGCCAACAGTGGCACATGGGCCTGCTTTCCGGCAGCGTAAGTGGCTGCCACCGGCTCAGTAAGCACTCTGCCATCGACAACAGGCAAAAAGCTGGGCGCAGACTCTTTTCCGGCAGCTTCAAGGATCTTCGCCGCAGGCTGTGCGCGTAGTTGGGCAAGATTGGAAACGCCGAGCGAGGCGACCCATTTCTGGTCTTGTTTTTCGGTGACCTCCAGCGTGCCGATAGACAACAGATCGCTAAAAGCTCCGCCGCTTTCGCCGATAGCCTTGTGGAAGAGTCCGTGCGCCAAAGGTGACGCCATGAGTGTGCTGACGGCAAAGGAACCGGCGCTCTCTCCGAAGATGGTCACGTTGCCCGGATCGCCGCCAAACCGCGCGATATTGCCCCTGACCCAGCGGAGCGCAGCCACCATATCCAGTAAAGCGTAGTTCCCTGCCGCGCCGTTGGCCTCTTTGGCCAAATCCGGCGTGGCCAGAAAGCCGAAGACACCGAGGCGGTAATTGATGGTGACCAGCACCACGCCCTTCGTGGGCAGGAAGTCGCCGTTATGGCGCGGTTCGGAGGCAGAGCCACCCGCATAGCCTCCGCCATGAATCCAGAACATGACTGGCAGCTTGCTGTGGAGCTTGGCATCCGCAGGGGTGAAGACGTTCAGGTAGAGGCAGTTCTCGCTCGGCCCGCTGTCCTGGAAGACCATGTCGTCGAAGACGCGGCCCTGCATGCAACGCGCGCCATAGCGGGTTGCGTCACGCTCGCCCTTCCAGAGGGCAGGCAGCGCTGGCGCCTTCCAGCGCAGATTGCCCACCGGCGGCGCAGCATAAGGCAGTCCGAGGAAAGCACGAACCTTGCCATTGTTGATGGTCTTGCCGTGAGCCGTGCCCTGAACAGCCTTCACCGTCAACTGATCGGCACGAACGGGCGTAGACAGCCCCAGCGTCAACCCCATGATTGCCATGGCGCACATGACATGAACTGCAATCCGCATGAAAAAAATCCCCTCGGGCAACACCATAACAGGATGAGCGGAAGGTTGCACCTGCGCGACGTATGAACCATGCGGTCGCAACAGTTCAGAAAATCTCAGGAGCAAGCAAGTCGGCCATGGTTTCGCGGCGACGGATGAGGCGAACCTTGGACCCCTCAACCAGCACCTCGGCGGGACGGAGGCGGGTGTTGTAGTTTGAACTTTCCGACATGCCATAGGCACCGGCATCGAGCACAGCCACCAGATCGCCGGGCTCCAGAGGCGGCAGCTTGCGATCATGAGCGAAAAAGTCTCCCGACTCGCAAATCGGCCCCACCACATCCACAATGCGGGGCTTCCCTGCCTTCGGACTGACCGGCACAACATCGTGGTAAGCCTGATAAAGTGCGGGACGGATGAGGTCGTTCATCGCGGCGTCGATAATCACGAAGGTCTTTTTGCCATTGCGCTTGACCTGGAGCACGCGTGCCACCAGCGCACCGGCCTGCGCCACCAGGAACCGGCCCGGTTCGACGAGCAGGCTGCCCTCGAAGCCGTCCAGTGCATCTTGAATGGCCGCAGCATATTCATCGACCTTGGCCGCAACATCGAAAGCGCCACCGTGGTAGTCAATGCCGAGCCCGCCGCCTGCATCAACGGACTGCAACTCGATGCCTTCGCGCCGGAGCTGGCCAATGAGCTTGTTCACGCGCTTCATAGCCGCGCCAAACGGGGCTGCGGAGCGAATCTGCGAGCCGATGTGGACGCTGACGCCGTGCGCCTCAAGCCAGCGATTGCCCGCCACGCTCTTGTAAATACCAAGCGCCTTGCGGATGTCGATGCCAAACTTGTGTTCGCGCAGGCCCGTGGAGATGTAGGGATGTGTTTCAGCAAAAACATCAGGATTGACGCGCAGGGCAAAGCGCGCCTTGAGCTTTAGTTTCCGGGCACGCGCGGCGAGCTGCGCTAGTTCCGCTTCGCTCTCCACGTTGAATTCGAGAATTCCCGCCTTCAGCGCCAGATCGACCTCGGCAACGGTCTTGCCTACACCGGAGAAAACGACTCTTCCAGCGGCTTCGGGCGCGGCAGCCAGCACCCGCTCCAACTCGCCGCCGGAAACGATATCGAAGCCCGCACCGCGGCTGGCAAGCAGCTTGAGAATGGCGAGCGCGGAGTTGGCCTTGACGGCGTAGCAGACTAGGTGCTCCCTGCCCGAGAACGCCTGCTGAAACAGGCCAAGCCGCTCAGCGATCTGATCGGCGGAGTAAACGTAAAGAGGCGTGCCGAAACGGCGAGCCAATGAATCCAGCGAAACTTTGCCACAGGAAAGAGCGTCGCCGGGCTGCGGTGAATGAAATGGACGTGCAGATGTGTCTGAAGTAATGGGCAAGATAAGAATCCGTAGAAAGAAGCGCTCTCTTGAGCCTATAGCATTTTCCGAATTTGTGTAGAGGGCATTGATACTGCCAAATGTACACCGAGTTGAGGCTGGACTTTCAAGCGCCAGCCCCAACTCGATCGGAACTTTTCACAGAGAAACTATGCTTTTACGGTGCCCTTTGGCGAGATGAGCGTAAAGGTTACACTGCCCGAGGTGCTGCGCTTGTGCAGCGTTCCGCGCGGAATGATCAGCATGTCGCCCTTGTTGAGCGTAACTGCCGAGGCTCCCTCCGCCGCGGGAGCAAGCCACTCCCCACGCCCGACATTACGCGGGTTTTTCGGCGTGCCGCCCAACTCGTAAACCGTGGTGCCTTCAAGAACCTGCAAAATGTGGTCGCGGCTCTCGTGCCACTCAAACTCCTTGGCGCTCTTGGCCGTTTCGGTGGTAACTACGACCGCGAACTCCTTTGCGTTGACCAGATCCTTGCTGCCAGGATTCGCCTGCAAAGCCTGTGCGTCCTGCTGAATAGTCTGCGCACTGATGAGTTGGAACTTGGTCGGAGCAGCGGACGCAGCAGCCTGACTAAACAGAGATGTATCGGCAAGCGCGAAACCAGCCGCGGCAGCGACCGGCGCTGTGCGCAAAAATTGGCGACGGCCTGGATTTTTGATTGCGTTGTTGCTCATGAAACTCCCCCCATCGAAAAGTAAATCACTATCGGCTTTATTCTGCCAGTTGTGGCAGCCACGCGGCCATCAGAGCCGCCACCTTTTCCGGCCGCTCATAGGCGGCAAAGTGACCGGCGTCGGGAAGCAGATGGAACTGGCAACCACCGGGCGCAGCCTGAAAAGCTTGCATATCGGCAGAAGTGACGCCGGGGTCTTCGCCACCGGCAATGGCCAGCACCGGGACGGTAATGGTAGCAACATCAGGAACGGAGTCGGGCCGCGTGGCCAAGCCTGCCTGCACGGCGACCAGAGCCTCGGGCGTAATGTTCATGCGGGCGCGCAGCTCAGCCACAATGTTGGGATGGAGCTTGCGGGCAGTTGCCCCGATCAGCGTCTGCACCATGCCGTCATAAAGAGCGGCTGAACCGCCAGCGCGCGCCGTGGCGATGGTAGCGGCGCGTTTTGAAAAGTTGGCCGCTGCATCCGGCTGTGGCTTGGAGCAGACAAAAGCAAGACCGCCAATGCGCTCCGGGGCCCTGCGCCAAAGCTCCAGAAGAACGTAGCCCCCAATGGAGCAGCCAGCAAAGACAGCTTTGCGAATATCGAGAAAATCCAAGAGCCGGAGAACGTCCGTGGCGAGCTGCGCCATGGTGAGGACAGGAGCATCAGGAACGGAGGCAAAACCACCCACCGACAGCGTGGACCCCAACTCCGAGCTGCCATGGCCGCGCAGGTCGGGAACGATGGCGCGAACACCGGCGAGACTGCCGGCAAGCGGACGCCAAAAATCATGATCAAGCGGAGTGGGATGCAGAAAAACCACCGGCTGCCCCAGGCCGGTATCGCTGAAAGCCAGCCGCGCGCTGTCGGATTCGTAAGTACGGTTCATTTACTTGGAGGATACGCCTGGGGAAGATTCGCATGCTCTTCCGGGATGCCAATCCAGGCGGCGAGATAGGCCACGCCGACCAGTCCGCTGGTAAAGATGAGCCCCAGAATGGCAACAATGCGAACGACAGCGACATCCCATCCATTGGCCCTGGCCAGCGCAAGGCAGACACCAGCCACCTGGCGACCATCGCGGGGCCTGACCAGCGGCCTGCCCGGCATGGGCTGCGGGACAGGAATCACAGCGCCACAAATCGAACAGAAACGCGCTCCCGGCGGCAACGCGGTTCCACACTGCTGACAAAAGACGGCCATGCCCGGTTCCTCCTGAAGAAAAGCTCAAACACTTGGTACGAAGGCTGATGAGCGCCGGTTTCATCTTACGATTCCGAGGCCAAGTTCGCGACACGGTTTCTCTCACCGCGTTTTTCAGTTTCCCTTGTAAGGACTGCGCAGATGCTTCCTGGCCATATCGGCACGGGAGGTGCTGGAACCGGCGTTGATAGTGGCCTGGTAGTCTCTGACCGCCAACGGGCGCTCACCGTTCAGATCGTGACACTCACCGGCAGCCAGAAGCGAGCGGATCTTGAGCTCGGGCGATGTGCCCTGGGTCCAGGCAGCGTGCTCGTAAGCTTGCGCAGCCTCCCCATAATGGCGCTGGCCGCGCAATGCTTCGCCCAAGCCGAAGTCGGCCAGTTCCAACTGCGCCGAAGCAAAGTAGCCTGGCCGCGCACTGTCGGCAAGCAACTCGCGATAGGCCGTCACAGCAGGCATGCCCTCGCCGTCATCCTTGCGCAGGTTGGCTTCTTCCAAACAAAAGAGGAAGCCGTGCGGATACTCGTTTTTAAGAACACGGATAACCTTGATCGCCTCCTTGTACTTGGCCTCACGGCGCTGGAAAAGAGCAATCACGGTGCGTGCTTCCATGTTGACGCTGACGCTGCGGTTTCCCGCATCCCAAAGCATGGCCATGCCCGTGGACTTGGAGCCAGTGATGCCGGCAAAACCGATGAGTATCTTGAAGGGCAACGGCAGCGCCCCTACCACGTATTGGTAGACACCGACCACCAGCTTGGCGTCCACATACTGCGGGTCCAATTGGAGAACGCGGGTTTCGTCGTCCTTGGCTTTCATAGCCAGATGAAAACCGGCGCGATAGCCACGCTCCACCATGGCAATGTAGGCGCACTTCAGGGCGCGCGCCCAGCCGCGGGCATAGAGCGCGTCAACATCGTTGGGATTCTTGCTGACACGCCAATCGGCCTCGCGAACAGCCTCGTCGGCCAGCCCGAAGATGCGGTCGCGCGCCTTGGGATCTTCCTCGGTGGCGTGGCGGCCGGTGAGGAAGCCGTCGTTGGCGTAAAAGGTCGTATCCAGCAGATCCTCAATGTAAAGCTGCTGGAAGAGAACAGCCTCCAATAGGTAGACCGTGGCCTGCGGATCCCCCGGATGCTCGGCGTGTATACGCTCAAAGCGTGAGACAGCGCCTGGAAAATCCAGGTTGTAGAAGTGATTGAAGCCGTCGCACACCTGCGGAGAGTAGTTCATGGGATTGGTATGCACGCCGTTCGTGGGGCTGGGGTGCAAACCGGAAGCCCACCCCAGGCCAGCAGCACCCAGCAGGGCAACACCCAACACCAATCCACGCATCCGAAACAATCCCATCTTCACCCCTCGAATCCCCTTAGTGCCGAATTCCGTTAATGCTCCGTTAATGCTTTGACGCGTCCCGCCAGTTTGACGCTCTACGGCAGAAAACGCGCTCAGAACCAGCTTAGCGGATTCGCGCCGTCGCCGTTCCAGCGGATGTGCGCGATCCACCATCAGTAGCAGCTCGGAATGCTTTAGGATTCAAATATGTCCATCCCAGACGAGCTGAATTCAACCCCCGCTTCCGCCATACCTGCAACGCCGGTTCAAACGAACTTGCTGGAGGAGGCTCGCCGCCGCCTCATCGTGGCTCTCGATGTGCCAGATGCGGCCTCTGCCCTTGCTTTGGTAAGCAAACTGGAAACCACCTGCCACTGGTTCAAAGTGGGGCTGGAACTGTTTGTCTCCGCAGGCCCGGCCATCGTGGAACAACTGGTGGCGCGGGGCCATTCCGTCTTTCTGGATCTGAAATTCAATGACATTCCCAACACCGTGACGGGTGCTGTGCGGTCGGCCACGGCTCTTGGGGCGAGGATGATGACGCTCCACGCCTCGGGAGGACCGGCAATGCTGGCCGCCGCCCGTGACGCGATTCAGGGCATCAGCAATCCGCCGGAGCTGCTCGCCGTAACCGTGCTGACCAGCATGGATCAGGCGCAGACCGCGGCTGTAGGCCTGGAACGGACACCCGCCGAACAAGTGGAGTTGCTGGCCCGGATGGGGCTCGCGGCAGGGATGCGCGGGTTTGTCTGCTCGCCCAAAGAAGTTGCCGGACTACGAGCTCTGACGGGAACGAAAGGCGTGCTGGTGATTCCCGGCATTCGTCCCGCGGGAGCCGCGATCGGCGACCAGAAGCGGGTTGCGACTCCAGCCGATGCGCTGCGTGCGGGGGCCAGCTACCTGGTGGTAGGGCGGCCCATTACGCAAGCACCCGACCCGGCTGAAGCCGCCAAGGCAATTCTGAGGGAGATGGCCGAAGCATTGTAGCCAAATCAGCAGGAAATGAAAAAGCCCGGCGCGATGCCGGGCTTTTCGTTACGCGGAAGTTCAAGCAACGCTTAAAGCTTCTCGTAAAAGTCGCACACGGAGCACGAAATATAAACTCCGCCGGGGACGCCGCGTTCGCGGTCCTTGACGCGCTTGACAATGCGTGTCGGCTTGCCGCACTTGGGACAGTTGGTCGACTTCGTCGTGTCCATTACCTTCTTGCGATCACCTGTTTTTGCAATCTTTGCCATAGGTCGGTTGTTTCTCCTTCAGGGTGTCTCTGCACACGCGCGCGATAGATTGCGTGCGGCTTCAACGGCGCGGTCATGGGCCAGCCTCCTGCGGCAAGTAAATTGCCCGGAGACGAGCTGGGCTCGCTGCTTTCAGTTTACATGAAGCGGCAGCGGTTCACTGCGGCTGAAGAATGGCCAGCCCTCTAGTTTTAAGTAGAGGAGCTACCTGCCTGCGGTTGCTCGGGATTGGCAAATGGAACGACCGCCGGAGCAATCTGCACCAGTGGAGGTGTAGCAGACTGGGCTGGGCCCATGGCCGCCTCATGCTGTGCGTGCGCAAGTGCGTCCAGATCCACCGGAATGCCGCCGGGCACGATCACCGGAGCGTTGTAGCGATAGTCCAGGTTGCGAGTCATCTTGAAGACCACCGGGAGAGCGGCCAGCAGGATGTAGAACGAAACCCAACTGCCGTCCAGGCCGAAGCCTCCACCCGTCACCCAGAAAGACCCCATAGGGTCGCCCTCGACAATGGGGGAATGGCTGTTGACGCCGCTGACGGCAAGGCCAAAGAGGAGGGCGCGGCTGGCCTTCCAACCAAAATTTAGCCCCCAACTAACCCACAAGGCGCGCGTGCGGAGAT
>Ga0224529_1001281_pt1 | contig 15559 bp, 11 predicted proteins | sample CBST50metaG_FD_179893 | JGI IMG/M metagenome (GOLD analysis project Ga0224529, IMG submission 179893) | Peat soil microbial communities from Stordalen Mire, Sweden - C.B.S.T50 | ecosystem: Environmental > Terrestrial > Soil > Wetlands > Peat | place: Sweden: Norrbotten County, Stordalen Mire... | reverse complement strand
GAACAGACCGGACGCCTGTCTTCCTATTGCCAGTGTGCGCCCAAGAAGGGGAATTTTCGGCAAGCGGAGTCGAACACGAGGCGCTGCCGGCGATCTTGCGGCAATGGAAGGCCGGAGTCTGGCTTGAAGTCCGAGGGGGCGGTTTGCTGCATTCCCCTGTCCCAAAATCGGGACATGGGGCACACCTCTTTATGCGGAATTCTGACTCGTTTGGAGCTTGGCTGCCCGGCTGCATCCATCTCTCCCCGGTCCCCAACTGCGAGGGACCGGGGTCACCCGCCTTGGCTACCCGCCAAAGGTCGCTCACGACAGTGATCGAAAAATGCATTAGGTCAACCAGAATGGTTCTCGAAGGTCTGCGTTAGATATTCTGTTACATATGAGCACTTCCTGGAAAGTTTGCTTTGACGACACATGCGATGAAAAGCGCCAGGATTACATCTGCGCTGGGTCGTTGATCGGCACTAAAGACGGATGGAGCAAATTCAACAAAGAATGGCGTAAAGCACTCAAGAGTTCTCCCTCAATCGATTACTTTCATGGAAAAGAAGTCGCGAGGCTCTCAGGACAATTCTCGCAGTTCAGAAACAAAGACCTATATCCGGATCCCGCAGGAATGGACGCTGCGGTTGCGAAGCGTGCGCTTCTCCAGCAGGTCATTAAGGAATCATCGCTAGTTGCGTTCGGAGTTGGAGTCCTTGTTCCGGAATACAACCGCATACGCGAAGAGCACCCACGTGGGAAAACGTTCATGGCCGCCGATGCGTTCGAGTACATCCTTCAGGAACTCGTCTATCGAACCGCCAAGACGATCGTCGAATATGCCCTGGACGTGAAAATTTCGTTTATCTCTGACAGTTCAAATCGATCACCGGTCTATGAACTCGTCTACGAGAATTGGAAAAAGTCCAACCCTACGACAGCGAAATCAATGCTCAGCATCCGTCATGAGGACGACGAAAAGAATTATGGTCTTCAGGCTGCGGATATGATCGCGAGTTCTGTAAACAGGGTGTATCGCTCCCATCTAGAGGACGGAACAGTGCCGGATGATTACCCGCTGAACGAAGTATTTTGGCGGATCGGACGCATTGATGAAGATTATCTGCTTACGATGTTAGAGCACCAGTCCCAAAGAGCATCTGAAGTCAAATAGGAGCACCGTCTGAGACCAAACCAACTGATTGCGCGGCTCACGCGGAACGCGAAGGTAACCGCTAAGAGAAAGGTGAACATGGATCTCATGCGGACCAGTATTCTGTCGAGCTTCAAACCGACCGCTTCGGTTGAATCACCGCCTATCCGGAAGTTACCGTTGGATGATCCCTCCGACTACGCTGGGACCAATGAGTTATTGCGATTCGGAACAGATTCCGTGGCAATGCCCGCAGGGGCTGAAGCCCACGTTGATTTTGGTGCGTTTGCGGCACGACTGAAGTCGTGCCCTGTTACAAAGCACGAGTTTTTTCGGCAGTAAACGGAGTTTTCGGGAGTAAACGGAGTTTTCGGCAGCCTGTTGAGCCCTTGAATCGATTGCGGTAGGAACGGGGATTTAGCCCGGAGACGGCTATTTCGGGGTTTTCCATCTTGCTCGTGTGGTGTCCCAGATGTTCATTGAAAAGCAACCGCAGATCCTTCGACTCACCACCCCCAAGCTGAAAAGCGCTTGGGGCCCCGTTCGCTCAGGATGACAGCCCTTGTTTTGTTGCGAACTTTAGGGACAGGATACTAAGTCGCATTGCATCGGAGAAGAAGAGAGGCCCGGGGCTAAAGCCCTTTTCTACTAACCTGCTATTCAGGGGTCTGAAGACCCCTGCTCCCTCCGGTAAAGGCATCCGAACCCGCCGGTAAAGGCCTCCTACCCCTCTGATAAAGGCATCCGAATCCTCCGAGGAAGGACGCCGAACCTTCCGTAGTGGGCTTGCGAAGAAGGGATGCGCGCAGGGGCCTCTTGTTTTCCCACCCTTCGCAAAAAGCGCGGAGGATGGGGCACCCAGTTGGTGCAGCAGCAAGCGATCAAAAAACGCTAGTGTTTCATCGCTTTCAATTCAATCAGCGGTGAGTTGGGCGCTGAGGTTTGCCCGGCCATTTCGGCGATGCGGGCCTTGGACAGGACGTCGAGCATGGCTTGCTGGGCCTGCATCCAGACGGGGTGCGCCGGGCACCACATCTCCCGGCTGCACGCCTCCTTGGAGATGAGGCAGACGTTGAGAAAGATGGGCCCGTCGATGGCCTCGATCACCTCGCGCATGGAGGACTGGCGGCCGCGCGGCAACATCTCAAAGCCGCCGGACTGGCCCCGTTGCGAGCGGATCAGCCGGGCGCGCGCAAGGGCCTGCAGGACCTTGGACAGAAAGCTCTCGGGCGCGTCCGTGGCCGCGGCCAGAGCGGGCAGCAGCGCACGCTCGTGCGGCGGCAGCGTGGCCAGGTGGACCATGACACGGACGCCGTAGTCGGCAGCGCGGGTGAGTTGCATCGACGAGTTGGATTTCTTCATGGAACGTCCTATGGAACCGATTCAGCCGGAGCAGATTTTAATAGCGTGATTTCGGGCCTTTGAGATTTGTGCTTTCCCACCCTTTCGCCAGAAAAAAGGCGAAAGGATGGGGCACGGAGTTGATACCAATTCACGCTGTCAAAAAACCAGATGCGGGAGAAGGGGCAGAGCGGCGCGGCTCCGAGTACGGCTTTCGCGGCTCTGCTCTCGATGATCTTAACGGGCGGGAAACCGCGCGCCGATGTTTGTCACAGTACCATGTATCTCCCATCACAGACCGGCATTTATTGCAGGCGGTATTTTTCTCCTTCCGAATGAAATTGGAGAAAAACAGTCCAAAATGAATCGCGAAGATAGCCACCCCACCCGGAACCGCATGGGTGTGCTATAAAGCTCGGTTCCCCGGATTGGAACTTCTTCCTGGTCTTTTCCACTTCACCCGGAGAGTGAAAGGAATTCTCAAATCGTCATGTTTCCCTATCCTGCAGTCGATCCGATTCCGTTGCCAGCGCCGATATGGCTTTTGAAACTGCTGCATATCGTTACGCTGTCGCTGCACTTTGTGGCCGTGGAAATGCTTCTTGGCGGACTGCTGCTGGCGGTCTTGCTGAGTTTGTTCCGCGGCTCGCCGTCGTCGCTGGTGGCCGCGCGCGCGCTGGCTCGCCGCATGACCGTGGTGATGACCTACGTGATCAACCTGGGCGTGCCGCCGCTCTTGTTTGCGCAGGTGCTGTATGGCCGGGCGCTTTACACCAGCAGCGTGCTGATGGGCGTCTACTGGATCTCGATCATCGGCATACTGACACTGACCTACTGGCTGCTGTATCAGTTCACCGGGCGGCTGGAGGCGGGCAAATCGGCGTGGCTGACGGGGCTGAGCGCCTGGGTGCTGGCGGGCTTTATTGCGCGGCTGCTGTCAAGCAACATGACGCTGATGCTGCGCCCCGAGGTCTGGCAGCAGATGTACTCGGCTTCGGCCATGGGCGCTTACCTGCCCACCGGCGACCCGACGCTGACTCCGCGCTGGCTGCTGATGATGGCCGGGGGCTTTTTGATTGGCGGGCTGTGGATGGTGTACCTGTCGGGCCGGAGCACGTTTACCGCGGAAGAAAGCCGCTTTGTGGCCGGCGTTGGCGGCAAGGTGGCGGCTCTGTTTGGCGTGGTCTACTTGGCGGCCGGGGTGTGGGCGGCCAGCGTGCAGCCGGACGCGGTGAAGGCTGGACTGGGCAGCCACTGGCTCTATCGCTTCTCCGGGTTCGCCGGATACGGCTGGCTGGCGCTGGTGGTGGTGGCCATTCTGCTGGGCGCAGTGGCCGGGTTCGGTAAAGTCGTTTCTCCCTGGCTTAGCTGGGGCGCCGTGCTGGTGGCCACGCTGACGGAGATCGCCTTCACCGTGTATCGCGACGGCGTGCGCGACCTGACCCTGCTCAGCAAGGGCTACGACGTATGGAACCGGGCTGTCGCCACCAACTGGGGCGTTGTCGCCATCTTCCTGGTCCTCTTTGTTGCCGGACTGGGCGTAATTGCATGGCTCGTGTCCGTTGCGGCGGGCGCAAAGAAAACGATGGAGGGCGCGGCTTAATCGCCCGCGGACTGACAGCTATGAGTGAACCGATCAATCTGGAAAACATTGTTCCTGAATCGCAGGAGCCAGGCGAGAAGACCACGCGCCGCTTCTTTATGGCCGCGGTCGGCGCGGCAGGCCTGTGCTACCTGGCCGCCATGGCCTATCCCATCTACCGTTACCTGGCTTCGCCGGAAGAGATGGCCATGAACGCGACCGCCGTCACCGAGGTCACGCTGAAGGACGCGAACAAACTGCCCCTGGGTTCGGTGCTGATGTTCAAGTTCGGAACCGCCCCGGCCATGCTCATTCACCACCAGGACGGCCGCTGGATTGCGCTGACCGCCGTCTGCACGCACTTGGGTTGCACGGTGCAATACGAGCCCCAGGCCGACCGCATCCACTGCGCCTGCCACGGCGGCGTGTACGACCCCTATACCGGAGCCAACGTCAGCGGACCGCCCCCCAAACCGCTCAAGCTCTTCAAAGCGGCCGTCAACGACACCGGCGTAGAGGTTTCGCGCGCGTAACAGAACAGGCTTCACGAACACGACGAAGAAACAAGGATTGCCGCATGACTTCAAAAACCATTTCAATTTACGACTGGGTCGATGAGCGACTGGGCCTGTCGGAGCTGGCCGCCTTTGCGCGCCACAAGACCGTGCCCGTGCACTCTCAATCCTTCTGGTACTACTGGGGCGGCATCTCGCTGTTCCTCTTCCTCGTCCAGTGCTTCACCGGCGTCCTCCTCCTGGTCTACTACCGGCCCGGCGCCGAGGCCTTCGAGTCCGTCCGCCAAATCACCTTTGTCATGCACTTCGGATGGCTCATCCGCTCGGCGCACGCCTGGTCCGCCAACCTGATGATCTTTTCCATCATGGTGCACATGTTCTCGGTCTTCTTCATGAAGGCCTACCGCAAGCCCCGCGAGTTTGGCTGGTTCAGCGGCATGGCGCTGCTGGGCATTGCCACCGTCTTCGGCTTCTCTGGCTACCTGCTGCCCATGGACGAGCTCAGCTACTTCGCCACCAAGGTGGGCCTGGAAATCCCCGCGGCCATTCCCTGGGTCGGCTCGGCCATCGCCAACATGCTGCGCGGCGGCCCCGAGGTGAGCGAATTTACCGTGCAGCGCTTCTTTGCCCTGCATGTTGTGGTGCTCCCCGCACTGTTCCTTCCCCTGCTCGGCTTCCACCTCTGGCTCGTCCAGCGCCACGGCAACGCCATGCCTCCCAGTGAGGAGGCCAAGCACGCCAGCGAGCGCAAAGTCATGCCCTTCATGCCCAACTTCCTGCGCAAGGATCTGGCCATGTGGCTCATCTCGCTCAATATTCTGGCGCTGCTGGCGTCGGTGTTTCCCTGGACGCTGGGCAAGCAGTACGACGCACTGGCTCCCGCGCCGCTGGGCATTCATCCCGAGTGGTACTTCATGAGCCCCTTTGAGATGCTCAAGCTGATCGGCATGGTCTTCTCAAGCAAGTACGCGGCGGTGGGCGAAATTCTGGGCATTCTGCTGTTCACGTTCGGCATCCTGCTGTGGCTCCTGATTCCGTTTTATGACCCCACGCGGGAATCCGGAAAACGCGGCCGGGCCGCACATTACTTTGGCATGATCGCGGTGATCCTGCTGCTGGCCACCACCGTCATTGGCTACTGGACCATTCGGTAAAGCAGTTGTCAGTGGTCAGTTATCAGTGGTCAGTTGTCGGTTGCGCATGCGGAATGAGCCGGTTTGACGTTGGCAGGATTGAGTTGAGAACCAAAAGCTGAAGGCTGGAAGCTAGAAGCTGTTTTTCGGAGAGCACATTATGAACTATCCATTCTGGGACATTCCCCATCTCGGCTCGGGCTGGGTGATCGGCATCATCGCCATCTTCCACGTCATGATCTCGCAGTTCGCCGTGGGCGGCGGCCTCTATCTGCCGATGGCCGAGCGCAAGGCCCTGCGCATGCCCCCGGGGCAGCTCCGCACCGACTGGCTCAACCAGTTGGCCCGCCACTCCAAGTTCTTCCTGGTGCTCACCGCCGTCTTCGGCACCGTCTCCGGCGTGGGCATCTGGTTCGCCATCGGCCTCACCCATCCCGAGGCCACCAGCACCCTCATCCACAACTTCGTCTTTGGCTGGGCCATGGAGTGGGTCTTCTTCCTCGTCGAGCTGACCACCATCGCCGTCTACTACTCCACCTGGAACCGCATCGACCCCAAGCTGCACCTCAAGGTCGGCTGGGTCTATGCCGTGGCCTCTGTCTTCACCCTCATCATCATCAACGGCATTCTGGCCTTCATGCTGACCCCGGGCGATGCGTGGATCGCCGTGGCCGGCACCGGTCAGGAAGCCAGCAAATTCTGGAACGCCTTCTTCAACCCCACCTACTGGCCCAGCCTCTTTCTGCGCAGTTGCGTATGCGCCTCGCTGGCCGGCCTCTGGGCCCTCATCACCTCCAGCCGCATCGACGGCGACAAGCAGCCCGAGCTCAAAACCAGCATGGTCAAGTGGAGCGTCAAGTGGCTGGTGCCCTCCTTCGTGGCCATGCCCTTCCTGATGATCTGGTACTACATGATGGTCCCTGCCTCGCAGCAGGCGCTGCTCTCGCTGGGCATCGACACCATCAACGCCGGAACCTTCTCCGCCGTCACGCGCATGGCCCTGGTCATCATCTGCGCGTCGGCCACCATCATCTTCGTGGCCTACTTCCTCGCCTACCGCAACCCGCTGGACTTCAATCTCTCCCACGCCATGAGCGTGCTGCTGCTGGCCCTGATCGCCACCGGCGCCGGCGAGTACTCCCGCGAAATGCTCCGCAAACCCTACGTCGTCGGCCGCTGGATGTATTCCAATGGCGTCCGCGTTCCCTACGTCGCCCGCATCAATCAGGAAGGCTACCTGGCCCATTCCAATTGGGTCTGGCGTCAGTCTTCCTCCAGCTACTCCCGCGGCGAGGCCATCTTCCGCGGCGAGTGCGGCTCTTGCCACACCCTGGCCGGATACCGTCCGCTGCAGACTTTACTTGCCGGACGCGACCGCGCCAACATCGCCAGCTTCATCACCATGCTCCACGACTACAAGCCCGACTCGCCCTATCGCCGCTTCATGCCCCCCATGGCGGGCACCAAGCCGGACATCGACGATCTGGCGGACTACCTCAACACCCAGGTCAACCCGCCCTCCCCAGGCGCGCCCAAGCCCGTCCTCCAAGCACAGAAATAGCATCTCTGGTCATCCACTGCACAAACGCCAAAGGCCCGCGCATCGCGCGGGCCTTTGCTGTTCCTATCTCCAAATTCATCTCAACTCTCAGGGTGCCCTACGCCGCGTCGTTGTCCTTGCGGCTAGGGTGGGCAAGCACGAACCTCGCTATCCAGCGCAAGCCCCACCGCAGGTGGCTGTTGGGAAAGCGCAGCCCGCCCCACCGCCGCCGCAAATAGCGCAAATACCCGCATTTTTCCTCTTGACGATACCCTAGGGGGGTATGCTAAAAAGAACCTATGGGGATTTCTATCCCCGCAGGAGAAGTACCCCAACTTTATGAGCAAAGAATCCGCACAAGAACCTCCGAGTACACGGAGATTTTTCCTGTGTTGCGATGAGCGCTCCGGGACCCGCCTCTAGCCTTCTGCTACTGTCGACTTCCTCACCGCTCTTCACAGCACGCAACCTGTGAATTGAGTGTGTGAGACCGCGGTTGAAACAACCAGCCTCACTCCTCCCGAACCGATGATTCGTGCCGTCCTTCCGGTCCGGCTCTCCATGTGCTGGGTCAGGCTGTGCCTGCGCGAACCGTACACGGAGGAACCATGAAGATTTCCATTGTTCGCAAGCCGGCACGTCTGACCTGTGCCTGGGTGCCCACGGGCAACTCCAGAACGCCGCTCCGCTGCGTCTGGTCTACGGTAAAGCCATCCTCTGCGGCTTCCACCTCGCCCTCCACCTCAACCGATGAAGTGGGGGGATTGCGTCTGTGCGCGTAGAGGAAATTGAACTCGCGGTCCCACCCGCACAGGCGCCCCAGGGCATCGTCGTGCGCCGGCGCTGGCAGCGCAGTCTGCTCTCGTTCCTGATGGTGTTTGGCCCCGGCCTCATCGTCATGGAAGCCGACAACGATGCCGGCGCCGTTTCCACCTACGTCCAGGCCGGCGGACAGTACGGCCTCCACCTGCTCTGGATTCTGCTACTGCTGTTGCCCATCACCTACTTTGTGCAGGAGATGGTCGCGCGCCTCGGCATTGCCACCGGCAAAGGCCACGCCGCCATGATCTACGAGCGCTTCGGCAAGTGGTGGGGACACTTCTCGCTCTTCGATCTGCTGCTGGTCAACTTCCTCACCCTGATCACTGAGTTTGCAGCCATCTCCCTGGCGCTGAGCGCGCTCGGCGTCTCGCCCTACATCGCCGTCCCGGTCTCCGCAGCGGGGCTCATCACCATGGTGGTCACCGGCAGCTATCTGCGCTGGGAGCGCACCGTCATCGTCCTCTGCCTGGTCGATCTCACCTGGTTTGCGATGGCTTATGTAGTCCACCCGCGTTGGACAGCGGTGGCCTATTCCAGCTTTGTTCCCCACATGCCACCGGGCCGGGTCACCGGCGATCTGCTGTTCCTGATCGTCGCCATTGTGGGCACCACCATCGCACCCTGGCAACTCTTCTTCCAGCAAAGCTGCGTGGCAGAGAAGCGTCTCCGCTTTGCCGACCTCAAGTGGGCGCGCCTGGGCACCCTCATCGGCGCCACCTTCACCGTATTGGTGGCTGCCGCCATGATGATCGTGGGCGACTTCGCCTTCCGCCGCGGCATTCATTTTGAAGATCCAGCGCAGATGGCGAAAGCCCTGCTTCCCTTTGCCGGGCCCTTTGTCCGCAACGGAATTCTGCTCTTGATGGTCAATGCCGCGGTGCTGGGTACTACGGCCATCTCCCTGGCTAGCGCCTGGGCCTACGGCGAAGTGCGCGGCTGGCCCCACTCCCTGCACAAGAAGATTTGGGAGGCGCCGGGCTTTTACGCCGTCTACATCGGCAGCGTGGCCGCCGCCGCAGGCATCGTTCTCATTCCCCGCATGCCGCTGCAACTGGTCATTCTCAGCGTGCAGGTCTTTGCCGGGCTGATCCTGCCCTCCGCTATCATCTTTCTCCAGCTGTTGCTCAACGATCACACCCTGCTGGGCGACCGCTGGGTCAACCGCCCCTGGAACAACTGGATCAACTGGACGATCATCGCCCTGCTTTTTGCCCTCTCACTGCTGCTGGCCGCACAGGTCATGCTGCCCCAACTCTTTTCTTGAAGGAGACACTTATGGCAACGATTTCCAATCGCTTCGAGCCCGAGTTTTACCGCGTTGTTCATCCCCTCCAGGACGCGCCTGAGGCCAAGTGCTCCTCTGAGGGACTGGGACACATCGCCATGCCCCCGCCGGTCCGCATCTCGCTCACCGTGTTGCGCGGTTACCTGCTGCTCATGACCGCCATGCTCCTCTATCATGTGCTGGATCTTGCCGGAGTCTTGCACCATTCGAGGTAGCTGATCGGTGGCCTGCGTGGGAGAATACCCACGCAGGCCACGCCGCTGCCGGCAAGCCCCGGGACGCACCAGTCCGCAATTCAACCTCACCGTAATCATCTGCGCCGTGTCCACGGACTACGATAGGCAGGAGCTATAGGATGGGGCCACGGCAAAAGGTATCTTTACTTCAAATACGAGTGCACCAGGTCGATCAGGTCCTCGGCCAACTCGGGAGCAATCTGTTCCTTCGACCCGTCGGTGAGATGAAACCGGATGTGATCCTCCAGCACCTCGCCCATCAGTCCATTCACGCCGCCGCGTACCGCCGCCAGCAGCATCAGTTGGTCGCCGCAGTCCTCATCGGCCCCCAGCAACCGCTCGACGGCGTCCAATTGCCCGCGCAGTTTGCGCACGCGCTGCAGCAACTTCAGTTTCTCCCGGTCATGACTGGCCATTGTGATTCTCCTCTTGACCATACCTACCCGGGGTATGGTATCTACCCAGTGGGGGTATCGTTGCGCTTTCATTGTATCCCGCATCCCACTGCCCCATCTGGCATCTAACTGTTAAGGCTTCCTCTATGCTCCGGCTTTCCGCTGACCGCTCCAATCCGCTCTGCCCGTCCTGTGCCCGCTCCGGCGCACGCGCCGCTCTGACGCTGGCGCTGACCCTGGCCGCCTCTTTGGTTGCCGCCCAGGCCGCCGCCCAGGCGCCCCAAGACCTGCCCTCCGCGCCCCAGCCGCAGCTCGCCCTGGCCATCCCGCCCCAGCCTTTGCTCATCGCCGATGCCGGCGCGGCCCCTCTCAGCCCCGAAGGCCGCGGCCCCGAAGCAGCTCCCGTCGTCAGCATGGCCCCGCACGCGGCGGACAGCCGCTACTGGCTCTCCGGCCAGGCCAACATCATCTTCCAGGGCCGTCTCCCCTTCCATTCGAAGTACCAGGGACCCAACAGCTTTCAGAGCGGCGCAGAGTACAAAACCTCCCTGTTGGGAACGCTCTACACCGCCCTGCGGCCCACCCGTTCCATCCGCTACAACACCGACCTGATCCTCGACTTCGAAAGTTCCGGCGGCCGCGGCCTCAGTCAGGCCCTCGGTCTGGCCGGCTTCACCAACCTCGACGTGGTGCGCAACCCGAACCTCGGCTCCAAGCCCTACTTCGCGCGTTACGGCGTCCACCAAGTCATCGGCCTTACCGCACAGACCGTGTCCCAGGACCCCGGGCCCTTCTCCCTGGCCCCCAGCGTGCCCGCGCGCCGCATCGAGTTCCGCGCCGGCAAAATGACCTTGCCTGACTTTTTCGATGTCAACGGCCCCGGCTCCGACAGCCACCTGCAGTTCATGAATTGGACGGTGGACAACAACGGCGCGTGGGACTACGCCGCCGACACCCGCGGCTACACCGTGGGCGCCATGGCTGAGTACGACGACCGGCAGTGGAGCGTGCGCTACGGCCTCTTCGCCATGCCCACCGTGGCCAACGGCATCGACATGGACTGGGCCCTGAGCCGCGCCCACGCACAGAACGGCGAATTCGAACTGCGCCACAGCTTCGTGCCCCAGCGCAAAGGCGTGCAGCGCGCACTCTTCTACGCTAACCGCGCCCACATGGGTACCTATCGCGAAGCGGTTGATGCCTTCCTCGCCGGAACCGACAAGACGCCCAACATCCTGCTCCACGAACACTTTGGCGCGCTCAAATACGGCTTCGGCTACAACGCCGAGCAGGAGCTGACCGCGAATTTGCGCGTCTTTGGCCGCTTCGGTTGGAACGAGGGCCAGCACGAGTCCTTTGCTTACACCGAGGTGGATCAGACCGTCGAGGCCGGCGCCGACTATGCCGGAACCCGCTGGCATCGCCCGGTCGACAAGATCGCCCTGGTCGTCGTCTCCAACGCCATCAAGCGCGACCACCAGAACTATCTCAAAAATGGCGGCCTGGGCTTCCTGCTGGGCGACGGTAATCTCAACTACGGCCGCGAGACCATTGTCGAAAGCTATTACAACCTGCACGCCTGGCGCGGACTCTTCTACGCCCTCGACGTGCAGCACATCGCCAACCCTGGCTACAACCGCGACCGCGGCCCCGCCTGGGTCGGCTCCATCCGCGCCCACGTGGATTTCTAAAGCAGCCGACAGCGATCGCCCCGCGACCTCCGGCAGCAATCAACCTCACTTCGACTGCCCCACAACTGGGCGCCCACCCTTGGCCGTCTTTGTTCTTGCGCCCAGGGTGGGAAAGCCAAACACTCACCAGGCAAGGCTGTGACGCCGCCCCGCCGCCTACTCCACCGCTACCGTCTCTTCCGCCAGGTTCCATCCCCTGATCCCGACAGCGGCCTTTGCCTTCCCTGCCGGGAAGTTCACGCTCACCACCCGCTCCTCGCCCGCCAGCAGTGAGACGTAGTTCTCGCTGTAGTAAGCCGGCAAAATCCGCTCGCCCGTCGCCCCGGCCTTCAATGTCAGCTTCACCATCAGCGCCGGAACGGAACCTGCATTCTTGATCCTCACCGTTGCCTTGCGCTCATTGCCGCTGGAGGCCGCCGTGGCTGAAACCGTCAGTTTCCCCTGCTCCAGTCCGTTCAGTTCGCGCAGGCTGGCTTCGTCCTTGGCCCACCAGTAGAAGTTGTCGCTTACCGCCGCGTCCCCCGCATCCCGTACGGCCAACTCCACCAGCACCGTATGCCCATCGGCCAGCTTCTCCAGGTCGGGCTTTGCCACGGAAGTCCGCGCATTGGTTGCCGCCAGAATCTGGTTCGTCTGCTCGCTCAGCGTCTTGCCGTTCAGCCCCACCACGCGCACCCTCACCTTCAGTGAGCGGGCCTCCCCCAGGTTGATCAAATCCACCGCGCCGTCGGTCAAATCCAGTTGCGCATGCACCGGTTCGCAAGCCTTCTGCGTCCCGTAGAAGCTGGCTTGCGTGTCGTAGTCCGACCCCAGAAAGTTCCACTCCATGCTCGGCCAGGCCGGCTGCGTCATCCAGATCATGCGTCCCGAGTTCGGCTCCCACAAGTGCGCCGCAAAGCCCTCGAAAATGGCCCGATGCCCCACGTAGTCCAGCATCTGCGCCTTGCGCTCAAAGTCCTCCAAGCTGCTGGCCGCGCCAAACTGCGTCTCCAGGTGCGCCATAAAGGGAGCGACCGCACCGTTCCCCGTCTGGTGCCAGTCGTGATAGGCCCACGTATCGCTGATCGGCCAGCGGTCCGCCTCGGGAATAAACGCCTTGATCCCCTCCAGCGTCGGCACGCTCGGAATTCCCAGCTCCACGCTGAACCCGCGGTTGATGCGGTAATAGGTCTCCGGCGTCTGGTGCTGGTAGGGTCCGGAGTTGCGCAGGTTCACCTGGTTCGAGCTGCCCGTGTAATAGCGCGTGTGGTCCAGCGTCCGCGTCAGCTCCGCCAGCCCTTCGTTAATCACCGGCTGCGGAACGCCCTCGTTCCGCCCGCACCACACCACAATCGACGCATGGTGCCGGAAGTGCAGAATGCTGTCTCGCGCGTTCTTCAGGAATAGCGCCGGATCTTGCGCCTCCAGGTTGTAGCCCTGCGTCGATTCCCAAAAGTCGTTCCACACCATCAGGCCGTACTTGTCGGCCAGCGCGTAAAAGTTCTCTTCCGAGTTCTGCCCCATCCAGTCGCGGATCATGTTCACATGCGCGTCGCGATGCAGCCGGAAGTAGGGCTCGAGGTGCTCCGTGCTCACCCGCTTGCGGCTGTCATCCATGCCCCAGTTGCCGCCGCGCGCGGCAATCCTTACCCCGTTCACCTTGATCACCAGGTCCGAGCCCGGCCAGCCACCCTCCACCGGCTTGATCGACGCCGATTCTTCCGCCCCGGGCTCCAGCGAGTGCACCCACCCGTGCCGCATGCCCTCCGGCAAAGCCTGCCCGGCTGGCATCTGGTTCGGCGTCGGATCGTCGATCAGCCGAATGCCCTCATGCGATTCGTTGATCAGCGGCAGCGCCGCATCGTGCGTCCGGCTCGGCAGCACCTCCATCCGGCGCAATTGCCCCGCCCGGTCAAAGAGCGAAGTCTCGTAGCTCAGCTCCCGCATGCCGAATTCAATCTGCCGCTCCGCGCTTTTCGCCCCGCCCAAAGCAAAGCTCACCTTCAGCGTATGCAGCGCCGGCTCGCCATAGCCGTTCGGCCACCACAGCCGCGGATGTTGCACCTTAAGTTGTGCAAACTCCATGGGCGTAAGCCGCACTACCGTCTCGCCCGGCTCCAGCCGTACGTGTTTCACCACCGTCACATCGTCGAACCCTGCCGTCAGGTCGCCCTCCACCGCAACGTTTCCGGCGTTCGTCAGTGGCGCTTCAATCTCCACATCCGCCTCGCTCCGGTCGGCCTTGGGCAGCGTGGTAATCACGTTCAGGTCGCCCACCGCCACCGCCCCGGTCGCGGTCAGCGTCACGTCTTGCCAGATGCCGGTGTTTCTGTCGCGAATCCCCGGGATCCAGTCCCACCCTTCGGTGGCCGCAAAGGTCGGTCCGTCCAGCGTCTGCATCCCGCCGTTCTCGCCCGGCCCGGCCTTGATCGACTGCTCGTGCGCAATCCCCGGATGCGGCGGCGGGCTCACCCGCACCGCCAGCGCGTTCTCGCCCGTTGGCGTTACCAGCGCGGTCACGTCGAACTTGCCCCTCAGAAACGCCCCCGTAAACCCACCCAGTTTCGTGCCGTTCAGCCACACCTCGGCGGCATAGTTCACGCCCTCGAAAGTCAGCGTCAGCCGCTGCCCCCGCACCGCCGCTGGAGTCTTGAACTGCACCCGGTACCAGTAGTCCTGGTGGGCCAGGCTCTCGGAAATCGCCAGGTTGTTCAGCCCGTAATCGGGATCGGGATAGATGCCCCGGTCGATCATCGTCGTCAGCACCGTGCCCGGCACCGTCGCCGCCAGCCAACCCTTCGCCGCAAAGCCCGGCCTGGAAATCTCCTCGCCCGCGGCCGTCACCTCGGGCGCAGCAGCCAGCTTCCAGCCGCCTTCCAGCTTCCAGGGATTCGCGCCAACCAGTTCCGTCTTTAAGTCTGCCGAACGCAGCACCTTGGCGACAGGCTTCTGGATGCCTCCCTTGCCCCGCGGCAGCGTCGCCGGATCCTGCGGCGCGCTCTGGCCCACCATCCCAAAGGTCTGCACCGGCCAGCGGCGCGAGGCCTCTTCATACGTCGCCAATTTGAAGTCCGGCGGCGCGGCTGCCATGGCCTCCACCTCGGCCCCCGTCAGCGCCTCGCGATAGATCCTGAGCCCTGCAATCTGTCCGCCAAAATGCCGGTCGCCAACACCCGCCGCTGGCGCCATCTCCAGCCGCGCCGCCACGCTGCCCTGCGCCAGCGCGCTCCCGGCCACCGGCTTTCCATCGGCATAGAGCGCGATCTTCTCCCCATCGCTCACCGCCACCGCCAGGTGCCACTCCGCCTTGCTCAGCGCACTCCCGGACGCAATCAGCCGGCCCTGCGTCCTGCCCAGCCAAAGGCCCAGGTGGTTCTCCTCCACGCCGACAAACCGTGCGTCCTCGCCCGCCGGGTCGCCGATCCCCGCCAGCAGCGTCGTTCCCGCTGCCTCCGCGCCGCGGAACCAGAAAGACAGCGTCCATGCCGCCCTTCCCTCCAGCAGCACATCGCGCTCGTCCGGCTGCTTGTTCAGTCCCAGCCGGTCCAGCAGCGCCGCGGTCCGGCTGTCCAGCGGAGAAGGCGCGGCCAGCTGCTTCGTCAGCCCCGGCCCGCCCTGCAAGAACGTGGCGTTGTAGGGGCCGTAAACCTCGGCAGGCGTCTGCTGCGCGCGGGCCACCCCAGCCAGCATCGCCAGCAGGCTCACCAACACAAGCGCCGCCCGCAGGCTGAATAGCCAGGAAGCGCAAGACCGGACTTCGGAACTCAGGAAAGAACTCTTTTCAATTTGCATGGCAACCAACATCCTAGGCCGTATCGACATATAGTTGCAGGTGAATCCACGCGCAGGCGATGGCGACGAGGGCTTTGAAGCAGGTTTTGGATTTTTCGTATCGTGTGGCAAAG
>Ga0224529_1001277_pt1 | contig 15643 bp, 20 predicted proteins | sample CBST50metaG_FD_179893 | JGI IMG/M metagenome (GOLD analysis project Ga0224529, IMG submission 179893) | Peat soil microbial communities from Stordalen Mire, Sweden - C.B.S.T50 | ecosystem: Environmental > Terrestrial > Soil > Wetlands > Peat | place: Sweden: Norrbotten County, Stordalen Mire... | reverse complement strand
TCAATATCATTCAGCGCCTTGGTGGGCCGACTCTAACAACTCTGTGCGCGACGTTCCTGGGATGGAGATTGGCGCCAGCCCATATCCATGACGCGGCGCTTGGCCCGTTTACCGCGGCGTTTCTTCTTCTTTGCGTTTTACACGCCCTCCTGTTTGCGGCTGCGATGAGACTTCCTCTCTTACTTCCCAAGGCGGCTGAGCTGCAAGCTAGCGAAGTTGCTAATGTTTTGGAAAACATTTCGGAGTGACACAGATAGCTGTCGATGGAAGAACAACTACAGGCTAGTTTGCCCCAGAGGTCTCATCTGGTTCATATCCTCTACGCATCGCCCAAGTCAGACCGCAGATTCCGCACTGTTCGCGAAATCTGTCATCCATACGGACCCCAGCTTGCGCAGCGCGCTATGGCCAGATCTGATGCGACGGAATCGACGCACCTTAACTCATTGAAAGGATCGACAACAACCTGCATTTGTGGCCTAATCCGTGACCTCGCTTACCGGCCAAAGTAACAAAGCACTCTTGGCCAAAGTCATGGCGTCGAGCACGACATGATGGCTCGCTTTCCAGGCGGAACCGGATACTTGCAATAAATGCGCTCCTGGTTGAGACAAAAACGAGCTTGGAATGTGCATTTCGAAAGAGAGTTCTGCAGGGGATCGACACGGTGACAGATGATCAATAAGCCAACGGAAGCCAGCGGACGGAGAGAGTTGGAGAGCGTTCACAAGTGCCCAAAGTGCGGGCACTTGATAAATCTGGACGAGACCGATTTGAGGGTCGTCTCCACAGGAATGATCTCTTGCCCAAACTGTAAGTCGTTCGGTCCGGTCCGAATCACAATTACAGAGGAGTTGAGAAGTTCCACCTACTGATCTACCGTACCGTGAGCCCCGTCCGAATCACTGAACCGCAACAGAAAGCAAGCCTTGCTCACCGTCCTAATCCCAATCCGCAATGCTGGTCATGAAGGTTCTCACCAACTCGCTTGTGATCTTTGATTCATTGTCCGTTCGCGATGCAAGATAGGTCCTCAGGAGGAGCGTATTCTCGGCAAGAGGGCGCACCGTGATGCCATTGCGAGCCATGACCAGAGCGCCCGCTTTGACGAAAAATGCGAGGCATGAGCCATCGGCGACAAACGGAAAAGCCTCTTCCGGGGCCGTGATGTGATATATCTTCGCAGGAGCAATCTTTCTGGTTTCGGCTAACTTCATAATGGCGTCGTAGAGGGGCGGATGAATACGTCGCTCGAAGATGACCCAGCAACGGCCCGCCATCGCATCGAGCGTCAGAGACGGTTTTGCCGCCAACTCATCCTGCTTCGACATGCCAATATAAAAGGGATCTTCGGCTACCTTGAGTCGAGTCAAGATACGTGACTTTGGCGGTTCCGTAACGACGGCCAGATCGAGTCCACCGTCGATCAGTTCTTGCGTAAGCCCGTAAGAGTATTGGCTGGTCAGCTCAATGCGCAAATCCGGGTAGGATGGCAGTTTGATGGAAAGGAGCGCGGAGGTCAACGCCGGGTCTGTATAGGGAGACTTGCCGACATACAACACTGTCTTGGCATTCTCTCCGACCGCGCGCGCGGCCAGAAGCGCCCTTTCCCCGTAGAGGAGAGCGGTTCGTGCTTTCTCAATATAGGCTTCGCCCGCAGCGGTTACCTTTACCGTCCGATGATTCCTGATGAAGAGCTGGACACCGAGAATTGCCTCCAACTCAGCAATGTTCCTCGTGAGCATCGGCTGGCTGATCTCCAGTTCTTGCGCTGCACGACCGAAGTTCAGTTTCTCGGCGAGGGCGATCACCGATTCCATGTACCTGGTGCTGTTGCGTGCCATCGTGCCTCCTCCTGCGTCCTACTGCGCAGCATGTGGGTGGGAGGCGGAGAAACATGCTTGTCGTTCGGGAGTTCGTCGATGGCTCCCGGTGAATGGGGCATTGTCTTCGGCAGGATCTGGGCTGGAGAAAATACGGCGGACCGTCGAACAGACTGGCCGTAGAACGGCAGACAGACGCCCTCCCATTGCAGATTGTTCTCATATTTTACGCGCAATCCGATGGTCTTTACTGCAGATTTGTGCGGTGGCTCGTGGCAGTCATTACTACAGGTAATCACCGGTCATCTACAAAGTATTGGACTTTTATCGTAGGGAGGATGGATTGTATTGATCAATAGTGGCGCTGTTTTGGATGTCACAGACTCAACTCGGCGCAGATTGCCAGAAAGTCAATTCCTGATCCGGCCGGCAGATATTCCCCTCTGCCGGTCTTCCTTTCCCTACCGAAGGAGGATTCAAGAAAGGACATTCTGTAGGCCGTGGGATATTGCAAGCGCCCTTGGTGTCTCTTTCCCCAAACTCATCAAGGGAGGTCTAATGCAAAACAGAAATTCAATCGAGGTCAACATCCTCATTGTCACGATCGCACGGCAAGGCAACTTCAGCCGGACAGCGGAAAGGCTCCGGGGTACCCCGCCGTTACTCCACATAAAGGCGGCGTCACTCGATAGGTGCGCTGCTGTATAGCTGTTCGTGCGATCAACACGAAGCGTGGTGTTGACCGCAGCTTTCGTGCAGAAAACTGACGTAACTGTGTACTAGCTTGTGTGTCGCAAGAATGACCGCAACAGGCCGTAAGCAGAGGAAGCATATCGCCTCCTACCCCCTTGGCCGCGACGGTGAATCTCGTGCACTTGTCGCCTTTAACTGACAATCTCGCCGACACGGAGAATCGGGCAGGCAAGGTTGCAATAGGAGGAAGTGTGAATGAGTTGCCTCGTTGAACACAAGACGCAAACCATTTTTGTCTCTGCTTCGTCCGTCAAAGAGAACGGCAAGAAGCGCAGGATTGTGATCGAAAGCCGCCCGGAGTTCGCTATTGTCCGGCTTCTCGGGGCAAAGGGACAGTTTCCCATTACTTGGAAAATGATATATGAGGCCGCGATGCGGCACCACGCCGAAAACCTCCGATTGGAAGCTGAAGCGGAGAAGTCGCACAAGGCACAAAGCAAGAAGCCTACCGATTAGCCTGTCGAAGGGCCAAGACCAAACCAGCATTCTGAATCGAAATGAGCTTGCGCTCGCTTTTCCATCTATGCGAAAGTAGTGAAATGTACATCGCATAAGTGAAGCCGGAAAGATGAGGTCAACCTTACAGAATCCGTTTTGACTCAATTTTGTATCGAGGGTGTTTTGTATGCAACTTCCGACGGGCTTTACGCATGAACAATTCGTAGACGGCCAGAAAGCGGCCGAGTTTCTCGGACTGCCTCGCAAGACCCTACTGAATCTCGCACGGCGAGGCACGGTCCCTGCCCATCCGCTGGGAGAGGGCATTCGTCATACGTGGCGTTTTCGGATCTCTGAATTGGCTTCCTGGGTTCAATCAAAAACAGTAGAATCAGGTAGCCATCGGGGTCAGAGAGAGGAGTCAATTCCTTGATTCGACCACGGTATCAACACGGCTTTTTCAGCCGGATCAAACGCAAGAAGGGACCGGAAGTTTGGGTCTTCAGGTGGCGTGATATAGGCGCCAACGGAAAACCAAAAATGCGCTCTCTCGTAGTTGGCTCAGTTAAGCAGTATTCCACTGAGACAGCAGCTTGGAAGGCTGTTTCAACACTGCGCCTCGACATCAACGAGCAAACACTTCGCCCGGAAGGCCAGCCGGAGACATTCGAGCAATTGGCGGACCATTACCGAATGATCGAACTGGATCTGGAGAAAGAATCTGAGCGGAAGGTTTACCAAACGAAACAGACCTACGGTGTTTACCTGAAGGCACGAATCGTTCCGCGATGGGGCGGCCATCCGTTTCGAGAGATCAGAGCAGTAGCAGTCGAGCGTTGGCTTGGTTCAATCAACGATCTGTCGAACGGAACCAAGGCGAAGATAAAGGGTATTATGAGCGAGGTTTTTCAACACGCGATCCGGTATGGCTGGCTCGATGATGGAGATAACCCCATCTTTGCAGTTCGCCAGAGCGCCAAACGAACGCGTGTCACCGAACCTCTGGAAGCGGCAGAGTTCCGGGCGCTCATTCTGGAGTTGCCACACAAGATGCGCGTTGTCGGCATCGTGGCAGCAACGACGGGACTTCGGATCAGCGAAGTTCTGGGCCTGAAATGGAAAGACATCGACTGGAAGTCCTTGCAGATGGATGTCACCCGATCCGTTGTAGATGGCATCGTCGGAAAGTGCAAGACCGAGACATCCCGGCGGCCGGTGCCAATTGATGAGTTCACCACTGCGGAACTGTTGGCTTGGAGACGGGAGACCGCCTATGCGGAGCCGGAAGATTGGATTTTCGCCAGCGAAAAGGTCCAAGGCAGAATGCCGCCCTGGTCTGACACGCTGCTGGATCGTTTTCTGCAACCCGCCGCAAAGCGGGCCGGAATCACGAAGTGGGTTGGCTTCCATACCTTCAGGCACACCTATTCCACGCTGCTCAAAGCCAACGGGGAGGATGTCAAAGTGGTTCAGGAACTGATGCGCCACGCCAACATCTCGACAACAATGAACATTTACACAAAAGCTCTCACGCCAGCCAAACGGGAGGCGCAAAGCCGGGTGGTCGATGTTCTGATGGACCGTTCGAGGATTTTGTCTGAGAATGCCGCAGAAGATGCGGCTTGAGAACCAACGTATCTTTAGCGTATCGCGTTTTTCTTGGCAGTACGCTAAGTTGTTGATTTTATGGTGGACCTGATCGGGATCGAACCGATGACCTCTTCCATGCCATGGTGGGCATTGGATCGCAAGTTATAGACGGTACAGCACTTACGAACCGGTATAACCGGCAAAAACGGCACAATTGGCACTATTTGCTGCCAAAATGCTGCCAAATTTGCCCAGCGGGCCAATGGGCTGACTTGTGTGGAATCAGCCCAAATTCCTCCGTGCTTCACCAGATTTTAGGTCATATCGCGCGTTGTTTGCGCGATGGGTGAGATCGCACGACGTCTGGATCAGTAGACCAACTCACAACTGAAGGAACAACCAACAACTCACCTCCGCACCCATGCCGCAAACCCCAGCGGCTCAATATCGATTCGCACATCCTCCCATCCTGCCTTCTTGGCCATGCTGCGAGAGCTTGAATTCCGTTCATAATTACGGGCCGTCATGCTGGTTCGTCCGGCTCGTGAAGCCGTAAACTTATATAAGCAATCATCAAGCGCGAGAGTGAGGTCGGTGCGGGATGCCTCAAAAGCAGAATCGCGAGTATACCGAACGGCTAATTGAGTTCGCGAATCAGCTGGTCCTCAAACACCCAAATCTGGACCTACTCAGCCACCACCCGAAGAACGAATATCCGATCATTACACAAGATCTCGAAGCTCTCCTTCAAGAACGCAACGCAAAGCGAAAGCTGCTTCTGCCCAATCTCAGCGCTTTCAAGAATCAGGCGCTTGGGATTTTCTCCGATTACTCCGGAGAAGGAGCCGGGAACTACTACACGTACTCTGTGCTCGTCTGCGGTTACGGCTTTACCAGTTCCTTTAGCGAGAAAATGAAATTGGTTCGAAAGAACTTTCGGCTAGGTGATAAGGAAATTGCCTTCAAAGATTTTGGAATGGGCCAAGTACGCGCCTGTTTGCCGGATTACTTGGCCGCAGCGAATGATTTGCCCGGATTCGTCTGCACATTGGCGGTCGACAAACGGATATCGACGTTATTTGGACCTCACGATGATCCGTCGAGCCTTCACAACGTCGCCGATCTGCTTGCGAAAAATGGGCTCGGGGGACGTAAACCGCGCGAAGCAGAGAAGCTTCTGCGCGTCGTTCACATGACCGCTTTTCTCGCCGCACTGCTGGGCACTGACGGACAGAAGATCTTCTGGATGACGGACAACGACGCAATCTGTGCGAATCCGAATCAACATCAATCGATGATGGCTCTTTTCGATCGAGTGCTCCCGATTTATACGCGCGCAGATATCAACTTTCCGCTTCTAGGAGGTGCGCTGCCATTTCAGCCTAAAAGCATTGAGATGAATGATCTGCTGAGCATTCCCGATGTTGTCGCCGGCGCTGTGGCCCAATACCTGACGAAAAGCGATACCGAGTCGAAGGAGACGATCTCCTTGAAAGACGGAGCGGAGAAGGTTTTTACGTTTCTCGCCAGTGATGGCATCGGGCTTAAAAAGGCAACCTTTCTGATACGCCTGAACAGGAAAGGGGAGATGGAGTGTGGCGATATCGATATTGCTCTTCACAATCCTCCAGTCGATCGAATGTTCATTCCTATATTCGACGATTAGCCTCCCGTTGAGCATTACGCATCTTCTGGAACCAACCCGTCGAACACGAAAGTCGAGAATATGACTTGGCCCCTCACAGCTTCGGATGTCGTGCTTGATGCGTATGTTCGTTCCCGACAACTGGAACTCGCGAGTAGTTTGGATCACAAAAAGGCCATTTATCTTGACACCAAGTTCTGGATCATCCTGCGCGACGTCGTTACTGGCATCCGAAATGACCCGATAGACCTTGAACTTCTCTTATTGCTGCGCAAAGGTGTCGGCAACGGAAAGATCTTCTGCCCGATTAGCGACAGCACTTTGGGGGAACTCCTCAAGAAGGCCGATGTGAAGAGTCGGGAGGTAATTGCCGATCTCATCGACGAACTGAGTCTTGGAGTTACGCTTATTCCCTATGACGTACGCGCTGGCACAGAATTGGCGCATTTCCTGCACTCTGCGGTCACACCAACCGAGGTCCTTCCGCTCGATCAGCTGGTCTGGTCAAAGCTCAGCTACGTCATGGGGTTTCTTCACCCGCGCGGAACACCCTTCGATCCGGCCACCGAGCTGACGATGCAGAAGATGTTCTTTGACCATATGTGGACTCTCTCGATGCGGGAGATGGTGGATCGTATCGGTGACAGCGCACTTCCAGATCCTGAGCGATTCGAGGCCCTGGCGGAGCGCCTGAACGAACTGAACACGCTGCATACAGGAGAGCTGCGCAGCTTTGCGCAGGCATACGAAAACGAAGTGCACGGAATCCTGGACATATTTATGGACGTCGCCATCGACATCGTAAGCCAGATGGTCCAGGCAAAACATGGCGGCGGACACGAACTCGATCCGGAACAGCGAAAAGCAGAAGGGAAACAACTGCACAACCTGCTATTCGCGGCATTCAAAAGAGGCCGAGCTAAAGATGCCCTGCCGAGCCTGCACATTCCCGCCAGTCTGCACGCGGCCATCCGGTGGAACCGGCAGCAGCGTTTGAAGGCCAACGACTTTTTAGATTTCAGGCACGCGACGGCCGCCCTGGGATACTGCGACGCCTTCTTTACCGAGCGGTCGTTGCGCGCGCTGGTCACCGCTAATCATATTGCGCTGGACCGAAGGTACGGGTGCGATGTCGTTGCGAGCCCGGAGGAAGCCGTCTCCTACCTGCAATCCTCGATCCTGCAGACAAAGGAGTGAAAAGGCAGGTATGAACCGAAGTGCGTTGCGAATCCTCGGGAGGTTGGCCCGACACGGCGAAATGACGCTCGATGAAGCTATCCGAATGAGCCACAAGAGCGGTGGCGATCATCGCAATCAATACCCGCTCGCCCTGCTTCTCGAAGAACATTACCTCGGAATGACGATCAATTACACGCCTCCCGAGGGCTTTGATCGCATGCGCGAATTCGCGCTCGCGATTACGCTCCACATGTACCTTGTTCCTGCGGACGCCAGCGGAGTCGTGACCTATCAGGGCATTCGCAGCTCAGGAGGAATCGATCCGAAGAATGAGCGGGTGTTTCTGACCGCAAAAGGGGCATTATATATGGACGAATTCTGGCAGAAGCGATGGGATCGAATTTGGTCAGTCGTCCTTGGTTTTGCCACCGGCCTTCTTGTGGCACTCTGTGGCGCCTGGCTAAAGAGTCATTTCGGGGGGTAGCGCCCCATTGCGGTAAACTGCAATTTTGAGGCTTGGGAGCAAAAGTCACCTTACTGGCCTCAATGTGGGTCTCGATTGGGGGAGTCGGTACTGCTCACGTCGACGCGCGTATTTCAGCACGAACACAGGAGGCAGTACAGATGACAATCTCAATCAATAGCGGTGTCAAGGCAAAACACAAGACGACTTCCTCATGTCCAACCACAACTCATAGTGCGCGGCACACCAGGAAGACGTCGAGGGTTCACAGCGTTGACAAAGCGAAAACCGGATGGATGGGAGCGGCGTTGCTGCGGGGCCGTGGTGGTATAGCTCTCCCCCAATCGAAGGACGGCATTGAGTCTCCAAGTGGTGATTTCCCACTGAGCAACGAATGAGGTTCGATTCCTCAACCCCGCTCTAAGATCGTCAAGTGGTCCGCGTTTCTCGCGGACCACTTGTTTTGCAGTAACCTGCGGCCACCTTGTCAGCGAAGGTGTAGTCTTTGCCACCAGTTGCTGCCGTAGAAGAACTGTTCCTCAGCTTCCTCATGTCATGCCCTTGAAGGCTGAAATCTCCGGGTGTCATTTCAAAGTTTTTTTGAACTTTCTCACGTTCAATGTTTTCCAGTGCAGCATCGGCTGATCTTTGATTCTTGCGATCATCGAAACATTGTCGGTTAGATATTCCGGCAAAATCTCCCCTTGCTCCAACAGTGCTTCGAGAAATTGAGCTTCGCCGTCGGTGAATGGCAGAAGCCTCGATAAATTCTCTCTCGTCTCCTGCACAAGACGCTCAGACCACTGGCCTCCATCTTCGAACATTGTTGCAGGCTCGCCTCGAAGCACTGGAATGAGATTCTGTTTAAGCTCTTCCGGATCGAAAGCGACGTGTTCAACAGAGACTTTGCGCCAGTCTTCAATGTTCATGCCTCCGTACACCAGAAAAGCGAGTCTCAACTTGGTGTCATCAAGTGCAGCCTGAGTCAGTAGTCGGTGCGCGTCGAACAGGTCCCGCGCTGTATGTCTCGACAGCAGCGCTGCCATTTTTGCCGCTGCCAACTCGTTGATATCGAGCAGCGAAATCTGCTGTGCTTGGAAGGCTCCGATCCTCTTGGAGTCGCGAAGCACGATCGGCCACAGCGGCAGCCGCAGCATAAAGTTGATATCGACCTGCAAGTTGCCACCGCCACCAAGCGCACTGGCATAACGAAGCTGCCATTTACCGCCGGCATGTTCCTTGGCGCGGCGCTCTACCGTCAGCTCCGACCGGTTGCATACGTCTGCCAAGGCCTGCTCGACCTTGGGGCGTTCCGCCTTCATAACCTCAACATCCACCGAGCCGACATAATTCAGGTCGATATCGACGGATAGACGCGGCACGTCAAATTCAAAGAGGTTGAGCGCGGTTCCGCCCTTCAATACGAGGCGCTCTTTGAGATAAGGATGATGGCGGATCGCATCCAGGAGCCGCAGCAGGTGCAGAACCTTCTCAAGGATCTCAGGACGGAAGCCGCTCGTTCCGGCTTCTTTCATCAGTGTTTCTCGTGAAACGATCATGCCAGTTCTTCCCAGCTCTTCTTGAGGATTTGTTCAGGGACAACCAAGTTCCACTCCGCCATCAGGCGACCAGATCGAGGCTCATCATTAGTCAGGTACTTCGGATTCCTGGGCCGGTGTTGGCGTAGCCGATCCAGGAGGCCGTCTTCTATAGAGAGAGCTTCGCGGTGTTGCGAGAGGAAGAATCCGACCCGCGCCACCGTCGTACTGTTTCCGAGCAGCAGCGCGTATTCCGCAACCCGATCGAGATCAAGGTACGGGATGGTCTCCAGCGAGCGCCATACCTCTTCCCACCCACCACTCAAACGCGTTCGATCCAGAACATCTACGAAGGTACGTTCGAGGCCGGTTACTCTGACTGGTTGCCCAGCCCGATCTACCGTTTCGATGTCTGGTTCTTTGCCGTTCAGTTTCGTAGGAGGAACAACAGCACGGTAATTGATTCCTCGAAACTTGAAGCTGCGGCCGCTCGGATATTTACTAGTGAGGTACACTAGCTGGTCCTGTACCGAATAGCTCCTGCCGTGGAGTTCAAGCGCGGTGTGATATGCCAACACCACATCGGCGGCCAGTTTCGAAGCCACGAGATACGAATCCACCGGCATCTGCTCTGGATTTGTCCCCGGAGGGACTGCGCAGTATAGACCGCGCCGGACTTGCAGAATCGTTCCCTGGCGTTTGTGATAGCGCAGCGTGGATTCACGCGTTCTGGCATTGGAAGAGCCGCGTGCGTTCAGGAACGCAGCGAATTCTTCGCCCGAAAAGACAGGGTGGTGTTGCAAGAAGACCCGCAGATCGCGACTTTCTTTTTCCATACGATACCCGCAATTAGTTTACGGGTTCCGTATGTTTTTGACAATTGAGGCTGGTGCGCCAGTGTTCGATGGAGAGATCGTTCACGTGTCGTGAAGACTCTACCGGCCTCCCCACATTAGTCATCTACTCAGCGTTTTAGAGCCTTGGATACTTCCGATGGAGAGATGAAGAGGCTCGCAGCCAATTCCTTCGATGGAACATTCGGCTCGTTCTGGATGGCAAGTTTGAGGAGAAGCGCAATATCCTGACCTTGCATAAACTCATTGCAGGTTTCTGATTTCCAATTTGGAAACTGGAAATTAAACGGCGCTGTCACTGTGGAAGGCGACCGCTTTAAGTCAGATGGCACATTGTATTTGCAAGAAAAATATTGTATTTATTCTTGCAAAAAGCAGCGACTTTATATGGCTCAAGTGATTGAAAATATGATCACATATCGCATCCGATGATTAGGATGAGGATGGACATTATCTCCGCGCGATTTTCTGGACCTCGGCAATCGTCCGACTATCGATTCTGCTTTGCACCGACTGGAGCGGAAGGCAACATTCGCCGAGTCATTCGAGGAATCTACGATTATCCGCGCTTCAGCAAGATGCTGGACCAGCACAGCTCAGCCCCGACCTTGACCAAGTCTCTAGGGGCTCTGGGCACGAAAATTTCGCTGGCGCACTCAGCCCAGTGGAGCCACCGCGCTGGATTTTTTGGGGCTCTCGACTCAGGTCCCCGCACGTGTCGTTTATCTTTCGGATGGTCTCGACCGTCCCTACCAAGCGGGCAGCACTCCGCCAGTTTTTGAGCACACTGCTCTCAGGGAATCGGGGATTAAGCTGCCTCACGCAATATAGGGCCTGTTTCCCAAAACCAATTCAAATATTGATATATGCAGAGTTTATGTATCATGCAGATGGTACGGAGATCGATTATTTATGCCTCGCGGCAATCTGCTTCGCCTGATCGATAACCTCCCTTTCATTTTGGAGAATCAGCGCTTTGCGGCCACAGTTGGCCCGATAGATGATCAGATTGTCGTCCCCGCCGACGACGCTAGGAAAAAGGAGCCCTTGTATTCCCTGCGCTTCAAGTTCACGGGCCAGATCCATTGACGGACCCAAATCGTTCTTGGCGAGGCACGCCGTTCTCAATGCTTCTCCGGTCTGCGACAAACCAAGATCAGACAAGTCTAGGACTTTCTTCAGATCCACAACCACGGCATATACAACGCGCGGATACCTGTCTGTGTTGATTTGTGCAACCCCACCGAGCCGAGCCTTCCGCGCAGTCACCTCTTTACTTGCTCCCGAGTCGGTCGCCGAGAGGTAGACAGCACGGGTGCCAACAGGTGCGAAGCGTCCACCATACTTCCGCGTTCCGGCGCCACTCAAGACCTTACTTGGGTCCATATAGCGATATTCGACGCTGCGGAAATACACACCTTGTGTCGGAGCGGCATGGCCGATCCAACGTTTGATCGCTACCCGCTGCTTGGCATTGAAGATCAAACCGGCTGCCCATCACTCAATCTGCCGAATTCGACGACGAGATCCCGTATACGGCCCTCAGCAATCAGTTGCTGCGGAGTCTTGCCAGCGAATGCCTCAAGTGGCGAGGAGAGCCACGTCTTTTCTTCCGGCACGAGGACATAATCGTCCATCCGAGAAAGCAACTCACGGAGATCGCGTGTTTTCTTGGACATCTGGCTGATTCCCTTGCCAGCTTCCCAATTCTGCAGGGTGCGAGTCGTTACATTCAGAGCACTTGCCAACTGTTCTTGGCTCAATCCAAGCCTCTGTCTGGCATCCAGAAGTTGAAAGGACGTTTTCTCGTCCGCATCGTGCTGAGCATGAGCCAGAATGTTGCGCGCCTTCAAAAGCTGCCTGAGGTGCGGCCAATTGAAGGCCCACTCTGCCTCAGCGAACTTCTGCCTCCCAACCATTGTTCCCACTCGGAATGCGAAATCCGGCGAATGGCGGGGCGTGTAGACCAAAAGCGTCGACACCTTGCTATTCCGAAGCGTGGCAAGGGTATTCTCGACCATGGCGTCCTTTTCAGGACTGGATAGATAAAGCACGCTTACCCAGCTTTTTCCCGGCACGGTTTTCACGTTGCCCGGTACGGTCTGAAACTTGGGCGAATACCCCGCAAACAGGGATTTGGCTTCCTCTAGCGTCTTCGGTGGCGTCCAAACCATCAATTCGTCGGATTGAGTCGCGGTTGGCATCCCACACCTCCAAATCCATTATACGTACTTTTTCGTGCAACACGAAAATATTATCATTCCAGCTATTCCGAAGACACTTTAGGAGAAGTCAACGAACAGGTCACCGGGCTTAACGGAAAGCGCTTTGGCAAGTTTTACTATGTTCTCCAGGGCGACGTTCCGTTCGCCGCGCTCAATCCCGCCTACGTAATTGCGATGCAGCCCGGCCCGCTCTGCCAGTTCTTCCTGTGAATAACCCCGCTCGTCGCGGAGTTGCCGTAACCTGGAGCCAAATCGAGACTTAACGGAGCGTGGGGCCACACTCCCATGCTCGAATCTAGACCACTATGAGTCTACACATGATGAGTGTGATATTTTCGGACAGGCAGACTGTCATGCCCCGTTTATGGCGGCAGGGTAAAATTGCGGAATTAAAGGTCTGACAGCCATCAACCTCGTGCGAGAATCTAACGAAATTGAGGATGAGTCCATGCAGGACAACTACATCGAATGCCCGGAGCTTGCGGGCAAGACGATCCAGGCGTTCCGTATCCACCGGGATATCGGAGATGGAACAAACGTCGAAATTCAGCTTACAGATGGCACCAGCTTTTCCTGTGTTCTGAGCATCAAGCCCGCAGTGAACGCCTCTTTATATAGAGGAGGTGTTGGATCCCCCGAGATTCTTTTGAGCCACGAATTCTGAGCCTGTCCAGGCACCCAAAAGCAGCGCGTTATTCCTAACGTGCATAACGCGCTGCACGGAATTCATTGGACGCGGTATCGGTTCCGCCCTAACTTTGCGCCATGACTGACCCACACGGTCAGTGGAGGTGCAAAGTGAATCGATTCCGCCGTCTCTTCCGATCCGATGCGAGCAGCAATCGGCTACCAATTCCACCCGGCGTCCGCCGCGCACAACCCTTCCTGAAGCACACACTCTTCCCGGCCATCCGCACGATGGCTCCCACCCTTCTCGCTCTCTCTTTGACAAGCGTTGCCCACGCCCAGGGGACAATGGACTTCTCCGGGGCGACTACGCTGATGACTACCTTCAAGACCTTCGCCATCTATGCGGGCGCGGTCATCTGTTTTGGCGGCCTGATCTTTGCCGGAATCCGGATGATGAGCGGTCGCTTTGCGGATGCGATTCCGGGCCTCTTTGGCGCGCTGTTCGGTGCAGGCGTGCTGGGATGGGGCGCCGGCTGGATTGGCTCGCTCACCGGTCAGACGATGCAGTAGGTGGCGGCCATGACCAAGCGAGGAGAACCGTTACCAATCAACCAAGCGCTGAATCGACCGAGGGCCAAGCTGGGCCTCGACCTCACAGCATGGATGGCGATCGTATTCGTCTGCGTAACGGTTTTCCTCGTTGGGTTCCGCATGGTAGCGATGATCGCCTTCCCCACACTTGCAGTAAGTGCGTGGCTGATCGTCCGCAAACATCCGAAGATGTTCGAACTTTGGGGCTTGAGCCTGAGCCAGAGGTCTTACTATGACCCGCGTAAACACTGAGCAATTGAAATACACGCCGTGGTTCGCCAAGGCCGGAGCAGCGTGCAGCATTGTTCCGATTGCACGCTTCGTCAACGAACGGATCTTCGCGTTGAAGGGCGGCGGATACGGCTGCCTGTTCTCGCTCGTCGGCATCGATGAGGAGGGCTTGACCGACCAGGAACTTGAAGCCGAGATGCGGTCGATTGAAGGTGCGCTCCGCGGGTTGCCCGAGGGATCGTGCCTGTATCAATACACCCGCGTCATGTCGGGCTTCGATCTACCGCGGAAAGTGAACTATGCCAATCCGGTCACACAGGTTTTTGTGAATGACCGGCTGACCTTCCTTGAAAGGACGGCAGGCTTTCGCCGCATCGATCTGCATTGGTGCCTGACGCTGGAACCGCCGAAGGCAACCGCATTTGCCCGGAATCCCAAAGAGCATGACGTGGACACCTCACGGATGCTGGCCGACCTCGAAAAGACGGCGACGCTGCTTGAAGGCCATCTCGGCAGTTCACTTGGATTGAAGTTGCTCGAAAAGAACGCGGTCTACCAGTTTTTCAGCTATCTCTTCAATCTCGAAGAGTGGGCAGCAAAAGACAATTTGCCCGCCGATGACGGCGTAGACCGCCAGATCGTGAAAAGTCCTGTCGCATGGCATAGCGACCATCTCACCATCGGCCGCAGATACGTCCAGATGTTCTCGCTGAAGACCACGCCGGAAGCGTCACGCCCATGTCTGTTTTCAGGGTTGATGACGATCGATTGCGACAGTGTTCTCTGCTCGACGTGGCGGCCGAAGTCCACATCCGCGGCGCGCAGCGAGATTGACGCCCAGGAAAAGTTCATTTCATTTTTCAAAGTCGGCGTGCTGACGCGCGTGATGAGCGGACGCGACACGGCTTCGCTCGAAACCGGCGCTGGCGCCAAGGCCGCCAATACCCAGGTCGATGACCTCGGCGAAGTCATCCGCTCACTCGATAAAAAAACGCAGGGTGAATTCTCGCTCCACTTCCTTGTGGCAGCACGCACCGCGGATGAGCTGCGCGGCCTTGCGCCCGCCGTACATCGCGTCTTCGTCGATGCGCGGGCGCAGGTCATGGAAGAAACGCTCGGCAATCTCTCGGCATTCTATGCGATGTTCCCCGGCAATCGGAAGTTCAACGTCTTTCCGATGTGGCTGGCCGAAGACCATCACGCGCGGCTTTCTTCTGTCTTTGCGCCGCATCTTGGACACCCGCATTCGGAAGACCTCGACAATGAGTACCTGAACGTCTTCGAGACGCGTACGCGGACGCCGTTCTTCCAGGACGTATATGTGGATGGCGTGCGCGTCATGCTGATTCTCGGGCCACCCGGCACGGGGAAATCCGTCAACGGAAATTTGGCCATTGCGCACGAGCAGAAGTACGGCGGTTTCAGCTACATCTTCGACATCGGCGGCAGCTACGAGAGTGTGGTCGAACTCTATGGCGGACGAGTAGACCGCATCGGCAAAGACGGGCCGCGCGTGAATCCCTTCGCATTGGAACCGACCGAGAGCAACATCACATTCCTGTATAGCTTCGTCAAGTTACTGCTTGTGAATGGTGGGGCGGAATTGGAGCCCGAAGACGACGACGTGATCCACAAGGCCGTGCGGGATATGTACCTGCTCGACATGGAGAATCGCCGTTTGTC
>Ga0224529_1001276_pt1 | contig 15649 bp, 10 predicted proteins | sample CBST50metaG_FD_179893 | JGI IMG/M metagenome (GOLD analysis project Ga0224529, IMG submission 179893) | Peat soil microbial communities from Stordalen Mire, Sweden - C.B.S.T50 | ecosystem: Environmental > Terrestrial > Soil > Wetlands > Peat | place: Sweden: Norrbotten County, Stordalen Mire... | reverse complement strand
AGGGTTGCATGATGGTGAAATCCTCGCCAATTCCGGCCTTCGAAATGTCCCAGGCCAAGTTCCTGCTTCAATTCTTCGTAGTCGCGTTCGATGCGCCAGCGTAGTTTGGCGATAGCAACAAGCCTGCGTAGAGCGATCGATGAAGGTAGATTCGACAGCCAATATTTGGTTGGCTCCTTTTCGGTTTTCGGCCACTCGATCAACAGCCATTGCTCAGGATGCGGTTCCTTGCGCCAGTAATCACGATGGGCCGCACGAACACGCAGGGCGGCAAACCGTGAGTGCATCATGCCGTTTGTTCCCTCGCGCCAACTCACTCTGCGCAAGTCCGCCGCGCTCAGGCACAAGGCTAGTTCTTTGGCCGTCAGCGGCTGATGTTGTTTGTCTCTGCGAAGCAACCGTGGAGGACGGCCCATTTTGCCCTTCGGCCGAGGCGGCAGAAGTGCGATCCCCGGAGGCCAAAGCGTGGTCGTAGACTTGATGCCAACCACATAGCTAAGATTCAGCGATACAAGTCCCTCCCTGAACTCACCATCATCGCCGTAGGCCGCGTCGGCCAACACCACACCGCGCGGGACATCCTCACTGACCAGTGATCGGATCTGGGCGAGCGCAATATTAGGCTTGGTCAGGAAGCTGATTTCCTGGGGAACGCCAGCCTGCTTGCGCCGCTCCTTATCGTTGGCCCACGTCTCGGGAAGATAGAGTTGGTAGGCCGCGGGAATACTTGCATCTTCGGTGGCCAGCGATACGCTCACTGCCACTCGGCAGTTGTCCTGCTTGCCCAACTGCCCGCAGTACTGCCGGGCGACTCCAACCGAATGTGTCCCTTTCTTGGGAAACCCCGTGTCGTCCACAATCCAGGCCGCCAGAGAGTGCTTCCGCATCATGCCTGACAGAACTTGTCTGCGAACCTGCTTCAGAAGCGCATCATCGCTCCATGCTGCATCGGCAACGACGTGATGCAGCGACTGGTGCATCTGGCGCACGTTGCCGGCGTCCAGACGCGCTGCCATCGGCTCGATGCTCTTGCGCTCGATCGGCAGCATGAGTCCCTTGGTGTAGTTTTCCATGGGAACCCTGCGATCAGCATGTCCGGCGGCTGCTGTGAGGCCATCCAGATAAGCCCGGAGCCGTTCCGCCTGTCGGAAGAAATCCAGTTGGCGAAGTCTCATCCCATCAACGTACTACGCCCCATTATGTCCGGCTAGTTCAATCACATCAGAGGTATCTACTTTATAACATAGTAGTACTAGCCGACCGTGGCTATGATGCCGACCCATTTCGCGAGTAATTCAAGAAGCGCGGCATTAAATTGATTGCGCCGAACCGGAAAAACAACAAACAACGCCGCTACCATGACAGACGTAAACAGGCGGTACAAGCGCCGGTGGATCGTCGAGCGAATCAATGCGTGGCTGGGACAGTCTCGACGCCTGATGGTCAGACATGAACACCTTCTCAGCACCTACCGCGCCTTCTTCCACCTCGCCTGCCTCTGAATCACGCTCCGCAGGTGTTTATGAAACAGCTTCTAATCCGCGATTAGCTTGGATAACATTGAAGCTCCCTATGAAAGATTCGCATCTTCCAACAGTTCGTATACCGCGAGGTCTGAATCATGCCGAAGGATAAGCAAATAGTTCTTACCTGCGAATGAAGACAGTAGCATTTCAAAACTATCGAACATCAGGTCGATCTCTCCGATCTCGGACCGTGTCCGTGTTGAAAACGCTACAACGGCGCGACCTCTCCATACCCAGTCACCCAATATGCTAAAGTGGCTTTCTGCTCTTATCCCTATTCCGAATCGCTGATTCTGGGTAAAATGGTCAGGCTGAGGACAAAATCTTTCCGGGACCTTGTCGCAGGAAAATCCTGAAAGCGCCAGCGGCGGAACAGGCAAGAAAACCTGTTCAAGCGATGAAGGGTTCAGCGCCTGCGCGCAGCTTTCGATTGTAACGGGGATCGGTTCCGTGTTTTCATCTGGTTTCGAATCTGCCAATTTGTATTCACATCTGCGGCCTACCTGAAGCGAGGGAAGATCGAACGGAATGAGCGCTCTCTCGGCCTGCGACGAGCGCGCCATGCTATCGACAAAGAGGCGTCCGCCGCTTGTCATCCCGAAACGTTGCTGTTCGAACAGTCCCAGATCGCCGGTTTGCCTGCTTTGCTCGATCTTGAAGTTCTGCGCATGAACCACTGTGATAACACTCTCTGATAGGGATTTGTCAGCGTGTTTGCTGCGGATCGTCTTGGCCCATTCGGCACTGCCAATGCAAATCGCGTACCGTCCATCAGGCGTTAGCAGCAGTTGTACGTCGAATTTTACGAACTTGTGGTGGTCGTGTCGCGTAAAATAGCCGGGTAATTGCAGATGTGAAATATCAGGTACGGCGCCTGACCAATTTCGAATTCGAGATAATTCCCAGTTTCCATTAGGTGTCGAGGAAAAGACGAACAAGTCGCCCGAGGTGGATAAGGCCATCGCACTCCTCTCGGAATAGCCGGTTCGATCGTAAAGCGTCTATCGAGAGACATGCAGACCAAGCGAAAACGTCTTCAGTTCTCGCAGTTCCGCGAACACGGAGGCGGGAGAACAAGTTAGAGAAACAGTGGCAACAATGGCAATCAAGAACTTTGAAGACCATTGAGTCCAAAACTGATTGTGTTTTCGGTTTTGATCTTGAGGTGTCGACATTTTCTTCTCCTCCTTCTTGCTGCTTATGTCCACACAGAGTTCTCGGTTTTACCCGTTCATTCTTGAAGACTCGCGCTTGGCGACATGAACAGTCCATCCCAAAACGTCTTTTGTGAACGGACAATATATGCACCGTCCATGACGACCGTATGAGATTGTTTATTGAATTTTGGTGATTCAAGAAATGGTGAACCTCCTCTACATGGGATAACGTACAATATTTTTCGCACATTCGATTTCGGTTTTATTCTTTGGATGTTGGTACAAGCAGGAGGAGCGAGACCTCTGAGGCAGGAACGATGGAGCCAACCATGGAAGCGGGATTGGAGCCGGCTGGCGGGATGAAGGCGGTGCCGGGTCCGGTAGTGCAGATCGACGAAGGGCGCATTCAGGCGCACTTGGACGAAGTGGTTCGGGCAACGGTAGAGGAGACGCTGAACGGGCTCCTTGACGCCGAGGCAGACCGACTGTGCCGTGCGCGCAAGTACGAGCGCACGGAAGGCCGGAAGGACACGCGGGTAGGCAGCTACGACCGACATTTGCAGACCAAGGCAGGCGATGTGACGCTGACGGTGCCGAAGCTTCGCTCGCTGCCCTTTGAGACGGCGATCATCGAGCGTTATCGGCGGCGCGAGTCGTCGGTGGAAGAGGCTCTGATCGAGATGCATCTGGCGGGAGTGAGCGTGCGACGCGTGGAAGACATCACGCAAGCGCTGTGGGGCACGCGGGTGTCGGCCTCGACAGTGAGCGACTTGAACCAGAAGATCTACGGCAAGATCAACGAGTGGCGCGAGCGGCCCCTGGTGGGCGATTTTCCGTATGTCTTTCTCGACGGCATCTGGTTGAAGCGCAGCTGGGGCGGCGAGGTGAAGAACGTCTCGGTGCTGGTGGCCATTGGCGTGGCGCAGAGCGGCTATCGTGAGATTCTGGCAGTGAGCGAAGGCGCCAAGGAAGACACAGCGAGCTGGACGACTTTTCTGCGCGAGATGAAGCAGCGTGGTCTCAAGGGCGTTGAGCTATTTGTCTCCGACAAGTGCCTGGGCCTGGTGGAGAACCTGGCGGACTTCTTTCCCGAGGCCAAGTGGCAGCGTTGCGTGGTGCACTTTTATCGCAACGTGTGGACCGCAGTGCCGACCGGCAAGGTGAAGGAAGTGGCAGCCACGCTGAAGGCCATTCACGCCCAGGAAGACGCCAAGGCAGCTAAAGAAAAAGCTGCCCAGGTGGTGCAGAAGCTGCGGCTCATGAAACTGGCCAAGGCGGCGGAGATCGTCGCGAACGGCATCGACGAAACGCTCAGCTACTACGCCATGCCATCGGAACACTGGCGCTGCCTGAGGACCAACAACCCGCTGGAACGGCTCAACCGGGAGATTCGCCGACGAACACGCGTGGTCGGAGCGTTCCCCGATGGCCAGTCCGCGCTGATGCTGGTTGCTGCGCGGCTACGGCATGTCGCCGCGACCAAGTGGGGAACCAAACGCTATCTGCAGATGGACCGGCTGGCCGAGATCGTAGCTATCGCATGACTGCTTTGCTTCTGGCCCCCATGGGGGCCAGAAGCAAAACAACCCCGACCCAACAACCTTCCTGAGTAAGACGGAAGATCGAAAGTGCGAAAAACCCTGGACACTACCCAGGCGAACGGCCTAGCCAACCCGTGGACCGGTCGATCAACGGCTGACAGCCGAGATCGAGGGCTTTCGCAGGACGCTGAGCATGTGATTTTCGACGGTGCAAAAATATCGTACGTTATCGAATCTGCCGCTTGATCTGGAAAGTGTTGCACGAAGGAGTTCGCTATGTGCACAGAGGTCTCGGCCTAGGTCCTAAAGCCGTTCAACAGAAACGTCGGCGGCTGGTCGCAGAACTGCGACTGCTCGGCTAAGCGATCGACCTTGCACTACTCGATCCCAGGACGGCCCGGGCATGAGCATCTGATTTTCGACGATGCGAAAAATTTTGTACATTATTCATTGCCTGCAACGAACTATTCTCGGAAGTACGCACGCATCAATAAGCACGCAAGTCGAACGCGTAGCCCCACCGCATTGCTGCGGTGGGGCTACCTATGTTCGCTAGAAGGTCAATCGAAATGCGAATTCGATCTGACGTTCGCTGTGCAGTCGCACACCGTTAATCTGCGAGGCAAATCCAGTGTCTTTGCTCGGGTCGGGAATATTGTATTCAGCGGATATTTGCCCATTCGGATTCTGGAACTCCGGTGTGTTGGCCAGGTTATAGGCTTGGGCGCGGAACTGGGCTGTGACCTTTTCCACGATGGGAAAATCCTTGAATAGTGAGGCGTCCAAACTACGATAGGACGGGCCATACAGCTGGTTTCGCCCAAGTGTACCCTCACGATCCATGACCGGGTAGCCGTTCCCGACTCCGTTGACCCAGGTCGCAGGTGGAGAGGTGAACTGCGTGTAATCAAACCACTCGTAGATGCTCTTCTTGTACTTGATCTTTCCAGTGAGGTCGGGCCGCTCGTTGGGAACTGTCCACTCGCAGCTACAAGCGTTACTCGTGTCGCCAGGAATTAGGCCCTTTCCTGTATAGGCGTCGAAAGGAGTACCGGTCTGCAGATGGACAATAGTGTTCAGTTGCCACCCACCAATCGCGTAATCGAGCGGACGAGAAAGATGTTGGCCAAACGCTCTGCCGCGCCCAAATGGGAGTTTCCCGAGAGCGCTAAACGAGAGATTCTGGCGGATGTCCTCGTCGGAATTGCCGTAGTCTCCCGACGATCCACTCATTGCAGGAACACCGTTGACGATCTGGATTCCCTGGTCGGATGTTCCGGTAGAGACTGCTCCGTCGCCATCGTCCAAGGCATGGGACCATGTGTAGGCTGCCGTGAGCTGCAGCCCTTTGTACATATTACGTTGGAGCATTACCTCCAAAGCATGATCGTTCGACGTTCCCTCGTTGACGAGGCGGGTGATCGGCCCAAAGGCGGGGTACAGAAATTGGTTGTAAGCGACGTGCTTCCCGTTTACGTAACCAATTTCCTGCTCATTCAGATTGAAGGCGGTGAGCAAGTGGTCGGACTTGGTACCAATATAGCCGACAGTGAGGGATGTCGCGTGGTCGATTTGCCTTTGGAGTTGCAGATTCCATTCCTGAACCTGGGCGGTAGGGGAATGAGGATCCTGTGAGATCAGCGACGCGCCGGTTGGGTTCGAGGGATCGACCAAGGTTCCGGATTTCGGAAAGGGGAGAGGATCGGTCGCATCGGCCTCGTTATTGTCGTAGTCAGGGGATGACTGGCAATGTGTCGTCACCGCTGCGGAGCACGCTGGAATCTCGCCGTCGAGATTGATCCTGCGCTGGCTACCAAGCCAAGCGTCAACTACCTCCTTTCCGTTAAAGTCCGGGTTGCTCCAAAGTCCATTGCCACCACCGCCGCGCTCTTGGAAGTAGAAGACGCCATAGCCGCCGCGGATCGAGGTTGTTCCCTTGCCCGACAAATCGTAAGCGAACCCGATGTGAGGGCCGACGTTGTTGTGATTGTTGTTGACCAAGGCGCTCGAGTAGCCGTTCTTGCCAGCTTCGTGCAAGGTCAGATCAGTCAGATCGAAGTTCGATTGGTTGTTGTGCGCCTCGGTTGGATGGGTAAAGACTTCATAGCGCAAGCCTAGGTTCAGAGTCAAGCGGCGGGAGATCTTCCAGTCGTCCTGTACAAAGAAACCCGAATACCAATCATGCGAATCAACAAATCCCTGTGGCACCCCAACGCCAGCTGCAAAATCGTTCACAAATCCCGCTAAAGGCTCCGAACCGGAATAACCTGTGAAGTCATTTGACAGATTCCAGTACCCCTTGGCGTCCGGAATCTGAAAGTACTTGACTTGATGATGCATGATGTCTGCGCCGAACTTGAAGCTGTGATCTCCCCTTGTCCATGAGGCGCTGTCGGCAACTTGGAATGTTTTTTGTGGAACCTCGTAAGGGCCGGCGTCGCCAACTCCCGCAAAGGAGCTGCCGATGATCCCAAGTCCGCCTTCCATGGACGTATTGACGCCAGGAATGCCAAGTTGAGTGGCAAGCGCAACATTGTTGAAAGGGTTGATGTAAGCGTAATAGGGCCGGATAAAGCCAAACCGCGCCTCATTGACGAGTGTCGTAGAAAAAAGATGCGTTTCACCAACTGCCACTCCACGAGGATGAGTGGGGTTATATCCCGCGCCAGATCCCGACGGCAGATTCGGGAGCAGGCTGGCAATGTTGAGGATATCTTGTCCGTAGCTGAACCTTGCAAATGCGCTGTCTTTCGACGTGATATTCGCATCGAGGCGCACGTCGAAGTCATCCATGTGCTGGGTGTTGACTGGGTTCGTTTGGTAGTTATTTACGACTGTTTTGGTGGCCAGCGAGGGAGTTGGCAACGGGTACGCATTGAGAAAGTTCTTCCCGACTTTGCTTATCTGGCTAGCAGGGATCTTGTTAGCGATGCCGTTGTCGGTAAACTGCAGGCAGGTCAAAGGGTTGTAAATCCCCCCGACAATATTCGGAGACTGACCGCCATATTGACTGCAAGTTGGGATCCAATAGCTGTTGATTCGATCCGTTTGATTATCGTTCTGCGTAAGGTTGGTGTCCAGCAATTCGGAGAAATCGCCATCGCGCATGAGTTGCGTAGGCACGCTCGTGAAGGTTTCTCCCTGCGGTTCCCTCTGGCGAAGGCCCTGGTAATCGCCGAAGAGGAAGAGGCGATTGCGCCAGATCGGTCCACCCAATGTGCCGCCCGTCTGAATGCGGTGAAAGGTTGGAGCCGGAACACCGCCCGTAATGTTCTCAAAGTTGTAGTTGGGGTTTGCGTCAAAGATCTGATCGCGGTAAAAGAAGAACGCCGATCCGTGAAACTGGTTGGTGCCCGATTTGATGGAACTCTGGATGATCGCGCCGCCGGCGCCGCCGTATTCGGCTGGTGCCATCGAAGTTGTTACGCGGAATTCCTGTGTTCCTTCCACGGGTGGAAAAAAGACGATGGTGCCGAAAAGCATCTCATTGTTGTCAACGCCGTCCAACTCGAAGTTGTTGGCTTGCTGACGCAAGCCATTGACAGAGAGGGCCGCCCCACCTGTCTGGCTGTAACGCCAGGTCTCTGCGTTCGATTGAGATGCTCCACCGCTGGCTTGGCTTCCGTAGGCTCCTCGCGTTACGCCAGGGGTTAACAGCGCCAATGAAGTGAAGTTTCTGCCATTCAACGGCAAATCTGACATTTGAGGGGCTTCAACGACAAGCCCGACCGTAGAAGTTGAAACATCTACGATTGGAGCCGCGCCCGTGACGGTAATCGTCGTGTTTGCGGCCCCCGGTCTCAGCGAGAAATTCAGGGACTGCGTTTGAGAAACCTGAAGCTCGAACAATTGTTCCTGTGTCTGAAATCCTTGGGCCTCGACGTTGGCCTTGTACTGTCCGCGGGAAACAGATTCAAAGTCGAACGCACCGGCGGAATCCGTTTTGGTAGAACGTACTTGTCCGGTTTGTGTATTGGCCAGTGTGATCACCGCTCCGGAAACGACGGCCCCGGTTGCATCGGTGACTGTGCCTCTGACGGTTCCTGAGTCAGTTTGCGCGTAGAGCGGCGAAATCAGGGTTGTCATGGCCAATACAATGGCCCAGAGCCCTAAAGGAATTCTCTTCAAATGAATCACATGCGTTTTCATCCTGCCTCCAAATGGACTCACGCCAGGCTTCGGAATCGCCATAGTTGAGTATTTGAACTTCGTTGAAGACCATCCGCCTACAGGTTAAATAACCGCAATACTCATGTTCTGTTTTTTGAGCCATTTTTTGTTGATCAATTAGGTGTCGTATTATCAACAACTTGCCGCCGTCGATCATCTGACCCCAATTGACTGACCGCGAATTTTTGCGGATGAATGACGACCCGAACTCCAGTGCTATGGACTTGCCGGGATGCAATCCCGAGGTCCTGCGGAATATGGGTTCGCGCTGCCCAATGAATCGACATGGTACTTGGTTCGTCCGCAGCGCTCGGATTTCACATGTAGAAAGTTCCCGTTGACCGGATTGCCGGCATCGGAAAGCGCAAAGAGTAACTTGCTGTCATATGGCGGTTCCAGAATTGCTCTACCTGTGATGTCGTTCGAGAGGTAGTAGTCAGGCGTGATATCCCTAAATACCTCCTCGTCCGTCGTGTGGTTGTAAACCACGTCCATTGATGACGCAGATGCCTTGCTTGTGTAAGTTGTCGATCATCTGTTTGACTTCAAGAATTCGGTTCGTGTAATTGGTGGGAGTTTCGGAGTAGTTCGAAGTCGGCACGTTGAAATTGAACGGATCATATCCCCAGTTGAAACAAGTATTCTCCGCTGTCGAACTGACGCAGTCGTTATAGTCGAAGAGCGGCATGATTTGAATGTGGGTCACGCCCATATCGACCAAATGGTCGATGCCGGTGCTGGGAGCGCCTGCCGCTCCGCTCACGGTGGCGCCTGTGTCGGTCATCCCCTCGAGGTACCCGCGATCTACCAACGGAATGCCGGAACCGGAGTCGTTGGAGAATTCCCGCACATCGGCTTCGTAGACGATCGAGTCAACCCGGTCGGTCAGGTGTATTACCCCCTGTGGCCGCATAGGTTGGAACTGCCGCAACCGCCCCGACTACTAGGTCGAGGCGGCCGTGGTGGAGAGTGCGTGAAGTGCGCAATCTCTACTGCTCGAGAATCGCGCCGTAGTGCCCTTCGACGTTCACGGTGAGAGTGCCGCTGGTGACCTGATAGGTGGTGTTCGTGAGCAGATCCGTCACCGACGATCCATTGACCATGCTCAACTGCCACGCGGGAATCGTCACGGATTCTGTATTGGAAGTGTTGTTGAGCACCACCGCGATCCGGTGGTTGGCGTCCCATCGTCCGAACGCGTAGATGTGGTTGGTGGTGTCAACCAATAGAGTCTTGATTGAGCCCGTCCGCAGTTGAGGATACTGGTTGCGGATCGAGATCAGCTTCTGTGTGAGCGCTACGGCTGTGTTGCCGGTATTCGCCTGCGTCCAGTCGAAGGTGCGGCGGCTGTCCGGGTCGTTACCGCCCTGCTCGCCGTACTCGTCCCCGTAGTAAATGGTCGGCGTGCCGATGTAGGTGAACTGGAAGATGAGCCCGAGATAGGTATCCCATATATTGGCACCACAGCGTGTCGCAAACCGCTCCGTGTCGTGCGAACCAAGCTCATTGGTCCAGGTCTCCTGCACGTTGACTGGAACGTCCGCGCGGGTACCGAGCAGCCAGCTATCGAGCGAGCTCTCGTTGATCGAGGCGCTGTTGCCGTGGTAGTCCACACCGCACATCCACTCCGACACCGGCTGAGTGAAGCCGTTGTAGTTCATGACGTTGTCCCACTCCGTGCCGTCGTCGAGCCAGGGCGAGGCGTCACCCCAGAACTCGCCGAGGATGTCGGCACTGGAGTTGATGGATTTCGCCGCCGAGCGCAGCTCCTGCGTAATCTGGTGGTTGGTGGCGTCGCTTCCGCCGTTGCCGCCCGCATCGAGCGCCTGCGGAAAATCCAGCCGCCAGCCGTCGATGTTGTAAGGAGAAGAGAGGTAGGTCTTCACGACCGAAGAGGAGCTGCCGTAGACCTGGTTGCGCACCGCCGAGCCGCTCGCACCGTAATCGAGCTTCGGCATGCCGCCGAAGCCGAAGAAGTCGGAGTACGAGTTCGGCCACGTCTGGAAAGTGTAGTAGCCGTAATAGGGGCTCGACTGCGACTGGTAGGCGCCCTGGTACGAGCAGGTGATGTTGTCGTAGAGCTGCTTTTGAAACCAGCAGTTACTGTCGCCGCTGTGGTTGAATACGCCGTCGAGGATGATGTAGCCCTTCGGACCGTTGGTGCTGCTGTGAATGTCGCTGACTAGCTGCTCCAGGGTCGAGCTGGTGCCGAATGCGGGATCGATCTCGTAGTAATTCTGTGTGTCGTACTTGTGGACGGTGGGGGAGTTGAAGATGGGATTGAGGTAAAGGATGTCCGCGCCCAGCGTCTGCTTGATGTAACTCAGCTTCTGGTCGATGCCTGCCAGATCCCCGCCAAAGAATACCTCGCTGTTGCAGTTGGTGGGGTCGGCGGTGGACAAGACGCTCGCGCCCCACGCGTGCTGCTCGGTCGCGCAACCGCCGTACGTGTACTCGGCGTTGGTGACGTCGTTGGACGTGTTTCCGTTATAGAACCGATCGGGAAAGATCTGGTAAACCACCCCGTTCTTCATCCAGTCCGGCGTCTTGAAGCCCGGGATGACGAAGAAGTCACCAGAGGAGGGTTCACTCGATGTGATGCCGGCGGCGTTGAGCCACGCGGTGGCCGTGCCGTCGTTGATCTGGAAGCGGTAGTACTTTTCGGAACTGCTGGCGGGAATGGTCCCCTGCCAGTAATCGAACGTGCCTGTAGGATCGTTGGATACCCAGACCATCGATACCCAATGGTAGGAGCTGTTCGCGGTATCGTAGTACTTGACGTTCGCACTGGTGATGTCTCCCTTGCAGGTGCGCAGCGTCACGGTTACCGGAGTCGTTGCGGTAGGCTCCGGGTTGCTGTCGAACATCGGTCCCTGATCCGAGAACAGGTAGCTCCACTGCACGTTATTGTCGTTTGAGCAAGAAGCGTGCGCACGGCGGGCGCCGCACAGCAGCGCCCCGCTCAGCAGGATGCATAGGAGCAAAGGCGCTTGGTGCAGCCACCGGCTGCGGTGAAGTCGGTATTCCTGATTACTCGGTCCATCGGCGGCCGCGCCCTCGCTATTGCTGCGGCCGCGCCGACGCACATCATAAATTGTTCCTGACAACTGGTTCATCGGTCAATTCCTCCTGTTCGCCGTTCCCCGGCTCTTGTGGGAACTACGCGCGCTAGAGACCATAACCGGCAATGCACAGCAAGCCTTTGTTGTTTGAAATATTGGTCACCAGATAAGCCTTTGATTTTCAGCGATATACGTTGATACTTCATCAGGGTTACCGGTACAGAAGGACGTCACCCCCGAGGTTTCTCGGGGGACGATACAAACTCCAATACGCATTGCCTCCACTGGCTGCCCTCGGCGGAGTGTCAGAAAAACACGTCGACACGTTATCGCTTCGATCTATTTGAGGCTGACTCCGGGTCAGGAGAGCTGCGTTATTCGATGGTCGGCTCCGGCTGCCGGCGAAACCGTTCCGTGCGCCGCTCGGTCTGCCGGAGCAGCTGGAGAACATCCGGCCCTTAAGGAGTGTTGCGCCTCCCCACCCATTTTCGCCACAAAAAAACTGCGAAACAGATGGGAACGGTGCTTGCGTTTGGCGCCGAATCACAAGAGGAACATCCCGCACGAAGCGGGATGAACGCAAAGGCTGAGCCATCCATTTCCGTTAATTCAATATGACCTCATTAGCCACTCATTTTCAATAACTTACAAGATTATTTGATCTGAGAAGCGTCAAGATGGATAATGCTCCCTGGTATCCTAATTCCGATTCGAGCAGAAGGGCGGTACATGAATTCCGCTGCTATTCTTTCCTCCCGGGTAAGTTTCGGCCTTTTTGAGGCCGACCTGAAGTCCGGTGAGTTGTGGAAAGCGGGCCGCCAAGTCAAGCTGCAGAGCCAGCCCTTCAAAATTCTCACAGTCCTGTTAGAAAATGCCGGAGAAGTTGTATCCAGGGAAGAACTCCAGTTGCGTGTGTGGGGTCCCGATGTTGTCGTCGATTTCGAACATTCGCTCGGAAGCGCAATCAAGAAAGTCCGCGAGGCACTGGACGACTCGGCTGATAATCCACGGTTTATCCAGACGCTTTCGAGGCGGGGATACAGATTCATCGCTCCAGTATCGCCTCTGAATACGCCTGTCGAGGTTGTTTCCCAATCGGCTTCCGTTGCGCCTGCGGAGCCAGGGCAGCAAGGCGAATCTCCTCGATTGGATGTGGTCTTTTCGGCCCATGTTGGTTCCACTGCTCCAACGTGGCCAAAATATAGGCTCGCCTTACTCTCGTTCGGACTCGGCGTAGCGGTTGCGGCCACGACCTGCAGCGTGTGGTTCCTGCGATCCAGGTCCACACCCCCACTACGCATGTCGCAGATTACGCAGGAGGGACGCGTCTATTCATCGGTAGATACTTCTTTCGAATCCTTTCCTGCCACAGTCACCGATGGAACACGTCTTTTTACCTCCTCGATCGAGCGGGGATACGATGTGTTGTCAGAGGTGACTATTTCCACCGGCGAAATCCGGATACTGCCGCTGCCCAATGAAATCGCGTCGCCTGAAATCAACGATATTTCTCCCGACGGCACTCAGTTACTGGTGCGTAGCCACTTGTCGCCAGCGCCGGAGAAGCCCCTGTGGATTGTCCCAATTGACGGAGGTTCGGCATTCAGGGTGTCCAGCATATTGGCTCATGATGCAACCTGGATGCCGGACGGGAAAAACGTCCTCTACGCATCCGGCAATCAACTCGCCACGGTTTCGTTGGAAACGGGAAAGTCCACCCACTTTGCCACAATTCCGGGCCGTGCTTTCTGGCTTCGCTGGTCGCCGAATGGCAAACTGCTCCGTTTCACGCTCATCGATTCCGTGAATCACGCTTCCTCGCTGTGGGAGATTTCCGGAAGTCAACGTACGGCGCGACCGGTCCTAAGGGATTCAGGTTCGCCTCCAAATGAATGCTGCGGTGTCTGGACAGCGAGCGGTAACTTTTTTGTTTTTCAAGCAGCTTCAGGCGGCCCTACCGACCTATGGATGCTGAAAGGGAATACCACTTCCGGTCCGGTTCGAGTCACAAACGGTCCTCTTTTTTATGAAGCTCCGGCGGCGGGGCGAAAAGCAGATCAGATCTTCTTTGTCGCACACGACTACCATTCGAGACTTGAGAAGTACGACCCACAGCAAAAGAAGTTCGTGCCCCTCCAGGATTTTCTGTCCCATACCGACCACGTGAGCTTTTCGCGCGATCGTCAATCCGTTGTTTGGATCGATCCTGTTGGTCGGCTTTGGCGCGCCAAGGTCGATGGAACCGACAGGGTTCAGCTTACTCCGGAATCGATGCGTATCTTTTTGGCTTCTTGGTCGCCCGATGGTCATCAATTGGCAGTAATGGCGCGATATCCAGGTCAAACGTGGCAGATTTTCCTGGTAAACGCAGATGGCGGCAGCCCGGAGCGCTTAATGAAAGAGGACCGGAATGTGGCCGACCCGTCCTTCTCGCCCGATGGCAAGTCCATCACATTCGGTGGCGTGCCCGATTTGATGGGACAAGGAAGCACTCCGCGATCCATCGAAATCCTGGACCTGCCCTCAGGCCGCATTTCCGAATTGCCGCACTCCGATGGATTGTTCAGTCCACGATGGTCGCCCGATGGGCACTACATCGCCGCTCTTACGCTGGATCAGCAAAAAGTAATGCTCTATGACGTGGCGGCGCAGACATGGAAAACCTTGGCCGTGACATCCGCCGCTGATCCCGTATGGGCTCCCGATGGCAAGGCTATCTATATTCATGCCTACATGGCCCCCACGGAACCCATTTGCCGTATCGGCGTTCCCGATGGGCGCATTGAGGAAATTGCGAGCCTCAAGAACCTCCCCGACGGAACGATCGCCCGATATTTCTTCTCGGGAATTGCGCCGGACAATTCCCCGCTGGTCCACGCTGAGACCGACAGCAGTAACCTCTACACCATGGACCTTAATTCCAAACCAGATAGCTACAGGAGATAAAGGGTTTATTGTCAAGACCTTATCAGACGATTCAAAAGTCATCCACAGGCCATACGTTCTGCATTGCGAACAGGTCTGTGGTCGCTCTTCCATATAGTTATGCTCGGAATTGTTTTCATTGCTTTCCTTCTATCCTCCTTTGCTGCAGCATTCTGCAGCCGGTTGCGAAACAAGTTGCTGAAGCTTGTAGCGATGCTGTTCATAACCATTACAGCCGCAACCAGCTTGGCGCCCACTTTCGCAGATGCGCCGAAGGAACTCACTGGAGCACCTCCGAGCCATTTACAGGCATTCTGGATTGACCGCGCAACCATCCTGATCCCACGCGCGCAAGTCTGTCCGGATGGAATCTACACGCTGTTCAGCGATGAACATGGCGCGCTGCAGGTCACCCTGAAAGGTATCCAGGGAGGCATGTCTGTTCCACTCGCGCCGGGCAGCGCTCTTACTGCGCGACAGATGGAGCGATTCCCCCAATTGCGATCTGGTTACGCTGTTCTGTACTTCCCCGAAGCATGGACGAAAGAACAGGCTCGCCGATTCCTGACCGGGGAGCTTATCGTATCGGTACAAAAAGCAGATGGCTCGTTGCAATATGCGACGGGCGTACAAACCGCTGGCGTATTGGATGACCTATACGCCTATTTCGGAACTTTGGGACCCGTGATTCGGAACTCCACTGTTTCAGAAAGCGCCAGGCATGATTTTCCCGACGATTCGGCGGGATTTGCAAAGATCAAGGTTTGGGCGCCAACCGCGCGGGATATGCACTTGAGGCTGTACCTCGATGCTGCCCAGGTCTCTCCGTCGCAAGCCGTTCCAATGCATCGCCACGGCGGTGTCTGGGTTGCTGTCATCGATCGCAAATGGGTCGGCCACTACTACCTCATCGACGAGGTTGTCTATGCACCTGGCGCACACGCCATCGTTGAGGACATTGTTACCGATCCGTATTCAATCGATCTGTCGACCAACGGCACGAAAAGCCGATTGTGCGACATTACCGCGAATGAAAACAAGCCGGCAGGATGGGACGAGCAGGTTTCCCCACATCTGTCGCACTTTTCTGATCTGTGCATTTACGAGCTCCATGTTTGCGATTTCAGCATTGCCGACGAAACCTTCGGCACGCGGCAAGAGTGACCCACTTGTACTTGGCAGAAGTGACCCGGGGTAGGAACAGCATTTAGTCAGGTAGAGATCTATATAGCATCATCCCGCACCGTAGGTGCGGCTGGGTTTTGCTT
>Ga0224529_1001274_pt1 | contig 15656 bp, 8 predicted proteins | sample CBST50metaG_FD_179893 | JGI IMG/M metagenome (GOLD analysis project Ga0224529, IMG submission 179893) | Peat soil microbial communities from Stordalen Mire, Sweden - C.B.S.T50 | ecosystem: Environmental > Terrestrial > Soil > Wetlands > Peat | place: Sweden: Norrbotten County, Stordalen Mire... | reverse complement strand
TTTTTTAGAAGGTGCGCTCACCAAGGCGGGACGACTGAGCGCAAACCGGGGTCCCCATCACGCGGTCGTTGCGTGATGGGGTGGAAAGCGATGATCGACCCGGATCACGACCTTTCCATCCAGAAGCAAGCCGTAGTCCTTGAAATCAGCCGCAGCACCGTGTACTACACCGGCCGCGCCCGATTTCAGCCGAGGATCTGTGGCCGATGCGGCGCATCGACGAACTGCATCTCAACTAGAGTTGCCGGGCGAACAGCTGAATCGTGGTCTGCTTGATCAGTTGAGATGCAGTTAGAGAAAAGTGTCAAACCTGAATCACCGAAAGTGCGGAAGAACCCGTGTCGGAATAGCGAATTCAGGGCTGACGTGCACGGCGTTCTGGATAAGGCATGGCGTACCGGTGGCAGAACTGGACAAGTGCCGGCGACGTGATTTGTCGGCAAGGTCTCAAGCGGACGGGCGATTGGTCCTGGTGGAGTTGGTGGTTGATGTGGCATGCGCTTTGTGGTTGGAGTTGACCAGCGGGCGGCGAATCTGGGGGGGGGAGAGGATATGACTCTTCGACGTTGAAACGCCAGATCGGCCTGCTGGACCAGATGGAGCGCGCGTTCGGCTTGGGCTAGAAGACGCGCATCTAGCTTGCGCCGCGGGCGACCGATATGCGATATCTTCAATGGTATCTATGGATTAGTGCGCGATCAGTTGTTGTTGCTGACCTGGGAATGAGGCGGCTATCGATGTGCAAAATGTATACTGCTAGTTGTTGAGGTTAAGGATGCAAGGCGATTTCAGAATCGGCGGACGGTTGGTTCATCCTAGACTCAATTCGATCGATTACGAAGAAGACACAATACATCTTGAGCCAAAGGTCATGCGAGTGCTGGTCGCATTGGCCAGACATGCAGGGGACGTCGTCACCCGGCAACAACTCCGCGAAACGGTTTGGCAGGACGTTTTTGTTGGAGAAGATGTTCTGGTTCGAGCGATCTCCGAGCTTCGCCGCGCTTTTCAGGATGATCCACGCGCTCAACATACCATTCAGACGGTTCCCAAGGTTGGGTATCGGCTGGTGGTGCCGGTGCAGAGTGTCGAGTCGAACTCAATGGCTTCGGCGGAGGGGTGGAAAGAGAATTTAGACACAGACGAATTATTGAAAGATAAAGGCGAAAATTCAGAAGGGAAGCAGCGCTTCAGGCTGGAACGGTGGCAAAGCGGGGCTCTGGTTGCGGGAGTGCTGGTTCTGGTTTTAGGGGCAACCGCGTGGTTTTGGAATTTCAGCCGCAACCAGGAAAAAATTGCAGTTCGGAAGCTGGCAGCGCCTTCTTCGCAGTCGGATCCGGCCGAAGAGCATCTGGAACCGGCAGTTGCTCCGGGGCAAGGAAGCTGTCCACTTCTTACGGGCGCAACCTATGAGATTGAAAATAAAAAGACTGGAGCGGATTTGGAGGTTCCCGTCTTTTCTGCTAGCAACGGTACGCTTCTTGACCAGTGGAAGAGCAATGGAGGAAATAATCAGCGTTGGGAGGTCGCTGCGAACGGTCCTTACTGGATATTCACCAATGTCGCCAGTGGCAAGTTGCTGGACGACCCCAGCGCCAACCGCTCTCTTGGGGTCCAGGTGGATCAATGGCAGGCCAATCATGCGCCCAATCAGAACTGGATTGTGATACCGGTTGGCGATAAGAGTTGCAAAATCATCTCCCAGGCCAGCGGCCTTCTTCTCGATGTGAACCAAGGATCTACAGCGAATGGTACCGCGGTTATTCAATTCACTGACAACGATGGTGCAAACCAGCACTGGCTTTTCAAGCTGGTGAATAAGCCAGCCCAATCCCCAGATTCCCACTAGAGAGGTTCCTCCAATAGGTGTGCCCCGACCAACATTGTGCAACTGATGGCCTTTTTCTTGAGGAAAGGGCCATCAGTTGCCTCGACTTTGGTGTACAGCAGCTGAAAGATCGCTATAGCTGTAGCGGCTTGCGCGATCTGGGGAACTTTTCGCGGTGCACAGGATCATGCGGCCAGAGCAGCTTGCAATGGATAGATTTAACGGGCTGGCAAGGTTTGTTCGGCTATGCGACTAGAGGTGGATTGGACGGCAAATTGAGCGCAACGACTCTGATCCGCTGTCTCAGTGGACCAGATGTGCGGGTTTAGGTCTTGATTATTATCAGAGACATTCATGTAAGTATATGATTTGTAACGCGTTAATTCCCATCGTGAAAACCTCGGCAAATCTACATCTATTTCCCCTCGTCAACTCTGTTGAAGAGCACTTAGGGTTAGTTCGCTGATCAGAATGCGCATCGAGCAGAGGGTTCAAGGAAGGTTCCTGGAGAACTCCAGTGGTATGAAAACGAATACATTTGCGTTCATGCCGATTGCGGCGCGTACCAGCACTGCTAGAGAGCGGTGAGAACCGTACGGCAGTGGGCAGCATTGGAAATCGAGTTTCGGTACAAGAAGTGAGGAAGTCAGAAGCAGAAGTAGGGAGGCTACGAGAAAACGCTTACACTGACGCTCGGCGTGGTGGGGGGTATGCGGCCAGCAACTGCTGGTTGGGCTTGACCTTCTCCGTCAACGCGAAGGTTTAAACCGTTTCCTCTTGAATGAAGTGCATTTTCTTGTCATGGAGCCCAGCCGGATGAAGTGGTGGGTGTCGCGCGGAAGAGAGAGAAATTCACTCTTTCTTTTACGCGCGTGAAAACGTTCATCCGTTCTCCGGATGGTACAAGCATGAGTAAACAACAGTCCGTTTCACGGACGGGAGGAAGTTTGCATGAAGCTGCGAGGCTTAATCCTGCTATTTCTGGTGGCGTTTTGCACCAAGATGGTAGCTGGCCAAGAGTTTACGGGGCGGATCACGGACCAGACGGGGGCAGAAGTTGGCTCCGCGTCGGTCAATGTCCACAACCAGCTCACTGGCGAAGAAATAGCGACCAAAAGCAACCAAGCCGGTGTGTATACCGTGCCCTATCTCAAGGCCGGTGTCTATAGCGTGACCGCTTTGGCCCCGGGTTTCGAGAAGCAGGTGAAAAACAACATCACGCTCGAGGTTGGCAAAACCGGCGTCGTCAACTTCACACTGAAAGTGGGCGCGGTCGATACCACGGTCACCGTCGAAGCGAATGTGGACCTTGACATGGGCAAGGCGGACCGGGGCGAGGTGATTGAAAATGCGCGCGTGACCGAACTGCCACTGAACGGCCGCAATGCCGAGATGCTGACCGCATTGAATGCCGGCGTGACCTGGACGGGCGGCTCATGGTCGCGGCCCTTTGACAGCACACAGACCAATACCGCCATCAACGGCGGTGGTGCGGCCAACAATATTCTGAATCTGGATGGCGTCGCCAATGACTCGGGCGGCATCCATAACACCTCAGCAGGCAAAGACCAAAACGTGACGGGTTACATTCCGCCGGTCGATTCCGTGCAGGAATTCAAGATCGTGACCAATCCCTACGATGCGCAGTATGGTCGCGGCCAGGGCGGCGCCGAAGACGTCGTTTTGAAGGCGGGCACCAACAATCTGCATGGAGATGTCTATGAATTTATGCGGCGCACCTGGCTGGACGCGGACTCGTATCGAAACAACTATCTGAGGGCCAACGGGGCCACGGTGGCCAAGGATCAGATGAAGTGGGATCAGTACGGCGCGGAACTGGATGGCCCCTTGGTCTTGCCGCATCTATACAACGGGCACGACAAGACCTTCTTCGTGCTTCAGTTCGAAGAATTCAATGAGACGAAGCCCGGCACGGTCCTCACCTCCATCCCCGATCCGACCTGGCTAACCGGCGACTTTAGCAATCTCACCTACTGGAACGGGAGCGAATACAAGCCGATTACGATTTACGATCCCGACACGACCAACAGCCCTGACCCAACCAAGAGAACAGCTTTTCGTGGAAACATCATTCCAGCTGACCGCTTGAAAGCGAACAATGGAAATGGACTGAAGCTGCTTTCTTACTATCCCACCAAGCCGAATGTCACTCCGCCGAACGGACAAAATTTCTACACCAATAACTACACCGTGCCAGCCGCCGCGAAGAACACCTATCGCAACGTGCTCGGCAAGGTGGATCACAACTTTGGCGATAAGGACCGCTTCACTCTGCGTTACGGCTACTGGGAACGCTGGGAAATAGTGAATAACAATGGCATGCCCGGCCTGGCCGCGAATGGCTCGCAACCGTTCGGGCAGCATGGACCAACCTTTGCCACTGACTGGGTTCACACCTTCTCGCCTTCGCTGATCTTTGATTTGCGGGGGTCGGTGCTGGTCCACGAGAACGACTACAACAGCGGACCGCCGAATTTTCCGATGAGCTCTCTCGGTTGGTCTTCATCCCTGTTGGGAACCCATATGCCTAGTATGTCGATCAGCGGCTTTGCTGGTCTGGGTAATGGCGGTGCAAACACAGATGTGGAGAACACGGCTGCGCTGCTGCCCACGGTTACCTGGATCAAGAGGAATCACAGCATCCGCGCTGGAGCCGATCTTCGCGACATTCAGTTGGCCATCAAATCCACCGAACAAGGACCGGGCTTTTCGGTTGGTTCCGGGTGGACTCAGGAAAACTACCAGTCCGGGGCAGCCAACAGCGGGTTCTCGATTGCTTCAATGCTTTTAGGGTTGGTTGACAGCGGCTCGACCACGACGGTCTCCCAGCAGTATTGGACGCGCCGTTACTTTGCGCCTTTTGTGCAGGACGATTGGAAGATCACGCACAAACTCACCCTCAATCTGGGTATTCGTTACGACATCAATACGCCCACCTACGAACGTCATAACCGCGTCGACTACGCCTTCGACCCCAATGTGGTCAATCCCGTCGACGCCCTAGTGAATCATGCGTTGATTCCGGGTGGGGGGCAGGTCAAGGGAGCGGTTACCTTCGCGGGTGTAAACGGCAATCCTCGCGCTTATTACGCGCAGAAGTGGAATAGTATCCAGCCGCGCGTGGGATTTGCCTATGCCGTGCGGGATACGCTGGTGGTGCGCGGCGGCATTGGCGAAATGTTCAAGAACCCCGTCCCGGGCGGTAACACGCTGGGGTGGTCTTCCAGCACTTCCTTCGATGCCAGCGACGACGGAGGAAAAACGCCAGCCAATACCTTGGCGAATCCCTTCCCCAATGTGGTTCAGCCGGCGGGCGCTTCGCTCGGCCCTTTGACAGACGTGGGGCAAGGGCCGTGGTTCATCAATCCGAACTACAAGTCGCCCGGCATCTGGCAGTTTTCGGCTGGCATTCAACAGGAACTTTTTAAGCGCGACACGCTGGAAATCAGCTATGTGGGCAGTCGCGCCTTCCGACAGGATTCATCGGACGACATTAACCACTGGGCCTCCTGGTATCAAGCCACCTGCAACCTCGAAATGGGCGGCGCGCGCGGTAACTGCGACGATACCAGCAACTGGATACCCAATCCTTTCCAGGGAATCTCGGCTTTCAACAACGGTTCCAGTTTTTACACTCGCAAGACCACTCCATACGGCGACTTTACCCGTCCCAATCCGGCCTTTGGATCGGTCATCGAATACCAATTGAACAATGGAAAAACCTGGTATAACTCGCTGCAGGTAACTGGCATCCACCGCGCAGGTGAGAATTTGACTTTGCATGGTACCTGGACCTGGTCGAAGCTGATGGGTTCGGGGGGTTACGTCGACCAGGTTTATCGTGTCAAGAACCGCTGGATTGACGGCAGCGACTTTACACATCGCATTACCATCTCTGGCGTGTACCACCTTCCGTTCGGACGTGGGCGTGCCATGCTGGGGCACATCAACCGATTGGTGGACGCGGGGATTGGCGGCTGGGAACTGGGCTCGATGTTCATTTACCAGACCGGCAGTCCGTGGGGCATGCCAAGCGGTCTCGAGTATCAGAAAAGCGCCTGGAAGCCTCGCACTACCGAGACCATCGGCGGGGTAAAGATGATTCACGGCGTGAACAGTTGCATCACCGATCCCTATCATGTCGATAGCTCCGACTCATCTCCGCTTTCGAACGACTGGATGACCTCCAGCGGATGCTCGTCGTACCCATTCAAAGTCCGGCCGTGGTATGGGGTCAATCAGCCAGTGGTTTACACCGGCATCCGCATTCCTTCCACTTTTCAGTTCGACAGCAATCTTGCCAAGAACTTCACGATTATGTCGGGACTGAAAGCGCAATTCCGTCTTGAGGCCTACAACGTATTCAACCATCCGCTTTGGAGTGAGGGATACGATGGGGGCATCAACAGCGCGACGTTTGGCGCTATTCCCAAGGGTGTGTGGGGACAGAGCAATGATCCGCGTCAGGTGCAACTGGCGCTCAAGCTGATGTGGTAACGAGCCCTCCCCGCGCGCTGGCGTTCCGATGTGTACGGGACGCCAGAGCGGAGGGTTCATGGCAACATTTTCAGTGCAACCGGGCTTGCAGAGTCTGGTTTGCCTGACCGTTGTTCTGCCGCCAAGCGAAGACTCCACAGACGAGTTGCATGGCGGCGTCACTTACAGCGATTTCAAACAAAAGAGAAGGATTGGCTGAATATGTTTATGAACGCTTCATATCACCCATCGGGAAGACGCAGCCTTCTGACGAGGGGCCTGCTTTGGGTGTTCTTGTTCGGATTTTTGGCGTCGGCGCATGCTCAGTACACGGCGACTGTAGACCTGAACACCAAGTACCAGACCTTTGAGGGCTGGGGCACGTCGCTGGCCTGGTGGGCCAATGTGGTTGGCAGCTACCCGGATAGCTGTTCCGGGGTCTCCAACTGCTCAACCAGAGGCGATTATGTCGCACGGATCTTCGATCCGACCTATGGCCTGGGGTTCAACGTGGTTCGCTATAACATCGGTGGAGGCGAAAATCCCAAGTATCTTCCTCCCAACAACGCTTATCTGCAATACCGGGCGCGGGTTCCTGGATTTCTGGCCTCGGCTACCTCGCAGTACGACTGGACCCAGGACGCCAACCAGCGCTGGGTGCTTCGGCAGGCGATTCTGCAGGGCGTGACGATTCAGGAGGCATTCTCGAATTCGGCGCCATGGTGGATGACCAACAGCGGCTCGGTGACCGGCGCCACGGATGCGGGGAACAATCTCAACCCGGCCGACACCAGTAACTTTGCCGACTATCTGACCAGCGTGGTGCAGCATTATCACGATACCTGGGGCATCACCTTCCGCACCGTGGAACCGTTCAACGAGCCGGTTGCTGGGTGGTGGAAATTCGGCAACAATCAGGAAGGCAGCGGCTTTGACCGTGCGACTCAGAATTCGTTTGTCAAGGCATTGGGTGCGTCGCTGGCCGACAAGAAGATGACCTACACCTCGGTGAGCGCCTCGGATGAGAACAGCATCGACGATGCCTTGCTCTCCTTCAATGCCATGGATGCGACCGCTCAGGGCTACATGGGGCAGGTCAACACCCACACCTACGCCGGCAGTGAGCGCGCGCAGTTGGCGACCGCGGTGGCTAATGCCAATAAGCGGCTTTCGGCGTCGGAGTATGGCGATAACGACGGCACCGGCATGACCATGGCCTATCAGATTCTCGACGACCTGCAAAACTTGCAGCCGAAGAACTGGATCTACTGGCAGGCCGTGGACAATAGCAGCGGCTGGGGTTTTCTATCCAACGTGCTGGATGGCTCCTCCGACTCCGGTTACTCTTTCAACCAGAAATACTATGTGATGGGAAACTTCGCGAAGTTTCTTCGCCCCGGCTACCAGTTTGTTAGCATCAGCGACGCCAACTCGGTGGCTGCCTATGACGGCCAGGGAACATTGGCTATCGTTACTGCCTCCAACAGCAGCGCTAGTCAGGAAGTCACTTACAACCTTGACAATCTGACCAGCGGCATGGGAACAGGGCCCTGGACAGTGACACCGTTTCGCTCCTCGGCCAACGAGAAGCTGGCGCCCCTGCCTTCTTTCTCGATCACCTCCTCGACCTTCACCGCGACGATCAACGCCAATTCGGTGACCACGTTCGTCGTCACCAATCCCACGACTGTTCCCATCGTCGATGGCGCGCAATATGTACTCTTCAACGAATGGGGCATAAGCGGAGACGGGGAGAGCACCTCCGGGCAAGTGCTTGAGGAGCCCGGATGGTCGACGACGGCTGGAGCGGACCTTGACTTGTGGTCCAATGCAACCAGCTCCGCAGGCGTCCCCAACTCCAATCAGGTATGGGTAGCACACAACGCGGGCGGCAATAACTGGGTCTTCACCTGCCCCCACAGCGGCCTGGCACTGGATATTGCCGGGACTGCGGCAGGCTCGGCCGTGATCCAAAACAACCGGACCGACGTACCCTCGCAAATCTGGACTGTGACGCCGGTAGGGGATGGCAGCTACTACATCGTCAATACCCAGGCAAACCTGAACATGCAATTTGTCAACTGGTGGAACAACCCCACTCCCGCTGTCCAAATCAATCCCGTGCCTAGTTGGGCTGTTCCCCAGCACTGGAAGTTTATCCCGGCTTCTGGGTCTGCGGTCACCACTCAATTGACAATGAGCACCTACACCTCACCCGTCTACAACACGAACGACGAGAACCTGACAGCTACGCTCACCACGCCGAACAGCAGCGCCGCAACAGGCACGGTTACCTTCTATGACGGAAGCACCGTACTGGGAACGGTCAACATCACCAAGAACGCTGCCAGCTTCGACGCCGGCAAACTGTCGGTTGGCACGCACTACATTTCGGCGATTTACAGTGGCGACTCCAGCAATGCCACAAGCAGCACCGGAATGATTCCCATCCTCTCCAAACTGGGCTATGCGACCACGACCACACTGGCCAGTTCGGCTAATCCGGCCGCGGAGGGGCAGACCATCAACTTCACGCTGGGCGTTACCAGCGATCACCTGCCGCTGAGCGGTAACTTCACTTTGACCTCGAATGGAACGACGCTGGCGACGGTGCCAGTGACCGACAACGCGGCTTTGTACTCGACCGACAAACTAACCGCCGGCGCGTACACCATCACAGCCACGTATTCGGGCGACAGCGTTCATCTCGGTTCGTCTGCCACGTTGCTGCAAGAGGTTAAACCCGCCGGAATCTCGGCTAGCTCCGTCACCTTGACTTCGAGCCCGGCGGCGCCGATCGTCGGCAATTCCGTCGCCCTGACCGCAGCGGTCACAGGCACGGGCGGCACACCAACCGGCTCGGTTTACTTCATTGATGGATCCAATGTGATTGGCAGCGTTCAGCTAAGTTCAACTGGGTCCGCTACCCTGAACACTTCTAGCCTGACGGTGGGAACGCACTCGCTCACAGCCTATTATAACGGCGACGCCAACTTTGCCTCCGCTACTTCAAGCGTGGACTCGCTTCTGGTCTACAGCGTTCCAGTGGGCGACTACGCGCTCTCAACCTCTCTCAACGAGATGCGCTTGAGTGGAGACGGTGCTTCCATCTCCATCGTTACCAGTGGCGGCTTTGATCAGCCCATCACTTTTTCTTGTTCTGGACTTCCGGCGGGATACACATGCTCATTTTCGCCAGCGTCCATTACGCCGGACTCGACGGGAATTAAGACTACGAAAATGACCATCGTAGGGCAGAGTTCCGCCGCGCTCAATCAAAAGAACCTTGCGCATGGATTTATCACTGCGCTGGCGGGTCTTGGCTTCCTTGGCCTTCCGCTTTGCTGGCGCTTCCGTCGGAAGATGGTGATGCCGTTGCTGATTCTGGCTCTTGCTGGCAGCCTCGGATGCACCATTCAGGGATGCGGTTCATCCACGCCAACTGCTACGTATAGCGTTGTGGTCACCGGAACCAGTTTGCCGTTGACCCATAGCGTAACTATCCAGGTGCGGAGGTAGGTGAGCACGGCGTCGCATCTGGCGGAACTGAGTTATGGTTTTTGCCTGTGCGGCGCCGGTCTTTCCGGCATGGGTTGGGCGAGCCGTTCTTGCACTTTTCGCCCTCGACCGGTGCCGACTTGGTGACGAGCAATAAAAACGTTTTTGAGACTTTGAAGAGGATTGACTTATGAGAACACTTGAATCTTTCGTAGCAGCGATGATCGCAAAGTCGCAGTCATCGACTGGGGCGGCCAGCAGAGGTAACCGGCGCAAGGATGCAAAATCCAGAGTCCTTGCTATCTTCACTTGCTTGTTCGTGCCGTTTGTGGCGGGATCGGTAATCGGCTGTGGTGGTACCAGCATCCACAACGTGAGCAGTACCACCTCCCCCTCCCAACCGGCTCAGTCGAGCACCACACTTCCGTGCGACATTTACTTCAACACGGGCACGCCTTGCGTGGCGGCGCACAGCACCACGCGCGCTTTATTTGCCACGTACGATGGCCCGCTCTACCGGGTACAGCGCTCATCCGACAACACCACGTTGGATGTCGGATTGCTCAAAGCCGGCGACTACGCCAATGCCGCAGCGCAGGATACCTTCTGCGCAGGCACTTACTGCACGGTTACCAAAATCTACGACCAGACCGCGAATCATAACGATCTGACCATCGGTCCCGCCGGTGGGGCTGATCCGGCCGATGTGGGTGTGCCCGCCAATGGCCTTCCGGTGGTGGCCGGCGGACATTCCGTCTATGGCCTTTCGTTCACCGGAGGACAGGGGTATCGCAACAGCAAGACCACGGGCATTGCCACCAACGGCGAACCGGAAGGCATGTACATGGTGGCCAGCGGCACGCACGTCAATAACAATTGCTGCTTTGATTACGGCAATGCCGAAGTCAGCGGCAACAATACGGGCAATGGACACATGGACGCCGTCAACTTCGGTGTCGAGTGCTGGTTTCTGCCTTGCACCGGAGCTGGCCCTTGGGTACAGGCCGATCTTGAGAACGGACTCTTCGCCTCGGACTGGGGTTACAACACGAATCCCGCCAACACGGGCTTCCCTCAGCCCTTTGTTTCGGCTTGGCTGAAGAACGACGGCCAGACAAAAATGGCCCTGAAGGGAGGCGATGCCCAGTCCGGGGCGCTGACCACAGAGTACGCGGGCAGCTTGCCCACGATTTCCTCTGGTTACATTCCCATGAGTCAGGAAGGCTCCGTTATTCTGGGCATCGGTGGAGACAATAGCAATAACTCGGTGGGTAACTTCTTCGAAGGCGTAATGACTGGTGGTTATCCGACCGACGCTTCGGAAACCGACGTTCAAGCCAATATCGTCAACGTGGGCTACGATGTGGTGAAGGCAAACTCCGCCACCGCCGGAAAATTAGCGGTCGGTTCCGAGATCTCCATCCAGGTCACCTCATCGGGCTATACCAACGCCTACTTGCGCCGCGAGGGAAGCGACGGCGCCTACGGCTATGGAGGCATCATTGCCTCGCAGCTCTCTTCTTCGAGCGCGGCTGCGGACTTGGGCGATGCCACCTGGGTCGTTCGTACCGGACTCGCCGACTCGACCTGCTTCTCCTTTGAGTCGCGTAACCATCCGGGCGAATTCATGCGCCACTACAGTTACGTTGCCTATTCGGAGCCGTGGACCGGCGCAGAAGCTACCGCCAAGGATGCAACCTTCTGTGCGGTAGCCGGGAATGCCGGCAGTGGGTACTCCTTCCAGTCGAAGAACTACCCGACAAAGTACCTCCGCTTGTACGAGGGAAGCGCATTTGTTGCCGCCGAGGGCGGAAGCAATGCTTGGGACGCCAAAGCCAGTTATGGCCAAGACACGACCTTCCTGGTTGTGAACCCACTCAAACCCTAATGGCAGGCATCTATGCATAGCCCGTATCCGCATAGGAAACAGGCTATGCATAGATGCGCACCCGTTTCAGCGCTTTCAATTTTCCACAAGTTGCACTCCCACGAGGTCCATTTGGATGCCGACGAGACGGGTTGCAGCTTGTGGTGAAAGTCATCAAGAATCAACGCTGCTTTATCTGTGAGAAATGTCTGACGTCAACTAATCTTTCCCCTCGGGAGTTTTAATTGTCGCCCGTCAAGCTGGTAGAGGAAGTCGTCATCCCAGCCAATGCGCTTGAACTTTCCGCGCAGGGAGCCCTTTGATCCTTCCTTTTGCAAGGCGTTAATGGCCGTATGAGGCAGCACCGCCAAGTTCTCTGGGCCGTGGCCCATGCGAGTCCGGTCCAGGTCTTCGTTTATGACCACATCCAATCGCCAGTGCAGGTTGTTCTCTACGCCCCAGTGCTGGCGCGCCACCTCATTCAGACGCTCCGGTGTCAGTGCCATGTTGAGCAGGTAATAGGCGGTTTCGTTGCTCACCTTCTCGGGTGTCTCCCGCACCCTGAGCTCCTTACCAACAGCCTTCAGGCTTGGTCATTGATGCTGCTCATTGAGTGTACGCCTTCGGGCAAGACCATTCTTTTCATCCAGTCCTGAAGCTGTTTGACTGGAGGCATGAACCATCCAGGTCACACATCTCCTACTGTTCGGCGGCGGCGCAGTGGCGCCGAGGTCATGGCTTTGCTTTCCACCTTTGCGCAGAGTGGACAGAGCCCACGAGAGTTTTGTCACCAGCGTCAGATGCCATTCTCCAGCTTTCCCAGCCTGCTGCGCCGCCATGCGGGTCAGCATTCCTCTCCGCAGTTATTGCCGACAACGGCACTGGCTGCGCTCGGCGCAGTGTCTCTGCTTCCGGTGGAGATGATTGAAGAGAAAACGTCGCTCCCAGTGACGAAGCATTCTTCTCTGACCGTTGAGATTCCCGGCGGTTTCCGCATCACGGTGGATCCGGACTTCGAAGCCAACACGCTGCAGCGGCTTGTCGCAGCGCTCGGCAGAGAGTCGCGATGCTGGGTCTGGGCGCAGCCACGCGCATTTACGTGGCCACTGGAGCCACCGACATGCGGCTCTCCTTTGATGGTCTTTATAGTCTGGTGATCGGCCGCATTCGGCAATCGCCTCAGAGCGGTCATCTCTTCCTTTTCGTGAACAAGCGACGCGACCGCATGAAGATCTACTATTACGATGGATCGAGTGCGTGGGTCTGTGCACGACGCATGGAGCAGGGACGCATGCACTGGCCCGCTTCCGAAGATGGCCACGTGCAACTAACGCAGGCCGAGTTTGCACTGCTGATCGGCGGCATCGATCTGACCAGAACCATGCCGCGCAAATGGCTGCGACAGCCCCTGATCGATGTTGCATAAATATCTGGAAAGACCACATGAATAAAGACGAGTCGTGAACCGATCCACAGCGCTTTTTGAGAAAATGAAAACAGATGAATTCAGCGCTGAAAACTTCGCCTGCGCTTGCTGAAACTGCCGACATTCTGCAGTTGCGGCAGCAGTTGGCACGCAGGGATCAGGCACTGTTTGCTGCCGAAGCGATCATTCAGGAACTCCGGGAAGCACTACGTCTGGAGCGCATCAAGCGATTTGGCAAGCAGAGCGAGACGTTGAGCGATTTGCAGTTGGAGTTGCTCGTCGACGAGCCAGGCGTATCCAGCGAAGAGATTACAGGCGAAGTAGAGCGCGGCCCGCTGCCGGAAGCGCCTGCAGACGATACGGAGAGCAACTCTTCCACGACCAGGCAGCAGAGCGCCCGCAGGAATCATCCCGGCCGCAACGAACTTCCTGCACATCTGAAGCGGGTGGAGAAGATCATCGCCTGCGCGCCCGAACAATGCATCTGCGGCCAGTGCGGCAAAGAGAACAAGGTCATCGGCTATGAACGCACCGAGCTGTTGTCGATGAAGCCGGCCGAGTACTTTGTGACAGTGTTGATGCGAGAGAAGCGCGCTTGCACCGCATGTAAAGAGCAGGGTGTGGCCACGGCCGCGACACCTGTGCGCATTGCGCCGAAGTCTATCTTCGCTGATGAAACCATCGTTGAATTCATCCTGCGCAAATATGCCGACAGCTTGCCATTGTTTCGTCAACAGGCGATTCTGCGCCGCGATGCCGACATCGATGTGGCGCTGAGCACCATCAACGATGCGGTGCTGCGTGTGGGCGAGTTGCTGATTCCCATCGTCGATGCGATGAAGCGCGATCTGTTGGTCGGCGGCTACATCCAGGCCGACGAAACCTACTGCGGTGTGCAGACGCCGGACAAAAAGGGCGAGAATCACCGAGCCTGGTTCTGGCAGTACAGCGCACCCGGCAAGGGCGTGATCTTCGACTTCGAAATGACACGTGCAAGAGAAGTTCCCAGGGAGTTCTTCAAGGACTATGGTGGCATCCTTCACACGGATGGCTATGCCGCATATGAAAAGGATGTCGGCACAAAAGATGTGACGCGTGCTTGTTGTTGGGCGCACTCGCGCAGACGCTTTATCGATGCACTCAAGGTGCAGACCAAAGGCCATGCCGCAGATCGCAGCCTCCACCCCAGCAAGCAAAGACCGCTTGCCGGGGACCCCGGACTGGAACGCACTGTCGTGCTCATGAACGAACTGTTTGCCATTGATCGCGAAGCCCGCGAACAGAACCTGTCTCTTGAAGACCGCCATGCGCTGCGGCAAGAACGTGCGCCTGTGCTGATGGCTGAACTGCAGGCCCTGCTTCTGAAGATGAAGGCATCGCGCGCTTATCTGAAGAAATCCATCGCTGGTCAGGCCATCGACTATACATTGAAGCGATAGGAGAAGCTGACGTGCTTCCTGGAACATCCGGTGATCGAACTCAGTACCAACCGGGCAGAGAACTCCATGCGGCCCATCGCCATCGGAAGACGCAACTGGCTGCAGATCGGTAGCGAAAAAGCCGGACCAAAGATCGCTGCCATCTTCTCGATCATCGAGAGTTGCCGCAAGCTGAGTGTGCCGGTCCGTCCGTATCTGAAGGACGTGCTACCGGGCCTGGCCGACCGCTCCATCCAATCTCTATCGGGACTCACTCCTGCCGCCTACGCCGCCAATTCGGCAAAATAATCTATCCAGGATTCACTGCCCCGTCAAGCATGGGATTCGCCGGATGGATACCATTGAGCCACTGCACCTCGGTGGAGACGGTAGCCGTGCGCGTTTCGATCCGTCCATGATTGGCTTCGACCACCGGCAGCATCGTGCTCTGGCTTGCTTCCGGATCGTTGAGCAGCAGCACCACGTCGTCGTACAGGCTCTCCTGATTGGCCTTCAGCGCCAGCGCGTAGTCCCCCTCCTGCTCCACGATCTGCGCAACAATCGCACACTGGCAGTTCAGTTCGTCGGTGGTGACGATGGTGCCTTTCAGCGTCAGCCTCCGTAACAACTTGGGCACCGCAGTACACTTCCGGTAGGCCTTTCATTTACCCACAAGTTCTCCTGGATTCGGATAAGACGTGTGGCAATTTTGATAACACAAGGAGAAAAAACGACCACTGCACCTCTCAGAACCTGTTTAAAAACTAGATACGTGTAAGCAAGGAAGTCATATCCGTGGCGAGATTGAGCGGTTAGCGTTTGTGTATGTATCCCAGTGATTTGACGGATGTGCAGTGGGCGAAGCTGGAAGTGTTGTTGCGCGAGTCGGAGGAGAAGCGCCATGCCGGAGGCAGGCCGCGCAAGTATCCGTTGCGGCGGGTGACCGACGCCGTGCTGTACGTGGTCAAAACAGGCTGCCAGTGGCGGCAGTTGCCGATCAATTTTCCTCCCTGGCAGACGGTATATCAGCAGTTTCGTGCTTGGCGGCTGCAGGGGCGTTGGGAACGAGTGACTCAAGCCTTGCGGGAGCAAGGCCGCAAAACCGGCGGACGCAGTTCAACT